>ERZ778026.1870-NODE-1870-length-24528-cov-99.282148_pt1 | contig 24528 bp, 13 predicted proteins | sample MGYA00375756_ERZ778026 | MGnify/ENA primary metagenome ERZ778026 (study PRJEB29350, sample SAMN05389820) | bioreactor metagenome | isolation source: Ammonium sulfate bioreactor | place: South Africa: University of Cape Town | collected 2014-02-18 ... | reverse complement strand
TGGTTGAATAACAAGATTTCTGATCTTTGTGATTACATAATACTCGTCGTTCAAATGTTAATCTATTGTCAGCGCTTGAAATGGTTGATTGTAAGTTATTTAATAAAATAGAATTCATTTTCGGTATAAATGCTATCGCCGGTTGTTTAGTAGTAGGGTAAATCCATACAAAAGTACATAGTATAAATATGACAAAGAATAATATACGATGAGTAGTACATTTCATTCTATATGTAAATTTTATGTCTTGCTGATCCATTGTTAACAAGGTATCATTGATTTTGTATGCGTAATATTGTATTTTGTAATGGTACTTGCCGTGTGACCAAATTAATGAAACTGAAATGATCTGAAAGTGCTAGCATCAGTGACTCGTAAAAATCGATGAAGAACTAATGTTAACGATCAGTTCATCATGAGAAAAATGGATGAATAGAATGTAATACTAACAGGTGTTCCAAGATTTTCCGTCAATTGAAATACTTTTTTGAAAAAAGGCAGAAGGTATTGGAATCTGACGGCAACATCCAGCCACCTCAATTTCATCTGACTAGAAGTACACTGACGAGAACATGAATTTTATGATTTTCTGCAAATAAAAACTCAAGGAAAATCGCAATTTTATTTTCTTGGTAAAGTTTTGGGGTTAATCTATATAATATGATGATTAAGAACTGATTTCTACGGTATGTAACATTCAGAAATGGAATGTGTTCTTCAGTATTCATGGTTAAAACATCGAACGCCGCTAAATTTTTTCTTCACTTACCGAGTGATGCTGCTTGGCTGGAAAGCACAGTAAATAAAGATTTTATGTACTTTCTTTCAATTGGAAATGATGTGTATACAGAATTTAAAAAAACGATAGTTCTGTTTATAGTAATTTTTGTCCTCCTTGTTTTATGCTAAATAAAGTGACTTTTTTCTATTAAGAGTAAGGGCAAACAAAGTTGTCGAAAGCAGATTTTAATGCCATAACCCGCCAGAAATAATCTATCTATTAGGAAGGTTCGAATTCATAAGGAATCCAATACTGTCAAGGACTCCACCAGTTCAATGTATTCAAGAGACTAAATTATTGTTTCCTATTAAGACTAACTTTCATCAAATTTTTATGAACGAATATGAATATATCAACAGATCGAAAAGCGAGTCAATGCACCTATTCACTGGACGTTACCAGTGGTGTCGAACTTGAATACAAATTGAAATATCTATTTCTCTCAGTTGATTTTTCAAACTCACGTTTTTCTTTGAGAGAATCAGTAAAGTAGTTGATTTTTTATTTTCCATTTTCAAATTTGATCCGCATGAAGATCTATACAGGTGTCAATGGTGTACACATGTCCACCCTCAAGATGGAATTAATCTCTGTATTACCCTTTCTTCCAGAAAAGGAAATAACGTTTAGTCATTCATTGCCAGACATTATTTACATTTTTCAAACATATGAACACTTGTTAATTACAGTTGAATGAACCTTTGTGTACATAGTTTATAACGGAAGATTGAAAGTTAAATTATTCTAATCATCCTTTGCGTTTGACAGGTCTAGTGATGTATGCTCAATTCCAGTTGAATGACCAATATCTTGTACTTGAAAATTCAGACATTTGAATTCTTTTTGATTGCATTCTAGACTATTTCATTTTATCGACATTGTACCAAAAGTTTAGATCTCCTTTGTTTTGTTTTGCAGTTTTTACCACTTTCAAGAGAGAAAACACCATGTGTTACTACGATCAACTTTCAACTGTTAACAAAATATCATATTTCCCGAAATTAATTTTTTCAAATATTTTTATTCTTAAATTGAAAATTAACTTCCTCTGTCCGAAAGGACACACGTACCTAAATGACAGACCAATTACTTGATCACGCATGTAGTCATTCATGTTACACAAGGACACGAATACTGAACTTTGTACTTTACCTATTCGATACAATAATATTTTGCTTTTCGTAAAGAGAAATCAATTTTACGTAGCAGAGACATATCAAGTGTACTGATAGGTTAATTATTGCCTTTGTAATGTAACATATAAATAGTTGCATTTATCTGAATGATAGTCAAGTTAAAAATGAAATCTCACGTCATATTACTTGCAATGTTATGGTGTGAAATATTTATGTTCATACTTTTTATTGCTGGTATAATCCTTGGATCGATCGGTTTGAGTCAATATATAAAAAATCATCGAGATGAATTAACTTACCGTCCATGGCAAACAATTTGTTTAATAGAAAATTATTCAATGGACCAATGTGATTGTTATTCGTCTGGTGATTATTGTCCTTTAGTACCATGTTTTAATGAAAATTATCTCGTTACTTATGAAATATCTAATCAAACGAGAATAACAAGTTCAATACAGACAAAAAGCCAATCAACTCAAAAAAAGTTCCAGGTAAAAAATACCTCAAAAATATTATTTCACAAATATTTTTGTTTGTTGAAGATTGGTGCTAGTGAAGTCTGTTATTACAATGGAAAATTCAATGTTACATCAGTCAAATGGACATACGAAGATAAAACGCTTGGTTTTATTTTATTTTCCATTGGCTATGGAATTTCTGCTATCGTTTTTCCTTTGTTAATGTTTATTCTGATTATTTTAACTATCGAACATCGTCATCATCAACGACAACAACGAAAACGAATTCATATCGAACAATTCTTCAATTCTCAATCAGATTCTTGTCTAGTTTAATTTAACGAATAAATCAATTCGGCCTTTTTTCTTTTCTTGATACTTGAACCAAATGCAAATCATCTCTCTCTACCTATCTAATTCCATTGGATTATCATTCTTAATTCTTTTTTTTTACATACACTCTTCATCATTAAGAAGGATCTAACTACTGAATGTAATTGAACACTTTTATCGATTATATGTACTTGTTAAGATGAAAACGAAGAAGAGATCCTAGTTGAATTACAGTACTTATACATATATACATGTATAAATGTTTTCTTTGTGGCAATATGTTGTGTCAAGGTCAAAGAATAAAATCATAATCGAATGTAAAAAAATGACATTCAAGTGAATTTGAAATATTATGCAAGCATTTGAATGATAGACATACGAAGAAGAAAAATCAAGTCGATCAAATGATGAATGAAGACTTAAAATAACATTTTTTCTCCTTCTTCTGCTGCTGCCGCTGCATACCTCGAAATAGCACAAAAAATCACATCTAATTAACATTAATCATCTCACTGAAAATGATCTATCCTTGATATATAAAAATCTATGCATGCCGTTGTCAGGTTAGAAGAACATATGTTAATATTTCGACAATTGCATCGAAAGATAATTATTAAATGAAAAACATATTTGATCAATGTCATGAGTTTTTCTTTTGCTGAGAAAAATTCTTTTAAAACTTTTATCTTGTTTTTCTTTTTTTTTCTTCTTTCTCTCTTTGTTTGATTCTTTTAATAATAAGGAAAAGAAAAAAAAAATCTTCTACTTTTTTCTTTTCTTTTCCTCTGCTGGTTGTCTGGGTATCTCGGCTGTTTCTACGTGAAATAGAATGAAGAAAAACACTACCACAAACGGAAAAAAAATAGACGACTCTATTGGTGTTTTCTTTGTTTTTCATTCTCGTTCATAAACTATCAAATAATATCAATCTCTCTCCACTTTCTTTTTCTGTATTTCTAGATCACAAATCAACGTTTTGTCCAAGATTTGAAATTCATTTCAGTATACATATTTGACTCAATTGATCTATTCGCGGTTTGAAAATGGTAACAAACGTTTCATTTTTCTCTCTTATTCGTTTCATTTTTTTTTCTTTCGTCTTCTTTTTTGTATATGTAAAGTTAATCTGAAAGAGAACGAGTAAAAGAATATATACATACGTATATAAGACGAGTATATATATACACACACATATATTAATTCGAAAAAAAAGAAGAAAGAAATCGTCGTGCTCTGAAATATGTACACATCTAACTATTCATCATCGTCGCCTGTTCGAACATCAACATTCGGTCTACCGTCGACAAATTACTCTCATCAACCTTCGAATCGAATCAACTATAATTCATATCAGAATATCGACGAAGGAAATTCGTCATTAAGACATGTCAATACAACTTATATAAATCCTCAAGCATCATTTTCGAATCAACCACAACGTACACCGACAATGACACCAACACGAAAATATCCGAATCAATCTCTTTCGTCTCGTTCGTATGCAAATGAAAATGATTTCTATCGTTCAACAAATCGTTCTCAATCCTACAACGATCTACTCAATGATCAAAATCAATCAATAAATTACAATAATAATTCATCTCAACGTATCGAATTTTATGATGAAGATTTAATTGTTAAATCAACAGATTTATCGGCAGCAACTGAACAAGAAATGATCGAATTAGTACGTTTAGCATTTCGTAAATACGATTTAAATAATCAACGTGAACTAGCTGGTTTTCTCAAACGTTCAGCTGATCGAGCATTTTCATCATGTTGGCATTGCATTGTCGGCCGACAATTTAGTTCGTATGTTACACATGAAATGAACGGATTTATTTATTTAACGAAAGGTCCATTATCGATTTTATTATTTAAAAGTGGTACATGAATAAATACAACGACAGAGAGAAAGAGAGAACAAGAAGAAATTTCAAACTTTTGATTTCGTTTGTATATAGATTTAACTTTTTCATATTTATTTTTTTCTTTTCGTCGTCTCTTTTTTCTTGACAAAATAAAATTTGTGATTTTATGCACAAAATCCTCGCATCGTTTTGTTTGATTCCACTCAATTCAGAATACTCTTTACCTTTTTTTTTCGATCATCGAGAATAAAAAAATTTATATATATATATATCGTTAAAAAGAAAAACACAAAACAACCTTGATAATAATAATGAAAAGCAAGAGAACAATTTAAAAAAAAAGAAAACTTGAATCAAATCATTTGATTTAAAAAAATCTTAGTTTTTATTTTTTGTTAGTGCAAAAAAAGAAGAGAAAAAAAAACGACTTTATATACATTTAAAACTGCACAGAACTGGAAACAAACACATACACCGATAAGGACAAAAAAAACCGAAGAAACGTACAATTTTTCTTTACCAAAATGGACACCATCCGATGTAGGATCTAAGAAGAGACGAGAAGAGAACGAATGATAAAATGAAAAGTAAAAATAGACTTACTGGCATAAATTTTCGTGACTGGTGGCTTGTTTGATTAATAATTCGACTTGAGTGGGAATATCTACAGGTTGTTCGCGATGAAAATCGCTGCCAGTGAGTTTTTCTTTCACTCGACTCATGATTTCGACTGCTCGAATAGTTCGACCCGGTTGAATAGCGTTCTGTTGTTGAGTATTACCTTGTTGTGTTGTTCCACCTCCTCCTATAGTACTCTCATGTTCATAATCTTCTTCATTGACAGTTGATAAATGTGGTTGAAAATGGACTTGTTGTTGTTGATTGGCTTGTGGCGAACGATTGCTCGTTCCCGGTGTGCTTGGAACTTGTTCATTAGGATTATTTTCTAGTAGACGCCAATTTAACAATGGATCATGAACGAATGCTTCGAGTACAGCCATTAGACTGTCACGATTCTTTCGTAGAACATCCATGACATGTTCGCATGTCATACGGAATGTTCCATCGATGCCAGTCACTTCCATTGCTTTACGTAACATACGTGTTAAACGGAACGGAATTTTCTCAGGAAATTTTTCTCTTGTCATTGCTACTTCGAAACAATCACCGAAATCGATATGCACAACTTTACCACTAGCACGATCGAGCATTAGATTCGATGGATGACGATCACCTAATCCAAGAATATATCCTACCATTGACATAACAGCTAATGATCTCGTATAATTCGTTCGTCGATCGAGCCAAATTTCTGCACTAGAACTTTTATGCCAGAGAATTTTCGCTAGATCATCACCTTCTAATAGATTGAGCGCATATTCAAATACTTCGACTTTATTTATCAATGGTAATTGATCATAATGAGGCGCTTTGCCTTGCATAAAACGATGTTCAGCATTGAGCATGACTCTTGCTTTCTCTCGATGTTCCTTTATCAATGCATGGAATGTATCACATTGAGCCACCCAACCAAGTAGACCGTTATTTGGTGCGAGTGGTATAACAGGATAACGTTGAATGATAAAATTTCGACGACGTGTTTCATCGTTAGCTGAAAGAAATTCATTGACTAAACCGAACAGTTGCATGACACGTTCATCTTGTCGAAGATCCTCATGTCCTTTCAGTAGAAAAACATATTCGAAACCGTCCGAGCCTGTTATACTGATCTTTCGTGGGCGTTGTTTAGAAGTTATGACTGTTATTCGTGAATGAACACTTCGAATTTTAATCGGTGGTTTATGTGGTTCGTAGGTACCAGGCACAGCTAGTTCCAAATCACGACAATGTGTGGCCAAACGTGGTGAAACATAATCTAATTCTAATGAGGTTATATTCGGTAATTGTGCATGTATTCGTTTGAATATTTGATGATATAGATCCCATGCTTGATGAATTTCTCTATGATCTCTTGTTCTCTGATAATTTCTCATACATTCATGTGCCTGAGATAAATCATTACTGTACGAATCTAAAAATGTTCGTTCATTTAATGTTGTACTACCCCTTTCGATTGTTGCATGTAAAGGTTCCAAAGTATCAATCATTCCTTGTATACTATGTTCTCCAAAATATTGCCGAGATGCTTCTTCGAGACCTTCATGCCATTTTTCATGCCATAAAATCGATATTCTTATAAGTTCTTCACTGACAACCAGAGCTTGTTGAACAAGTGTATGACTATGTTCTCTCATGTTATTTAAAACTCGATTGGCAGCTACTTCTCGGTCTCGTACAACTGATTTCGATGCTACAACTAATGGATAGATTAATGCTTGCGGATGTTGTCGACCAACATCAATTAATAAATGTCGAATCAATTGATGAACTAGTGGTCGTGGCGAATCAATACGTGCAATTATTTGTGGCAAAACTTGTAACCAAACTTCTACTGGCACAGTACGCATGCCTTCTCCAAGTGCATCATAGACTTCTCGATATTGTCCATATTCAAACCAGAGCGTCAATAATCGAAGTGTATTTTGTAAACAATGTTTCGTTTTCGATAGAACAATTGATTTTAGTAAACCTTTGACAGCTGGTATTGTAGAATGAATCATTTTTGTTGTTAATGTACGATAATGTTCATTGGATGGGTCCGTTCCATCACGTGCTGATCTAGGTAGACTTGCTATTAGTTCATTTGCTGAACCGCTTGTACCTTGCGTCTGTTGTTGTTGTTGTGACTGTGCCGGTGGCAATCCTTGACAAACACGTGCCATCTCTTGTACACGTTGTTTGAAATAACTAACTGCATCATAACTTAAAACTGCATATGCATTCCAAGCTTTATAGTTCGAATCATCATATGTCCATGCATGTTCATAATTTTTCATAATATCATTTAGAATAACATCATCAGCCATGCCAAATATTTCATGTTGCCATGCGCCTAATCTCAAATAACACTTCGATATCAATTGTCGAAGACGTTGTTCACGTTGATTAATCGGTTGTGATGAATTCGAAAGACTCGTCGATGTCATCAACGAAAAAGCTGTTGAATTAATTGGTGGTGTTGCATTTGTTGTTGTCACAGACAAAGCTGACAATTGTGGCATTTGCGTTGTACCAGCTAATGTTTGTCCAACTGTAGCTGGCGTTGTACCACCGGATGTATTGATCATTGCTGGCGCATTACCAGCTGTTGTTGCGGCTTGTTTTCTCAAATGTTCAAGTGCCGGTAGACATGTTTTCGTAATCGTGTCTTTCATATCTTCGATTAATTTCAATTGTTCTTGACGATTTTGTTCAAGTTTCAAATTAATTGTTTCAAAACTGAATGTCGACGAGAGACTTGCTGTCGATGATGATGTTGTTAATTGTGGTGATTGATAATTGAGTTCATTATTGAGTGATGTATTTTCATTTGCATTCGATGTTGCTAATTTACGATTTAAACGATCTAAGAGAAGACGTTCACGTGTCGCAGCTAAACAATGCCAATCGTATTTAGCTTTTTCATATTTCACTAGTTGTTGATCAATCAATGATGGATGATAGTAATTTTGTTGGGATTGAATAGAAAATGCTGGTGTTGTTGTTGTTTGAATATTGAAATGATGTGTTGATTGTTGTGTTTGTAAAATTGTCGGATTAATAATTGATATTTCTCGATTCAATGCTGTTTGATCATTGAGAACAGTGTGTGTTAATTCTTTGAATATAAAATCAGCCATTGTTAAACGATTCGATTTTCGGCAAAGATTAGCTAATTTGATCCATGATTGAAGATCTTGTGCCATAGGTAAACATAATGAATGCGTTAACAATAGACGATGATAGTCATCGATAATTGGTTGATTGCCTTGCATACGTTTTTGCCAGATTTCACAAATCGATTGTCGACGTTCGGGAAGAATTTTATAATACCAAACTTCTTCTAATTCTGATAGAAGTTGTGCATTAATCATAGCTGAATAAGCACGATTATAACTTTCGTTAGCTAATGTTGTTAATTCAACATCTAGTAATTCTCGTGCAAGATCAATTGAATCTTGTGCTTGTCGATAGTTATCATTTCGTATAGCATCAACAGCTCGATAGTAGGCTCCTTCAAATTTTGTATCCGGTATATGTATATAGTACTTTTCCATATCTGTCATATCATCTAAACTCCAAGCAGCTCGTGTTGCCATTGGTGCAATTTTTTGCTGTAGAATCTTTTTCAATTCTTTACCATTGACCTGATTATGTGATAATTGTAGAGATGCAACTGTTGTCGATGAATTTTTATCTAGTAAACTTGTTGAAAATGGTAATTGTGATATTGAATGTTCATCACGTAGAACTTCAGTTAAATCCCAAACATGACTAGCTAAATCCCGTAGTTCAGCCCATGAACCCAATGCTTGCATACATCTCATTCGTCCCAAATGTATATCCATGTTTGACGAATCATTGGTTTTCAAAAATTCATAATTCCTTAGTGCACGTTCCCATTGATTCAATTTTTCATACCATAAACCTTTTATTTTAATATTATGATGTTTAGCATATTGCAAAGCGCCATAAGCAGCTTCAGATTGTTGTAATTCATGATTAATACTAATCAATGATTCGACAATATCTGATGTAACTGAACTATTTTGTTGATCGTGTTGTCTTTGAAATTCTTCTTCTTTATAACGTAGTGCTTTTGCATAAGCACGTACAGAAAATGCTTTTTCACTTAATAAATGAATATTAATCAGTGAACGTTCATCATGATCATCGGAATCATCTTTCGAATCTTTTTTATTCGATCGATCTCGATCTAAATCATCATTCGCTTCACTTAGATTCATATCTTCATGACGTTTCGTTGATTTTTGTTGTCGTTCTAATTTCAATTTCAAATCACAATGATTACGAAATTCAGCAAGATTCAATATTATTTGTATAACATCCGGTTTATCACAAACCGAAAGAACATAAGTCAATGCTTGCGTTAAACTTTGTCGATCCGATGCATTCAATTCACCCCAACATGAAATAAACGATGCATTAAACAAATCACGTGGTATCGACGGCGAAACTTGTGCTAAACAAGTGCCCATAGCACGTAACGGATAGACAGGTGATTGTTCGAGAACTAATTGTTGAAATTTCGTTAACCACATCGGTAAATCTTTTGCATTCCGTTGTGTAGCTTGCATCCAATGATTTCGTAATTGATCTGTACGAATCGTGTACATACCTTTATCATCAGACTTCTTCACTTGTTCATTTGATGATAGCTGATTAAAAGATTGATTGGCATGAACATTAGATTCCGTTTGTACATCGATAAATGATGGATCTTTAAGTTTGGATATGTATAATTCATATTTTGAATGTTGTAATTTCATATCATCCATGGTTTTCGATACTAATGAATTGAAAACAAGAAAATGTTTGCCCATTTGTTGTGCGATAATTAAAATGATATCTAAACATTTTGCTTGTAATTGTGGTGTTTTACGAATAATTCTCAAGAGTATCTGTAGAATAGCTGAAACATAATCACTTAGAAAAACTTTATCAGCTAATTGTTCAATTGTATCGAGAGCTTCTGATCGTAATTTCTGTGGATATGTTGCTGTCGATGCAATATCCAATATCGATGGTAGAACAACATTAAAATGAGGTTTCAAAGTTTTACCAAATTTATTCAATGTTAAAAACATTTGTGATAAAATTAAGTGTCGATCTTGAGTCGTATTTGAATGTGTATATAGAGGTTGATTGATTGTATTTACATCAATACGAAATGTTTTCATAACAAATGGTAATAATAAATGAATATAATGTCGAAATTCACTGTCTAATGCAGCAGCTAATGATTCAATTGTTTGAATTAAAAGAATTTGTAAATCATTATGTGTATCCCAATAATCACGAATCAATTGAACAACATCATTGACATAATCGATAATTGAACTTTTTATCGAAATAATAATGATATTCATTTGTCGAAAATATGGAACTAAATTTCGATCGTCTGTATTACGTACAACGGCTAATAAACGTGGTAGAACAATTGAAACATATTGTGTACAACTACTACCTAACCATTGAAGAATAATTGATATAGCTTGAACAGCTTTTAAATGTAATTGTGGTGTATTGGGATCTTTTAAGACACGTAGACAAACATAAATAGCCATTGAAGTATAGAAATCATGTAAAGATTGCGCACCAGATGCGACTAATAATTCATTTGACGAGATTTCAATTGGATCAGGTTCGGAACGAACACGATGTGTTAATGTAATATCATTGACATCGAATGATGACGAACGTAATGGATCATTACTTGATCGAACATCATATGGATCGATTGCGCCAAGAAATCCCAGTACTCGAATTGTCTCACGACGAAATGGAATTTCTTCCGGTGATTTAAGAAATTGTAAAAGTACATCCAAAAGGATCGGATATTTTTTCAATGGTTCAATAACATAACAACAACTTTCAACAATTTGTCCAATTGTCCAAAGAGCCACTTCACGTTTACGATAGTTCGATGTATCTTGCATCATATTAATTAAAATCGGAAAGAGATCGTGTATACGTTGATCAAGATCAATGCCGCATACTTGTGCTTGTTCGCCAACAGTTCGTACAAGTGCAATTAAAACATTCGAATGTTGTTCATGTTGTTTAATTAATGGTAGTAGAGCTTGAGTTATCGATTGCATATAGGGACGAACAATACGTGGTGTATTGGCAATTAATTGACCGAGTAAACGTGATGCTTGTTCTTTACCATTTAATGAACAGCCGATTTCTAATTCAGTTAATAATTGTAATAATAAATGACGTAATGGCGGAAGAACATAAGCAGGATTTATATTTGATAGTCGGCCAATTAAACTTAAAGCTAATTCACAGATTTCATGACATTCATCATGAACTGAGAAGAAAAGTAATTCTAAAGCTTCGGATTTGGCAAGAAATTGTTTGAAATCATCTTGTAATGTTAGAAAAACATTGTATCGTACATCAGGATCGAGATCTGTAACGCCAATAGTTAAAATTCGTTGAGTAATATGACCGATTTTAACACGTAATTTATTAGCAGCATTCAATGTTGTTGCTGTATTCGATGAAAGAATAAGTTGTGATGGTGGTGATAGTAATTTTCTTAATAAATGTGTTATTGTTATGATTGATTCGATTCGTATACGAACAATTTCATGTTCAATAAAACGTGTATTTAAAATATCAATGAAGAATGGTTCGATAGCTTGTGCTTCGAAATCGAATATACGTAATGTTTGAAGTGTAATTATAATCATATCGATTTGTTCCAATGTTAAATTCGTATTATATGATAATTGATTACAAAGAATAGAACGAAGATTTTCTAGAAGACCTTGATGAATTTTACGTTTGGTTTCTGTTGGTATCAATGGCATTGAACATAATTTATCCAAACAGAATAGCAATGAATGATTAAGACCACAATGTAGAAGATAATCAAGAAGAACATCGATTGATTTCGATGCATCTGGTCCCGCTTCTCCAATCATAGTTATACAAGCAAATACACTTGAATCAGGTGAAAGATATCGACATGGTAAAAGACTATTCATTGCGTATTGTTGTTGTTGAGGAGTTGACGATGATTGACTAGTTAATTGAGAGGAATTATTACGTCGATGAGAGAGTTGCGTTGTTAGAACGGGATTTGTTGATGATGATGGAATTGGTATGAATGTTTGTTTGAGACATTCGAGAATTTTCGTCATATCTTTAGTTAATGGTGTTGTGGTGATAAGATCACTGTCATTTGAACGGCTTGTTTTATCAGCTAAAATCATCAGGCCAAGTGCGTGAAAAGCTAATTGACGTTCTTTAAGTTCTTTGGAATTGATTCGTTCGAAAATAAAATTCATTGTTGCATCAACATACGGTTGATAGAAGAATTGTTTGTAATTTAATGATGCTAAACGAGGAAGAATACGAATGAGAACATTGGCAATCATAGATTTTGGTTGTTGACGATATTGAAATACTTGATTACAGATATTTAGAAAATTCTCTAACATAATCGAACGAATAAGAGATGATTGAACTTGAATTTGAGATTGTTCGGGATTATCAATAATATCCATGGGTGACAGAGGTCCCGTACGTTCGAATGTGAGAGCAACACGAGCTCGATGTACATCTTTATAGGATATTGGCTTTGGTTTAGGTGCATTATATGGATGTATTAGGTCTTGACATACATTTTCAAATTTCACATCGGATACACGTAGAAGTTCGTTAAGTAATAAAAGTCCTCCATGAACTCGATCTTCTTTTTGTAGAGATTTATTTTTTGCCGTATCGACAACTAAACATTTCATTGCTTCATTATACGCCATTGTATAAGCTCGATGAAATGTATTCGATTCAGTTTGTGCTAATTGTGTTGAAGTATTAGTTAAATCTCTGCCTGTAGTAATATCGATATTTTTCTGTTCTTCACGTTCTCGATCAATGAGAACAACAAGTGTTGCATGCATAGTCTCAGCAAATGCTTCACGAATATATTGTTTAGGATCAAGCATTGTCGGAAATATTCTTTCAAAATATTGTTCCACCGGTGTAATTAGATGATAATAACGTGATGGTGCTGCCAGTGCTATTTCTTTTAAAATAGTTATTCCACTATAACGACGTGTTTCATGTCTTTCTTCTTGAGCTATTCGTTCAAGTGCCTTGGGAACATCGAGAGTAAATTGATCGGTACTCATTCGTCCGCAACCCTATGCATGCAAAAGATAGATCTCTCGAAATCTTTTTTTTTTTATTTTCGTTTGTTGATTTATTTACTTTAACAAGTATACATGTTAATTTAACGACTAATTCGCATAGATTAGCGTCGACAGACATTTGCTTGTAACCACGTAATGTTGGCTCGAGTTTGTTACTTAGTTCAATGTAAAAATTTTGACCAACACAAACAAAACAAACTGAAAAAGCAACAAGAGAAAATTCCCGATGTAATTAATACTAAGATATACAAAAAAAAAACAAGAACATACGAATAACTAAAAGAGCAGCCCGATTCTCGTTGATTTCATTTGCATTACTGAGTTTCTTTCGAACAAACTCTTGAATCTGTTCGGCGATACTCGTAACGACATCAGTGGGTGCCTGAAAATCAGTTTTTTGTTTGGTCTCAAATTGTTTTTTTCTCTCGAAATCATCACACTACTCACGTCTGCATATTGAGCAATAATTCGTTCGTATAAATCGTCCGTTGCCTTTCGTCTTACGTCTTCGTCCGGACTTTGTAAACTCCCGGTAAACTGCTCGATCAAAGCAGAAAACCGGGTATCTGTTGTTGACATACTAAGTCTATCTGAAAAATAACGGACAGAAAAGTTTTTCTTTTTCTACGAGAACAAAAAACAAACAAGACACGCTTGAATGAACATTATGTGTGAAACAACAAATAGCCTAAATACGATTGATTGATTTCGTTTTGTGGTTTTCTATTGACGATTGAATCGTTCATTTGATTGTTGTTGTTCGAAGTTATTTCGACGCTGGAAATTGTCATTCGGTGGACGTCGAGAAAATGATTGGGAACGATTACGAAACGATTGTCGATCGTTGTCGTTTAAACGTTGGTAATTATCATTCGAAGGTGATCGTCGTTGGTTGTTGAATGAATCTTGATTATTACGCTAGAAAAACGAAGAATTGATTGTTTGTTTGAGTTCTTTTCGAAGTGAATCTTACGAAAGCATTGGTAAAACGTGGGAAATTCTTTCGAATGTTGTTTACTGCGCCTTGCTGTTGTCTTGGTGGACCTCGACGACTGAAAACAAAAGTTGATTTCGAGTGGAAATTAAAAACAAGAACGAACTTTATTGGTTGACCGACGAATTCGGGCAAATCAGTTGTTGATAAACGATTATTTTTCATGATGAATTTCGATAAATCTTCGAAACGTGTTAATAAACTTTGATCTTGACTTTTTTCGACGGCTGTTCGAATGTGTCTCATCTAAGATATTCAATAGTTTCGATTGAACAACAACAACAATCATCATCATCATCATACCACAAGTGGAAAGACTTTTCGTCGATCATTAGCACCTGCCTTTTGATCGGCTAAGACATGAGCGACATTCAAAGCTTCTTCAACTCGGCCCATTTCAGCATAGCAAATAGCCTAGAAAAGACAGTTCGTCATTCTTTTTCACAGATCTCGAAATTTACTCGTAAGTTTTGAACTGTTGGTGCACTTTGTCCTCGAACAGCGCCTAAGATTTCCATAGCAAATCCTGGATCATTCTAAAAGACAAAAACCTATTTCAATTGCATTCATTCGCAACAATCAAATCTACCTGCTGAATAGCTAAAAGTGCGGTCATGGTCGCAGCACGTGGACTAATATCGGCATCACTTTGTCGAACTTTGGAAACGAGCTCTTTAGCTTTGTTCAACGATTCTTGTGTATTCTATTTTAAAAAATAAGTTAGATAAATCGACTCGATCAATTAACAAAACAAACTTGTCGATATAAACATTCGATAGCAAGCATAACGACATCACCGGGAAATTTTCGTCCGCTAACTGTCGAAAAACCTCGTTTACTACCGTGTTCAAACACTTTCAAAGCATCATCAAAACGTTGCTCTTCGATTAGTTTATTCATAAGAACAAGTGCCGATGCTGAGTCATTGAAAACATTCTTTAAATTCTATTCAGCAACCAAGAAAAACATTTTTTTTTCTCTTTCGCTTAACTATTTCAATCACAAACATACATCATCCATGAATAATTGTAAAGCTTGATCAGTCTTATTTTGAAGATAGAGTAAACGCATGACGGGTGAACCGAAATGATAATCAGTAAATTTAACTTGATTTGCACTGTACCTAGAGAATCAATGTTGAAAAAAAACGAACACGTACTCAATTGAGATTCAACCGACTTTTTCAATGCTTGAATAACAGCCTCAATTTCTTGATCATTACTAGCCGACATAATCATATTACGTAAATCTTCAGCAAATACCTGAGAATTCGATTGACCAACGGATTCGAGAAAACGTTTTTTGAAAACATCTTAAGAATAAAATGATTCTATCGGCATGTCTCGAGAGAGACGCAATTCCTACCAAGTGATGGTGCGTAACGAGTTGCGTGTTGATCACGAGCATATTTGAAATTATCAATGCCAATGCCTGAACTGGAAAAGAGTGTTCGAACGCACATATGAGCATAGCCCTGATATGAACCTAAATTAGGGAAAATCCGATTTTTAATGGGAAAAACCCAATAACCAACGAAAATTTTCGTACGATTAATTGCTGTTACAGCGACACGTCGAATTAAATCAGCCATCTAGAACGATGATTAGAACGAGGTCGAGTTAAAGTCGATTGTGTTTACGTAAAAATAGTAAAAGAGAGAAAAAAACAAAAAACAACAATTCAGAGATATGCAATATATGGATTATCAGAAACTGGTTTTATTGGAGAACACGATCTCCGTTTCATTTGGAAAAATTCCAAGAAAAATATTAATTACAACGAATTTTTAAAATTTAATCACAATTATTTATAATATGAATATATCAGACACAGTCTCTGACTATTTTTCATGATAGATGTCGCTTTTTGATTTAACAGATATTAAGAGAACGTAGGACCAATGATACTAACTGATGTTCGATGGATGGATGGATGGATGAAAATAAATAGATAGCTATATACTAAAAGTTTATTGATCATCAATAAAAAAGAAACGATCACTGCAAAATGCGGGGTTAACTACATCAAATAAACTGCACTGTTTTTTTATAGCGAATGCCAGGAAAAAACAATATGAAACACTACCGGATATGAGAAAAAGAGAAAAAAAAACGAAGCAGATTTGTTGTTTTCTATGATTGTTGATTTGTACTTGGTGCAAGATTGATTTGATCTTTGAAACTTGTTAGAACAGGTCCATCATGCGGAGTTGATGATGGTTCAAATGATGATGTATTACCAGCGTGTGGTGTTTCCTTGAGAAGATCAGGCGTAGCAAAATTCTCTTGTGTCGATATTGAAGCTTTTCGATCGCCGAAGAGATCTTGTCTTTGACTATCGTGCGGGTCGCTGAATGCGCCATGTGCAGGCAAACCGAAATCGACTTTTTCCTTGGGTACTTCAGATTGATTTTCTTTGCCCAATGTTATTTGACTGACTTCATCATCGACAGCATTGGACAAATCGGGTTCTACAGCTGCAGCTGCATTGGCTGCAGCAACAGCAACGGCACGAAATTGTCGATCTAATGGAAGATGATTAGCTGATGCAGCACGAGGGAATGATGGTTTCTTTTGAAGAGAAGAATATGTAGAAAGTGAATGTTGGGAGTTTTTGTTCATTTGACTTACTGGTTCAGAAGAAATTTGTGCGGGTATTTGATTAGTTTCGTTGACTTCGTCGTCGGTGTCTTCGTCGTCGTGTTCTGGCGGTGCGGGTGTCGATGAACGAGAAACAGCAGGTGTTGATTGAGTCGATGAGCCAGTTGACTAAAATAAAAAAAACAGAATTCACAATGAACAATTACGTATGAAAATCTTCTTACAAATCGAAGTAATTCTTCTTCATATTCTGGATGAATTTTTGTTAAAGCCATTTGTCTTGCACGATAATAATACTAGAGTTACAGAAAAAAACAACAACAACAACAATAATAGAATAATTCGATTTGTCAAGGTTTTTATTTTTGTTACAATTCCGAGTGTATTCCAATCGAGTAATTCACTCAATCGTTCGGTACGATTTCTTAAAATAATACGTTGTCGTCGCGTTAATTTCGTAAAATCGAACATATACTAAACAAATTTCATCATTAAATATCTATTTCAAACAAAAATTTACTTGTGCAAGTTGTTGACAAGATTCATCTCCACTCTTGAATCGTCTATCTACAACATAGATGCCATACGATTGCGGTTCATGAACATGTTCTTCCATGAAACAACCGAAGCCACTTAAGTTCGTTGAAATATTCGGCACACCTAACACTGTACATTCAGCTGGTGTATAACCCCAAGGTTCGTAGTACGATGGGAAAACACCTAAATGACAACCACGAACGAATTCTTCGTAGTCAAGTGGCAATAATGGACTTGTTGAACGTAAGAATTCGGGATGAAAGATAACTTTAACACGATCATAACGATCGTTGAATAAACGACAACGACGTAAAGCATTGAGAATAGGATCGGTTCCATCATTATTCACATTGTGAGTACAGATTGGTGGTAATGATGAACGCTAAGCAATGGATATGAGAACAAATAATGAACGAAAAAGATTTTAAAAAAAAAGAAATCTACTTGAGAACCATAAATGCATTTTTTTAATTCGATTATGTCGCTTGGATGTAAGATTTGATCTTCACTTGGAAGACGACCTCTGAATAAATGCAAATGAATTTTGAGAACACAAATATAATAAACTAATCTTTTACTTTAAACATGTTTCATAAAGTCTTTTACCGATTTCACTTTGAATATTTTGTACTGTATCTCGAAACATTTTCGCAATTGATTGACCACGTAATGATTCAACATTGAAATTATTTGTTGGTGTTGGAAAGATCATAAACGCAACAACGGTCATATCTGAACCAGATGCCTTGAAATAAAAATAAGATTCGAATAGATTCATATTTAGTATCAAGTTTTTTTTTTTACTTTCAACATATGATTTAATCTTGCTAAAGATTCAATAAACATATCGGCACCTTTGTTTGTAAATTCATATCGACCCGCAGTAAAGAAGTACAAGGTTTTATCAAGATCGAAATCATAATGTCTGAAGAAATATTTGTAACAAAAGAATAACGATTAGATCTTTGAAATTACCCATAGAAATGACCACGAACAAAATTATTCAATTTTTCTTTATTTCGTGCGTGTAAATTTTGAAATTCATGAAGAGCAGCAAATGTTTGAACATTCAATCCATTCGGTGTGACAACATCTATTCAAAAACTCTTTTGTTTCTGCAAAATTTTAAAATATATTTCAAATAAACAAACCTGGTCGTTTTCCTAGAAGATGTTCGGATTCAATGCCCGTTATTTTCGAAACAGTCGTAAATGTATGCGCACAACATGCAGCTGCACGTTCAATACAATATCGATGATAGATCTGCCGATCGCCTGCTTCTTTATCGAGATTAAACTAGAATAAATTTCGACGATTTTTTAGATAAATAAACAATCGATTATTACATAAGGCAAATGATTGTAGAAATCCGCCGAACCAGCACATAAATATCGTCCCAAGAGAGTTGCATGCGTTGTAAATACGAGTGCACAATCGTAACCTCGAAGACGTGTCATTATCAATCCAATTCCAGTCAACCATTCATGAAAATGTGCAATAACATAACTTTTCTGTCGACGTTTGATTTGATCAAGAAATGTACCAATAAACCAAAACACACAAAAGCCAAATAGAAGTGCATCGTTCGATTCACGATCATAGTACGGTATGCCGATACGTGCATGTTCGAAGAAATCACCTTTCCATCCGTCTAATCGATGTGCTGCCGAACCAATATCGAAGAGAACAACTTGAGGAAAACCATCGATCAACCAATTGCCAGTGACAACCTGTTTTCAAAATACAAGGAAAATTCGAATGTTTTCAATGAAGATTTCAACGTACGTGAATACCGAAGCGTCGCATTTCATTGACAGTTTCTCTGATAGCTTCATTTTTCGATTCACTAACTTCGACTTCGGTTTTAACAAATGAATCGTTATATGGACCCAAACAAATATAATTATTTCCGTATTCTTTCTTAGTAATAGGCACTTTCGAACGAATAACTGTATAGATACCACCGACTGACAAAAAACAACAACAAATGTTTATCTTTTTTGATTGAAGAAAAGAAGACAAACCTTTATTGGCAACTTCCCAGGATACTTCAATAAGCCATTTATTTAATTCATCAGCTATTCCACCATCGTCTAAATATTCATCGAAATGAATACCTTGAAAGGTTTTCAATGATTTTGCTGCATGTTTAATTTTTGACATCGACATCGTTCGCGTTTCGTTTTAATTAATTAATGAGATAAAATTATTTCAACCGTGAATATATTACACTTAATAAACCATCAAAATTTGATTCGATCTAGAGACGAAAATGCCTAGAAAATCGGCCAACAGTATAGTTTTATTTTATCTATTTTATCCTATTAATAAATCGTGCTTATTTTGTTTTCTTCAATGATAAAACTTCACGAGAAAAAAAAGACATATATTAAATCTCGTGTTTCTAGTACCGAAAATATTTTCTTGCTTTCTCGAAGAATAATAATAGTACGCAAGTATAAGTGCATTAAGGAATGTTTTTCATTTGTGTATTCATCGAGATTAATGTAGATGTCGTTCGTTATCGTCTCTGGTAGATTATTACTTTGCTTATTCTATATATTTTGAGTAATATAACAAACTAGAACATGTTGAAATTTAATAACGGTTTTAAATCATAAATAAATAGAAATTCGATCGAATATATTTTCGTTTTTACTTTTAAAGTCTGGACAAATAAATCAACTCGAACTGCTTTTGAAAAGAATTCATACGAAAAATATTGACATGAATATCCCTTTTCAAAATCTATTTATCAATATTAGCTTTCCTTGATATAAAAGTCAAGTTAAATCCAAATTTGACGACTTGTTGGCTAACAATGAATTTTTATGTTTTTACATTTGCTCTCTTTTGGAATATAATCAATCTCGATGCGAAATATTTTCAATGTGATCCTCAACGACCTTGTGGATGTGGTCGACAACAAGTCGAAATCAATACAAATCGAATAATCAATGGCGAAGAAGCGATACCATCGAGTTGGTCAATGATTGTTTCAATTCGATTTGATTTTTTTCACGATGGAAACGCATTTCGACATGCATGTGGCGGAACAATTCTAACCGATTCGTATATTTTAACAGCTGCAAGTTGTTTAGAAATTGTCATTGACAATATTCAAACGGCTAATGTAACGATTGCTGCTGGTATACATCGACGATCACAACCAATACAAGTCATTCGAGATGTGGATGATATTATTATTCATCCGAATTGGACGGGTTCATCATGGGCGAGTGATTTTGATATTGCTCTACTACATTTAGCTGAACCATTGGATATTCAAGCCAATACATTTTTAACTCGAACATGTATTCCATCGCAAATCGATGATCATGATCAATTATTAAATTATCCAGGTGCCAATACGACATTGGCAGTTATTGGATGGGGGCGGATAAATCCATTTGGAGATGATTCGGATGCATTGAGACAAATGATGGTCGCAGCAATAGATCCAACAAATCCGAAATGTATGCAAATCGTGCCCAATGCTACTCGACAATTTTGTGCAGGCATTCTTTTCGATAGTATTGGTAATAGAACAAAAAAAAAGCTTTCCATTTTGTTTGTTAATTTATAAAATTTTCTATTTGTAGGTCCTTGTTATGGTATGTAATCTATCGACTATGAAAAATTGTCTTGATAAGATGCTTTTTAGGTGATTTCGGTGGTCCAATATTTCAATGGATGAAAGATCATTGGGAACAGATTGGTATTGCATCATATACGCAAGATGGTTGCAGAAAAACATCTGTGATTAGTTATACACGTCTTGCTTATTTTCGAGATTGGATTGATGAAAGTCTTGAAAATGGAAACGATACAATCGAAGAAATTCCTGTTACTGCTACTGTACCTCCTACAACTGAAAAACCTGCACGTATCTTTCAATGTGATCGAAATACTGTTCCTTGTGGATGTGGTCGTCGAAATGTTCGTTTATCCTCTCAAAATTCTACAGAATCCGTTGCTCATAGTTGGTCAACAATTGTTTCAATTCGTTTAAACAATCAAACTAAACATTCATGTACGGGAACAATTCTAAGTGAATCATTTATTCTCACATCAGCTTCTTGTCTTGTCAATGCATCAACATTCGGAATAATGATTCGTGCTAGTTTACATAATTCGTCGGATGAAAACGCGATTGTTCGTCGTGTGGATCGAATTTATTTTCATCCACAATATCAAGGCTTTCAAATCAATGAAAATAAACATGATATTGCTATTCTACATTTAACTGAAGAATTGATTTTTGAAAATAATCTTTTTCTCAATCGAATATGTTTACCAGAAAGATTCATTTTTCTACCGGATTCAACTTTTTATCCGCAACTGGGCGCATCGTTAGTTACTGTCGGATGGGGTTTGATGAATTGTCCGACAAATAATCAACAAGATCTGTTACAACAAATTGAAGTTACAGTGCAAGATGGTTCACAGAGTAATTGTTATGTTTTAAATGAAAATCACGCAATTCAATTTTGTGCAAGTTTAAATAAAACTGAAAGTGGTAAAAGAAAAATTCTGATTTTGAAAATTGATAAATACAAGATTTTTTCTTTGTTTTGTTTTATAGATACATGTGTTCGTATGTAGTTTTTTTTTCCATCGATTTGTTTTCTTTTTGAATTTGAGTTGAATTTAGGCGATCCTGGAAGTCCTATATTTGAATGGTTACGTGATCGTTGGCAACAAGTTGGTATTACAACATACGGTATCGATTGTAAACAATTTCAAAATCAAGGAATTTATACTCGTTTAATTGATTATATTGATTGGATTAATTCGATTATAAATCTTTGTGAAATAACTTCAACAACAACAACAATTAGTACAACAACACCACGGATACAACCAATAACAACACCAATAATCACAATACCACCAAATACAACAACAAGAAAACCGAGTAAACCTCCTCAAGTTTATCAATGCAATACTTCGTCAACATGTGGTTGTGGTTCAGTACCTGTTGTTCTATCGCCATATAGAATTGTTGGCGGAGAAAACGCTTTGAAATATAGTTGGCCAATGATGGTCGCCATTCAATGGCATCAAGAAGATCAATATTGGTGTGGTGGAACAGTTCTATCAGAATCATATATTTTAACTGCAGCTCATTGCGTTGAACCTTACAATTCAAATCCTCCTAATCGTCTTTGGATTACAGTTGGAACCAATGATCGAACTGATTTTCAAAGTATTCGACGTACGGTTGATTATATGCATGTGCATCCAAATTTTACAAATGTTGAACGTGATCGAAATCATGATATTGCTTTATTACATCTAAGTGAACCATTGCCATTCGACAATAGATTATTAGTTACAAAAACGTGTATACATCCACTTCCACCATCGATTTCCAATCGAGATTCTATTGCAAATGGCACGAGATTGACAGTCATTGGCTGGGGAAAATTAGGTGTCTTTGAATCTAACCTGCCGATAGAATTACAACAAGTTGAAGTACATGTTATTCATAATGATGAAGAAGTATGCAATAATTCAATTCATGATAAAGCTGCACAATTTTGTGCTGGATTAACAGAAGGTGGAAAAGGTTTGCAAACAAAAGAAGATATTTGTTTGTTGATTATTTGAAATATCTTGTTCTATTCTAGATGCCTGTGGAGGTTAGCACTGAGCAGCAAATTCTCAGTTTTATCATAAAAAGAATGTTTTTGTTTATTTTAATTAGGAGATTCTGGTGGACCGATATTTAGATGGACTGGACAATATTGGGAACAAGTAGGTATTGTATCTTATGGATACGGATGTGCTGATCCTTTAAATCCAGGAATTTATACACGTCTATCATATTATTATGATTGGATAAATAATATTCTAAAAAATGATAATGAACATATAGAACCAAAAGTTTCATCTAATGAAACGTTGGTTACTTCTTCGACTACAACAACAACAATAATAACAACAACGACAATAATTGTTGATGTACTTAATAATAATACTGCAAGAAGTAATAGTTCAGTTTCATCGGCACGAAACAACAATTTGATTTATTTTAATCATATTTTTCTTTTCTTTATCTATATATTTTTCAAACTTTAATATACTAAATGAATAAAAAGCATCTTCGTAACTAATTAACGTCAATTGAATTTATTACGAAATGTTATTTTCTCATAAAATATGTTCAAGGCCATTTTTACTACATTAATTAATGCCTAGTAATCATTTACTTATGACGTACTATTTTGTTATTTGATTTGATCAGTGCATAAGCTAGTTGAAGGACATAACACAATATGGGGAAAAAAACGAGTACATTATATTCAGTCAGCGTATCGACGTAGTTACCCTCACTGAATTAAGTGAACATTATCAAATTTTAAACTGTATATTCATGAATAGAATTTTGAAAAACAAAATCAGTACAGTTATATACGTAGTGCGTATAGCCAGTAATCGATTAAAACGTCACACTATAAAACTAGTATATGTTATGTATTTTTGCAACCTTGATTTAAATTATAGTACGTAATAATAAAAATACAAATAATAAAACGTAATTTGAAAAAAAATACAAAAATATCGTTACTCATCGGCAACTATAAAAATCGAGTATCATCTGGAGTTGTCATATCAATATGGCGAACATTACAACTATTTTATTTGTGATATTCACATATATCACTTTTCTTGCCGTGATTTCGGGAGAAGAACCTCAGCAAGGAACATTTCTACAACGACTTATTCGATCTTCACAAACGGCCATTTCTAAACGTCAGGGCTTCATTGGATGGCCAGGATATCCATCATGGTATACCTATCCACCATGGTATACTTATCCACCATGGCTCACTTATCCACCTACAACAACCACTACAGAACGAACAACAACTAAAAAACCTATAAGACCTAAAAAGACAACAACACCAAAAGTGACAAAGACTACAACACCAAAAGTGACAAAGACCACAGCCAAAACAACAGCCAAAACAACGGCCAAAACAACAGCCAAAACAACGGTCAAAACAACGGCCAAAACAACGG
>ERZ778026.1784-NODE-1784-length-25412-cov-10.407461_pt1 | contig 25412 bp, 23 predicted proteins | sample MGYA00375756_ERZ778026 | MGnify/ENA primary metagenome ERZ778026 (study PRJEB29350, sample SAMN05389820) | bioreactor metagenome | isolation source: Ammonium sulfate bioreactor | place: South Africa: University of Cape Town | collected 2014-02-18 ... | reverse complement strand
CGGCCCTCCAGGAGGCGCGCCACGCCGGCCCGGACCAGGGCCGCGTTCTCCGGGTCCAGGTGGGCCGTCGGCTCGTCGAGCAGGACGATCGCGTCGGGGGTCCGCGCCACCCGCAGGAACGCGCGCGCCAGGGCGATCCGCTGGCGCTGCCCGGCCGAGAGCCTCGTACCGCGCTCACCGAGGCGGGTGGCGTAGCCGTCGGGGAGGGCGGTGATCACGTCGTGGGCGCCGGCCAGGCGTGCGGCCGTCTCGACGTCCCCGCCGATGGTGCCGAGCCGGATGTTGTCGGCCACCGACGCGTCGAGGAGGTAGGGGCGTTGGGGAACCCAGGCCACCCGGCGGCGCCAGTCCCCGGCGGGGATGTCCGCGAGATCGACCTCGCCCACCGTGATCCGGCCCGCGTCGGGTTCGGTGAAGCGCAGCAGCAGCGACAGGAGCGTGGTCTTGCCCGCGCCGCTGCGGCCCGTCACGAGCGTGGTGGTGCCGGGGCGCAGCACCAGGTCGACGCCCGCCAGCGCCGGTTCCGTGCGGCCCGGGTAGGTCAGGCCGACGCCGTGGAAGCGGATCTCGGCGCCGGTGGGCGGCTCGGCGGGAGCGGCCGGCTCGGGCGCGGGCCCGCCGGGGCCGTCCAGGACCGCGAACACCCGCCCGGCGGCCGCGACGCCCTCCATGCTCGCGTGGAACCGCGCCCCGACCTCGCGCAGCGGCAGGTAGGCCTCCGGAGCGAGGATCAGGACGAGCAGGGCGGTGTCCAGGTCGAGCTGGCCGTAGAGCAGCCGCAGCCCCACCTCGACGGCCACCAGGGCCACCGCGATCGTCGCGAGCAGCTCCAGGACGAACGCCGAGAGGAACGCGACGCGCAGCGTGCCCATCGTGGCGCGGCGGTGCTCGTCGGTCACGCGGCGGATCAGTTCGGCCTCGGCCTTCGCCCGGCGGAAGATCGCGAGCGTCGGCAGGCCCTCGACCACGTCGAGGAAATGGCCGCCGAGCCGCTCCAGCAGCCGCCACTGGCGGGCCGTCCGGTCCTGGGTGTGCCAGCCGATCAGGGCCATGAACACCGGGATCAGCGGCACGGTGCAGGCGATGACCAGCGCGGAGATCCAGTCGGCGCGCGCCACGACGACCAGCACGGCGACGGGCACGAGCACGGCGAGCACGAGCTGGGGCAGGTAGCGGGCCACGTAGTCGTCGAGCGCGTCGAGGCCCCGGGTCGCGAGGGTGGCGAGCTCGCCCGCGTCGGTCGTCACGGGGTCGGCGGCCGGGCCGGTCACGTGGGCGACCAGCCGGCGGCGCAGATCGGACTTGACGCGCGCCGCGCTGCGCAGGGCCGCGGTCTCGGCCCCGTAGGCCAGGACGACCCGGGCGGACACGACGAGGGCGAGCGCCGCGAGCGCGGCCGTGGCCGGCCCGCCCGAGATCACCCCCGCCAGCAGCCGGGCCTGCACCAGGATCAGCCCGGTCAGCGCCGCTCCGCACGCGATCGCGACGACGAGGTGGACCCGGACCGACCGGGTGGTCGCCACCAGCCGCGGGTCCAGCGGCTTCATGCCGTCACGCGCCGGCGGAAGACCCAGTAGCTCCACGACTGGTAGGCGATCACGACCGGCAGGAAGATCCCGCCCACCCAGCTCAGCAGCGTCAGCGTGTAGGGCCCCGATGCGGCGTTGGCCACCGTGAGGTCGAACGCGGGGTCGGTCAGCGACGGCAGTACCGCCGGGTACAGCGACCCGAAGATCACCACGGTCAGCGCCGCGATCGTGACGGCGGTGGCGACGAACGCCCACCCCTCCCGCCCCCGCACGGCGAGCAGCGCCGCGGCGACGAGGAGCCCCACGACGACGACGGTGACCCAACCGGCCGCGGTCTGCGCCAGGAAGACGGCCAGGGCCACGACCGCCACCGGGGCCAGCCGCTTCACCAGGGCCCGGCCCAGGAACCGCGCGGGCCCGTCGGTCTTCAGGGCCACGAACACCGCGCCGTGCAGGGCGAACAGCGTGAGCGTCACCAGGCCGCCCAGCAGCGCGTAGGGGTTGAGCAGGTCCGCCGGCGACGAGGTGACCACGCCGTCGGCGCCCAGCTCGACGCCGCGCACGAGGTTGGCGAACACCAGGCCCCAGACGAACGCCGGGACGGCGCTGCCGACGACGATCCCGAGGTCGCACCGGGCGCGCCACTGCTCGCCGGCCGTGTCGACGCCCGCTCCGCCTTCGCTCCGCGGGGCCTTCCCCCGGTACTCCAGTGCCACCCCCCGCACGATCAGCGCGAGCACGACGAGCAGCACCGGCACGTAGAAGCCCGACAGCGTGGCCCCGTACCAGGCGGGGAAGGCGGCGAACATCGCGCCGATCGCGGTGATCAGCCAGACCTCGTTGCCGTCCCAGACCGGGCCGATGGCCTTCAGCGCCGTGCCGCGGTGGCGGCCGAGCGCCGGCAGCAGCATGCCGACGCCGAAGTCGAACCCCTCCAGGACGAAGTAGCCGGTCCACAGCACGGCGATGGCGACGAACCAGACGGTGGGCAGGTCCATGACGGCTCTCCTAGTACCCGAACGCCGGGAGCTTCTCCGGCTCCCCTGAATCGGACGACGCGGCGGCGGTGTCGACGGGCTCGGGCCCGGCCTTCACGTAGCGCCACAGCAACCGGGCCTCGACGACCGCGAGCGCGCCGTAGAGGGCGGTGAACACCGTGAGTGAGATCGCGACCTCGACGAGGCTGACGCCGGGGGAGACGCTGGCCGCGGTGAGCAGCTCGCCCACCACCGTCCAGGGCTGCCGGCCGACCTCGGTCAGCACCCAGCCGAAGATGTTGGCCGCCAACGCCGCGGGCAGGGCCGCGATGGCCAGCTTGTACATCCAGCGCTGCACCGGCAGCCGACCGCGACGGGTGAGCCACAGCCCGGCCACGCCGACGCCGACACCGGCCATGCCCAGCCCCATCATCAGCCGGAACGCCCAGTACAGGACGGGCACGTCGGGGATGTAGTCGCCGGCTCCGTACTGCGCGACGCTCTGGGCCTGCAGCTCGGTGATGCCCTGCACGGGCGCGGAGAACGTGTCGGTGGCCAGGAAGCTCAGCAGGTACGGGATCTGGACGTTGATGCTGTTGCGGCTGCCCTCGACGTCGCCGACGGCGAACAGCGAGAACCCGGCGGGCTGCTCGGTCTTCCACAGCGCCTCGGCCGACGCGAGCTTCATCGGCGAGTACTCGGCCAACAGCTGGGCCTGGTTGTGCCCCGAGAGGGCGACGACGATGCCGGCGACCGCGGTGGTGGCGAGGCCCGCGCGCAGCGTGCGACGGAAGAGGTCGTCGTGATCTCCGCGGAGAATGCGTAGCGCGCTCACCGCCACCACGAACAGCCCGGCCACCACGAACGACGCGCCGAGCACGTGCACGTAGGTGGAGATCGCCTGCGGGTTGGTCAGCACCGCGACGATGTCGGTGAGCCGGGCCCGTCTCGTGATCGGGTCCACGACGAAGCCGACGGGGTGCCGCATCCACGCGTTCGCGGCCAGGATGAAGAACGCCGAGAGGTTGGAGCCGATCGCGGCCAGCCAGATGGTGGCCAGGTGCACGCGCTTCGGCAGCCGGTCCCAGCCGAAGATCCACAGGCCGATGAACGTGGACTCCAGGAAGAACGCCAGCAGCGCCTCCAGGGCCAGCGGGGCGCCGAAGACGTCGCCGACGAACGTCGAGTAGGCCGACCAGTTCATCCCGAACTGGAACTCCTGCACGATCCCGGTGACCACGCCCATCGCGAAGTTGATCAGGAACAGCTTCCCGAAGAACTTCGTGGCGCGCAGGTACTCCGGCCGCCCGGTGCGGTGCCACGCGGTCTGCAGCGCGGCGACGACGACCGACAGACCGATCGTCAGCGGGACGAACAGGAAGTGGTAGATCGTCGTGATCCCGAACTGCCAGCGGGACAGGTCCAGGGCATCCACGGGAGCCTCCTCACGGGAACTTCTACGTTCTGTAGTAGTTCTACACCGCGTAGAAGAATCGCGTCCACATGATCGGCACAGCGGACGCACAGGCAACGTCGGCACCGTCGGATGCATGAACCGGACACCGCGTGCAGCGGGACAGCGCAGGGTCGTCCTCGTGACGGCGGCGATCGCCGGTGTGGGCGTGGCCGGGGCCGTCGGTCTCGCCGTCGTCGCCGGTCACGGCACTGCCTCCGCGAGCACGACCAGCTCCTCCACCACCGCCACGACCTCCACCGACGGCTCGTCGTCGAACTCCTGGCAGCCCTCGGGGACCTCGGTCGGCCAGGGCTCGACGAGTGGCGGATCACAGGCCTCCTCGGGCGGCTCGTGATGCCGCTCCTGGAGACCCTCCCGGTGGGGCCGGGCACCGCCCAGTGGCTGCTGTGGAGCACCACGGCGCGGCTCGTGGTCACCGACCCGGACGCGCTGCCCGTGGCCCGCCGCGTGGTGGAGGACGTGACGCGGCAGGTGGAGGCGGCGTGCAGCCGCTTCCGCCCCGACTCCGAGATCATGATGCTCCCCGGCGACGGCTCGCCGACCCCGGTGAGCCCGATGCTGGCCGAGCTCGTGACGACGGCGGTGCTGGCGGCCGAGCGGACCGACGGCGACGTCGACCCGACTCTCGCCCACGCGATGAACGCCGCCGGCTACGACCGGGACTTCGCCCTGCTCGGAGGCGGACCGATCCGGACCTTCCTGGCCGCCCCCGAACCGGCCTGGCGGCGCCTTCGCCTCGACGGCGACACCCTCACCGTGCCCGCGGGCACGCAGCTCGACCTCGGCGCCACGGCCAAGGCCTGGGCGGCCGACCGCAGCGCCGCCGAGGTGGCGCGCGCGTGCGGCACCGGGGTGCTCGTGGCGCTGGGCGGCGACATCGCCACCGCCGGTCCCGCCCCCGACGACGGCTGGCGCGTGCTCGTCCGCGACCAGGCGGAGGACCCGGTCGCCCCGGTCACCCTGGCCGCCGGCGGCGCGCTGGCCACGTCCAGCACCGTGAGCCGCATCTGGGACCACGGCACGGCCCACCACCTGCTCGACCCCCGCACCGGCGTCCCGGCGAAGCCCGTGTGGCGCACCGTCAGCGTCGCCGCCGGCACGTGCGTCGAGGCCAACACGCTCACGACCGCGGCGGTCGTGCGCGGGCTCGACGCGCTGCCGTGGCTGCGCTCGCTCGGCGTCCCGGCCCGCCTCGACGGAGCCTCGTTCACGATCGTGGCTCTCGGAGAGTGGCCGTCATGAGCGACGCCCTGTGGTACCTCGGCCGCGGCACCGGCGTCGTGTCGCTCGTCCTGCTCACCCTCGTCGTCGCGCTGGGCGTCGCGACGCGGTCGGGCCGACCGCTGCCCGGGCTGCCCCGCTTCGCCGTCACCGCCGTGCACCGCAGCGCGAGCCTGCTCGCCGTGGTGTTCCTGGCGATCCACGTCGGCACGCTGCTGTTCGACCCCTACGCGGGGCTGAACCTCGTGTCGCTCGTCGTCCCGTTCTCCGCGGGCGCGCACCCGTTCTGGTACGGCCTCGGGGCCCTCGGGCTCGACCTGATCCTGGCGCTGGTCGTCACGAGCGTGCTGCGCGACCGGATCGGGCCCCGCGTCTGGCGCGGGATCCACTGGGCCGCCTACGCGTCCTGGCCGATCGCCCTGGCCCACGGCCTGGGCTCCGGCTCCGACGCCTCGACCGGCTGGATGCTCACGATCACCGGGGTGTGTGTCGCCACCGTGCTCGCCGCGGTCGGCTGGCGGGTCTCCGAGCGCTTCGCGGAGGTGCCCGACCTCGCCCCCGTTCCCGTCACCGCGCCGCCTCTCGTCGGCGCCGGACCCCCGGAAGGAATCTGATGACCGCCACTCTGGACCCGCCCGTGCGCACCAGCCCGCTCCTGGACGCGACACGCCCGCCGCTGCGCCCGGTGCCGCTGCGCGGAGCCGCCGTGATCGCCGAGGTCGCGGCCGCCGGCCTCACCGGGCGCGGCGGTGCCGGATTCCCGGTGGCGCGCAAGCTCGCTGCCGTGAACGCCGCGGTGACGGTCACCGGCCGGACGCCCGTCGTCGTCGGCAACGGCTCGGAGGGCGAGCCGGCCAGCTCCAAGGATCGGGTGCTGCTCACCACCGCGCCGCATCTCGTGCTCGACGGGCTGGCGGTGGCGGCCGACGCGGTCGGCGCCGACCGGGCGCATCTCGTGGTCACACCGGCTGCGGTCGCCGCGGTGCGGGCGGCCGTGGCGCAGCGCTCCGACCGTGTACCGGTCGACGTCGTGGCCGCGGGGGAGCACTTCGTCTCCGGGGAGGAGACGGCCGTCGTCGCGGGGCTGGAGGGGCGTCGAGCGGTGCCCGGGGACAAGTTCCGGCGGGTGGTGGAGTCCGGGGTGCACGGCCGGCCGACCCTCGTCCAGAACGTGGAGACCCTGGCCCACCTCGGGCTGATCGCGCGGTCCGGCGCGGCCTGGTTCCGCTCCCGCGGCACCGCGGCCGAGCCCGGCACCGCGCTGGTGACGATCAGCGGCGCGGTCGCACGGCCGGGGGTGTTCGAGGTGGACCACGGGGCGCCCCTGCGAGACGTCGTCGGGCTCGCCGGTCCGCGTGGCGAGACCCCGGTGCTGGTCGGGGGCTTCCACGGCGCCTGGCTGGCCCCGCACGAGGTCGCGGGCGCCGCGTTCTGCCGGGCGTCGCTGGGCACGTTCGGCGCGTCACCGGGCGCGGGGGTGCTCATCGTGCTCCCGGCCGGGGCGTCGGGTCTCGCCGAGACCGCCCGCATCACCGCCTACCTGGCCGGGCAGAGCGCCGGCCAGTGCGGACCGTGCGTCAACGGGCTGCCGCGCCTCGCCGCCGAGCTGGGGCGGGTCGCGGCCGGACACGGGAGCCGGCCTGATGATCGGGCCGAGCTGTACCGCCTCGCCGGGCTCACCGAGGGCCGCGGCGCCTGCCACCACCCCGACGGCACCGTGCGGCTGGTCGGCAGTGCCCTGCGCGTCTTCGGAGCCCGATCATGACGACCCTGCACCTGGACTGGACCCGCTGCCGCGGCCGCGGCGGCTGCGTCGAGCTCCTGCCCGAGCTCATCGGCCGCGACGAGTGGGGCTACCCGCTCACCGCCACCGACGTGCCCGTCCCGCGGGCCCTGCGCGGAGCCGCCGAGCAGGCCGTGCGCGACTGCCCGCGGATGGCGCTGCAGTTGTCCCCGCGGTTCGCCGAGTAAGCGGTGTCACCCGTCTCGGAGTGGAACGGTCAACCCCGACTGTCACTAGACTCCGCGCATGGTCGACGGCCGCGAAGAAGCAGGCGCACCTGAAGCACCCGACGAGCTCGTGCTGGCCGGGGAGTTCCCCGCCGCCTCCCGTGAGCAGTGGGTGGAGCTGGTCGACGGGGTGCTGAAGAAGTCCCGGCGCATCACCGACGACGCGGAGCCCGGCGCCGGCGTCGCGAAGCTCGTGCGCACCTCACCCGAGGGCATCGGGGTCCTCCCGCTCTACACCGCCGAGGACGTCGCCGACCTCCCCGCCGCCGGGGTGCCGGGGCAGCAGCCGTTCGTCCGCGGCGCACGCGCCCGGGGGCCGGTGCCGGACGGCTGGGACGTGCGGCAACGCCACGCCGAGCCCGACCCGCAGACCGCCCACACCGCGGTGCTCGCCGACCTCGAGAACGGCGTCAACTCGATCTGGCTCACCGTCGGCGACGGCGGCACCGCCCCGGCCGACCTGCCCACCGTGCTCGACGGAGTGTTCCTCGACCTCGCGCCGATCGTGCTCGATGGTGGGGGCGCCGAGGAGTTCCTGGCGCTGGCCACCGAGCGCGGGATCGATCCGGTCGCGCTGCTCGGCACGCTCGGGGTCGACCCGATCGGGGTGCGCGCCCGCACCGGCTCCGGCCCGGACCTCGACTCGGTCGTCCCGCTCGCCCAGCGGGTCGTGGCGGAGTTCCCGCAGGTGAAGGCGATCGTCGTCGACGGGTTGCCCGTGCACTCCGCGGGCGGGTCCGACGCCCAGGAGCTCGGGTTCTCCCTCGCCGCGGGCGTCGCCTACCTGCGCACGCTGACCGGGGCGGGCGTGGACGTCGACGCGGCCGCGCGGCTGCTGGAGTTCCGCGTCGCCGCCACCGCCGAGCAGTTCCCGACCATCGCGAAGCTCCGCGCCGGCCGCCGGGTCTGGGCCCGGGTGCTGGAGGCGAGCGGCGCCGCGCCGGGGACCACACAGACCCAGCACGCCGTCGCGTCCCCGACGATGCTCACCCGCCGCGACCCCTACGTGAACCTGCTGCGCGGCACCGTCGCCGGGTTCGCGGCCGGCGTGGGCGGGGCCGACGCCGTCACGGTCGCGCCGTTCGACGCGGCGCTGGGTCGGTCCACCCCGTTCTCGCGGCGGATCGCGCGCAACACCCAGTCGCTGCTGGTGGAGGAGTCGCACCTCGCCCGCGTGATCGACCCGGCAGGCGGCTCCTGGTTCGTCGAGTCGCTCACCGACTCCCTCGCGAAGGCCGCCTGGGCGTTCTTCCAGGAGATCGAGGCCGCCGGCGGCGCCGTCGCGGGGCTGGACTCCGGGTTCGTGGCCGAGCAGATCGCCGGAGTGCGTGCGAAGCGCCAGAAGGACATCGCGACGCGGAAGGTGCCGCTGACCGGCGTCAGCGAGTTCCCCGACCTCGACGAGAAGCCGGTCCACCGCGACCCGCTCCCGGCCGCGGCCGGCGGCGGTCTCCCGGTCTACCGCCCCGCCGGGGCCTACGAGTCCTACCGCGACCGCTCCGACACGGTGCTCGCCGAGTCCGGCGCCCGACCGCGCGCGTTCCTGGCCACGCTGGGCCCGCTCGCGGCCTACACCGCCCGCGCCGGCTTCGCCCGCAACCTGTTGCAGGCGGGGGGGATCGAGGCCGTCGAGGCCGGGCCGACCGAGACCGTCGAGGACGTGGTGAAGGCCTGGACCGACACCGGCTCGCCGGTCGCGGTCCTCTGCAGCACCGATGCGCTCTACGGCGAGCGCGCCGAGGCCACCGTCGCCGCGCTGCGCGAGGCCGGCGCCACCTACGTCCTGCTCGCCGGCAAGGCCGACGTGCCGGGCGTCGACGCGCAGCTCTACGCCGGCGGCGACGCTCTGGCCACCATCGACGCGGTGTGGTCCGCCCTGTGACCACCCGTGAGCGGATAACAGTGTTCCCGCCCGGATTTCCGCGCACGACCCCAGGAGGCGCGCGATGACCATTCCCGACTTCACCACCGTCTCGCTGGAGACCGGCGCCCCCACCGGTGAGTGGGCCCCCGACCCCGCGCCCGAGACGTGGGAGGCGCCCGAGGGCATCGGCGTCAAGCCGCTCTACACGGCCGCCGACCTCGACGGCGTCGACTTCCTCGACACCTACCCCGGGATCACGCCGTACCTGCGCGGGCCCTACCCGGCCATGTACGCGACGCAGCCGTGGACGATCCGCCAGTACGCGGGCTTCTCCACCGCCACGGAGTCCAACGCGTTCTACCGGCGCAACCTCGCCGCCGGGCAGAAGGGCCTGTCGATCGCGTTCGACCTGGCCACCCACCGCGGCTACGACTCCGACCACCCCCGCGTGGCCGGTGACGTCGGCATGGCGGGCGTGGCCATCGACTCGATCTACGACATGCGCCAGCTCTTCGACGGCATCCCGCTCGACAGGATGTCGGTCTCGATGACCATGAACGGTGCGGTGCTCCCGGTGCTCGCGCTCTACATCGTCGCGGCGGAGGAGCAGGGGGTGAAGCCGGCGCAGCTCACGGGGACCATCCAGAACGACATCCTCAAGGAGTTCATGGTCCGCAACACCTACATCTACCCGCCGCAGCCCTCGATGCAGATCATCTCCGACATCTTCTCCTACACCTCGCGGGAGATGCCGAAGTTCAACTCGATCTCCATCTCCGGCTACCACATCCAGGAAGCCGGCGCGACGAACGACCTGGAGCTGGCCTACACGCTCGCCGACGGCGTCGAGTACCTGCGCGCCGGGATCGACGCCGGGCTGGACGTCGACACGTTCGCGCCCCGCCTGAGCTTCTTCTGGGCGATCGGCATGAACTTCTTCATGGAGGTCGCGAAGCTCCGGGCCGCGCGGCTGCTGTGGTCGAAGCTGGTGCACCAGTTCGACCCGAAGAACGCGAAGTCGCTCTCGCTGCGCACCCACAGCCAGACCTCGGGCTGGTCGCTCACCGCGCAGGACCCCTACAACAACGTCATGCGCACCTGCATCGAGGCGATGGCCGCCACCCAGGGCCACACGCAGAGCCTGCACACCAACGCCCTCGACGAGGCGCTCGCGCTGCCCACCGACTTCTCCGCGCGCATCGCGCGCAACACCCAGCTGCTGCTGCAGCAGGAGTCCGGCACCACGAACGTGATCGACCCGTGGGGCGGCAGCCACTACGTCGAGCGGCTCACCTACGACCTCGCCCGGCGCGCGTGGGCGCACATCACCGAGGTCGAGCAGGCCGGCGGCATGGCGCAGGCCATCGACGAGGGCATCCCGAAGCTGCGTGTCGAGGAGGCCGCGGCCCGCACCCAGGCCCGCATCGACTCCGGCCGCCAGCCCGTCATCGGTATCAACAAGTACGTCGCCACCTCGGACGAGGAGCTGGAGGTCCGCAAGGTCGACAACGCCGGGGTCCGCACCGAGCAGTTGGAGAAGCTGCGGCGCCTGCGCGAGGAGCGCGACGACCGCCGGGTCGACTCCGCGCTCACCGCCCTCACCAACGCGGCCGCCCGGATCGCCGAGGCCTCCACCCGCACCGACGAGCAGAACCTGCTGCACCTCGCCGTCGACGCGTCCCGCGCGATGGCCACCGTCGGGGAGATCTCCGACGCGCTGGAGAAGGTGTTCGGCCGGCACGCGGGACAGATCAGGATCATCTCCGGCGTGTACTCGAAGGAATCGGGCACCAGCCCCGCCGTGGCCCGGGCGCGCGAGGCCGTCGAGGAGTTCGCGGAGGCGGAGGGCCGCCAGCCCCGCATCCTGGTCGCGAAGATGGGCCAGGACGGCCACGACCGCGGCCAGAAGGTGATCTCCACGGCGTTCGCCGACCTCGGCTTCGACGTCGACGTGGGCCCGCTGTTCCAGACCCCCGCGGAGGTGGCGCGCCAGGCCGTGGAGGCCGACGTGCACGTCGTCGGGGTGTCGTCGCTCGCCGCGGGCCACTTGACGCTGGTGCCGGAGCTGCGCGACGAGCTGGCGAAGCTCGACCGGTCCGACATCATGATCATCGTGGGCGGGGTGATCCCGCCCGCCGACGTGCCCACGCTCCTCGAGATGGGCGCGGCGGCGGTGTTCCCGCCCGGCACGGTGATCGCGGAGTCGGCCGTCGAGCTGCTGGCCAAGCTGACGGCCGCGTTGGACAGATGAGACCTGCGCTACCGCGCCCGTGCGCGGAGATCAGGGTCGGGACACCGATATCCGCGCACGAGGTGTTCTGTGGCTGAGCGCCGAGCCGTCGACGTCCCTGCGCTCGCCAACGGGGTGCTGGAGGGCAACCGGTCGGTGCTGGCGCGGGCCGTCACGCTCGTCGAGAGCCGCCGGGCCGACCACCGCGAGGCCGCCCAGCAGCTGTTGATGGAGCTGCTGCCGCAGGCGGGTGGGGCTCATCGCGTGGGCATCAGCGGCGTGCCCGGCGTCGGCAAGTCGACGTTCATCGAGGCGCTCGGCACGATGCTCACCGGCGCCGGCCACAAGGTCGCCGTGCTGGCCGTCGACCCCTCGTCCACGCGCACCCGCGGCTCGATCCTCGGCGACAAGACCCGGATGGCCAAGCTCGCCAACGACGCGAACGCGTTCGTCCGGCCGTCGCCGTCGGCGGGCACGCTGGGCGGGGTCGCCCGCGCCACCCGCGAGACGATCGTGCTGATGGAGGCCGCGGGCTTCGACGTGGTGCTGGTGGAGACCGTGGGCGTGGGGCAGTCGGAGGTGACGGTCGCGGGGATGGTCGACACGTTCCTGCTGCTCACCATCGCCCGCACCGGCGACGCGCTCCAGGGCATCAAGAAGGGCATCCTCGAGCTCGCCGACGTCGTCGCGGTCAACAAGGCCGACGGCGACCACGAGCGCCCCGCGAAGGCCGCCGCGCGCGAGCTGGCCGGCGCGCTGCGGATGATGACGCCCACCAGCGAGAGCTGGCAGCCGCCGGTACTGGCCTGCAGCGCGCAGACCGGGGCCGGAATGGCAGAGGTGTGGGAGAAGGTCACCGAGCACCGCGCCACCCTCGACGAGCACGGCGAGCTGTCACCGAAGCGCGCGACGCAGCAGGTGGAGTGGATGTGGGCGATGGTCCGTGACCAGCTCCTGGACCGGGTCGCGACGGACCCTGCGGTGCAGGCGGAGCTGCCGACGCTGGAGGCCGAGGTCCGCGGGGGCGATCTGACCGCCACCCTGGCGGCGCAACGCATTCTGGGCCACCTGGGTCTGTAGATCGACGCGACCCCGACCGACCCGTCACAACCGCCACGGGTGACCATGTGGCGATCGGGGTGGGCGGTCACGGCGTGCCTCGCGGCCGGTGCCGCGCCGCGCGCCTACGGTTCTCGGGTGCTCGGGGTCTCTCATGCCACGTCCGGTGCGGCCCTGGGGCTCGCGGTCGCGGGGTTCGCGCCGCGGATCGCCGACGTCCAGCCCTCCGCGGGATCGATCCTGACTTTCGCCGGGGTGTGCGCGGGGGCCGCTCTGCTCCCGGACCTCGACCACCCGTCCTCCGAGGCCACCCGCCGGTTCTCCGTGGCGTCGTGGCTGGCGTCGCGGGTGATCCGGCCGCTGTCCGCGTTGGTGTACGACCTGACGAAGGGCCGCCGCGACACCGGCCGCGGCACCCATCGCGGGCTCACCCACACGGTCGTCGGTGCGGTGCTGCTCGGGGTGGCCGTGAACCTCGCCTCCGCCCGGTGGGGCGAGCCCGTCCTGCTCGGCACGCTGTTCGTCTGCCTCGCGTTGGCGATCAAGGGCCTCGACGCGATCGTGCCCGGCCCGCCGTCCCTGGTGATCGCGGCCGGGCTCACCCTCGCCGTGCAGCAGTACGTGCCCGGCGGCACGGCGGGCACCGCGGGCTGGCTCGGCACCGCGATCACACTCGGGATGCTGGTGCATTCCGCGGGCGACGCGATCACCGAGTCGGGCGCGCCGCTGCTGTGGCCGTTGCGGATCCGGCAGCGCAGCTGGTATCCGGTGGGTAGCCCGCGTGCCTTCCGGTTCCGTACGGGCGGGGCGGTGGAGGCCTGGCTCGTGGCGCCGGCGTTGACGGTGGCGGTGTTCGTGCTGGTGGCGCTCGTGGTGCCCGGGGTGGCCCCGGTACTGGAGCAGGCGCGCGACCAGCTGCAACGCCTCCTGACCCGGGCCTGAGCCCTCGGCCCCACCCACCTCGCAGCACGTGGTGCTGCTCGCAGCCCGCCGGCGCGCTGCGAGGTGACCCCGACGGGCTGCGACGTCCGGGGACCGGGGCACCCTGCGCGCCCGGACGGCTGTGGCGCGATGATGCTGCCGTGACCTTCGCGCTGCCCCCCCGGCCCGTCATCGGGATCCTGCACCCCGGCGTCATGGGCGCCTCGGTCGGTTCCGCCCTCAAGCCCGTTGCGGGGGCCGTGATCTGGGCGGCGGCGGGGCGCAGCGTCACCACCTCGAAGCGGGCGGAGATCGCCGATCTGGTGGGCGTCCCGGATCTCGCCGAGCTGGCCCGGCGCGCCGACGTGGTGATCTCGGTGTGCCCGCCCGACGCCGCGCGCGACGTCGCGGAACAGGTGGCGGCCGCCGCGGGCGACCGCCGCCCCCTCTACGTCGACGCCAACGCCGTCTCGCCCGCCACGGTCGCGGGCATCGGCGAGCTGTTCGGGGCCGACCGCACGGTGGACGGCGCGATCATCGGGCCACCCGCGTGGGAGCCCGGGCACACCGTGCTGTGGCTCGCGGGGGAGCAGGCGCCGGTGGTGGCGGCGCTGTTCGCGGGCTCGCCGTTCACCGCCCGCGTGCTCGACGGCGGGATCGGGGCCGCCAGCGGCCTGAAGGCCTGCTTCGCGGCGCAGAGCAAGGCGCTGCCGACGATCTGGCTGGCCATCGCGGAGGCGGCCCGGGCCTACGGCGTCGAGGACGCCCTGCGCGAGGAGCTGGCCCGCGACGGCACGGACCTCGTCGCGAAGCTCGAGCAGCTCGACACCCGCGCGGCGGCCAAGGCGTGGCGGTGGGTGGGTGAGATGGAGGAGGCCGGTGACGCGTTCGCGGCGGTGGGCCTGCCCGACGGGTTCTCCCGGGCCGCCGCGCAGATGTACCAGCGGATGGCCGACGGCGACCCGATCGACCGTGCGAACATCTGGGGCCTGCGCGGAGGGGCCGTCTAGCGGTCGAGGGCGGCGATCGCGTCCGCGGACGGGACCTCCCAGCCGCGGTTGTAGGCCGAGGACGTGAGGGTGGTGCGGGTCTCGGCGGCCGCCCCGCCGACGAGGACGGCGCCCGCGGCGACGGCGAGCGCGAGGGCGATGACCAGGGGCTTCCGCTGCATGGCCCCAGCTTGGCGGGTGATCATCGCTGCGTCGCGCCTGCGGTGGGGATCTCACCTGAAGGTGTTGCCGGGTGCCCGCCCGACCGCGTGACGTGATGACGGTCCGTGGTGCGTCAGGGCGTCCAGCGCCGGAATCCACCCTCGGCGTCCACCACCTGACCGGTGATCGTCTCCGCGTCCGGGCCGAGCAGCATCGCGACCACCGCCGCGGCCTCGGCGGGGGAGTTCCAGCGGCCGCGGGGCATGTGCCGGCCGACGAACGCGTCCTGGTCCGCGGAGGCCCAGCCCGTGTCGGTCGGCCCGGGATTGACGCAGTTCACCGTGATCCCGCGGTCGACGAGCGCGTCGGCGAGGCTCGCGGTGAGCTGGTGCAGCGCGCCCTTCGTCGCGATGTAGGGGATCTCGTCCGGCATCGGCCCGCGGTGCTGGCCGGACGTGAACAGCACCACCCGCCCGGTCTCGCCGGTGAACTGCGCCGCGAAGGCCTGCACCAGCAGCAGCGTCGCCCGCACGTTGACGGCCCAGGTGCGGTCGAGCATGTCGGCGGTGAGGTCGCCGATGCCGGTGGACTGGCTGCGGGCGTGGTTGACGACGAGCGTGTCCAGCGCGCCGAACCGCTCCACCGCGGCCGCCACGAGCCGCGCCGGCGCGGACGCGTCCTCGAAATCGGCGGCGAGGTGACCGACCCGGGAACCCAGCTCGGCCAGCACGCCGTCGATCCCGTCGGGATCGGCGCCCCACGGCTCCGTGGCGTCGTAGGGGCTCCAGGAGTGGGCGAACACCCGGTGGCCGTCGTCGAGCAGCCGGCGGGCGATGGCGAAGCCGATGCCCCGGCGGCGGCTGACGCCGGTGACGAGCGCGGTGCGGATCATGGTCAGGTGTCTACCCGGACGGGCCGAACCGCTCCACCCGGATTCGGTCGACGGGCACCCCGGCCTCCACCAGCGCGGTGGTGGCCGCGTCGGCGAACGCGGGGGTGCCGCACACGTAGACGTCCTCGCCGCCCCGCACGAGCGGCGCCACGTCGGCGGCGGTGATGCGACCCACCGGGCGCGCGGTGCCGGGCGGCGCGGCGCGCGTCCAGATCACGGTGGACTCCGGACCGGGGAGCTCGTCGGCGTAGTAGAGGTCGTCGGGGGTGCGGGCGGAGACGAGCAGCCGCACGAGCTCAGGGTGCCCGTCGCGGCGGGCCGCGCGCAGCATCGCCATCAGCGGCACCACCCCGGACCCGCCGCCCACCAGCAGCGCCGGGGCGTCGCCGGCCCACGCGAAGAAGCCGCCGATCGGCCCGCGCACCTCCAGCTCGTCGCCCGGCACCACCACGTCGTGCAGGAACTCCGAGACCTCGCCGTCGTCGAGCTTCTCCACCGTCAGCTCGATCTGGCCGCTGGTGTCCGGGGCGGACGCGACCGAGTACGAGCGCTGGGCGGTGTAGCCGTCGGGCGCGGTGAGCCGCAGGACGTAGTACTGCCCGGCGACGTGCGGCATCGCGGCGGGCAGGGCCAGGCGGAACGTGCGGGCACGCGGCGTCTCGTCACGTGTCGAGAGCACGGTGGCCTGCTGCCAGCGCAGCGTCTTCCGGTTCGTGGGCAGGGTCGTCATTCAGTCGCCCTGGTAGCGCTGCTCGGTCCAGGGGTCGCCGCGGTCGTGGTAGCCGTTGCGTTCCCAGAAGCCCTGCTCGTCGTGGTCGAGCAGCCGCAGGCCCGACACCCACTTCGCGCTCTTCCAGAAGTACAGGTGCGGCACGATCATCCGGGCCGGACCGCCGTGCTCGGTGGTGAGCGGCCTGCCGTCGGCGTCCCAGACCACCCACGCCTTCCCGCCCGTGACGTCGGCGAGGGGCAGGTTGGTGGTGTAGCCGGTGTGCGCGACCGCGACGACGTGCGTGGCCGTGGGCAGCACGCCGGCCGCGTCGAGCAGGACGTCGACCGACACGCCGTCGAAGGTCATGCCGAGCTTGGACCACGTGGTGACGCAGTGGATGTCGCCGGCGTAGCGTGAGCGGGGGAGGTCGTGGATCTCCTTCCACGTCCAGGTGGTCTCGCGCTCCACGAGGCCCTCGACGGTGAACGTCCAGCGGTCGGTGCTGATCGACGGCGTGGCCTCGGCGTGCAGCACGGGCCAGTCGTCACGGGCGTCGTACTGGCCCGGGGGCAGCCGGGGGTCGCGCTCCTGTCGGCGTCCGGTGAAACCTCGCGTGAAGCCAGCCATGTCGCTCCCAAGCCGCAGACGGATCAGTTCATTCCGCACGCCGACGGGCGGCGCGCAGGGCGTCCAGGTCACCGTCGGCCAGCGCCGTCCAGAAGCGTAGCGCCGCGTGCTCCATCTCCAGCCCCAGCTCCAGGGTGATCATGCGCGGCTCGGTGTCGTGGTTGCCGCCGAACCGGGCGACCATGTCGTCGTAGACGGCGATCCGCTTGCGGTGCTGGCGGATCTGCTCGGCGGCCAGCGCCGGGACGTTGCCGGGGTCGCCGACCTCGTTGAAGAACAGCTTGAGCTCGGCGATGTCGCGCATCTGGAAGTGCTCGTCGGTAGGCGCGGCGAGCCATTCGCGCAGCGCGTCGCGGCCGGGGCCGGTCAGCGAGTAGGTCTTGCGGCGGCGTCCGGCCTCCTCGACCGAGCGTGCGAGCAGGCCCATCTCGGCGAGCCGGTCGGGCTCGGAGTACAGCTGCGCGTGGGGGAAGTGCCAGAAGTAGCCCACGGAGTGCCCGACGGCCCGCTTGAGGTCGTACGGCGTGGACGGGCCGCGCAGCGCGACCATGCCCAGCACCACGTAGGACGTCGCGGACAGCCGCACCTCGGTCACGGGAGAGGACAATACGTGTCCGGACGGTCCGAACGGGACCGTCCGTGTTGCGTGTCCTCCGTTCGCCCCGTACGGTCCGAACCAGACGATACGCACTGGACGGAGGCGCCATGGACGTGGCGAGGACGCTGACCTGGGCCGCGGAGCGCTATCCGCACCGCCGGGCGGTGGCGGGCACGGGCCGGCACCTGACCTACCGCGCGTGGGACGCGCGGACCAACCAGCTCGCGCGGGCGCTGGCGGCCGCCGGGGTCGGCCCGGGGGACCGGGTCGCGCTCGCCCTCACCGGCGGCGAGCCGCTGGCGAGCCTGCACCTCGCCGCGCAGAAGCTGGGTGCGGTCTCGGTGCCGCTGTCCACGCGCTTCGGGCCGGAGGAGCTGCGCTACTGCATCGACGACGCGGCCGCCGTGCTCGTCGTGGCCGACGAGGACAACGCCGCCCGGGTCACGGCCGCCGGGTCCGACCCCCGTTCCGTCGCCGACCTGGACGCCCGCGCCGAGCGCGAGTCCGACGCGGCCCTGCCGGACGGGCCGGGCGAGGACGACACGAGCGTGATGCTCTACACCTCCGGCACCACCGGGAAGCCGAAGGGCGTGCCGCGCAGCCACCGCGCCGAGCACTCCGCGGCCGTCGCGCACGCCGTGCAGTCGCAGGCCCGCAACGGCGAGACCGCGCTCGGCGTCATGCCGATGTTCCACACGATGGGCCTGCGCACGCTGCTGACCAGCATCGTCGTGGGCGGCACCTGGGTGGGCCAGCCGGCGTTCGACGCCGAGGAGTCCGCCGAGCTGATCGTCGCCGAGGGCGTGTCGTCGCTCTACCTCGTGCCCACCATCTACTGGTCGCTGCTGCGCACCGGCGCCCTCGAGCGCGCGCCGCGGCTCGACCACCTCGCCTACGCCGGGGCCGCCATGACCCCCGCGCTGGCCGAGCAGCTCGTCGAGGCCGTGTCGCCCACGGCGTTCGTCAACCACTTCGGGAGCACCGAGATCTACACCTTCACGATCGGCCCGGACGTGGCCGCGAAACCCGGATCGGCCGGCCGCGCCGGGGTGTTCTCCCGCGTGCGCCTCGTGGCCCCCGAGGTCGGGGCCCCGGCCGACGCGCTCGTCGCGCCGGGGGAGCAGGGCCAGGTGATCGTCTCGCTGGAGAGCCCGGAGGCCTTCGCGGGCTACTGGCAGCGCCCCGACGCCGACGCCAAGGCCATCCACGACGGCTGGTACTACACCGGGGACCTCGCCACCGCGGACGAGGAGGGCGACCTCTGGGTGGCGGGCCGCGTCGACGACATGATCAACTCGGGTGGGGAGAACATCTACCCCGACGAGATCGAGGCGGCGCTGGTCCGCTGCCCCGAGATCGACGACGTGTGCGTGGTGGGGATGCCCGACGAGCGCTGGGGCCACGCGGTCACGGCGTTCGTGGTGCCCGTGGCCGGCACCGACCCCGTGGTGGCGGCCGAGCGGACGGCGGCCTTCGCCCGCGAGGTGCTGCCGTCGCTCAAGCGCCCGAAGCGGGTGATCGCCGTACAGCAGATACCGCGCTCCGGTGTGGGCAAGACGCTGCGCCGCACGCTGGTCGCCGGTGACTACGAAGGGCTGGCCGATGCCTGACCGCCGGGACACCTCCTGGGTGCCCTCCCGCGTCGAGGACGCCCCGCTCGTCAGCGGCAACGGCCGCTTCCTCGACGACGTCGACCCCCTGCCGGGCACGCTGACCGCGGCCGTGGTGCGCTCCACGCAGCCCCACGCCCGGATCCGCTCGGTCGACCTCTCCCGCGCCCGCGCCCACCCCGGCGTCGCCGCCGTGATCGGCCCGGACGAGGTGCTCGCCGCCCTGCGCCCGTTCCCGCTGTCGACCGGCGCTCCGATGCACTACTTCCCGACCGGCACCGACAAGGTGCGCTTCGTCGGGGAGCCGGTGGCCGTGGTGGTGGCCTCGGACCGCTACACCGCCGAGGACGCCGCCGAGCTCGTGACGATCGACTACGAGCCCCTCGACGTGGTGATCGGCGCCCGGGCCGCGCTGGCCGAGGACGCCCCGCTGCTGCACGAGGCCGCCGGGTCCAACGTCGCCACCGACCGGACGTTCTCCTTCGGCGGGGTGGACGAGGCCTTCGCCGCCGCCGCGCACGTCGTCGAGGGCGAGTACGACTTCCCGCGCTACTCCTCGGTGCCGATGGAGTGCTACTCGGTGATCGCCGACTGGCGGGCGGACGGGGTCGAGGCCTGGGCCAACTTCCACGGGCCGTTCACGATGGTGCCGGTCATGGCCGGGGCGCTGGGCATCCCCACCTCCGCGCTGCGCCTGCACGTGCCCGCCGACATCGGCGGCAGCTTCGGCATCAAGGCGGGCATCTACCCCTACGTGGTGCTGATGGCGCTGGCCAGCAAGCACTCGGGCACGCCCGTGCGCTGGACCGAGGACCGCGTCGAGCACCTGCTGGCCAGCTCCTCGGGTGCCGACCGCGCCATGCGCTTCGCGGCCGCCGTCGACACGGACGGCACGATCACGGCGCTGCGGGCCGACCTCGTCGACAACGTCGGGGCCTACCTGCGCCCGCCGGAGCCCTCCACGCTCTACCGCTGCTTCGGCAACATCACCGGTCCCTACCGCATCCCGGCCGTCGAGATCCGGGCCCGCGCGGTGGTCACCAACGAGATGCCGACGGGGCTCAACCGCGGCTTCGGCGGCCAGCAGCTCTACTTCGGCCTCGAGCGGCTCATGGACGCCGTCGCGGACGTCACCGGGCTCGACGTGCTGGAGGTCCGGCGCCGCAACCTCGTCGCGGGCTTCCCGCACGAGACGGCCACCGGCGGCGTCTACGACTCCGGCGACTACGCCGCCGCGCTCGACCTCGCCGTCGCCAACGCCGACATGGACGAGCTGCGCGCCCGCCAGGAGGCGGCCCGGGCCGACGGCGCGTTCTACGGCATCGGCGTGGCGCTGGTGGTCGACCCGTCGGGCACGAACATCGGCTACGTCGGCCTGGCCACCCCCGCGGAGGACCGCAAGCCCGGGCGGGACAAGTCCGGCTCCACCGAGCACGTCCGGATCTCCGTGGACGTGCAGGGCGTCGTCACCGTGATGCTGGGGTCGGTGCCGCAGGGCCAGGGCCACGCCACGGTCGCCCGCCAGGTGGCGGCGCAGCGGCTCGGGCTGCCGGTGGACAAGGTCCGCGTGGTGGTCGACATGGACACCTCGACCACCCCGTGGACGGTCACGTCCGGCAGCTACTCCTCCCGGTTCGCGCCCCTGGTCACGAGCGCCGTCGTGCAGGCCGCCGACCGGATCGCCACCACGATCCGCGCCGCCGCCTCGACGATGCTGGACGCGGCCCCGGGGGACCTGGAGCTCGTCGACGGCACCGTGCGCGCCCCCGACGGCACCTCGGTCCAGTTCCGCCACGCCGCCGGCGTCGTGCACTGGGACCCCACCTCGCTGCCCGAGGGCACCAGCGCCCGGCTCTACGAGGAGGCGGCGTTCACCCCGCGCGAGACCCGTGCCGCCACGCAGGACGACCGGATCAACTCCTCGCTCTGCTACGGCTTCGTCGCCGAGATCGTCGCGGTGCGGGTCGACCCGGCCACCCTCGAGATCAGCATCGACCGGGTCTCGTCGGTGCACGACGCCGGCACGGTGCTCAACCAGCAGCTCCTCGACGGCCAGGTGCACGGCGCGCTCGTCCACGCACTGGGCGGCGCGATGTACGAGGAGTTCACCTACGCGCCGTCGGGCCAGCCGACGTCGGGCACGTTCCTCGACTACCTGTGCCCCACCAGCGCGGAGATCGGCTACGACCTGCGCACCGACCACGTCGTCAGCCCGTCGCCGCTCACCCCGCTGGGGGCCAAGGGCTGCGGCGAGGGCTCGTCGATGAGCTTCCCCGTGGCGTTCGCGAACGCCGTCGCGGACGCACTGGCGCCCCACGGCGTCGAGATCACCAGCCTCCCGCTGCACGGCGAGGTGCTCCACCACCTGCTCACCACACAACCCGAGGAGAAGACAGCATGGCGCTGAAGGGCGGAGAGGTCCTCCTGGACCGCAGCGAGGACGGACGCATCGCGTACCTGACGCTCTCGCACGGCAAGTTCACGGTCGTCACCTGGGAGATGCGCCAGCTCGTGGCGGACCGGTTCGCCGAGATCGACGCCGACCCGCAGGTGCGCGTCGTCGTGGTCCGCTCCGACGGCGAGCACTTCACCAGCGGCGGCGACATCGCCGGGTTCATGGAGGTCGACCCCCTCGACTTCACCGACCTCGGGCACAACGTCACCGCGCCCGCGCGCAGCGCGAAGCCGGTGATCGCCGCGATCGACGGCTACTGCTTCGGCGTCGGGTGCGAGATGGCGCTGTCGTGCGACATCCGGCTCGGCACCCCGCGCACCCAGTTCGCGCTGCCCGAGATGAACCTCGGCATGATCCCCGGCTCCGGCGGCACGCAGCGCCTGTCGCGGCTGATCGGGCTCTCGCGCGCGAAGTTCCACATCATGACCGCGACGCGGATCTCGTCCCAGCAGGCGCTGGACTGGGGCATCCTCGCCGAGGTCCACGACGACCGCGCGGCGCTCTACGCGGCCACCGACGCGCTCGCCGCGAAGATGGCGGGCTTCTCGCCCGCCGCGCAGCGGACCGCCAAGGAGGTGCTCGACAAGGGCATCGACGGGCCGCTCTACACCGGCATCGAGCTGGAGCGGAAGGCCTACGCGATGCTGCGCTCCACCCACGACTTCGCCGAGGGCGTCGCCGCGTTCGGCGAGAAGCGCAAGCCGGAGTTCACGGGACGATGAGGATGATCCGGACATGAAAGCGGCACCTTTCGCCTACGTCCGGCCCGGGTCGCTCGACGACGTGCTCGCCGAGCTGGCCGACGGGAACGGCAAGGTGCTGGCCGGTGGCCAGTCGCTGGTGCCGGTCCTGGCCATGCGCCTGGGCCGGCCGGCCACGCTCGTCGACATCGGCTCGGTCGCCGAGCTGGGCGGGCTGGAGCAGGCCGCCGAGGTCGTCCGGGTCGGCGCCGGGGTCCGGCAGCGGCGCCTGGAACGCTCCGCCGAGGCGCGGGCCGTGCCGCTGCTGGGCCTGGCCCTGCCGTTCGTCGGGCACCGGGAGCTGCGCAGCCGCGGCACCGTCTGCGGCAGCCTCGCGCACGCCGACCCGGCCGCCGAGCTGCCCGCCGTCGCCTCCTGCCTGGAGGCGACGGTGGAGATCGCGGGGCCCGGCGGCCGGCGGCGCGTGCGCGCGGAGGAGTTCTTCGTGGGCGCGATGACCACGGCCGTCACCCCCGAGGAGGTGCTGGTCGGGGTCGAGTTCCCGGTCGCCCGGCCGGGCGAGGGCTACGGCTTCGGCGAGATCGCCCGCCGCCACGGCGACTTCGCCCTCGCCGGCGTCGTCACCCGGGTGCGGGTCGGCGCCGACGGGGCCGTGACCGACGCCCGGCTCACCGGTTTCGGCATCTCCGACCGCCCGGTGACGTCCGACGTCACGGTGCACATGACCGAGGGTCCCGACAGCACCGGCGACTCCGACCTCGCCGACGCGATGCGCGAGCTGGCCGACCGCGTCGTCGACACCGGTGGCGACAGCCACGGCTCCACCGGGTACCGCAGGCGCCTGTTCGCGGTGCTGGCCGCCCGCGAGCTGGCGAACGCCGCGAGAAGGGCACGCGCATGACCAGCACCCCACCCGTCCGCGAGAAGATCGTGGCCGGTGACCTCGCCGAGGTCTCCCTGACCGTCAACGGCACCGAGGTGACGCTGCGGGTGCCCGCCCGCACGCACCTCGCCGACGCGCTGCGCGAGCAGCTCGGGCTCACCGGCACCCACCTGGGCTGCGAGCACGGGGTGTGCGGGATGTGCACGGTCCTCGTCGACGGCGACGCGGCCCGCGCCTGCCTGCTGTTCGCCGTGCAGTGCGACGGCGCCGAGGTCGTCACGGTGGAGGGGCTCGGCGCCGCCGACGACCAGCACCCGCTGCAGCAGGCCTTCTCCGCCCACCACGGCCTGCAGTGCGGGTTCTGCACGCCCGGGATGCTGATGAGCTCCTACGACCTGCTCGCCCACGAGCCGGACGTCGACGCCGCGGACCTGCCCGAGCGGATGTCGGGCGTGCTGTGCCGCTGCACCGGCTACCGGGGCATCCTCGCGGCCGTCGCGGACGTGGCGGCCGAGCACCCCGACGGCGTTCCCGCCCCGATGAACTGCGCCGCGCGCACGCTCGTCGGGCGGGGGAGCGGGTCCACGACCGGCCCGGCCGCCGAGGAAGCCCCCGAGACGCCCGCGGAGGTCCCCGCGGAGGTGCGGGTGCCGACCGGGTCCCCCTCGGCCACCGTCGAGGTCACGAGCACGCTCGGCTCCCCGCTCGAGGACGTGTGGCGCGTCCTGGAGGACGTCCCGCGGCTCGTGGCGTGCCTGCCCGGCGCGGAGCTGCTGGAGACGCTGCCCGGCGACCGCTACCGCGGCCGGGCCGGGGTGTCGCTGGGGCCGGTGAAGCTGTCGTTCGCCGGGCTCGCCCAGATCCTCGAACGCGACGCCGGCGACCACCGGATCCGGCTCGTCGGCCAGGGGGCCGACACCGGGGGCAGCGCCACGCAGGCCGACATCCGGCTGCGGGCCGAGGAGGCCCCGGACGGCGGCACCGTGCTGCGGGCCGACGCCGACCTGTTCCTCTCCGGGCGCATCGCGCAGTTCGGGCGGGCGCTCGCGGGGGACGTCAGCAGGCGGTTGTTCGAGCAGTTCGCCGTGGCCGTCGACGAGACGGCGCGCACCGGCACGGCGCCCACGGTCGCGGCGGCGGGCCCGTCACCGGTGCGGCTCGCGGGGCTGGCCGCGGCGGACGCGTTCCGGCGGACGCTGATGCGGGCGCGGGCGCGGTTGACCCGGCGGTCGTAGAGTCGCCTTCCGTGCTCGATCCCCAGTTCCGCACCGTCCTCGACACGCTCACCGCCGCTGCCGCCGTCCCGCTGGTGCGGGGCACGGCCGCGGAGAACCGTGGGCACTACCGGCAGCTGTCGCTCTCCCGCCGCGGACCCGGGTTCGTGCCCGAGCCGGTGGCCGAGGTCCGCGACACCACCGTCGACGGGCCCGGCGGCCCGATCCCGGTCCGGGTCTACGCCCCGGAGCACGACCGCGGCCGTGCGGTCACCTACCTGCACGGCGGCGGGTGGGTGCTCGGCGACCTCGACACCCACGACCCGGTGTGCCGCCGCGTGGCCAACGCCGTGGGCGCCGTCGTGGTGGCGGTGGACTACCGGCTCGCCCCCGAGCATCCGCATCCGGCGCCGCTGGACGACGCCACCGCCGCCCTGCGGTGGACCGCCTCGCAGTTCCCCGGCCGGACGCTCGGGGTCGCCGGGGACAGCGCCGGCGCGAGCCTGGCCGCGGGGGTGGCGCTGCGGGCCCGCGACGGGGGCCTCCCGCTCGCCGCGCAGCTGCTCTGGTACCCGCCCACCGACCCCACGATGGGGTTGGCCTCGGTGACGGCGAACGGGGAGGGCTACTTCCTGACCGCGAAGGACATGACCTGGTTCTACGCGCAGTACGTCCCCGGCGGCACGGCCGATCCGCAGGTCGCGCTGGTGGACGCCGACGTCGCGGGGGTCGCTCCCGCGGTGGTGGCCACCGCGGAGTTCGACCCGCTCCGCGACGAGGGCGACGCCTACGCCGACCGCCTCCGCGCGGCGGGGGTCGAGGTCCGGCACGTGCCCGGGCCGGGCCTCATCCACGGCTACGCCGCGTTCCTCGGTGCCGTCGACGCGGCCGACGTGCGGGCGGCCGAGGTGCTCGCGGCCTTCGACGCGCTGCTGTCCCGACCCGGTCGGTAGGGTCGGGCGATGGGTGACGGGGCGTTCCGGGTCGTCTGTGAGATCGAGCCGCCGACGCGGCCGGACCTCACCCACGCGCGGCACCAGATCGGCGTGCTGACCCCCGTCGCCGACGCGTTCCTGATCCCCGACAACCACATCGGGCGGGCGACGGTGTCGAGCATCGCCGTGGCCAACGAGGTCCGGGCGATGGGCGGGCGCAGCATCGCGTGCGTGAACTCGCGCGACCGCAACCTGCTGGGCTTCCGCCGCGACCTGCTCACGGCGGCCGCGTACGGCGTCGAGAGCTTCCTGTTCGTGCACGGCGACAAGCCGACCGCGGGGGACC
>ERZ778026.1757-NODE-1757-length-25645-cov-17.276749_pt1 | contig 25645 bp, 22 predicted proteins | sample MGYA00375756_ERZ778026 | MGnify/ENA primary metagenome ERZ778026 (study PRJEB29350, sample SAMN05389820) | bioreactor metagenome | isolation source: Ammonium sulfate bioreactor | place: South Africa: University of Cape Town | collected 2014-02-18 ... | reverse complement strand
ATTAGATGTTTAGTCCCTTGGTAAAGGTATCAATATTTAAGTGGAAAAGTTGAGGGTTTTTTTGCCATTGTTGCTCTATAAATTGCCAAGGGGTTTTGCCTCTTAAAGCCTTGAGCCTACGGGCAAAATTATAAGCTAATAAGAAGTCATTTAAGTGGCGCTCTAATTCCTGATGGCTGCTATAATAATAAGTTCCTACAGTAGCTTGTTTAATAGTTCTATTCATTCTTTCTACTTGTCCATTAGTCCATGGATGAGCTAGTTGTGTTCTCCTATGCTCAATACCGGCTTGGCTACAAATACGATCAAACATATGTTCTAAAGCTAATTCCCCTTCTTTTCTATTTGTAAATTGCACACCATTATCTGTAAGTATTTTATGTATTTTATAGGGAACAAAAGCTATCAAATCCTCTAGAAAGCCTACAGCTGCAGACTTAGATGCAAATTCATAGAGCCTAGCATAACAAAACTTGCTTGTTCTATCTATTGCTACAAACAAATTAAGCCTACCCTGTGATGTTTGAACTTCGGCTATATCTATATGAAAATAGCCAATAGGATAATCTTTAAACTGCTTTTTAGCTACTTTAATTTTCCCTGAACTTCGCTCTAGCTTAGGACACCCATGACGTTGAAAACAACGATGCAAGGTAGAACGAGATAAATGGGGTATTGTCTCTTGTAAAGAATACAAACAGTCATCTAAAGGTAACCCTGTAAGTTTCCTAAAGGCAATAACAACTTGCTCCTCTTGTTGAGTTAACACCTTAGAACGTCTGATTTTAGGTCCCATAGGAGCATCTTGACAAGAAGCTCTTTGCTTCCACTTAGCTATTGTTTTACGATTAACTCCATATTGTCTAGCTAGAGTAGCTATACTTTCTTTTGATAACTGAATTTGTCTACGAGTTTTCTCTGTTGTTGTGGCGCATTTATGTAATAGTTGTCCCATAGTTTTTTTACTCCTTTTTTATCCATAATAAGCTTGCTACTAATATAACCATAATTATTCGGGATCAAACAATTAGACTTCTTCTGAAACCAAGAATTGGGTTCTCTAGGCAGGAAGAAATTTGTGGGAAGCCGGAGTCATGGTGGTGGGAATTGCCCCCGCCACTCGAATCAGACTGCCAGGAGAAAATTTCTAATTACACACGAAGATTGTGGTGTCAGGGCAGCCCTAACACACACTTAAGGACAGGACGAAACTAGGGGGCTAATTTGAAGATGAGATCGCCTTTAATTAATTCTAAATAGCTGATTTATAAGGGATTAGAAATACTATTGAAGTATTCCTAGGAAGTATTCTTATCGCAAGAAAATCTATAATAAGATACAAGAAAAAATAAACCCCAAGCTATTAGCTTGGGGTTTATAAATATAATCGAAGATTGAAATATTAGCCTTTAATATTAAAATTTAAATTCAACTAAAGCTTTTATGTGATTTGCTAGTGGGCTAGTAGTCTCATTTGAGTTAGTTCTCATACCAATGCCATATTCAACTCCCAAGCCTGCTCCTTTAATTGGGTAGTACATCAATTTTGCAGTACCATACCATCCCATAAAATAAGCGTTAGGTCTTTTTTTATCATCTTCTTTATCTTCTCCATTTAAGATAGTAGTTATACCACCACCAATAATACTGCGGAATGCAGGGGTCCAACGATGTTCATAACATAGGTGTGCTCCTACAGACCTGAGAGGTACTGTTTCTTTTTTCCCTGCAGGAGTGATTTTAACATAAGCCGTATTCTCTTCCATTTCAGCCATCTCTTTTAAATCACGTACATAGTTACCTATGGCCTCCCCAAATACAGCATTAAAAGTGAGTTTATCAACTTTATGGACTAGATTTAACTTGGTACCTAGGTTAACCCCATAACCAAGTTTATATTCCGTATCACTTGTGTTTTTATTATAAGTTCCCAAAGGTCTTGCTAATCCACTGACTTCTATACATCCAAATTTATCTGCTAATTTGTATTCTACACGTGCACTAGCAGCCGGCAAGTCTTCTCTAGGTTGTAATTCGGATTTTTTTATTACATCCTCTTTCTTTGTTGGATATAATGCAAATTTTTTACTTTGTTCAGCACTTATTCCTAAAGTAATATTAGAATTAAATTCCTTTGTCCAGCCTAATAAAACAACTTTTACTGGTTTAAATACAGCTATATTGCAGAAATTGTTTTCTTTTAGACCGATTGACCATCCTCCGGTTTCGAAATAAAGTTTTGACAATTTAACTGCTTCTGCATCTGCTGCAAATTGCAATGCAGCCTTTGTAATTTGCTCGTTAACATAAAATTTTGTTTCAAAACCTAGTTTTACACCAGTATCAAAGGAAACAGCATTAACTAAATCATTACTTGATTTCATGTGTATCAAAGAAGGTGTAAAATCAGTCTTTGCTGGATAGTCTAGAAGAATGCTATGTGCCGCTGCAACTTCTGCTCCCCCAGTAATTTTAATAGGATCCATACGTAGTTCCTGTTGTTCTTTAGATTCTTCATTTTGATTTTTCCCATAGCTAGTAAAAGTTGACCCTAATACTAAACTGATCAAGGTCAAAATCCATAAATATTTATTTTTATTTTCCATAGTATTTTAATTGAAATAGTTGATTAAACATTATTTATAGTAAAAAAACTTTAACCTTGAGGTTAATACAGCTCGTGTTTATCACGGCGATACTAAATAAGTACAATTGTTTTTAAAAACAAATTATATTTCAAAAAAGTGTGAAAATATTGGACCATTTGGCATATGTGAAGTTAATGTAATGTCAAAATGTCGTATTAGTTTTTTTATTTGTCTTGTATGATGGGATTGGCTTTATAAGTATAGCTATTCAGTCCAATATGTTAACTACACGGCTATATATCTTCTTTTATTTAAATTAAGTAAGAAGTTTTTAGTAGGTCGGCTGGTCTACTGCTTACAACGATGAGCTTATAGAAATTGGATTTTATAAGATGGGGGGATATCGATTAGAGTCAGGTTCTCCTGTCTATCATTAGAAAGTTTTCGAAACCAAGAATTTTGTTTGCTAGGCAGGAAGAAATTTGTGAGAAACCGGAGTTGTGGTGTCAGGAGCCACTACCGACACCCAAAACCTACTTAAATCTAGTTATACATTTTTTTCTAAACCCAACAAAAAGTTAATTAATTCATCTAGTGTATATAAAGTTTGACTGCCTGTTTCCATTTCTTTAAGCATCAACTTGCCAACGCTTCTTTCTTCTTCTCCAATAATTATTACAAAAGGCATCATCTTTTTGTTCGCGTAGTTTAGCTGTTTTTTTAATTTGCTTTGTTCTGGATATAACTCTGCTGATATACCATGGCTTCTTATTTTTGTTAAAAGTCCTAATGCTATCTTTTCAGCTTCGTCGTCTAGATTCGTAAATAAAACCTGTGTGCTACTGTGAACTTGTTTAGGAAATAAGTCTAAATTTTCGATGGCTGCGTGTAGTCTATCCACACCAAAAGAAAGCCCCACGCCCGTTAGGCCATCTACGCCGAAATTTTTAGCAAGCTGATCATATCTACCTCCACCTGCTATGCTGCCTATCTGAATAGATGGTAATTTTATTTCAAAAACAGTACTTGTATAATAAGCAAGACCTCGAGCTAGGCTTGGATCTAGGCTAATAGGAATCGTATTCATACCCATTTCTTTTATATAACGGAGTATATGTTGGATGTCTTGTAATCCTTGAAGGCCTACTTTGCTACCAGCTAAATGCTCACTAAGTATTTCCAGTTTTAAATTATTATCTCCCTGAAAATCAAAAATAAAAGCAAATTTTTCTAAAGCAGTTTTAGCAAATCCTTTTTCAATTAATTCTTGTATTACGCTGTCCTTTCCAATTTTATCTAGTTTATCTATGGAGATACAAAATTCATTTACACGATTTAATTCACCCATAAGCTCAGCAATTCCATTAAGAATAGACCTATGATTTAAGTATATTTTAAAATCAGTGATTCGTAACTTTTGTAATACTTCATAAGCCATAACCAAAATCTCTGCTTCATTTAGTAAGGATGAAGTGCCCACTATATCTGCGTCACATTGATAAAACTCCCTAAAACGACCTTTTTGAGGTCGGTCTGCACGCCAGACTGGCTGTATTTGATACCGTTTAAAAGGAAAGGTGAGCTCATGATGATGCATCGCTATATACCTCATTAAGGGCACAGTCAAATCATAGCGAAGGCCTTTTTCAGCTATTTTAGGTAATAAACGTTTGTAATCTTGAGGAAATTCGTCTGGGGTAATTCCCTCTAAAAAATTTCCTGAGTTAAGTACTCTAAATACTAATTGTTCTCCTTCTTGTCCATACTGGTCTAGTAAAGTAGATAGATATTCTAGTGATGGCGTTTCTAAAGGAACAAATCCATATTTCCGATAAACTTGTTGAATTATATTGGATATGTAATTTCTTTGAGCAACTTGTACTGGATCAAAATCGCGAGTACCTTTAACCAACTGTGGTATTCTTTTTTCTGTCATGGAATGATTGAACTAGTAAAGAGTTAAGAACAAATTGTTCCGTCTTGCATCATACAAATATAACCTAATTGTTGCTGGTAATCTTTCATAAATTTTGTTAAGCCACGAGGTAAAACTGGTAAATTAGATATTTCTGCAATAGGAACCACACGGAATTGTAGTTGTGGTTCATTCGATATAGGTGCCTGCTCTAAAAGACTTGTTAGGCCTTCTACGCGAAACAAAAAAAATTCTTGATAAGGATGGCCTCTATCCGTATAGTGTTCCTCTAGACATTCTACAAGTTGTTCTGGTTCAGCATATAATCCTAGCTCTTCTTGTAACTCACGTTTCAAACATGCCTTTAAACTTTCACCTACTTCAAGCCCACCACCAGGTAAACAAAAAAAATGCTCTCTTGGTAACCAAGTCATAAGTAGATGAGTTTTATTGCTGATGAGCGCCCTTGCAGTAACTTTTATACGTATGTTATTTGTAGTCATATAAATTTTTATGTGGCACTACCTTAGTTTTAAGGTTAGTAATGTCAAGATAGCCAGTACGATACCCACAATCCAAAAGCGGGTAACAATTTTGGCCTCATGAAGTCCTAATTTCTGAAAATGATGGTGTATAGGAGACATTTTAAAAATACGTTTGCCTACTCCATACTTACGTTTAGTATATTTAAAGTATCCCACTTGCATAATGACGGATAAGTTTTCAATAAGAAATACACCACAAAGCAGTGGAATAAGTAATTCTTTACGAATAACGATCGCCAATACGGCAATGACACTTCCTATAGCCAAGCTACCTGTGTCCCCCATAAAAATTTGAGCTGGGTATGTATTGTACCATAGAAATCCCACACAGGCACCTACAAAAGCTGTACAGAAAATAGTCAGCTCAGCTAAATCGGGGATATACATGATATTCAGATATCTCGAAAAGATTACATTTCCTGATACATAAGCCAAAATAGCTAAAGTAGTACCTATGATAGCTGAGCTACCCGCAGCCAACCCATCTAGACCATCTGTTATATTCGCACCATTGGAAACAGCGGCTATAATAAATATGACAAATAATACATATATGATCCAGGTATATTTAGGTCCTAGCCAAGGAATAACTTTAGCATAGTCTAATTCATTATTTTTTAAAAAAGGTATCGTTGTCTTCGTGGTTTTTACATCTTGGTAGTCAGTTATATTTGCTTCTCCGTTTTCTATGATGGTGATATTCGAATCGAATTCTCTAACTACTACGTCGCTTCTAAAGATAAGCGTAATTCCAACAATGGCTCCCAAAATCACTTGCCCAACTATTTTGAATTTTCCTGCTAATCCTTTTTTATCGCGCCTAAAAACTTTGATGTAATCATCTAAAAATCCGATCAAGCCCATCCATAAGGTAGCTGTTACAAGTAAAATGACATATACATTGATGAGTTTAGCAAAAAGCAAGGTCGGAACAACAGTAGCTGTTATGATAATAATTCCTCCCATGGTTGGTACCTGTGCTTTGTCTGTTTGGCCAGTGAGGTCGAGTTCTCTTATTTCTTCTTTGATTTGCGCCTTATGAAAAAATTTTATTAAGCGTTTTCCTAAAACAATACTGATAAGTAAAGAGAGGATGGCGGCACTAGCCCCCCTAAAGGAAATGTATTTAAATACTCCTATACCTGGTATATGAAAAAGATCATCTATATACTTGAAAAAATAGTAGAACATTACTTGGATAATTTAGTTTTTTAATCTTAAGCATTTTTTTAAGTAAATATTTTCTTTACTTTGCGAAGGTAATTCTTTAAAGTTAAAACTTGTAGAATTTTGCTCAACATTTGGCTACTCACTAAAATTACATGATTGTGTTTTGGAGTCATGCCGTAAATTAGATATATTATTAAAGATGCAAAGGTGAGATTTTCAAACACCGCAAAATAGTATTACTTGCTTGTTAAATTTATAGCTGTAAAGTACTCAAACTAATCGAAGCTTCATCGAACATGGAATCAGTGAAAAAAAATTTAGTGTTTTCTTATCGTTATTTGTCGTTATTTTTATTCCTCTTTTTAATAGTAACAATGCATGGTTGTACCTTATTTGGTGCAGCCCATGATGATCATGGTGAATTGAAAGCTGTAAGGAGCGGCTCGTGGAAGGCTATGGAAGCTCTAATAGGTATGGTACTTGTTCCAGGTGGTCCATTTATGATGGGGGAAGTAGATGGGGATATAGTTAATCAATTACGCCCCAATAGAAGTGTGACGGTTAGTCCTTTTTTCATGGATGATACCGAAATCACCAATATTGTATATCGCAACTTTATAGAGAAAGTATCAGATAGATTTGAAGAGCTGCAAAATGAGGCTGCTGAAGGAAATGCAGAACTTGATGAAGAAGGTAACCCCCGAAAAAGAGATAAGGTAGAAGAGATGCTTACTGAAGAATTTATAGAGAAATTGAAACCCGATAAAGATGTTTGGCATAAGGATTTTGAGAATACCATGGCCGATATAATTTTGACAGATTATCATGAATCTTCTGCATTTGATGATTTTCCTGTAGTGGGAGTCTCTTGGGAGTCTGCTAGATATTTTGCTGATTGGCGTACCATGTATCTTAACGAAAATAGGGAACAGAAAGGATTGCCACCCTATCCCCGCTTTAGCCTACCCAGTGCTGCCCAATGGGAATATGCAGCTCGAGGAGGAAAAGAATTAGCAAAATATCCGTGGGGAGGACCCTACGTAAGAGATCATGAAGGGAGTTTGAGAGCTAATTTTAAATCAGGTAAAGGTAGCTATAGTGAAAAAATAAGTGAAATAGGTTATGCTTATACCTCTCCTGTTACCCACTTCGCTCCTAATGATTATGGGTTATATGACATGGCCGGTAATGTAGCAGAATGGACATTAGATGCTTATAATCCTGCTGCTATATCTAAAACTTGGGATCTAGATCCAATATATCTAAATGATACGCAACCCATGAAAATTATAAAAGGAGGTTCTTGGAAAGATATATCCCGTTTTTTACAAACAGGTGCGATTGACTATGAGCATAAAGATTCGACCAGATCTTATATAGGATTCAGATGTGTTATTCCTTACATAGGACCACAGGATTCGGCTAGATAAACTTCATTTGTATACTAAAAAATTAATCAATCAATAAATTTAGAATTATGAGTAGTGAAAATAATAGTTGGGTAAATAAATTTTATACAGTTATCATGCCTAAAATATACGGTATTGGAGCTGCTGTAGTTATCGCTGGGGCTATGTTTAAATTGCTTAACTGGTCAGGAGGTGCTTTGATGTTGGGGGTAGGACTCACTACAGAAGCAATCATATTCTTTTTAAGCTCTTTCGAACCCGCACCTAAAGAAACAGATTGGACCAAGGTTTATCCAGAACTTAAAGAAGATTACGATGGTACGTTTACTGTTTCTAGGAAACAAATGCAACCTGTAGATTCAATTAGTGAAAAATTGGACGAGATATTAGCTAAAGCTAAAATAGATGCTCCCTTGATAGAAAGGTTGGGATCTGGAATGCAACATTTAGCTGAATCAGTTACCCAGATAGCAGATCTCACTAATACGGTTCAGGCTACAGAAAAATATACCATCAACTTAGAAAAAGCCTCGAAAAATTTAGAGCACATCTATGCAGCCCACACTGGTTTAGCTAACGTTATGAATGAATTACATACATTGGGACAGAATGCTCAGAGTTTCCAGGAAGGTATTCAAGGACTTACAGAAACAATAAACAGCGCGAACCTTACTTACAGTGATGTGCTTCAAGAAATGAACCAAAAGCTTGAAGGAACAAAATCCATGTATGCGCATATAACTGATTCTATGAGCCAGTTACAAGAAGCAAGTAGTGAAACAGAAAACTTTAGATTAGAGCTTGCTAAATTAAATGAGAAATTAGCTTCTCTCAATAATGTATACGGCAATATGCTGATGGCTTTAAAGAGCTAATAATTTTATTTCTTAATTGATTAAATAAAACCAAAACTATGTCAGGAGAGAAACTGAGTGCAAGGCAAAAGATGATAGGTATGATGTACCTAGTGCTCACTGCCTTGTTAGCCCTACAGGTGAGTAGTAGTGTGTTGGACAAATTCATTTTAATTAACAAAAGTTTAGAAAAAAGTATTCAAAAGCAGGAAGCAGAAAATAACATACGGCTTAGCCACATTAGGACAGCCGTAGAAGAGACTGGTAATAGACTTAAGGATGTAGAGTTACTAGAAAAAGCTTTGGCTATCAAGCAAGAAGGCAATAAAGTTATTTCTTATATAAATAGCCTTAAAGATGAGTTGATCGAATTGACCGGTGGAAAAGATCCACGAACAGGCCGTCCTAAAGGTGTTAAAGATGACTCGGGGGTAGCTCAGCTCATGTGCAATCGTAAAAAGGCTGACGAACTAAAAAAATTACTTAATGGTTATATGCAGTACTTAACTAAAACCATGGGGAAAGAGTATAAAGATATAGCTTTGGATGCTAAAGATAGTGAATTGTTTAAAAACGACCCTAATCAGCGCAACAAATGCTTCGCTACGCTTAACTTTGACAAAACTCCTCTAGGTGCTGTTTTAGCCACATTAAGTCAATTTGGGACGGATGTTGTATATGCAGAATCAGATGCTCTTGAAATACTGGCTGGGAAATTAGGTGCCGATGATGTTAAGTTCGATAAGATTTTTCCCCTTGTAAAACCACAGTCGAATATTGTAGCTGCTGGTTCTAACTATCATGCGGAGCTACTTTTAGCAGCCTCTTCATCTGTATTTGAACCCGAAATGTCTATAGACAATAAAAAAATACCAGTTGATTCAGGAATAGGTAAAATCAGTTTCTTGGCAACACCAGGTAAATATGATGAAAACGGATTAGCTAAAAAAACATTTAAAGCTGCTATTAAATTGAAAGTACCAGGAGGAGATTCTACTTTTATTAAGGAAATAGAATACTTTGTTGCGAAACCAGTTATACAAGTACAATCTGCAGCAGTTTCTGCACTATATTTAAATGCTGGTAATGAACTTAATATACACGTACCAGCTTTAGGTATCAATTATAATCCCAAATTTACTGCAGAAGGTGCTACCGTTATACCAGGTCAGGGGAAAGGTCTAGTTACGCTTATTCCCAATGCACCGGAAGTAAAAGTTAGTGTCTATAATAATGGCAGTTTCCTAGATATTATTACCTTTAAGGTAAGAACGATACCTAGACCAGAAATACAGCTTACTGCAGGAGGTAAGTTAATTAACGAAAGACAAGGTGTACCAGCACCAGGTCCTAGGAAATTAGAAATAAGAGCTATTCCTGATGAAAGCTTCAAATCTTTCCTTCCTAAAGATGCACGTTATCGAGTAGCAGAATGGGAAGTAACTTTAGCAAGAGGTAGCCGCCCTATTCAGATTAAAAAGGTTACGGCTCAGGAGATTAGTTTAACCGACTTTGCTTCTTTAGCCCAAGCAGGGGATAGGATTGTGGTTGAAATAAAAAAAGTAGAAAGATTGAATTACAAAGACGAGATAGAGACCGTCAATGTCGGTACTGTTGTTCATAATATACCAATAAACTAAATTAGACCTAGTTATGAAATTGTTTACTCGATTGTCAATAGTTTTAGTAAGTATGCTCTGTCTGGATAGTGTACCCCAAAAAGTAACTGCCCAAGTGCCTGATCCAAACAATAGTCAAGAAGGGAATATTTCAGGCTCTCATACAAGTGCTAAGACGGTGCTTGATGAAGAGCAAGAGGATATCAATAATCCATATTTAGAATATAACCCAAACTCTGTGAATCCTATCCCAGTGCCGAATATTTTGTTTAAGAAAAGAATCTGGCGAGAAATCTATCTACAAGAAAGAAAAAATAAACCTTTCTTTTCAAGAAATAAAGAAATCACCAAGTTTATTATAGACGGTGTAAAGGAAGGACGTTTAGTTCCCTATAAAGACGAAAAATTAATTGAGAAGATGACTAAAGAAGAATTTCTTGAAAATTTACGTCTTCCACAGCACGAAGCATTGTCAGCACATGAAAAAGCATTAGGATTTGCAGATGATAGTGGGTGGGATGATAAAAAAACTACAACATCAGATAAAAAAGATGAAAAGGCGAAAGAGGTGGTAGTAGAAGAATTTTTACCTAATGAAATAACAACACTTGAGCTTGTAGAAGATCTGATCTTCAATAAGGTAAGTGCTACTTTTATTTACGATATACAAACAATCAAGCTAATTATTCCTGCAGAAAAATTTCCTACAGGACTTCGTAAAACTGTAGGCACATTTAGATATAAAGATTTAGCTGCCTATTTTGATAGCAAACCTAAAGAGGCTTTGTGGGTAAATGTAAAGAATAGTGCTGCTAATATAAAATTGACGGAAGCCATGGAATTAAGGCTATTTGATTCTAGAATTACCAAGATTGACAATCCTGATGACAAGGCAATTGAAGATATTTACAATAAGACACCTAAGCAAAGCTTATATGCTTCACAGGAACTCGAGGAGCAGCTTATTGAATTAGATCAGTTTTTGTGGGAAAACTAGAATCCCTTTCAGAACCGTCACTCTTAGTCTCTTGGATTAGCCGATAATTGTTCAAAAACTACTGCTGCTGCCAGAAGTTTCTTTCTGGCAGTCCAATTTGAATGTCGAGAGATAACTTCTAACACCACACACTGATTTCTCACTAGTTTCTTTCCTATCTAGAGAACCAAATTTTTGGTTATTATGAAAGCATTCTAAATATATTTTACCTACCATCAGCGTCACTTACAGCGGATTCTGATAGTAATTCCCCCTTTGATTTTTCAGAATTTTTACGTAATATATATATAAAGAATAGGTTAATAAACTCGAAAGAAAAATGAGTGATGACCTATCAAAATCTCTTCAAATTATTCTAACCTTTAAATAACAACTACAATGCAATACATGAGGAGTACGTCCAATAATATTATTGAGGATGGCATATCCAATATAAATAGGACGGAAGAGGGAATTTTGTTCATTAAATCGTTTGATCGTATTATTGGTGAATTGAAAGAAAACTGGTCGGAGGAAGGTTTTTGGGAAATTCTACGTGAATATAGTACGCATCTAGAGACTAAAATTGAAGGAGTGAATTGGCCGAAGCGGACCAAAGACGAAATAATGATGTATTTTAAATTATTTAGTGATGAGTTAGCTTACACAAAGAATGCTAATGCGGACTTCCCAGAGAAAAGTGTAGAGATATTACACATAATTATAAGCAGTTTAGTACCCACTATGTCCGTCATCATGGATAAAAGTGATAGCGTGGAGTACAAGAGGGAGCAAATAATTAATATGGTTTGCAGGGGTAAAAGCGGTAGCCATAAGAAAAAAAATAAGAAATCGGGTAACTTACCTAACTTGTCTGAGGTGTGTAATGATTTGCTGCAGTACTTCGAAATTGTAGAGCAAAGGAATATCGGTGCCCCTCAGTTCTGTATTAAGAACGTGGTCTGGAATCCTGAAGAAGACAATATTAACTTTAGTGGATATGCTTGGGCCGCTGTTCCCGTAGGGGTTTATCGGAAGAATAGGATCCTGGAAGAGCTTGAAGTACAAAAATTCAAAGACAACTATTTTTGGAGAAATGGAATGATGGGAAAACTACAAACGGCTCTCTTAGATAGTGGCTTCGAAATCGATTTTGATAATTTTGGTAGTGTCGGATTTAGTTTTACGGTCAGTTATAAGTCAGAACAGGCTCTAGCGTACATCGAGAATTGGTTTAAAATATGTTTTTTTACAGCTGGAACAGCTCTTTTTGACAAAAGGGATCGGAAGTTCATAGGGGGGAAACAACCGATGCTCAATGAATTTAAAACAACTTGGAAGGATGGAGCGCCCTGTATAAGCTTCAAAATCTATGAACATAATAGAGACTTGTTCGAAGCATTGACAAACTAGTGGGGGAGAAAGCCATCAGATGCTTCGAGGGCTTATAGAGGGGCTTGGTTGGAAGCAGCTAGTTTACTCTGGTGGGGAAATAACGTACCAATGTATCCGTCCATTATGGAGTTTAATTCATGGGTTAAATTGCTGGATGTCGGAAGCTGTGTTAAGAGATTTTGGTTTGAGTGACAGCGTAGATTCAAACAACTATTGTGCCTATGTAGTAAATCTACAAAACGAAATTGGAAAAGACATTTGGAACTCTGAAGCTCTACCAAATTCTCTTGTGTACAGACCTGATAATCCAAATTTCACTGAATCGGACGAGTTGGGATTTCATTATCATATACACATTTTCCATGAGTTCTTTGAGGGTGGAAAGGGATTTCCGATGGGTAATTCTTCCATCGCTGCGCCTTTGTGGCAGGGATTTAACATATACAAACTGTAAGGAATGTTTGTGTACCTTGTTCCTCTTTTTCTTACATTTCTCCGCCATCAGCGTCACTCGAAAAAGATGCTGAAGTATAAGGTTCCTAAACTTTCAGTTGTATTCTTCCCAGAGCCCCTAGTTGTGTGCTGACGGAAGGTATCTCTATAAGTGTCCTGAATCCATGGTCTGTGATCTACAGACCATGGAAAGGGGAGCCTTGATGAACAAGTCGTAAAAATTTTATAAATTGTCAACGTTACCTGTTGGTATGATACCGATATTTTAGCTAAGATGAGATCTAACTTTGAAAGTATTTACATACCTGCTGTACCCCCGAACAAAAAAGTTTTCTTTGCCTCTGATTTTCATTTGGGTATACCTGATTCCAGATCTACTGAAGGCAGAGAAAATAAAATACTAGCTTGGTTAGATACCATTTTGCCAGAAGCACATGCCTTATTTTTATTGGGAGATGTTTTTGACTTTTGGCTTGATGCTGAATGCGCATTTCCTGAAGTATTTGTTGAATTACAAAGCAAGCTAACAGTGTTTACAGCATCTCATATACCTGTTTATTTAATAGTTGGTAATCATGATCGTTGGATCAAGGATTCCTTTTTAAAACAGCTTAATATTCATATTCTTGATGATATTACCCAATTATATATTGAGGATAAAAAATTTTTAATAGGACATGGGGATGGAGTAGGTAGAAGTATAACCTATCGTTTATTCAAGAAGTATATGTATCGTAGTGGTATATTGAATTGGGTATTTAGGAACTTGCCTTTTAATATTAAGTCTTCAATTAGGGCTTATATTCCAAAAATGAATCGAAGAAGAGATAAGTCATCAGATACTTTGTTACCAACACAAGACCATATCTTTACATTTTGTAAAGATATGGTAGAGCCCACCGATCATCACGATTATTACGTATTTGGACACTTACATTTTCCTTATAGTAAATCTATCAATGATTGTAGCATTTATTTTAACATAGGAGATTGGATAACCTATTTTTCTTATGGCATGTTTGATGGGGTTAAACTTCAGTTAGCAAAAGTTGAATAAATTGCTGTTAAGCAGATGCATAAATAGTTACTAACACATGTTACGCAACAAGGTACTGAAACCTTAATTTCCCCCCTCGAGAAGAAATTAAATAAAACTTTTTAGTAAAAGCTTTATTTGTTTAAAGTGAATTTTGCCTGCGGCACGCCTTACTTTTTTTCTGCCACACAAAAAGTAAGCAAAAAAGTCACCGCTGTGCAGAAAAAGGCTAAAATTTACAACTGCCCCCAATTAGTCTAAACTCTTTTCTTTCACTGCTTGTCCAACGCATGAAAGAGATTTAGCGGCCAGACATTCGGAAACAGCCCATCACTATATACCAACTGTTCTCATGTCTGGCCGGCCACCCTGCAAATTTTTTAACACCTTTTTCTGCAGGGCGGTTTTTTTACTTTTTCCCAAGCCTTTGGGAGTAGTATAGTGCTTGTATTCTTTCAATTACAAAGTTAAGTTAGTAATCTAATCTCCTAGTTGCGTAAGATAAATTACTAAGAAATAAATAGTTTGTTGAAGCAAATGTTACTCATTAAAATAGTTTAATTTTACAGTAACTAATCAGATCTCTAGGTATGAATAAAGCTTGCTAATGTAGGACTATTATTATTTACAAAAAACATTGTAAGTTGTCATCCCTGGACCGTATTTTTGTTTAAACTCGTAGGTACCTCTGCCAGGGATCCAGATTGAGAAAGCAAAATGACAACACTCGAATGGTACTATGGGAGTTCTGAATAGTTTAATTTTACAACGATCTATCTGATTATATAAACATCACAATAAATATTCAATTCCATGGGAATCTTAGACTTTTTGTACAGTGACTTAGCAATTGATTTGGGAACTGCTAACACTGTTATTATTAGTAAGGGTAAAATTGTTGTGGACGAGCCATCTATCATAGCCATAGATAAAAATACAAATAAAGTAATCGCTATTGGTAGAGAAGCGATGCAGATGCATGAAAAAACGCATGAAAATATAAAAACTATTAAGCCACTAAAAGATGGAGTGATTGCAAACTACCAAGCTGCTGAGCTAATGATCAGGGGAATGATCAAGATGGTCAATAATAGTAAGTGGAAATTATTTAATCCCTTATTTCATCGGATGGTGATTTGTATTCCTTCAGGTATTACCGATGTTGAGAAAAGAGCGGTAAAAGATTCTGCGGAACATACAGGTGCCAAAGAAGTATACATGATTTATGAGCCTATAGCAGCGGCCATTGGTATTGGGATCAATATAGAAGAGCCCAAGGGATCTATGATTGTGGATATAGGAGGAGGTACTACAGAAATTGCTGTTATTGCACTTGCAGGTATTATATGCAACCAATCTATTCGAGTTGCTGGAGATGTATTTAATACAGATATTCTAGAATATATGCGAAAACAGCACAACTTACTTATCGGTGAGCGTACTGCTGAAAAAATAAAAATTGCAGTGGGAGCTGCTCAAAAAGATATTGACAACCCACCAGATGATTTAGAAGTACGTGGTAGAGATCTCATGTCCGGTATACCTAAGGTCATAACTGTAAATTATCAAGAAATTATACCTGCCTTAGATAAATCTATTTCTAAAATAGAAGAGGCTATTTTGAAGGCTTTAGAAGAATCTCCACCTGAATTGTCGGCAGATATTTATGAAGCTGGAATTTATCTAACAGGTGGAGGTGCCCTTTTGCGTGGGCTTGATAAAAGACTAGCACAAAAGACTAAACTTGCAGTACATGTGGCTGAAAATCCATTACAAGCTGTGGTAAGAGGAACTGGAGTAGCACTAAAGAACTTAGAAGCCTATAAAAGTGTGTTGATGACATAATTCTGCTTGGTTCCCTAATAGCTTGGTCTATGATATGGAAAGATTAGTTAGGTTCTTATATGCGTATAGAAGTCTGCTCACTTTTTTGTTGTTGGAATTTGTGAGTTTAACGTTAATTTTTGACCATCGTTTCTATGAAAAAGTGCAGAAAATTAATAGTTCTAACTTGGTTATAGGTACTATTTATGAATTTTTCTCTAATGTTCGTCGGTATCCGGAGTTAAATAAAATTTATAAGCAAGTTTTATTAGAAAATGCGGCTTTAAAGGAACAAATTTTAGAAACTATTACAAAGCCTGTAGATGGGGTTAGTGAGCCTATACCCAAGCAATTTAAAATTATACCTGCTCAGGTAATCAATAATTCGATTGTATATACCAAAAATTACATAACCATTAATAAAGGAGCTGACGGTGGTATAGAACCTGGTATGGGGGTAATAACAGGCGAAGGAATTGTAGGTAAAGTAAAATCAGTATCCAAACATTTTTCTACGATTATTTCTTTACTGCATACGGACGTACTTATATCAGCGAAGCTCACTTCTTCTGGAGTAATGGGTACGATACGTTGGCCAGGTTATAATCCTTTGCAAGTGCAATTATTGTATATTCCTCGTCATCTACGTATAGAAGTAGGAGATAAGGTAGTTACCTCCGGATATAATGCTACTTTTTATGAGGGTATACCTATAGGAAAAGTAAGTCGCGTGGAGCTAAGCAAAGAGTCTTTGTTTTATGATATTTTAGTAGATTTGAATATTGAATTTAGCGGATTACAATATGTTTATGTGATTGCAAATAGTTTAAAACAAGAAAAAGATTCTTTAGAGCAAGTTACCAGAGCTTACTATGAATAAAAGTTATCTTTGGTTGTTACAATTAACCAATTTCATACTCTATATGAGCTTGCAGATAGCTATCTTAGAGAATCTTTTACCAGTTTATACGCCAAGTTGTTTTGTTTACGTTGGTTTTTTCCTATTCTTACCTTGGAAAAGAACCAATCTCCTGCTGCAATTATTATTAAGTTTTTTTGTGGGCCTTATTGTAGATGCATTATATAATAGTCTAGGTGTACATACTTTTGCTGCTGTATTACTAATTTATCTTAGAAATTTTTTACTGCATATATTACCGCCCTATGCCGCAAATGACAGTGAATATGCGACAAGGCCTACTTTAAGCAATATGGGATTTAGAAAATTTTTTGTATACGTATTTTTTATTTTATTCATGTATCATACAACAGTACTATGCTTGAATGTAAGAAGTATGATGCTTCTTTTTACTGCAATACCGCAGTTGACATTCAGTATTATTTTAAGCTGTTTTTTGATTTTTTTCTTCCAAGTTCTGCTTCTAATAACAGCAAGTAATACGTATATCAAGTGAAATAATCGGGCATGCATATATCTCGAAGCCATATTATCCAATTAATTTTCATAATTGTTGGGGTTAGCTTAGTTGTTAAGCTCTTTTTTATACAAGTTTTAAACACGGAGTATAGAATTGCAGCCGAGAAGAATATTGTACAAAGAATCGAGGAGTATCCTTACCGGGGTATTATTTATGACAGAAATAATCAAATTCTGGTATACAATAATCCTATTTACGATTTGATGGTCATCCCCAAAGCTGTAAAAAATTTAGATACCCTTTCTTTTTGTAAAATTTTCAATATTTCAGCACCAGAATTTATAAATTTATTCAATAAAGCTAAACGTTATTCCTATATACGCCCATCTGTATTTCTTAAAAACATAGACCATGATGACTTAGCTCGTATACAAGATAGATTGTCTGACTACATCGGATTCTATATTAGAGCCCGTATGGTACGTAAATATCCATATGGAATGCTAGCTAATACGCTCGGTTATTTAGGAGAAATAAGTGCTAGTCAGATGGCTTCTGATACTTCGAATTATTACAAACAGGGAGATTTAATAGGCATTAGTGGATTAGAAGCACAATATGAGCCTTTATTAAGGGGAAAGAGGGGGGCTAAATATAAGATTACAGATGCCAGAGGTCAGGAAAAGGGTTCTTTCAAGGAAGGTATGCTAGATATTTTATCTATTCCTGGTCAAGACCTTACAAGTACCATAGATAGTAATTTACAATTGTATGGTGAGATGCTCATGAAAAATAAGATAGGTAGCATCGTAGCTATAGAACCTAGTACAGGAGAAATATTAGCGGTGATATCTAGTCCCTCTTATGATCCTAATTTACTAACCTCAAAAAATTTAAGTAATAACTTTGCTGCTTTAGAAAAAGATAGTTTAGCACCGCTTTTCCATAGACCTACTATGGCCATGTACCCGCCAGGGTCTATTTTTAAATTGGTACAAGCTCTTGTTGGTTTACAAGAAGGGGTATTACATGCTAGCACCATATATGCCTGTAATAAAAAGATTATAAATTGTAGGCCCCATCCTTCACCTATCAATTTGCATCAAGCTATACAATATTCTTGTAATCCCTATTTTTATCATGTTTTTAGAAATATTATCAATCAACATGTTTCCAAAGATACTTACTTAGATACTCGAATAGGGCTTGAAAAGTGGCTAATCTATGTTCGACAATTTGGATTAGATAATCAGCTAGGTATAGATATTCCTAATGAAAAGAGTGGCTATCTTCCAGATGTGAACTTTTATGATTTACGTTATGGAGAAAAACGATGGAAAGCTTCTACCATTCGTTCTTTAGATATTGGGCAAGGGGAGATGTTGGTAACGCCATTACAAATGGCTAACTTAGCAGCTATCATGGCTAATAGAGGCTATTATTACACGCCTCATCTGATTAAAAAAATAGAAAATGTTGTCCTACCTATTCAAAGGAGTGAGCTAGCGATTGATAAAAAACATTTTGATTTTTTAGTAGAAGCGATGCGTGATGTAGTTGAACAGGGCAGTGCCTGGAGAGCTAAAGTAAAAAATATTGCTGTTTGTGGAAAAACAGGTACAGTCGAAAACCCCCATGGGCTAGATCATGCCGTTTTTATGGGATTTGCTCCGTTAGAAGAACCTAAAATAGCCATAGCTGTTTATGTTGAAAATGTCGGTTGGGGTTCAAGAGCTGCTGCTGCTATGGGTGGCCTGATGTTAGAAAAATATCTTACAGGTAAAGTAACCCGTACTTGGTTTGAGAATTATGTACTAAAAGGAGATTTTTCAAATTAATGATGGAAAAAAAACGATGGTTAAGATATGATTGGTTATTACTAGCCATGTATATAATACTAGTAATATTTGGTTGGATTAACATTTATGCAGTTAGTTATGAAAAAGGGGTTACGACTGCTTTGTTTAGCTTGTCTAGCAGTCCTGGCAGACAATTTTTGTGGATAGGGGGTGCAGGTATGTTATTTGTCATTTCTTTATTTTTTGATACACAGTTTTATCGTTCACTGGCGTACACTTTCTATGCCTTGTCTTTAATGCTTTTAGTCGGTACTTTAATTTGGGGCGTAAAAGTCGGTGGTCATAGCTCTTGGCTTCAATGGGGAAGGATACAGGTGCAGCCTACTGAATTTGTAAAACTTACTTGCACATTAGCCTTGGCTAAGCGGTTAGATAAAGTTACGGCTAAGCTTACTCAGCTTAAGACTCAAGTTACTGTATTATATATAATTTTAATACCGGTTATCCTTATTTTGCTACAAAAAGATGTGGGATCTGCATTAGTATTTAGTGTTTTTGTTATTGTCCTTTATCGAGAAGGTTTGCCTGCTGTTATGTTTACATTGGGGATGGGTATCGTGGGCATTTTGGTTTTAAATTTACTCATACCGAGCACCTATCTTATTATAGCTGCTCTTGGTATTGGACTCATGGTCGTAGGTAGTGGCAAGAAAAGTATAAAAAGAATCTTGATGGTGTCTGCTTTGACTTTTGGTAGTATCTGTTTGATAGAAGGATTTGATTGGATTGTGAAGCATGCATTGAAATCACATCAACAAAATAGATTAAAGGTTCTTGTTAATCCGGGTACCGATCCGCTAGGTATTGGCTGGAATCTAACACAATCTAAAATAGCGATTGGCTCTGGAGGTCTTTGGGGAAAAGGGTTCTTAAATGGCACTCAAACTAAATATGGATTTGTACCTGAGCAACGTAAAGATTTTATTTTTTGTACCATAGGGGAAGAATATGGTTGGGTAGGCACTTTACTATTTATTACTGTTTTTATGGGCTTGGTATTAAGAATACTCTATCTAGCAGAAAGACAACGAATTAGATTTGCTAGGGTCTATGGTTATGGGGTAGCTTCCGTACTCTTTTTCCATTTCTTTGTTAACATAGGTATGACCATTGGTTTATTGCCGGTCATAGGTATACCTTTGCCTTTCATTAGTTATGGAGGGTCTTCTTTGTGGTCTTTCTCGATGATGTTATTTATTTTGCTCAAATTTGATTCAGAAAGAAACCAATATGTGTCATGGAAGACGATGGCAGTGGATTTAGATTAGAAACTTACTATGAGCCAGAAAATTATTGCTGCTAACTGGAAAATGCATAAAACCTTTGATGAAGGGCTGCAGCTAGCCAAAGAGATCATTTTTTACTTGGAGAATAATCCTATACCTGACACCGAGGTTATATTATTTCCTAGCTTTATACATCTCGAAGGTATAAGTAGACTCTTGTCACCGGGCCTTCAGCTTCATTTAGGTGCTCAAAACTGCCATTACGAACTAGTTGGTGCTTTTACAGGAGAGATAGCTGCTCCTATGCTTGCATCCATACCTATTCAATATGTATTAGTAGGGCATAGTGAGCGGAGACAAATTTTTTTTGAAGATAACCATTTAATAGCTCGAAAAATAGATGCGATACTTGGTACCAAGTTACAGCCTGTTTTTTGCTGTGGAGAAAAGTTGGCAATAAGAGAAAAAAATCAACATTATAGCTTTATAAGAGAACAGCTTAGTGAAAGTTTATTTCATCTTAAGGCTGAACAAATCCAGCAGTTAAGAATAGCCTATGAGCCAGTGTGGGCTATTGGTACCGGCATAATACCCGATCCCTTAGAAATAGAGGATATGCAACAAGAAATCAGAGATATTTTAGCTACCCAATATCATTCAACGCTAGCGGATCAGATCTCTATTTTATATGGAGGTAGCTGTAATTCAAAAAATATATCGGATCTTATTCATATATCCGGAGTAAATGGCGTACTTATAGGTAGTGCATCCTTGCATCTTAAAGAATTTTTAAATATATTGAATTCTCTAAGAAACAATTAAAAATGCACATATATGAGCACATCCGTAAAAAGACTACAAAAGGCTAGTATAATTTTAAGAAACTTAAGAGAAATATTTCTTCAAGAGATGGCCGGCTCATTCGGACATGTATTAGTTACAGTTACGAGCTTGTATATTTGTGATAAAACTAGGGCTGTAAAGGTTTATATAAGCTTCATGCCAAGTCAGAACGGCCCTCAGATGCTTAAAGAGCTAGAAAAACAAAAAAGTAAGATCAGGGGATTTTTGGGTAAACGTTTAGCCAATAAGTTACGTACTATTCCTGAGTTGAGGTTTTATCTAGATAATTCTATGGAACGTGCCCTTCATCTTGAAAAGTTATTGAATGGATTTGAGGTATCTTTTACTAGAATAGCTATTCAGCCATAATCACCCAACTATCTAAAAACTACCAGATTCTAAGCACCTTTCAGGTAGGTATATGGTTTAGATAGTATTTAATTGCGTTGTAGTGCCAGGAGTTTCCTCGTGACACTCGATCCACTTATAATTCATGCCTGCTATTACTTTTCTCTCCCCATGATAACACCAAAATTAATCTTTTTAATGGAAATAGTTGCAAGAGTAGCCATTGAAAATGGACTATATTCTCTTCATGAAGCCGACATTTATAGACCTGCTGGCTAATTTCTTGAATTAGTGAAAAGATAGAATTAGCTTTAGTAAGCAATACCTATATTCGATACTTTTAGATCATTATGGCCTCACAAAAACGAAGTTTGCCAAACAATTTGGAAGCTGGCTTAACAACAGCTAATCTGGATCATCATGGTTTGGTAGCAGCTATTTGTAAAGATTTGAAAATTGCACAAAGGATTGATAAACGCCTACCAGTAAATCTCAATCGTAAAGTAAGTCCAGGGCAAGGAACAGTAGCCATGATTTTAAATGGTTTAGGCTATACCAACCGAACCCTATACATGTCCCATCATTTCTTTTCATCCAAGTCTATAGAAAGATTGATAAGTCCTTCACTTAAAGCTGAAGATATCACCAATTACACTTTAGCTCATACGCTGGATGATATATCCGCCTATGGTAGCAGTAAACTATTTATGGAAGTAGCTATGGAAATAGCTATAGAAAATGATCTATTAGGTTTAGTTAACCACCTAGATACGACTAGCTTCTCTTTAGAAGGAAGTTATAAAAATCAAGAACAACAACCAGGACAAGAGGAACAAGAAGGACCCAAAGTAGAAAAAGAGCAAGAAGCTTTAAAAGAAGAAGAGGAACAAGAGGAAGGGGAGGAACCAAGGCAAGTTATATCAGTTACCCATGGCTATTCGAAAGATCATCGACCAGACCTTAAACAAGTCATTCTCTCTTTAGTAGTGAATGGGCCTAGTGCAATACCTATATGTATGGAGCCTTTATCAGGGAATAGTTCAGATAAAACAAGCTTACATCAGAGTATTAATCAAGTAGAGCGCTTTAAAAAGCAAATAGAGTTAGATAAGACATTTAAATGGGTGGCAGATTCTGCTTTATACACTAGAGATAAATTATTGAAAGAGAATAGCTATACTTGGTTAACCCGTATACCAGAGACGATAAAAGAGGCTAGAGAGCTATTAGAAAAAGATGGAGAATGTATTACATGGCAAAGCCAGGAAAAAGGGTACAAGACCAGTAGCTATACAAGCCATTATGGAGGAATAGAACAAAGATGGATGTTGGTCTATTCTTCACAAAGCTATGAACGGGAGAAAGAGCGGCTAGATAACAAGCTTAAAAAGGATAAAAAACAGTTGGAACAAAAATTATGGCATGTATCTAAACAAGTATTTGGATGTTCAAAAGATGGAGAAAAGGCTATCAAAGAGCTAATAAAAAAGCAAGAGCTTTTAGAGATCAATTATGAAATAGAAGTTGTTAAAGGTTATCTCCAGAGAGGCAAACCTAAGCAAGGCGAGGAAACAGAGATAAAAGGGTATCAGATAAAAGCAACAGTAGGAGAGAAAAAGGAAGCAATAAGTAAGCTACTTAACAGGAAAGGACGGTTTATCTTAGCCACGAATGATCTGAATAAGGAGGGATATACCGATCAGGCGATGTTAGAAGAATATAAGGATCAACAAAAAGTGGAAGGGGGCTTTAGATTTTTAAAAGATCCCTGGTTCATGGTAGATAGCATATATTTAAAGTTACCTAGCAGGATAGAATCGTTAATGATGGTTATGACCTTAACGCTACTGGTCTATAATGTAGGACAGTATAGGATCAGGCAAGAATTAGAAAAACGGCAAGAGAGCATGCCCAATCAGTTAGGGAAAGAGATACAAAATCCGACATTGCGCTGGATCTTTCAAATAATGGAAGGGATAGGGGTTATTTATCTAGGAGAAGGCTTAACAGGAAGTGGAAAGCAGAGTTATATTAGCAATATTAATCCATTACGAGCAAGGATTATTCGATTATGTGGAAGTGAGGCCGAAAGGATATATGGGTTAAGTGTAAAAGAAAAAGTAGCATAAAAGGGATGTCTCAAGGATTAAACTGTGGAAAAAGCTAGTATAGAAATAAGGAAGTTAAATAAGCAAGCAAATTAGATGTTTTTTAAGCTTTTAAATTGTAACCATGTAAGAATATAGTAATTAGTAAGAGTTGTAACTTAGTTGTGACACTTACAGGAGTTTCGCGTTTAAAAATTAAATAGCGAGCATAATACTTTTTATTTCAAGAGCAATGCCCTTCTTGATAACTTCCCAATCTTGTTGGTACATAGATATCTTTTTGCTTATACGCTGGGTATGTTTATTAAACCAAGCCATAATAGACATGTAAATATGATTTCTCTGCGAACGGCTGTGACGAGCCTGACATCGCTCAATTCCACATGTTTGTTTTAACTCTCGATGATAAACTTCTATTGACCAACGTGCAGTTATTATATCTTTTATCTGATCTCGGCTAGGCTTTTCTTTGCTAGTTGCTACATAATCAATGCGGCCATTTTTTGCCTCAAACTTGAAAACAGTAATCCAGCCATATCCACGTAGGTGAACTTGTCGTCCTTCATCGGGTATATCTAGTTTTTCCAAAGTCTCATCTCTATTTACTTTTCGATTTTTTCGTAGGGTCGTTACCCACATCCATCCATGATTGCGAATGGTTTTCAAATTCTTTAAGCTTGAATACCAACTATCCATTACTACGGCATCTGGATTGAGCCCCCGACTTTTAGCAAGCTTAAGCATATCACAAAAATGGTTATTCTTGGTTTTACCATCAGTAGTCTTATCATAAATACGATAATCAATTGGTATAGCTTCTTCTTGCTCAAGTCCATACCAAAGCATGTTAACAAGCCCTATGCCAGGTATAATATCATGTTCATTTCCTGAGTATTGATATTGGACAAGCTCTATGTGGCTACTATATTGTTTATCCAAAACAGTATCATCAGCAATCAACAAACAGGGAGCTTGCTTGTCTATATGGGCTTGTGCTTTCTGCCACACATCGCGTGGTCGTAATTCCTTTTGGCTTAGCCAGCGACTAATACTGTCATGTGATAACTCGAACGGACTTACCTCTGACAATGCTAAACCTGAATATCTGACACTACTTGCTTGCAGAAATGCTTGATATAGTTCTTTAGTGCATTTATGGCGTGCCATCTTGTTTTCCCATAGTATTTTTTAATACTTATAAATCTACAAAACTTTTTGCCTCTTTATCAAGTGCGAAACTCCTGACTTAAATAAAAAGCTAATTCCAAAAAGTTTATACCTAGCTCTAGAAATATCGGTTTTATCCTCAATCTCTGCCTTTATCATTACAAAATTAATGAGCCTTATCCCTATCCTACTCACCTATATGACTACTTTCCTGATCCCTCCCTAGCTAAAGAGTTAGACATGTTCACAAAATTTCAGGTGTTAAACTTAAGCACTACTTCAGATGCTGATTTGGAAAGTCATCGAATAATAAGTTTAATCGAGAAGTTATTTAAGTACAGTAGAGAAAAAGAGTTATTTGATATACTGGGAGAAGAACTAGAAAGATGTAGAAGATGGATATTAGGTAAAGATATGGGTGTTCCACCTCTAGGGGCTGATTATTGGGAAGCTATCTTATATTATGCAACGAATGTACTCAATCCAGCATACCATTCTGAAGAAGATTTGCTATCTTTGTTTAAAGAGACACTATTTATCAGTAAGGAGGATATTATGAAAACAATTGCTCGTCAAATAGAAAAAAGAGGAGAAGTAAGAGGTATGCAGCAAGGTATAGAAAAAAATAGGTTAGCTATAGCTAAAAATATGCTAAAAAAGGGATATGCAATAAAATCTATCCAAGAAATAACCGAGTTATCTAAAGAGACCATAGAAAAGCTTAAAAAAGAGTAATTCTCGTTAAAATTACCTTGGTTAAGGGAAGTTAACCCTATCTCTAAAATATCAAATAATGGTAGTATTCACTCCTGTTATTTTCATTCATTTTTAAAAGCTAAAAAGTTTACAAATGTCGTTTTGTGTAAAGCTTTTTAATATTAGACTTCTTGCGTAATTAAATATTAGCTAATTTAGGTAGAAAAAATAGGCA
>ERZ778026.1717-NODE-1717-length-26198-cov-96.156868_pt1 | contig 26198 bp, 16 predicted proteins | sample MGYA00375756_ERZ778026 | MGnify/ENA primary metagenome ERZ778026 (study PRJEB29350, sample SAMN05389820) | bioreactor metagenome | isolation source: Ammonium sulfate bioreactor | place: South Africa: University of Cape Town | collected 2014-02-18 ... | reverse complement strand
AGTACGTAAAGGACGCGTGAAGCCATAACAATTATGTATTTCATGACTTACTTGAAAATTTTTCAATCGTTCTTCGAGTTTACATTGAATTTCCACGGAATCGATCCATGTTTGATGCCAACGATTTTCGAGATCGGCTGCAAAATCCGATGGAATCTGTTCACTTTGCTGATCGTAATCCGTTTTTAAACGTTCACAAATTTCGATTATTGACGAAACTCGACTATTTCTCGATTTGATCTCTTCTTGCAATTTCTAAATACGAGCACATAGTAGAAAAAAAAAGCCGAAGAGACAGAATATAAAGCAAAAAGTGCAATTATTTCAGTTTAACATTGACCTATTGATTGTGAATACGAACTGTTTTAGCAGCTATTTAGACTTACCGTATGTTCACGAAGCTTAAATTGAAAATCGTCAAATGAAATGTCATCGGTATGTATCGATTGAAATGTCCATAATTGTGTTTCGGTTTGATTGAGCCATTCTTCGAATAATAGCAATTCATTATGTAAATCTAAATAATCAAATTAAACGATCAATCTGTTAATAAAAGAGAATCAAGTGCAAATCGAACCTTGAAGAATGCGTTCGAAATCTTCGTCTAAATATTCAATAAAACATGATTCAAGACAGTTCCATTGTCGACTGATTTGAATCAATTTTTCGTTGATATTCATTTTTAAATCAGGAAAACGTTCAATCAATTTATCAGCATATTGATCAAATAAACGTAAACGCATTAGGCCTTGTTCATACAGTTCTTCATAGTATTTCTAAACACAAAATTTATAATTACGTAAGTCTTTTTTTTTCGGTTGAAACGAAAAAAATTACTTGTCGAAGGTAACGTGTTAAAGCATTTGATGAATTTTTACTGATCGTTTTGTAAATTTTTTCACACCAATCGGATAATTCTCCATATTGTTTGTCGAATTCATTGTAAGATACATGATGAACTGAGAGATCGTTTAACGATGTAAATGGTTCACCGAGTGAGCCCTGAGTAAAAGCAGAAGACTGTACGTATTCGTTACAAATAAAGTCGTCTTACTTTACAACGACAAATAAGTTCTTCAGACATGAGAAAATTATAATCGTCGACTAATGTTCCATTCCAGAATTCTTGTCGTCGATTCTTTTCATTATCTTTGGTGTTTCTGAAGAAAACAAAAATATACAGTTAGCTAGTTAATCAAGCAATCCATCCATCTGTCTAAACAATATGACTTAATCGAAAATAATAATTTTTTCTTGATTTTATGACATCATAGTACAATCATACAAAGAAAATTGCTCAAATGACATATGTTTTTATCCAAATAGTAGTCTTTTATTGTACAATATATATGTTTGTAAGTAAAACAGAGAAAAAATCGATTGCGATCGATTCATTTGTATGTACACATGTCATAATTTAAGAGTCAAATTGTACTAATGGGCATAAGAAAAAAAAACGCTATGTGGGATGTTGAGCAGATGCACTTTTTTGCTTCTTCTTCTTCTACATCATCGGTTTTTTTTTCTTAAAAAGAAAACGAATAGTTATAAATGTTGATGAATGATATGGTGATGACCTCTGTGTTAAAGCAGATTGCCCAGGTGAATGTAAAAAAAAAGAAATTGTACCACTATTACGCATTTGATCGCTTATGGACGACAATGACAAATGATAGTATCTGTTCAATATGAATAAAGCTGTCTCGTTTCTGTGTGCGCACATTTCACATCAAATTCAACTAACATATTACTCAAGAATACATTCGAAATATCAGAATGATTTAACAGATTATCGGATATTGTAATAGAATCCTTGATCAGTCTGTGTGCATTGAAATGTCCTTCAGAAGAAAAAATAGAATCAATAGTAACAAAAGAAAATATACGAATAGGTCGAATATCGACATTTTAAAAAAACGTTTTTATTTGGCAATTCAGTTAAATGAACAATTCGTAAGACTAATAACTCATTGATTTTTTAATGATGGTTAATTTTTTTTTGACTGACTTTTACGAAAGACTCGTTAAGCTTCAAGGTTCTTACCTTACGATTGACAGCTATTTCAACTACATGTGATATATTTGTGTTTACTGTCGTAAATCATCTTCTATAGGTTAATTAATGTTGAAGATAGAAAAACATGATAACAATCTCGAAAAATGTTAGCTATTACATACTGCGTTTTCTATCGGCACGTTTTCCGCTGCAGAGAAAAAAAACATATCTGTCGATACGCGATACCTATACTCGATGTACAAAACGCGTTCAAACGGAATAGAAAAAACCAGATTTTATCAATACTACGATATATATATATCTTAAGAAATGAAAATAAATCCTCGGAAGATGTCGACTTTTCGCAGTCGCTAGTTGTTTTAATTCCTATAACCGCAATGTCCACTATTTTCATCTCATCAAGTAAGTAAATAATCGAACGCACTACTGAGAAATGAAAGCAAAACCTAGATGTAAATCTCTTATTTAAAGCAAATAACTTACGTTGTATCTTCGAAAGACAATTGATCTTACATAATTCACTATGAATAACAATCTATATATATATATGAATCGCATACGAAGATTAAAGTTTGATTTGATGTAATCCTATCGTTGATATGTTCGATATTTCTACTCAATACAAACGATACATATTCGTTTGATTTGAAAAATGAAGTCATCGAACTATTGTAATGAACGTAACGATGAGAAGAAGAAGACAAAAAAAACGAAACGAAATTAAATGAAATGAAACGCAATGAGTAGAAATCAAAGATTTCAATCATTTTCTTCTCTTATAGTCAATATTCATTTGTTTTCATTACACGCCATGAGTTCGGTGTCAATGTCGTTCTGTTATCAGTATATATGTATAAATATACACGGTCATAGACATAGTCGCAGCTACTTTTTCATTATTCGTGTGAAGATTCGAAGGACTCTTTTGTAGAAAAGAAAAAAAAACGAGAGAGTAAGAGAAGTCAATTTTCTTTTTCGTCTTTTTTGTTCGAATGAAGTGGTATTAATTACATTCATTTTAAATGAGTACTAATCAAATCAATAAAGGAGTAAAGAAATGAATATGCTCACTTGTTTGATTTTGATAAAATTTGAGGATATTTCGATGAGTTTGCTTCGTTCATCTTTGGCTTTCTTTCTTGATTATAATATTGATTTTATACCATCAAAAATCATCGTTCTGCTTCGTGATCTGGAACAATAATGAGCAAAAAAATAGAATAGAAACTGCTCAAATGAATGAATGAATGAATGAAAAAAGTATGTTGATAGATCTGTCAGTCATTTACGACAATACGATGTATGTACATACTAAGTGAATTCCGGAATTGCTGTATTCAGCATGCATCTTTCTTTTTCCTTGTACAATTAGTCTCGTCGTTCTGCGGGTGGTGATGTACGAATGACAGAGAGAGAGAGAGAGAAAAAGAAAAAGAGGGTGAGAGGAAAAATGAAAAGAATGGATACGAATCACTCTCAGCAATGAGCAGCAGTGTAACTATTCGTGCATTTTGTATTCACAAGAATGATGATGATGATTATGATGATGATGGACGAAGGTCAGGCGTACGAACACACTCGAGTTATACTGATGAGATGTTTATATTCACCTCGTCAGAATGCAAATCTCTTGTCTATCTTTGTTCACAGTATATAAAAAAGAAAGAGAAGAGATCGGACAGACTAATATGAGACAAGAAAGAAAGCGAGCTTGCATTTTAAAATAGTATATAAACATATAGTTTGACTACAAAGGAATGTATAAAGATCAACGTGTCAAGGTCTCGCATTCTCTTTTTTTTTCACAACAAAAGCAGCCGTTAGAATTAATTAGAAGAAGATTAGTCTTTCTTGCCACTGTCTACTTTGTCAATCCGTCATCGATATAGCCGCCAGTGATGATCAATTCATCGCATCAATATGTGTATGACAAAAAAAAAACGCGAGAAAAAGATTCACACCCGTTCGGTAGACAATGGAATCAAGAGTGAAAATAGTAAAATTACAAGTAAATAGTATCAATGATGAGATTTCTCAATACATGTACACATGCTATCGGCTACTTTACAGGCACAAGGTCAATAAATCTATGTTTAACTAATAGAATATGTAATCGAAGATATGTTTTACTTCTTCTACAGTAACAAAGACAAATTTCTAGTTTTATTTGTTCAAACAAAATTGTTTTACAAATGCATTGTTCTTATCAAAACAGTATGTCAAACTAATAGTAAATAGAAATGAAATTCAGACTACTACTACGACATGATTTTTTTATCTGTTGAAGTAGTTCTCAACAAATATATATAAATCAATGGTTCGGCCTTGTTTCTTTCTACAGATCAAAAACCTATATCATGCTTATTAATATATCAATCAATGATCATCTTGATTAATAGTTCGATAGTGATAGTCGTCATAAAAACGTGTGAAGCAAAATTGTTTTACTATACTTACATCTTTTTCACATTGACAACAAACATTTATTGGAGTGTAAAAGAAATAAAATAGATTTGTCCTATCAATAGATTGATTTTCATCACAATTTATGTTGCTTGTTAAATGAGCAGATGTGATCGTCAGGCGAAAATGTCTTAATTCCCTTGACGACAAGTAATCAAGTGTATATATATATATGAGCAGATAGAGAGAGAGAGAGAAGGAGAAAAGATAGAATGGGCCTTCCAGCTGACCATCGGTCAGTGTAGCGGTAGCAATTATCGAATTTCAATAGATTATTTCCGTCTTAACTTACTCTCTCTCATTTCCATTCAAGGTTACTTACTACAGGTGAACTTGACAGAAACATAAGAAAGTGATTGAATACAATAGTCGCTTGAAGAATGTGTTGTTCCCAGCTAGATATAATTATAGAGAAATGAAAGTAAAGGATAAAGAAAAAGTTGGTATTAGCGTGTGAATAATCACAATCGTGCGGAATTAAAACAGACGAAGAGAAAGAAAAAGAAGAATTTTACTAACTAACAAACGAACGATCGAACTGTTTCTGAAGAGATACAAATTTATTTGACCTTAGAACTCTGTTCTCTATTTGATGTTAAGTGGTCAAGAGGATTTTTTTCGAAATGTTTTAAAGTGAACTAGAGAAGGAGAAAGGGAGCAAAACTACTAGAAAATGACAAGTGCTATGTCAAGCACTTTATTTTGTTGACGCGTTCGCTTCAACATGCTCTTTTTTTGTTCATTTTCTCCTTATCGTTCAACATACATAAATATAAACACATAAAATATTTTCTTCGAACACTCATTGATCACTGAATATCAATTATACGAACACGCCTGCGATTATTACCATTTCAAATGGTACAACAGAGACGATAATTACTGGACAAATAAATACATACACACTCAAATAAAACCAGACAGGATCAGTCGTTAGCAAAACAAAAATTCAATAAATACGTTATACATACATGCACACACTCTTCTATTGAGATATTTAGATATGTGTTTGTGTACATATACACTCTCACTAACACAACTGTCAAAATAGCGTAGAAAAGAAAAGTTAAAACGATAAATCACATAACGCAAGCCTCATCTTCGCTCGTGTCTCATCATCGATTTTGAAAAAAAAATACGAATACGATGAAAGCTATCGTGTTATCGCATCTACCGCTCATTCAAAAATAAAAGTCATACATTCAGAATAATATATTAATTATTTTATTCACCGATTGTAGATTGACAAAGTACGACGTAACAACAAAAAAAAACTAAAATAAAGTAACATATGATACGATCTCAAATGTTTTCTCTTCAACAGATATGACCATGGAAAATCGGCCGAAGTATAAGATATAGATTACAGCATAATTGAATAGCAAAGAGAAAGAAGGTAAAAGAAGAAGAAGAAGAAAAAAAAAGGTGGAAATGTCAGGGTCATAGATAATTTCTTTTTTTTCGGTTAGAAAGATAAAACTGAACAAACTGAATTGTATGTGCATACGGAGAGAAGAGTATTTAAGTTAGTTGCAAGAAGAAATTATGTTTACCGGCTTTATGAAAAGATCAAATCGCTCTCATAGATGTTGACATCATCACTCACAAATAGATGATTCAATACAAAAGAAGGAGAAGGAAAGAGAAGAGAAGGGAAAGGAAAAAAAGGAAAAGAATTTATTTCTCTTTTGTATTCCGCTCTCTCTCTCTCTCTCTCTCTTGTTTATAACGTGTATATCTTTGATCGATGATATTAAGATTTACGAAAATAAAATAATAGCTATACTAATAACAAAAGAATTGAAAAATGTACTCTCCTAGTCTTACATAAATATGATTGATGTATTGTTAAATGAGAAAAAAAAACACATATGAATGATCTTCTTTTCGTAATAGTAGAGATAGATAATTTGAATGAAAACCGATAAAACGAATGACGAATTGAGCTTATTGCTAATGGTATCGAAAGTAAAATAGTAACAACAGAGTTGAAAAGCGTTTTAAGATTGATTATGATATTATCAGAACACAAAATACACATTAAAATACAATCTGTTTCCTATGTTGACGCGTGTACGATCTTGAATGAAGAGATATGTACACAGACATGGGCGAGATAAAAAGTGGCACGTCGCTGCTATCATCACTAACGTCTATTTACTGGTCAATTGATTAACAAGAGTACATATGGGAGAACATTAAAACTAGTCGGCATCAAATCAGTTTAGTTCAAAGCGTGCGACAAGTAGCCCCTTCGAGGCACTTCGTTTCTTTCCTCTCAGATTTATTCATTTCCCCATTTACCTTCGTATTGCAATAGAAAAAAAAATGAAGTTGTAAAAATACAAGTTTGTCGTTGTGATTGACCAATTTTGAGAATATATGTTCGAATAAGTACACAATCAAAACGTTTTCGTCGTGGTCTAATCACCAATATATCGCGCAATTTGAATGAAGGAGAACGAACGAACAATCAATTTCAAACTATCATCCATAGGTAAGAAGAGAGAGAGAGAGAGAGAATGACAAATTCTTCTTCATTTTACTGACCACCATCTCTTTCAATCTTGCCGCGAGACATACGATGATGTGAATGAATGAATGTGAACACATTTATATACGTATATATATTTATGTGTGTGCATGTATATGCACTTTTTACGTCTCGCTCGTTGTTCTTGATCTTGACCAAGCTAATAAGAGGAAAATGTAGGAAGAAGAAGAAAAAAAAGAGAAAACAATCATCTCAATCCAACAAATTCAAGTTGTTATCGACGGTTAATAGGAGCTCATTTGTTAGATTGGAATATAAGCGTATAAGTACTTTTCACATTTTTTTCCTTCATTTGAACAATGAAGAAGTCTTATTCATCAAAGTTAATTGACCTTCGTCTCGCACATATTCTCAAACACCTTGCCACACAATAAACAACATAAATGAACTGTTGACCTGGTCAATATGACATCATATTGCGAAAATTTCCTCGTCAATCTTATTACAATTCAAATGATTGATCAGTTAGTTAGATCTATTCTAGCACATACGTGTATATTCATCATATTGACTCGATGTATATAGATCTAGTTTGTGCCTGTCAAAAGGTTAACATAGTTTACTATTATTAGTAATATTCCCATCGAACGTTTCTCACTCAACTAAAAGAAAGTGATAAAAAAGATCCCATATGCAATATCTTTGAATAACATTTAATCTATAATTGATTTTTCTAAGTAACAACAGTCGTTGACCTTAGAAATATCCGTATAGAGATGATCTCTGTCTATGTCTGCTTTGCACCGTTGCGTTCATTTATCTATCTAATTAACATTTGTTTCTGTCTATTTGATTGTCAATCAGTCGTAGAAAAAAAAAGGACGGACTGAACGGAAAGATGTGATTTCATATATACGTATATTCCGATTTATTTTGTAGAGAAAAAAGAGAGGAAAAGGCGTTCTCTAACATATTTTAGCGTCATTGAGTGATTTTTGTGCGTAGTTTGGCCATCGTTCCATTTCGTGAGGACGAGCACCTTCGAATGTTAATTCAACAGGCGTGCTAAAAGTTGCATTTCGATGAAATGGACTATTCAATGTTTTCAATTGTGTGACGCCCTAGAAAATATTCCGATTTAGTTAATATGATCGATCTAATTTTTCGATATTTACATGAGAGTTATGTCGATGTTCAGTCCAAAATGAAACCGGCATTTCACGTAAAAGGTCATGAGGCTAAACGACAAAGAAGACTTATGACATTCAGAGTTTGAAATTAGTATGTTGATCTTAGATGATAAACAAAATCGAAATGTTTTCTTAGTTCAAATAATTGAAAGAAAAATATTGATCGAACACAAATGTTTCTCTCATTTATTGTCAAACAAAATGGTGAGAGGCTATTCGATATTACTTGTGTAGCTGGCGGTGGTTTCGATTGAAAATCTTTCGTAAATTGTGTGTGATATTCACTTGTTGAATTTTCAATACGTTCTCGTCGTAAATTTTCTTCGAATTCTTGTTTTTGTGCTCGGAATTCAGCAGCAACTTGACGTGTTAATTCATGTTCAAGACGTTTACGTCGTGCGCCTTGTTCAACTTGTTCGAATGGACCAAATTTATAATAATCATCACGATAAGTTGTAATACTATCGAGAGGATTTTGATATTGTTGTGTTAATAAAGCTGTATGAGCAGTTTTCTTCGTTGTTGGAGAAGAATATGATTGTGATGTTGATTGATTTTTATCTTGTTGTTGAGCTCGATGATCAATATGTTCGGTTGCTCGTTCTTCAACCCAATTCTCAATTAAAACTTGACCATTAGCATTCGGAATACGACGTGCTCGTTGAATATTCGACATAATTCTTATTTTTCTTTATCAAAAAAACTATGAGAATAAGCAACAAAAAAATCACTGTTTATTTTTGTTCTGCTTGACATTTGTCAGTACAAAATATTCATGGTAACATAGTAACAATCCTCCATTCGCCTTATCAATGATGTCGTTCACATCCAGAACAATATTTCTTTTCCTTTCTCTCTATGATAGAAGGCGGAATAAAGAAGTAACTTTTTTTTGTCTGCCATGTTTACATTTTAATTGTAGACGTTTACTCATTTGATTTTCATCTCAAGAGATTAATTTTGAAATACAATGTAATTGTTTCTCAGGAGAATATCGACACTTGATCATTCGATTTTATTTTTCTTTTGTTTAACGAAGAGAAAAGGAAAACGAACACGACATGATTAGATAATCGCATGACAACAATCTATCTTAATACTCTATCAATCGCAGCCCATGTTGTTAATGCGGATTTTTCTGGCTCAATATCTACAACAGAAAAAAAAGCGAGATCTTATATAAATTAACTATTCGTTGAATTGGATTTGTACTGTTTTTTGGCAGTACAACAGCAAGATTCATTGTGGCATTTTGCAACCATGTTGTCCAGCCACAGTTAATATCGTCTTGTGTCGAATCGAATGATGATGGATTTTGATTTTGATTTTGATTTTTGTTTTTCTTCTAATAGAAAATTTAAGAAAATACCAAATGAATATCGGTATATTTTTCATAGTACTGATTTTTTCTGTGCAAGCGTCGAACTCTTTTTCGTTGAACTACTATCTCGTTTATTTCTACAATCGAAAGTAGTGAGATTGTCATTTTCAAAAATGAACTAACAACGATGGTGTTGATAAAAGATTTTCACTCGATTTCTGTTTTTGTTTGCTCTTTGGAGTTTTCAATTGTGACCTGAAATAAAAAATGCATATTCAGAATTGAATTGAACAAGCAAATTTAGCTGTACTTCGGAGATATTATTCGTTTTGGAGTATCTTTTTTCTTTGTTGATACTGTTTTTCCTGGTGATTCAGTGAGCGTTTCAGTGAATTGAAATTTTTCCATTTCTTTATTTCTATTTGTGTTATACATTTTTGAAGATTTCGGCTTTTTGGTTGGACATCTACGATCGCAATATGCTACGAAAAGCAGCATCGATAGATAAAGTCAAATTCAATCTACAAATGTTAACTTGATCGACGTTGACGAATAGCTTCAGCTTCAGCGTGACGTTCAGGTTCGCTCAATTGATACAAAGCACAAAATATCAATCGAATCGTTTTGCTCGTATCTAACACAATGGGAAGTGTTTGCACAGCTTAAAATACGCCAAGAATTGACTTGAAGAAGAAAAAGAACAACTGAAATTGAACCTGATTTTGCATTTTGAAGTAAATCTCGTTCGAAAATATCACCGAAAAGAATTTCAAAATTAGATTGTAATACAATGAAAGCTTTGATTATATTCTTATATGGATCATGATATTCAATGTTCTGTTTTTTTAATTCATCACGTTGTTGAGGGTTGATATGTTTTTCTGACGAGAAGATTTTAATGAGAACTTTAGTTTTAAAAATAAATCGACAGATTTTTATCATAATTCCTTGATCGAGATCGATGCACATTTTCGGATAGATACGTGAATCCGAACGTAAATGTCGATAGAGATGTCTTGTTGTTAAACAAAATCGACGTATATATTCTTTAATTCGTTCTAAATCATCTTCGACACGAATCGGCATTTGACAAATAGGTGAAGCTTGTTCTTTATGAGTAAAATCATTTCGTATTTGAAACAGATGACGAAGTCGATCGCTTTGCAAACGTCGAATTGTGTATTCAATGAGATCATTGGATATGTTTGCTGCTTTATGAGACCAAATTTGATAGAATTTCTCACATGTTTCATTCAAGTGTTCGTTCGAATTTTGATCATGTACGATTCGAGAGAGTAGATCACTAGCTGCTAATTGCATTTTTCTTTACACCCGATTGAGAAACTATCTTGAAAATATGAGAGAGCGCGAGTTTCTTTTATTCGTGTAATAAATCTAACACTAAACAAAACAGGCTAATTCATTTAGAAGGCTATTTATTTCAATGAGATGTTAATAATTGATACATTTGTTGAAAATTAATTAATATCGAATGGATAACATTTTCGTATTTTTTGAGATTGATATTTCATCCGATTGCGCTTCAAATTCACACAGATTTTCGGCCAAAGGACACTTCGCAGTTGACGAGGATCTCGTTGAAGAATATTTTCTAAATCAGCTGAATGATAACAATAAATGGTATCAATTATTATTAAGATAATTAAAAGAAGAAATAGAATACGCATTGTAAGGAATGTCGTCAGAAACATATGAAAATGATGTTACATAGGTAGTTAATTTCTTATTTTATTGTATAGAAGTATATATAGCTATGACATTCAGCTAGTGCTATCTTTATAATTTGTATGGTATTTTGACATTATTAATTTTCATTATGAATCTACCTGCGATATCACGACTGATTCTTCGACAGTTTTTGAGAGAGATCATGGAATCATTTTGTGAATTATATAAGTCTCCAAAAATATTTATCATGACGAACGAGGCGGAATCTGTTGAGTACATATCATTTCAATGAAGTCTTTCAAAATATCGAAAGAAAGTACGAAAGTCATCTCTGTATTAATTCAAATCGATATCCACAAAAATGTCGAAGTCAAAAACTAAGATTTTAATTTCAAGTGAAAGAAAACAAAACACATAAATTACTGCACGATGCGAACTGAGATGTTCTTTTGTTAGAAACGAGATTATTATTTGAACAACCGGTATGCAATTATAGATGAAAAAAAAAACTGAAGAAAGAAAATCAGAAAAAGAAAAAAGAGCATAAAAAGAAGAAAAAAAAATAAACATACATATACATATAGAAATGTTAGTAGATAGATTATGTTAATAAAAAAAGAAACGAGAAGACAGAAAAATTTATTTCTTTAGTCGTCGTGTTCGTTTACGATATTTTCCAAATAGAATCTTTCCGAATGCTTGTCGAAAATCAGGCGAAAATATCGTATAAATCACAGGATTTAAAAGACTATTTAAATAACCGAGCCATGTTAAAACACTGACAATTTTTTCATTGATTGTTAAATGAAATATTCCGCAAATTGTTTCTTCAATAAAAAATGGTAACCAACAAAGAATAAAACAACCCATAACAACGCCGAGAACTTTTGTGGCTTTTCGTTCTCGTTTAATATCAATTTTCTTTCGTGCCACTAATCCCGGTGGCTTTGTAAGAACTGTTGTATTATTATGAATATTATTATTATTATTTGTTGTATGCACTAGAACAGTTGTTGATATTGGTTTTACTGTTGGCATATCAATAGCATGCGGCGAATTCGAATTTATTAATGGATTATTGATCGTATTGATTGGAATTAATGGCTCGTTTTGCAATGGTGCATTGACAGGACGACGTGTTGTTGTTGTTGTTGTGGAATTGATTTGATGTGATTCGTCTTCGTAATCTTCTTTTAATGGATTTGTTGTTGATAATTGAATAACAGGTGGTGAGGTAGTTGAAGAAGTAATAATACTATCACGTTTTCGTTTGATTAGAGAATATGACGTTTTTTTTAATGATTTTAATTGATAATCAGTATTGGTTTGACTGGTTGTTGATGAATATGACGATGGATTATCGGGTTCGACATCATTTGATTGATAGTGAGCGGAATCTGTTCGTTTCTTCCAATTTTTTTTCGCTTGTGAAGGTGAAAACGATTGTTTTTTACTTTCCTGTTTCAAAGACGTCTGATGATTTGGCGTCACACTTTGTGAAATTGCAATAATATCATGTTGAATATGTGCAGGAGTATTTGTTGTTGTTGTCATCGTACAAACAGTCGATGGTGGCGCAGAACGATTAGCATTGAATGCTTTTCGACGTATACGAAATTTGGCTGCTTGAAAAATTTTCCAATAAATAATGCACATAACGATGAGAGGTATGTAAAACGCGCCAACTGTGGATAGGATTGTGTACGGCACATTGCCTATTAAATGGCATTGATCATTGGGACGTCCACGTTTGTCACGAAATATAGGAAATAGATGAGAACTCGCAATTAAAATAGAAGTCACCCATATAATACAGATAAGAATAAGAACTCGACCAGATGTACGTTTTGTTGCATAATCAACTGAAATTTTGATTGAAAAAAAAAAGGATTCGAATTGAAATCATTTGACGTCCACTTACAGTTCGTAATAGCCCAATAACGATCAAGTGCTATGGCAACAAGATGTAATATCGAAGCAGTACAACAAAGTAGATCGATCATAACCCAAATGTCGCAAATAATTGGACCGAGCACCCATGAGCGTGTCACTTCTTTTAGAACGGCAATAGGCATAACCTAGATAAAGAAATACAATTCAATTGACTAATTTATTTCGTGACTTGATAAATATCTGTTTTATTTATATATATATTTATTCTTTCAACTAGCACTTGTATGTATGATTTGTAGCTATCTATCGACATCGATAACTATGGCACATGGCGTGATTATAAACACTTAACAAGACAACAGCCAATATCAATGAGATTCATTTGCACTTGTGTGGGGGGTCTTATTTTCAAAAGTGTTCTTTTTAACCTTTAGATTACTTGATTGAATACACAATTGCGATTATTCACTTTCGCCTGTCTAAATGAGATCATTTTGCGATTTGTGCAAAGAAAAACAAAGAAGACAGTCTTTCATTCTTCAGAAGAAGAAAAAATCTCAAGGATAATCATCCATAACACGCATATATATAGATACAAGAGAAAGAAAGAAAAAGATGCTAATGTTGAATGACAAGCAAATAATTCAACTGACTAACTCTACTGACACTGCTCTCTTGTTATTATTGTTGATCGACATGTTTAATCAGACGGGTAATACGCCTCATTCCAAATGCTAATGCAATAATGTTGATGATGGCTATGTCGAATATATCTTGCGTATCTATGCATATATTAAACTGTATTAAACGTAGAGAAATACACAAGGTAGACAAAAGTATTCATTCAACAAATACGAATACAAACGTAAAATCTGTACCGTTATTTGATGCATCATTTATTAGCAAAGAAAATTTGATCATATCTCATTTGACGAAATACTCCGTTGTGATTCGGTTCTTATTTTGTGTGCAAAAAAAGAAATGACAGAAACAAATATTATTGAACTAGTAATATTGAACATCCGGAAGACGAAAAAAAATCGATAAAAACTAATTCAATCTGAGTACGCATAAGCTTTATTAAAATTGAGGTTCTTTTTCGCATTTTATCCCTGTCTGTACGTATATTCATATAAACAGAGATTCGTATATGATGAATGAAAGGCAAGAGAATAACGAGAATAAATATACGAGAAAAAGATTGTGTGTGGCATTGAATAATAATAATAACAAAAATAATAATGAGAATAATAATAATAAAATCAAACTGCGGCCATGCACAACAAGCATATGAAGGAATTGACGTTAGATGAAAATGTTTCTTTTCCTTTGTCTTCGATTTTCTTCCTATCAATATATCTATCTTGATCATCACTCATTTTTTACCAGTAATAATAATAATAGCAAAAACAAAAACAATAGTAATAGAATGGAAGTAACGACAGCAGCTGGCTTATACTTTACTTTCTATCAACTTTTAGCCTATAGCAAACGTTTTTAGATAGCTTAAAGCAAAAGAGAAAAGTCCTTTTTTTTACATGTTTATATATAAATAGATATTAAGCAGAGTGGATCGTCTTCGTCATATCGTTTATCTTTGAAATTAAACATCATTTGGTCAAACCAATTATCTATGCTCGTATTGACGAAATAAACGATTCGAATAGATTTGTTTATTTATTTGTTTATTCGAGAATAAACGCAGACAGGAGCGACAAGTAATCAAAGAAAGAACTAAGAAATATGTTAAAATATGAAAGTATTGACTTTTCCTTATTCATCCAATCGATTATTAAAAGAGTAAAGAAAGTTCTCATAACAATACAGCTATACCACGTGCAGATTGTCAATAACTAACTGTTTTCCTTTTGCCGTTACAAGACACAACGACGAAGTATATTAGTAATAGTGTAGCTCGGTTATGATTGTGCTATATCAGACAATTTTTCTTCTTCTTTCAATAATATGTATTCATCGACAGTTAAAGCATTGATATAAATAAGAAAAAATAAGAAAGAAACTGACTAATTGGTATTAGATATTAAATACTGATAGATGTTTATATTAGTGTCAAAAAGATGAGCTTTGAAATAGACGTCAAATTAGTTATTTATTTCATTCTGATGATATGACCTAATCTTAAAAACTTATTATATTCGAGTTTTCTTCCCTTTCAATTATTCATATTCGTATAATCTTATCAAATTAACTGTTGACAAAAAAAAAACTAAGAAAAGAAATATTACTACAATAATATGAATAATAACAACAAAATCAAAGATTTTCCAATGACTTACCATAGAAGCAACCATTAAATCGGCCGCAGCTAAGGATACAAAAAGATAATAAGCAACTGAATGAAGACTTTTTTCTAATTTCACAGCAGCTATAACAAGTATATTTCCAGTAATTGTTGCTAAAATTATGGTACCAAGAATAATTGTTGTAAATATACAATGTTGTACAGATACAAGTATGGATGTTCGAATGGGATTATTTGGTGATGATGTGAAATCATTATGTAAACTATCGTCACTATCTAAAGCACTTGGATCGAGTACGTCCCCAAATACAACGGATGACGAATTAAATTGAACAAAAGTACCGTTAACACACGAAAGATTGTAGGTTAAAAAACAGTCCATCGAATCGACGAACATACAGTCGGAAAGACTTCGATTCGATTATCAATTTAGCTTGAATATGATGTGTTGAAATCAGGTTACAGGTATTAATTGAAGAAGCCCAATTGGGCGAGGCCATATGGTAAATACAATGGACTGACTAATGTTGTTTACCTGATTAGAAATGAAATCATTGTCATTATCATTTGATTGATTAGTTGTATAAAAGCGTCGTCGAACGAAAATGATAGATTCTGAAAATATTTCTTGCATAGAGAAAGATGAAACAATAAATAATATTTCTTTTTTTCCTTTAGAGAAAAAAGAAAAGACAAAGAGCCAGGAGAAGAAAACGAAGAGAAAGAAAGAAAGAAATGAGATTGACTGCGGCTGCTGCTAGCCTATCTTATCTTGCTGCTGAGAATCGCATTCTGTGCTTTTCTTTCCATCCTAAAAAGCAATAATCATCGTTCGAATAAAGGATGACGATGCATCAAAAGAAATACAGAGAGAGAGAGAAGAGAAAGAAACAAGAAAGAAACCAAATCATTCACGAAAAAAAAACTAATAGTTCCTGAATTTTCACATTCACTGATATTACCATATGTTTTTTTTATTATCTCTCACGAATTTTAATACAATCATTTTTTTAATGTTAATTATTCACGTAAATCTAATTATTACAAACCGCTAGTTATTTATTTATTTCTACTAGTCAATAATTATTCGCATGCTTACTTAAATAAATCATAGATTGTAATTGTATTCGAATAAATACTGTTTGTATTTTGAACTGTACATTGTCGAAAAAGACGAAGTAGACAAAAGAAGCGATTATCTTCATTGTTGAATCAACAAGCTTCGAAAGAAAAATTACAAGATGATCACAACTGATGATAAGAGCCCTCGAGAGAAAAATCATACTATATATGCACGATATCAGATCGAATAATCTATGTGTCGATGTAGATTTTAACGGTATCTTCTCACGATATCATCATCGAAATCCGATTAGACGGAAACAAACAGGAATAAAGAAGAAAAAGACGGAAGTGATGTTTGTATGATCTACGAACTAATAAATTTTGTTCTGAACAAACATCAGTAGAAATCGACGTTTCTTTGTTGTTTTTTTTTGTATTTGCTTCTTTACTCGAAGTAAAATGATCGATCGAGTTCATTATTTAATGCTAAAAAGTGCGTACATGCATATTCGTGCGAGAGAAATATCTTTTTGAAAACACAAAAAACCAAAAAGATGAAGAAGAAGAAGAAGAAAAAATAAGAAGAACGACGAGAACAAATTCATAAGAGCTTGTTGATCACAGTTACATATGCACTACTACTCTTCTTTTTGACTGTGTCTAACATTGACGAGACTATCTGAGACATGTCACATACACACTTACATGGAGACAAATAGTTTGAAGTATCAGTCGAACTTCTTTACATTTCTTCTCTTGTTCTTTCGCTCTTATCTGTCTCTGTTTCTCTATGTTTTTTTTCATTTTGGAAAACAAAAAGAAGAAGAAGAAGACAAACATCAACCACAATCATAGTTACATGTTGTCCCTTTTTCTCTTTGTTTCTCATTCTGTTTTTTTCATTGTGCTCTACAGAGACCACTTTCTGTCATGTATATATCTCCCAATCGTCTCGAAGCACATCACTCATTAACTTACAAATGCTAGTGTTCACAAGACATTTTTATTACTATTCCTTCTATTATTTGAAAAGAAAAATGTACTAAGTTATTTAATTGACAAGCTCATGTCTTTCTTTTACCTATATATTCATCCTATCGAGGAGGAGGAGAAGAAAACAATAGCAACTAATTTTTCTATAAATCATTTCTTTTTCGAAAGAGAAAATAGTCTAACATAAACAAGCTTAGATTATATAATTCGATACAAATATATGCATATAAACTTTTGTCTAGCGTTCTCTCTAACCAGATTAGTTCAATTCACTACCAAACATTAACCAGAGAAGCGGACTCAACACTTCACATCATTTCTTTTACGCCTGCTCGAATAAGCGAATTCCCTTCAGAACGACAATCGGCGTAAAAAATTTTTCGCATGCACAGGCAAATGAGATAGATACAAATAGTGTTACTTACAAGGAAACATTAGTCAATATAAGGAAAACGAAGACGATACTTTTACTTTTTTTTTTCTATATAGTAATTGTACCCAGTAATTTTATAATAATCGATAGTACGTAGAAGATTTATCATTAGTTTGACCTCTTTTCAGAACTCACTATTCTCGGAATCACGGTACGTAATTTTGCACTAAATTCGTGTCAAGTAACAAAGCAACACGATCGAATTAGAGTGATATATTTGGCAGAGTAGTACACAAGTACTTCCATGAAACCGAGTGACTCGATCAGGAAACACTAGACAAATGCAAAAAAAGGCATAAAAACGGAACTAAAGAAGCGGAAGAAAAGAAAAAAAAATAGGAAAAAAAAGAAGCAAAGAAATATCTCATAAAGTAAGCTTGTCCATTGTACTGCCATCTTTTTTTTTAATATTTACATGCATGATCAATGCTTACTGGTATGTCTCCCTTGTGAAATACTTAGACATCGTGAAGTCATGATCACTGCTTTTCTTTGACATTATTTCCACTCAATTCTCTCGAGTCTATAGAGATCAATTCATTCATTTAAATCATGTCTGCTCTCATACCCTTTTCATATAACCGTATCAATAATTTCAAAATCAGGAAAAAACAACAATGAATAATACTAACGATTATATTCTATTCATTCGATCATTCATTCATTCATAAAGAGAAAATGCTTTTCAGCAATAATGTTAGATGAAGACGCATTAGAAAATATGGAGGAGTGCTTAGATCAACATTGAAAATGCCAAATATAAATATTATTAGGATCCTGAAGACATTGTGCAAATAGTGAAAAGAAAAGTTCTATTAATAAGATTGTAGGTTCTTAGAGATTGCATCATTGTTATTGACAAGAGAAATCAAGTTGACATTGATTTTTGTCTTTTTGTGATTTCAATCAAAGTTCTACGAAAGAAAATCACTATCAATTTGAATTTCGAGATACAATATCCGCAATAATATACTGATAAAAACAAAGAAACCAGAAGAAAAAAAAGGTAGGAAATAGCTAGAGGATGTATTAAGAAAGGAAATGAAAACGGAGATTGCTATGATTAGAATTTGCACACACACATATATATACATATGTAGAGCGAGATTTTAACTATAAATAATGGCAGAGAAAAAGAGTGAATTATCCATATATTTGACTTTTATTCATCGTGTTCGTTTTATTTTGTCAATTGAATATTCAATAAAAAAAGCTTAGGATAAATCGAGGTTGTTTCCTAGACCAAAATAGTTCCTTGGTGATTACTCTTAATTCTTCTAGCAAAGATTCTTCATTTGAAGTTCTCTCATTGGAATTCATACTCAATAATCATATGAAGTTTGCTTTTTTCTTTTGTTTGATTCATGAAGAGAGAACAGTAGGATTCGCTCGTTAAAGTCTAAGCATGTTGGAAACGACTGTTGATAGAGAATAGCTTCGAAATCATTGACAGTTGCCTTCTATAAAACCGGAAGGAACTCATACGTAGTTATCTCTCTTTCTCTTTCTTATTCATGTTTGAAGGAGGCACACACACACACACACATACACATACATACAAACAAATAATCCATGTAAACCATAGGCAAAAAAGATGCGTTTTGGAAACGAGAGAGATCACAGCGTATAAGGCAAGTAACAATGTGACAAAAAGAAACTTTCAGTTATTATAGACGCATCCGAAGGAAAAATAAAGAAGTGTCATATTTCTGTGGATGATTATTCTCCCTATTGGTTTTTCATTTCTTTTTCTATTTCTCTTCATCTTCTTTTCCTGTTTCCATTCTTTTTCTTCCTTTTGTTTATACAAATACACACATATATATATATATATATATTAATAAAATAATTAAATAAAAAAGAAAATTCTCGTTTATTTTATTTTCTATAAATCTGTATGATTTTCATTGGCATAATTTAACAATAAACTAATGTAATCAGTCGATTTTGTTGTCGTTATATTTGTATTAGTTGTTGCCGTTTGATTTATTGAATTATTTAATAGAAAACTCGATGTTGATGTTGACGATTGAATAGCTATTATTCGTTTACGAAACATACGCATAAACAATGTTAAATAAATAAATGTTAGTATGACAACAAGTAACATAACATAAATCCAACAATTCGAAACATTATATGCATTGTGTTTTAAGCGTCGACTTTGAACGAGTAGTTTAGCTGTATTTGTATCGATAAGATTTTCTGCAGTTGCAATTTTCTGACGAAAAAAAAAGCGGCAGACAAATGAATTGACTTTCGATGAAAAATAGAAAAAAAACAACGAACTTTTCGATCGTCAGCAACGATACCGTGTAAACTTTTTGCACTACGTAAAATACTTTGTGTTGTTGAAATCATAGCTGTTGCAATTTCATCTTGTTTATCTTCTTCCGATTGAATAAGTTGCTGTTGACGATTAAGATGAGCTAGATATGAAAAGAAAAAATATGAAATGAAAATGTCGTCAGGATATTAAATAAATTTTCATCAATGAATATACAGGTAAAAGGTGTTGTTTAAACATCATTCGACATATACATATATGTGTGTGTGCTTTTAGGTAGATTCGATCTAATCAACTGATGATTTTTCTCGTTCTAACCATTCGATTAGAACGGAACTTACAAGGTTCGGGTTTAGTTGATGTTTGAAGAGATTTTTCAGTTTCATTTGATACCGGTACTGAGACTGTAGCTTCAGGTTTTTGTTCCTGTTGAATTAGTTTCGGTTGACTTGCCCGTGGAAAGATTTGTTCATCCTGAAACACATGAATATCATTGAAAATTTATATTCCAATCGATTGAATTCATAGTTTTATTCTAATGAAAAATAATGTCATTAGAGTGCAATGTTCACAAGTAGCTTATCTTACAACCGTCAACCCTAATTACAAAATTGACGTCATAGTAAAATTCACAGATGAATAATATAGTTAGTTGACTTTTATCTCGCGCTGTCAATCAAAATTAAGCTTTGCTCTTATTTTTGCTAGTCGTAATTTTATTTTAAATCCTCATTACGACATTAGTTTTTTGTACCTACTAGTTTATTTGGATCGATATATTGACGAATTTTATCAATTCGTTGTTGATATTCATTACGTTGCCGCGAACCTGATCGACTAGAAATCAAATTAGTCATTTTCGTTTTTTTGTTTTGTGAGATAAAACTTTACCTCATAGTCTTCTGCATGTCTGTTAAAGTATTAACAAACTACAAAGAAGATTTTCTGTTAATATTCGAGTAAAATTTTGTATTTTTACGTGATGGATTTTCCAATGTTCGGATGACTGATCTTCGACAAGTTGTTCAGTCGAAATTAAAAGTCGACGAAATGTTTTATCGATTGTTAAAGTCGTAGATGTAACCATGATGATTTATCTGAAATAAAATGGAAAAAAAAAGATGAGTTTACTTTATATCATATATCATAATTAACAAAAAAAAAGAAAATGAAAACATCGTTTTTCTATTGAGATTTTTTCGTTAAAAGTTTTCGACGTTGGCTTCGCATGTGAATCATCATTTGATAGAGACCTACGAATAAAATATGATGCAATAATTCTGTCGAAAAAACCAAGTGAATCATACCGAATGGTAATATGACTAAATAGACTTGAAGAAATAAAGCAAAATCAAATGAAAAATTGAGTCTATTCGGCAGATCAATGCTGAGATAACGCTTGGATTGATAGTATTTGAGACTTTTATACACAATAAGACCTTCGATGAATGCACCTAACGGATAAAGAACGATCCAAAGTGTATAACGGAACCAAGTAATCAAATGATTTTGTCGATTTAATAGACGAATAGCATAATATGGATATCTAATGCATGAAAATAAATCACGTGTAAACAATCATCGAATTTACCGTACCGAAAAAGTTCGACAAAACTCCAGACAAGAAATAAATACGCCACAATAGGCGATGGTTTAATCTGATCATTATAATCGACAACAACGAATAAAATCAGATTTCGAGCGAGAAACTTTAAATATTCAATAAGAATAAACCTTCTATTTTGACAAGAAAATAAACACAAAGATTAGTTACTTGAATTACCGGTGATATCCAATCACCTTTAGTAAAACCGATCAATGGATGAATAATTTCAAGAAATGATAACGCTTGACAGATCTTAATCGGATTTTCAACGACTTGATAGCTATTTTTTAAATCTTTAAAAAAAAGACGTGATTTGAATTTAATCGAGCAAAACGAAAAGTGCATACGTCCATTCGAAATAAGATAGATGATTAAACGAGTAAATACCCAAAAATAGCCCAAGAATTGAAGTAAATTATAGAATAATAACCAATTCAATCGAAGATCAATAAATTCTATGAAAAAAATAGCAACTTTAAGATTTAGATCAAAGTTTGATCATACCATTTGATCTGTTTCGAGGCGAATTTGATATTTTTGGCATTGACAGATCATCATTAAATCTATTATTCTGCATGAAAAGAAAAGATATGAATATCAACAAAATAATTTTAGTATAATTAACACCCACAAACGTAGATTTCTTTTGCTCGGAGTCAGATTCATCTTCGCTATATGCCATCTTATCAAAATCAGCCTAGAAATAGTCTAGTTCTTAACCGAATTTTCTATTTCTTGGAAAATCTACTTTTAACCACGGTAATTTCACAGATTCTTTGGTTAAACGTGGCCATGGATTAGTCGAATCGGTTTTAGTTTTTTTCTTTAAATTAACATTGATTTCTCGATCACTAATTTTATATGTACTCGTCTTTAATAAATAACAAAATATGAGAATTATTAAAAAAAATCTTTTTTTTTTGTCTTTCATCTACTTTTGCATCAATCGAATCATAGAGTTCAATTTCAAAAGAATACAGTTCTTCTCCACGTGAACCGCTGGAACCAGTAGCTTGAAATTTAATACTTGATCCATTGATATCAAGTTTTGGATACTAAAATATGAGAACATTGCATTTCTAATCCGTTTCATTCGTCCTATACTTTGACATCGGTCAAACCGATACGTAATGATACATTCGATGGTGTTTGTCCCCAATGAATCTATGAAATCAAAATCGGATTCTTTTCGGGTTTTTTTTTGCTTTAAAATCAGAATACTGGTGGATGCAAATCGATAGATGATGCCATCTAAAAATATGCAACAGAATACACGATGACAAACTAAACCCAACGTAATTATTCATTGAAAACAAACAAGTCGAACTGATAAATATATATTTTTTTTGTGAAATTTTCGTCAAATTTATTGGTAATTTATTAGTATAGTAGAGTTTGAGAACATACGCAGACAAAGAAAAGAAAAAAAACAGGGAAAAAAGTGACATATAAAAAAGGCCAGCGCATTGGTGCCAGAGGAAAATTGTTTTCATACAGATACACATACAAAAAAGAGGTTTGTTTGCTTGGTTCTTTATACACAACGCGAAAAGAACAGAAAAAAACTGAAGTTTTTTTTTTCTTCTTTCTTCATCACCATCTTTTTGTTTATATTTGCTGCAAAGAAGTCAAACACAAACACGCATTCAAGCTATCTGCGTGCACACAAATAATGTGAAAATTTTCATTCACAACAACTGAGTTTTCTACAAAATAGTTCTTATGTAAAGAATTGATTTGTTTGAGGTTTTTGTTTTATAGCGCAATGTTAGAAAAGAAAAAGAATGAAGAAATTCAATGAAAAAGAAAATGAAGAGACAAAAAAAAAAAGAGAAAAACAGGAAGAAATCAGAGCAAAGTTAAATTTTTTAAATGTATTGATTTACACACACCACAACCAGACAAAGATATATAGCTAAAAGCATCACACACACTACAAGTAGAAGACAAATTATTTGATAAAGAGAGAAAGAAAGAAGATAAACCCTTATTCAATGATATTGACAGTAAAAACCAACGAGTTAAGAGATGAAAATGAAGAAAGAATTTATTGCACACACGCACGCGTGTCCGTGAGCAGCACAGCACAAGTTACAATAGATCTCTTATTTGGTTTTGTGGTTCGTTTGTTTGTCGATATGAAGCTCGGCCAGCAGCACAAACATGACACAAATACGAGAAAAAAAAGAAGACGACACATGAAGAAAACAATAGATATTCACATCACGAACATATAGAAAAAAAATGGATGGTACCGGGAGGGAATTCTCAGTGCAGTGCATCATTAGCGGAAAGAAGAAAAAGAATGAATGAAATTTTCGTGTGAAACTCACAGAAATCCAGTCGACAAGATTAGATACACATAAATGAAAGAGCATGAAATGTAAATATACACGATTGTAATGAGAGAACAAGAGAAAGAGGACACAGTTTTATCATTTCACTGACTTTGTTTTGGCCGAGAAAGAACAAAGAAGAAAAAAGAACACAAAAAGAAAGAAAAAAATGAAATAGACTCGCAATTTCTAATGTATTTATTTGTTTTTGTATAATTGAAATTCAATTGTGCTTGTCGTTGTTGCTATTACATATATGGTCGATAGCCGCCGAAAGCCCCGTGGGATGTAGGTTGATGATTGAGCGATTGTGGTGGTTTTGATGTACCTCGATATTGTTGTGGATTGCCCCAATCACCAATTGTCGGTTGAAAATTTTGAGAATCATGTTGCCAATGTGATTGGGAACGATTCATTTGCGATTGCTGTTGCATATGATGAAGCATTTGAGGATTGGAAAACGCACTGAATGAAAAAAGAATATAAAGACAAAATTCAAGATAATGATAAAAATACCTTTCTGTTGCACCAACATTGAGATTATTTATTGATGATCCTTTCGGACCGAATGTTAACGAACTTGGTGTAACATGTGGATCGTCCTCAGCACTAGGCAATGACTTCCAATTCCATAATTGACCAGGTACAAAAGGTGGTGGTCCACCGCTAAAGCTGTCACCTTCGAATTCCGATAATGGATCAGCAGTTGCTGACGATGTTTGATTATTATGTGCGTATGGATCCTTTGATTCGTTGGCTTGAGCATTTTCCCAATCGTCATTTGGATTATTTGCGCCTGTTTGCCAATCTTTTTGCGTGAGACCAGGTGGTGCAAACATCGACGATTGATTTGTTCGTGTCGATGATTGTGGTTTTGTCCATTGATGTAGACGTGATTTATCGACGTTTAATGATTGCATACGATCGACGAGTTGTTCTTGACCTTGTGCTGATCCTGTTGATGTCGATGAATTTTGATTATTTGGTCCGTTGGACATGATTTGTGACGATGTCGATGTTGATTGTTGTTGTTGAATAACTTTAGCATGTGCTTCTTTAATTTGTTTTTGAACAAGTATCATATCTTGTCGTTTTTGTACGATTAATTTTGATAAACGATCAGATTCAGCTTGGAAGAAATTTATTGGAAAATTTTGTTTATGTTTAGACAAATCAGAAAGTTGATTTGATAGAGCTTGATATTTTTGTTGAAGTTCGAATAATTTCTGAAGTAATTGTAACATATATGGTGGCAGTTTGGTATTGAGCAAATCTTGACTAATTAAACCGGCTTGTACAGCAAGACGAAATTGTTCCATGATTTGAGCGTGTACAGCTCCGTTATTCGAACCAGCAGCTTGTTGCTGTTGAGGTGTCGGCGTTTGAGATGATGATGGTGGAATATTGCCTTGTTTAGCAGCTAATGGAACGTAGGGTGCTTGATTCGGTACGGGCGATGTTGTGGATAGTTTTGGCGAAATAAGACCACCTGTACCCATAATTGCACCTGATGATGTCGAAATACCGTTGATATTCATTGGTCGAATCATACCACCGGGCTGATAATGTGGTCCAGATCGTGAAGCAAATGGAAGTTGAGATGGTGGCATCATAAGATGTGATTGTTGAGTATTATTCGATGGTGGTAGGAGACCACCGAGACCAATAATCGGATTTTTGAGATCAGAACCTTGTCGATATGGATCATTCATTGATTGATTATCAAAACCTGACATGCGATGCATATTATGAGGATCATGTCCGCCTTCCATGAGATCGTAATCATTCATAAATCGATTTTGATTCATCGAAGGCATTGGCAATGGTCGACCCATAGCACCACCCGGTCCACTTGGTTCACCCCAACGACTTGTATTAATTCGACCTTCTTCCGGATCAAATGGAACATTATTTTTTGTCGGTTGTAAACACCAATCACTTGTATTAACCAGTCCATCGGTGAGCCATTCATCTTGATGACCACCACCACCACCACCGCCTGATTGAGATTGTGTATTCCAATTGGATGATGAAGATGATTGTTGTGTACGATAGTTGCCTTGTTGTTGAGATGTTGATGATGCCGTTTGATCATTTAATAATGTTGAATCATTCCATTGCGATGATGATGACTGTTGTTGTTGTTGC
>ERZ778026.1691-NODE-1691-length-26510-cov-16.309129_pt1 | contig 26510 bp, 21 predicted proteins | sample MGYA00375756_ERZ778026 | MGnify/ENA primary metagenome ERZ778026 (study PRJEB29350, sample SAMN05389820) | bioreactor metagenome | isolation source: Ammonium sulfate bioreactor | place: South Africa: University of Cape Town | collected 2014-02-18 ... | reverse complement strand
GGATTGCTCCCCAATGAATCCATTCCACGATAAAATTGTTGGCTATCGCTTGTTTAAGTGCCCTCAGCATCTCTATATCCAACTTTTTTTGTCGCAGATTTATAACTCCTACTTTAGAATCGTTGGCTAGTAAATCGTCTAATATTTTTGTATAGCCCCAATAAGATTTTAAGCCAATAGCTGGTTTCTGTTCTGCTTGTACTACAAGACTAAACAGTCTAGATTTGATTGGTTTGGAACAGCTAAACTCTTGGTCAGTTTCTTTCCTATCCATAAGATTCTTTTCAGCTTCTTTCTCTTCTCCTTCAACTTTTCCTCCTAATGCAATTCGACTAGCAATTCCACTCACCCCTAGTCCTATTGCTATCATAGAAAACGGAAACGAAGAGTGGGTAGCCTCTCTTTCCTTATATTGTTCCACTAATTGTTCAGTTGAATTAAGTCTTCTTGTTGTATGATAGACATTCCTATTCACTCGAAAAAGAGGCGTGTTCTTGAAAACTAAAGAACAAGACTTCGCCCCTGCAATTGAGGAATTAGCTCTCCATAAAAAGCTGCTCCTCGTAGGATAGATTAAACAACAAGATCTTATAGGAGTTCCCTTCCTAAGCAATGCACCGCATGCGGCTACACATACTGGGGATAGGCCTAACAGATGCTTTTGAGATATTGTTTCGCTTATCCAATCTATCTTTCTTTCTCTCTCGACTCGACATCCTTTAATATTCTTATCCCTAGCAGGTTGTAATAAAGCCTCTACAGTTCTCTTATCCGTTTCTTTGTTTCCTTGTTGATAAACTGTCATTTGATGCTTTTGGTATGGCCTAAAAATGCCTCTTACTTTCTCATTTTGTTCTCCATTAATAGAGACCTGTCTATCATATAGACGTTCCTCCTTTTCTATTTCATCAGAAGGCATGTTTGGGTTTGAACAGTTCTGCAAAAATAAACCCAGTAGTAAAGTACAAGCTATCAGCTTATGTTTTAATTTATAATCTTGAATCATCCTTATATTCAGCTAGCAGTGAGGACTATATAGTAGTTGTTTGCTGGCACATAAACAAGAAATAATTAAGAAAATAGCAGGAGTTCCGCACTTAAGAATTAAGTGGAGAGCATAATGCATTTTATTTCATCATTTCAAGAGAAATGCTCTTCTTAATAACTCGCCCATCGTGTTGATAATTTACATAGTACTCTTTAAAACTATTAAAATCTACAAAATTTTTCACCTCTTTATCAAGTGCGAAACTCCTAAATAGATAGATAATGCTACTACTTTAATAGTCCTTGAATTCAATAGAATAGTTATTCGCCGTATCGTTGGCAGTAAAGTAGTAGTAGAATGGCAGACGAACGATCATTTAAGTCTATTGAGGCAGCTTGGCGGATTGTCTTAAGGGTTTTTAATCATAAAGCCTCCAACCTGGCGCAAGCGTCCTCGCTTGTGCCTACAAGTAAATTCAAAAACCTTCTCGTAATAAGCTTAATATATATAATAATAGCACAAGCCAAGAGGCTTGCGCTATTGAGAGTATTACAATTTGAGTTGTTTGAGTTTGGTACAAATGAAGAAAGGATGAAAGAAGAATATGAGCACGAAATACAAATTTTATGATTCGAAGAGGCTCTATTTCGTATTAAAACCATTAAAAGTACCTTTTTGTTAATTAGCAATAAAAATTGCCTAAAAAGCTTGAAAATAATGAAGCTTGGTTTATATTTATTCACTATGAACAATATTATATCTCTAACAAACATTTTCAATTTTTGAATAACTAAAATATGTTACGATCTAGAAAAATTATAGCCCTAATGGGTTTCTTGTTTTTAAATATTTTTGCTATTAGTTGCGGCTGTGGCAAAGATGATTCAAAAGAAGATGAAGAAAAGAAAAAGCTGGTAGCAGAAGAAAAAAAGCTAGTTGAAGATTTTTCCAAAAAATTTCTGCTTAGTTCAGACCAGACAAAAAGTTTTGAGGCATATCTACAAAAATCAAAAAATGAAGATAATGTACAAGATATAAGTGAATTAATAGAATTACTGAAAAAATTTAAGACTAGTTTAGATTCAACTGAGTCCATACTACTAAAAGCTAGTCTATCTGGCACAAATGCTTTCTTACAAAAATTAATGCCTGGATTTACTCCTGTTATAGATCCCAACAGAGGTAAAGATATTTTGGAAGTTCAAATACAAATTTGGGGAAAAATAAGACAGCAAGTTGAATTAAAAAACAAAGGGAAAAAGTAAATTAGCAGAAGTTAGCCCCCTTATGACACAAGTGTTTTTCACTTGTGCCACTTCTAGTAATCTTTAGCACTTGAGTAGAAGCATTCCTCCATCTCATCAACCCAACCTGCTCTCCCTTTCATCGTGCTCGTACTTTTTACCAAAGCTCTATGATTAAATTTCCTAAATCAACAGGTAAGGCTGAATTAAAATAAAATAATATGAATTGCAGATTCAATATTGATGATTAAAGTCTGTAAAGCTAGCTTGAGAAGCATACAATAGACTTCTTTCGAAACCAAGAATTGGGTTATCTGGGCAGGAAGGAATTTGTGAGAAACCGGAGTTTACTTTAGTAAATAAATAGGAAGAACCAATTACTGACGAACCTAGAGGACTCAAGGCGACGGTTTCGGAAGAAGTCTAATATTTACACCCTAATGAAGATCTTACGGTTATACATGATCCATAAAACACACATCCACAGTAAGACCCATGTAACAGCCCATGCTAATGAGGCATTTAATGGTGAAAAATACGGTGTAAATAAAATATTATATAAGTAGGTGACTAAACCTCTTTGAGTACCATCTGCTAAGGTAATATGGATCAGATTTAAGGTTTTTGGTAATAAGCCAGAAACAAAAAATACAGTAATGGCATTTACGCCGTATACTACAAATGGCTTGGTAAATTTATTATAGCCTTTAGCATCTATGATCCAATAACACAAAGCCAACGTTATCGATGCAAGCCCACCTGTATAAAGCACGTAAGCGCTTGTCCACAAGGCTTTATTGATAGGAAAACTACCTCCCCATACCAACCCGACAATTACAGCAAGTGCACCAACAGAAAAAAGCCAGGACGTTTTCTCAGCCTTTGATATATCGTTTTTTCGTAGAAAGATGCCTACCAATACTCCGAATAGTCCTGTGGCAATTGCCGGAATAGTTCCGAGAATACCTTCCGGATCCCAAGTCATTGAAGCCTTCCAAAGATGTGCTTCTGTTAAAAGGGTACGGTCTATCCATGCACCAAGGTTTGTTTCTTTCTCTAGATTGGCATAACCAATGCCTGGAACAGGAACAAAAGTCATTAATGCCCAATAGACTACGAGTAACCCGAGCATTATTCTGAAAATAGCATAACGGGAGAATTTGAGAAAGATGATTGTTGAAATAAAGAATACTACTGCAATACGCTGCAGAACACCAGGTATTCTTACTCCTTTAAAGGCTGCTATTGGATCCGTAAATACTTTTGGGTACAGCGAAAGGAACACACCCAGGCAAAAAAGAATCAACATCCTTTTAAAGGCCTTCGAGATAACTTGATGATGTGTTTCTGGCAGATCTTTTTTGCTTCCCATCGCAAAAGCAATAGACACACCAACAATAAATAAAAAGAAAGGAGAAACAAGGTCAGCTAGGGTACAGCCATTCCATTCAGCATGTTTCAGCGGAGCATAAATATTCCCCCAACTTCCTGGATTATTTACCAGAACCATTGTGGCAACAGTTAATCCTCTAAAGAAATCTAGTGAAATTAACCGATGTTGTAGATGTTGCATGTTTTGAAAGAATGTACGGCTCTTTATTAGACTTCTTGCATAATCTTCGTCTTTAGCCCTCTGAGTTCGTCAGTAATTTGCTCAAAATCCTCATTTACCCCAGTAAACTCCGGTTTCTCGCAAATTTCTTCCTGCTCAGAGAAATAAATTCTTGATTCTGCAAGAAGTCTATTGATAAATCTTATAAAAATTGATATATTTTTAGATAATACAAAATGAATGAGAAAGAAAATAAATTTCTTAAAAACATAAATACCGCAGATAAATAAAGAATTTTCAATCAACTAATTAAAAAGGTATATGACTATATTGAAAGCTCCGGTTACTTCTAAGGATCACATCAGAGGTAATGTAAACGCTCCCATCACACTTCTCGAATATGGGGATTATGAATGTCCATACTGTGGAATGGCCCATTCCATTATTAAACGCGTACAAAAACATCTGGGGGAGCAGCTCCGATTTGTATATCGACATTTTCCGCTAACTGAGCTTCATCCTCATGCAGAAATTGCAGCACAAGCGGCTGAATTTGCAGGTGCACATGGTCATTTTTGGGAAATGCATGACCTTATATACGAAAATCAGAAATATTTAGACATAGACCTCTTGTTGAAATTAGCTAAAATGCTAAAATTATCTGACGATGGTCTGTTAAGTTCCCTCAAGAATAGAACCTATTTGCCCAAAATACAGAACGATATGCTTACTGGTGAGATGTGTGGCGTTCATGGAACTCCCACGTTTTTTCTAAATGGTCATCTCTATACCGGATCCTATGAATTTGAAGACCTTGTCTCTGTTATTGAGCAAGTAGCAAACCAATAGCAACCAAAGTCATTAGTTCCATTGGTATTGAATTTAACTTAGGTGTAGACATCATGAAGCTCCTTGCATAGTAACTATTTGAGTTATATTTATTACAGGGGATGAACTAAAGTTGATCCCTTATTTTATTTTTATTAGACTTCGTCTGAAACCCCTACAAACCTAGCTGCAGACCTATTTAAATGAGGCCAAGTAATAGGTGTCTATTATTCCATAAATGAGATAACTAACTGCTAACAATATATCTTAACCCATAGAGAACTAGTATATTCAATTTATAGCGTGTATTTTAGTTGTTCGAGATTAATTCCTATGTCGATAGTTGTACATAAACTTTCAAAACACTTTCAACATAAAATAGTAGTGGATCAACTGGATTTTCAAGTAGAAAAAGGCCAGATTGTAGGACTATTAGGACCTAATGGGGCTGGAAAATCTACTACGATGCGCATGCTAACAGGCTATATACCGCCTTCCGAAGGAGAAATTCATATTTGCAACCATAACTTAAATAAAAGCCCACTGAAGGCCAAAAAAAATATAGGATACTTACCGGAACATAATCCCCTCTATACCGAGATGTATGTCCATGAATATCTGCGTTTTATGGGTACTATACATGGGTTAGGAAAAAGTAAATCCATTAAAAGAGCACAAGAAGTAGTGGCACAATGTGGTATAGGCGATATGCAAAATAAAAAACTAGGAGCTTTATCCAGGGGTTATCGGCAACGAGTAGGATTGGCCCAAGCACTTATTCACGATCCTGCAGTACTAATTCTAGACGAGCCTACGGCAGGGCTAGATCCCAATCAACTGAATTATATACGGGGAGTTATTAAAGAACTTGGTCGAGAAAAAGCGATCTTATTTTCTACCCATATTATGCAAGAAGTAGAGGCCATCTGTGATCGGGTCCTTATCCTACATCAGGGTACATTACGCTTGTCAGCTACGTTAGACGAGTTAGCTCAATATGGCAGTGACCAGTTTATTGTATCTTTCAAAGAGCCTATCCCCGTAGAGCAACTGCAAACTTTAAGCGGAATAAAAAAAATAGAGCTATTAGATGCACATACATGCAAGCTTTACGTCAATCATAGCAAAGATATATATGAACCAATTTTCCATTTTGCCAAACTACATGGTCTTACGCTGCAACGAATGGAGCAAAAAAAAGAAACATTAGAAGATATTTTTACACAGCTTACTAACACAACGCATGTCCAACCTAATTAAGCACTTATCATTTAGTCCCTGTCTATGATTGCAATGCTACAAAAAGAACTGCAAGCTTTCTTTAGCTCCTTGATGGCCTATGTTATTATCGGTTTTTTTCTCATCCTAACAGGATTATGGGTATGGATATTTCCAGATACCAATATACTAGACACAGGTTATGCAGACTTGTCTCCCTTATTTCGATTGGCTCCTTATGTATTGATGTTTCTAGCTCCAGCTATTACCATGGGCCTATTTGCTGAAGAACTTAAAATGGGCACCTTAGAATTATTACTGACTAGTCCACTTACAACCATACAAATCATTTTAGGCAAATACTTGGCTAGCCTGGTGATTATAGCTGGGATCTTACTACTTACCAGTATCTATGGCGTATCTATCTACTATTTGGCCAGCCCTATTGGAAACATAGATATAGCTGCTTTAATTGGTTCGTATATAGGTTTGCTACTCCTAGCATCTGTATTTCTAGCAATAGGCTTGAGTACCTCAGCATGTACCCAAAGTCAGGTGGTAGCTTTTCTGATAGGTACTTTCGTTTGTTTTTTATTATACCAAGGATTTGATGCTTGGACTACTTTAAAAACCTGGGAAAAGTATTCTTTATTTATAGCTCAGTTAGGTATGCTTTATCATTATGAAGCTTTGAGTAGAGGTGTTATTGACCTGCGCGATGTACTTTACTTTTGTAGTTTGAGCTTTTTATCACTCCTAGTTACCAACTTAGCACTACGCAAAAGATGAAATTGGTTAAGAACCTATACAAAAAAAGAGTACTATTTTTGTTCATTTGCTTGGTAGCTATAGCTATAGGGAATGTGCTTGCTGCTTATTTTCCTTTACGCATAGATTTAACAGCAGATAAACGTTATACCCTTCACCCGTCTACCAAAGCGCTACTAGCTCAGTTAAAATCCAAAGTTCATGTAGATATCTATTTGTCTGGAGATTTACCTACTGGATTTAAACAACTACAATCTAATCTAAAAGCACTTTTAGAAGAATTCAAAGCATATGCCCCCTACCCAATCACCTACCAACTCATCAATATAAATCAAGAAACTGTTGAGAAAAGAAAAAAACTATTCAAGAAATTTGCTAAGCATGGTATAGAACCTACCAATCTATACCAGCAGCGAAGTGGACAACGAACAGAAAAGATTATTTACCCAGGTGCCATCATTTTCTACGAAGACAAAGAAGCAGGAATCCTGTTACTTAAAGCCAACAAAATGACTTCGGCTACAAATATGGTTAGCCAATCTATAGAAAATTTAGAATATGAAGTTGTCAGTTCATTGTCCAAACTGGTTCATAATAAGCCTATTCAAATAGGACTAATCCAAGGACATGAGGAACCTAGCCCTATTCAACTGCAAGGTCTAGTACAAGCACTTCGTGGATTCTATGAAGTAAATCAGGTGATGCTTGCTGAAACTGCTAACCTAACTCATTACGGAGCATTGCTTATCACCAAGCCACAACAACCTTTTTCAGAAGTTGAGAAATATCTCTTAGATCAGTACATCATGCAAGGTGGTAAGGTTTTGTTTTTTTTAGATCGCCTGCGAATTAATATGGATAGCCTGACCAGTGGGAATTCTTTTGCTTTTCCGCTTGAACTCAATCTAGATGACCAGCTATTTAGGTATGGTGTCCGAATTAATCAAGATTTAATCAAAGATCTACAGTCAGGAGTATATCCCATTGTAGTCGGCAAAATGGGCAACCAACCTCAATTAAGATTTTTGCCTTGGCCTTTCTTCCCTGTTCTTAATAATTTTGCCGATCACGTAATCACCAAGAATATGAATGCGTTGTATACGCAATTTGTTAGTAGCATAGATGCTGTAAATGCAGAAGGGGTTATCCAGACACCGCTTGCATGCAGCTCTCCTTATAGTATTAAAGCAGGAACTCCTGTATATGTGGATTTAGAGTCACTTAGAAGGCCGCCTGATACCAATTTATATCAACAAGGACCTATTCCAGTGGCCTATCTTTTAGAAGGAAAGTTTAGTTCTTTATATAAAAATAGACTACCTCCTGATGGTATAAATAACATACCATTTATTTCTGTAAGCCAGCCTACCAAGATACTGGTTGTAGCAAGCGGCAGTATGGTAGTTAATGCAATTTCACCTAAAGAGGGGCATGCTTTGCCATGGGGTTATGATCCTTTTTTACAACAAAACTTCGCTAACCAAGACTTTGTATTAAATACATTGGCTTATATGTTAGAAGAATCAGGCATCATCAATGCTAAGCGGAAAACAATTCAACTAAGGCTCTTGGATAACTTAAAAGTACAAAACGCAAGATTATATTGGCAACTACTAAATATGATTATGCCTATCTTCATATTGGTATTGGTAGGCATTACTTGGCATCTAGTACGTAAGCGAAGGTATCGCATCAAAGTTTGATAATTTTTTTTCAGCCGTCAGCATCTCCCTATAGCTAGCGCACATGCCTTTATTATTCCACCATGTTTTATACATATTATTATTATCTAGAACTTTAGAATTAATCGCCCTCAGAGCCCGTTAGATTTGTATCATAAATTAGCATGGAACTAGTTGCCTAGAAACTTGCTCATAATCAACTATTAGTGATTTTCCTAGTAAAATTTCTCTAAACTTTCTATTTTAGATTCACAGTTACGTAACCACACATAATTATGAACTATCTCAGTATTGATGCCATCATCGTATATACTTTCTTGCTAATAACTTTACTGGTAGGATTACGGGCAGGTAGAAATGTAAAGACAATCAAGCAATATGCCATTGCCGATAAAACTTACGGAACAGGAGTGTTAGCTATAACTATGCTAGCCACTTATCTTACAGGTTCTCAAGCTATAGGCTATGCAGGACATGTCTTTGACAATGGCGTTTTTTTCCCTCTAATTACAAGAGTTTTCTGTGGTGTTGTTATATGTTTTCTATTCATTGCCCGTTACATAGCGCCCAAGATGTACCGGTTTATAGGATGTTTAACCATGGCGGAAGTAATGGGTCAACTATATGGTCAGAAGGCACGAATATGGATCGGAGTTTTAGGAACTTTATACTCACTGATCATGGTCACTTTGCAAATTATTTGGCTAGGCTATATCGGAGAATTCATTAACATCCCTAGTCAATGGAGTATTTTTCTAGGGGGCATGTTTTTAATGATGTATGCCAGCCAAGGAGGTATGAAAGCTGTAACTATTACGGATGTATTGCAATTTATTGCCATTACGATATTAGTACCTTTAGCCGCTAATGTTTTATTGCATCAGTTTGGAGGAATACAAGATATATTTACCCATGTTCCTTCTGAGAATTTCAACTTCTTTCAACACTTAAATGTAAAAGAATTTCTGATCCCTTTTATATGGTATCTTTTTCCTGCCTTCCCGCTTAGCTTTCCATTCATGCAACGGATGCTCATGGCAAAAGACACACGACAAATAGCCAATAGCCAGTATATCAGTATATTTTACTTAATAGGGTTTTACCTACTACTCTCCTTCATTGGTTTAGCCGCTATCGCTTTAAAAACAATGGGAGATGTAAACATGCCTCAAGAAGGCAGCAAAATATTTATATATTTGGTCAAAACATATTTCCCAGTAGGAATCAAAGGAATAGTAGGAATTGGATTATTAGCTGCTGTCATGTCTACAGCAGATTCTTTTTTGCACAGTGCAGGTATACTAGTAGCCTATGATGTGATAGAGCCTTTACTAAAAGAAAAAAAATGTAAAGTTAATGTTTTAAGAACAAGCCAGTATGCGACATTTTTTCTTGGTTTAATAGCTCTATGCATTGCATTGAACTATCAAGCATTACCTCAAGTAATATATGGCAACATACATTGGGGCAAGGGCATAAACCTGGTTAGAGACTTTGTAGCCATCGTATTTACTATTCCCATGATAGCAGGGATCATGGGTCTAAAAACAGATGCCAAATCTTTCTTTGTTTCCTTGATAGCTACAGGTATTACCTTTTTCATAGGAAAATTATTTCTGCCGGATTTGTGGTTTATGCCTGTTACTATTGTAATTAATGCAGCAAGCTTTTTTGGAGCACATTATATACAGAATAAAGGATTTTTAACCGTAAAACAAGATACCCTATTAGTATCTTAATACACTAACCGATTTAACCAATAAAAATAATAGCCTATGCATGTATATCAAATAAAAAATAGCTGGTGGCAAAAAGGCCTATACTATTTATACCACCTTCCACAAAATATATATAATTATTCTAAAAGCAAGGTAGAAAAATATGGTGCAGAATATACACCATTTGCCTTTTTCATGGCTTTCAATTACATGTTCCCTCTTTTCATGCGGATTGAGCCAGGGGGTAATATAATCTATACGTGGTTATTGATTATCAAAACCATTGGAGTTTCTCTTTGTATAGGACTACTTTTAAAGCCTTATTGGGCTAGTTGGTTTCAAAAGTATTTCCCTATTTATTGGCATTTTACCCTTTTCTATTGCATTCCTTTTTCTTTCACATTATTATTTTTAATTAACGGCAGCAATATTCAGTGGCTTGTGAATGTAGCATTGGCTATTATGCTCCTTATTTTATTAGTTGACTGGACTACCTTCTTAACACTTTCTATATTAGGAACTATCACAGGTATTTGGTTCTATACTCAATTTATAGGAAAAACACCTGTATTCGGTCTTTATGATCTATATATTCTTTTGCATGTATGTCTTTTTTCCATGGCTATTGGCTTTATCTTTGCACGCCGTCGTGAAATTAGCATGCAACTCATGTTTCAACAGAATCGACAATTGCAGCAAAAACAACAAGAAACTCGTCAGGAACTGGCTTCCGCCATACAATACCGAGAGCAGATGTTGCAAGATCTAGATACAAACGAGGTGGTAACTATCTTTGACGACATAACTGCTGCCTACCTACAACATACCATCTACCGCATGACTGACTACATGCGCTTAGATGTCACTTCCGTAAACTTAGAAGAGCTCTTTAAGGAAGTGATTATGCTTTATAATAGCCAAGGTTTTGAACAGCCTCAGGTGATATTTAAGAAACAAACTGAACAAAATACGCTACAGGCAGATTTTGGCAAGCTGAAGCAACTCCTATTTAATGCTATTAGTTATGTCAGAGACCATAATAAAGATCACAATCCAATCAACGTGGTAGTAAGCGATGCTCAACTCGGCCATAAAGTAGCCCATATGAAAGGGTATGTCCGTGAATTGCCCGCCTTGGAAATAACTATTACGACAGGGCTTACTCAAGCTTCCAAACCGCAGCAGCCCCTTTATATGATCGATCCATCGGAATCTAACCTGTGGGTACCTCAGCAAGAAGATGAGTTCTTACTTCTAGAAAATGCTCGCATCATCGATGCTCACTATGGGTATATAGCTGAACGTTCCGCCCAAAAACAGATGTATGTACTGCCTATCCCCCTTCGAGAAATTCGTGGCAACGTCATGGAACTCATCGCAAAACCAACCAAAGCAGATCCAGAAGAAGCAAAACATCCGATGGCTATCCAGTTAGAAAAAGAACTCATGGAACGACTTCAGGGAACTCAAGTGGATTTAAAAATCATCAAAAAGGGGTTGGACATTATAAAAAGATACCATGCTGGAATGAAAAGGAAATCCGGAGAGCCGTTTTTTACACATCCTATAGCAGTGGCTTTAATCTTATTAGATTATTCACAGGATCAAGATGCGATATTGGGAGCTTTGTTGCATGATACGGTAGAAGATACAAGTCTTTCATTTGTACAGATCCGCGCTTTATTTGGTAGAAAAGTAGAGTTTTTGGTTATCAAAGCTACTAATCTAGAAGAATACGAACGGCGAGTAAGTTTAACTGATAAGGAGAATTTAGTTCGTATCTTGAACTATGAAGATCCTCGGGCCGCCTTGGTAAAGCTTTCAGATCGACTACATAACATGCGTACTATCCAGTATCATTCTTCACTAGACAAACAAAAATCCATAGCCCAGGAAACATTAGAATATTTTGTACCCCTAGCTAAAAAATTAGGTATAGAAAAAATGGCAACAGAGTTAGAAGATCTAAGCCGGTCAGTACTAGCTAAATAGGCTTCTTCTAAAACCGTCGTCCTGGGTCACTAATTGGTTCTTCATATTTATTTACTAAAGTAAACTCCGGTTTCTCACAAATTCCTTCCTACCCAGAGAACACAATCCTTGGTTTCAGAAGAAATCTAATCTGCTGCAGAAGTTATATAATTATAGCCTTTGTTCAAACCTGGATATCTATATAGTCTAGTTCCCAGTTAGCTACGAGGGGGAGTTCATAAGGATAAAATACGACTCGGTTAGGAGGTTCAGACTTGTTGATATTACCAAAATGCCATTTACCATCTTTTTCCGACAAAGCCAAGACTCGCAACCTATAGTTGCCTGGTAACACATCTTTAAATTCATAATCGACCTGATTTCTAATTTCTTGTTCTTGTACTACTTCATCCTGCTCGTCAAGAAGCTGAATCATAACGCCAGGGACCCGGGTCAAGATTCTTCCCTTAATAATCCCACATTCTTGCGGATATTTGATCATGTATTTATAATCAGTTGGCTCGTTAAGTTCTTTTTCTACAGAAGTAAAAGCTCCTTTAGCAATATGTAATAAGATATTAGGGGCTTTCTCCATGCTTGTCGTATCATCTTGAATAAGATTCGAGTTAGCTAATTCAAGCTTTTTCTGGATCGTAACAGCATCTCTATGAGGATGGATGATAACCTCTTCTGAAGTTAGCTTAACCGTGTCTGCTTGGCCAACTACAAAGAATAAACTATCTAATTCCAAACTTTTGATAGGTTTAGTAAAGGATATATCTATTTTAACCAGTTTTGGATCTAATTTAGTACCTGCAGCAGGCTTTATTTGATACTTGAATGCCTCTTTCTTACTAGACTTATCTCCGAAGTATATATCCATCTCTTTTTCTATAACATTTCCCATGGCATCTTGCGCCATTAGTTGGGCTTTTAACCTATCATCTGGCAATAGACCTAATGTATTGTATACCCTAACAACCAGGTCGTTATCTATTAAATGCGTATACAGGTGAGCACCTTTAAACTTTTTTGATTGGGAAATTAGTGTAAGCGTATACGTAGTAACGGGCTTACTGAATGTGATTTCAAAATACTGGGCTTGTGGCCTGCTACTTTGTAATTTAAAGTCAGTTACATTGGCTTCAACAATATACAAATTCGTGCTATCTACAGATTCAAATAGCTCAAGTGGGGTTTCCAGAAATCCATAAGGCTCTTTGCCTGCATCTAAAATAAGTTTATTTTCCTTGCTATGGCCTGTACAAATTCTATATGTATCTTGTTTTATATGTTCTATTCTAAACTCCCCATTCTCATTGGTTTTAGTAAAATAATCAGGAGAAGTATTGAGGATATGTACTGTATCCGTATCAGCAATTCTATAAATAGCTACTAATCCATCTTTTACCGGTTGATCCGTCATGAGATATTTAACCTGACCTGCTATATATAGGGAATCTACATAATCACCTGTACTAAAGGTTAGGGTCGGATTTTGTGCGGCTGTACGCTCTTTCGTATCTCGAACAGCATCGTTAAAACTAAACGTATAGGTAGTATTTTCCTCTAGGGATGTTTTTAAAGAAAGGATCAATTTATTTCCCCTTACCTTACTTACATAACTAGGCCCATTTTCTAAGCGTGGCAACCTAGGAGTTATAACCAGCTTATTATACAGGTCTTGAATTTCGATTTCCTTATCAAAAGTCATCTCGATTTTGTTCCCTTTAAATCCAGTACTTTCATGCATGGGATTAGTACTAACCAATTGAGGTGGAATACTATCCATGGGCCCACCTTCTAAAGGGTTTATTTGGGCACAAGTGCTCGTAACTATAAGGATTATAAAACTTCCTATAATCCCTAAAAATGGCAAAGATTCATATAAATCATGTAGATAACTTGGGAAGTTTTTAGTTACAAAAGCAGCTATTTTCTTATATTTGTGCATCGTGGTCTGGAAGTATTTTATAGATATATTTGGCTTAAAAATAAAGTATTTCTTCTATATCAAGTTTCATCAAATTGTAGTACGTGTCAGGGCTGGGCCCTGATACCACGAGAAAATCTAAAAAATACATTTTTCTTAATTTAGCAAAATTTAAAACTTACTTATAGCAAATCTAGCAGAGTTTTTGCATAACCAAGAATTGGGTTCTCTGAGCAGGAAGATTTCTATGACAAAAGCAAGCTTTTAAAAAAAATTACTGGTTTACTTTTATCCATAACCTGCCTAAGCTACCTGTTTATATGCATGATTATATTCATACATTTTTCCATCTCTTACACAAGCAAACACCTTCTTAACTAGTTTATTGCGTATAGCATTTATAACACTCATCTTATTTTTACCTTCTTTTACTTTCTTCTCATAGTATTGTTTCATTTCCTTATTATTCCTAATCGAGCTTAAAGCGCACATATGTAAGGAACTTTTTAAAGTCTTATTTGCCATTGGATGCACTTGTGTCTTTCCTCTTATACTACTGCCTGAACTATATGGGAAGGGCGCTACTCCAGCGTAAGACGCTAATTGCTTCGAATTATTAAACCGCTTGAAATTATTTGTATATACCAACAGGTTCATTGCTGTTACAAAGCCTATTCCAGGTACAGATCGTATAATTTCATAGTTGGTTAGTAATTCCTCTCTTTGCTCAATAATACTCTTTATTTTAACCTCTATTCCTTTTATATCTTCCTCTATACTAGCTAAACTTCTTTTACTAACCTCTTCTAACATACTAGCCTCTTTTTCCAAGCCAGCCTCTCTTTTTTCTTTAATCGGAGCTTCTAAACATACTCTAGCTTGAATTAACCCTTCTCTTTGAGCTTTTAAGTCCCCTACTTCCTCTAAAGCTTCTTCCCTTGTCGAAAAGGACCTGGCTTTGTCTTGATTTCTAAAAGCATAGAGACCAATACGCTCTGCATCCTTTTTATCTGTTTTACCTCTTTGTAAACCTCCACTCCATTTAATAGTCGCTGCATTTTCCACCCACACAAAGGCTTGGTGACTTTGAAGAAATCTTACCAAACACCGATGATAAATTCCCGTATTTTCTAGACATATGAGCACTTGATCAACTTCAAGCCCAAGGGTTTTAAGCCAAACTAACATCGCTTGATAACCTTTTGTATTATTAGCAAACTGATGGGTTATCATAGAATCATTAGCTTTATTTTGGCTTAATGCTACATCAATAGTCTTTTTAGATATATCGATGCCGAGAATATGTGTATATTGCATATAATTTAGTAAATATGTAGTAACTAACACCGTACAGGTTGATATTCAAACCCGTAATAATAGGCTTTAAAGCCTCAATTTCTATATGAATTTTAACCTGTAATTAACACAAGGGGGATTATATCTTCGTATAGGCTTTAAAGCCTCGGAATTTGCTTAAAGTGCCCCCTTGTAGTGTTAGTTTTCTTTATTCAAAAGTTATCCACACGTTCTCCTACCCACCTGCCAAGCTACCCACGTATGGATAACTTTTGGCTATAACAATAATAATTTAAAATATTTATTAGCTATTAAGTTTTATTACAAGTCTAACGGGAATTTGAGAGAAACCGGAGTTTACTTATAGTAAATGAGGATTTTGAGCAAACTTCTGACAAACCCAGGGAATTCAAGGCGACGGTTATGCAAGAACTCTAGTAACAGCAATTGATACTAAATATTCGCTAGATAGGACCTGTTACCAAGGTTCATTCACAAAAAAATTAATTGCTTATAGATTAGAGTTGCAATAGTAAAAAAAAAGCGCTAAAATTACGCAGTTATTTGAACGAGTAACCTTAAGCATAAAATTGTTTAAAAAGCCAACCAGCAGCAATATTAAATTCAAATAAACCTATTTATATAAAAATAATTCATTATGAATACGAAACGAATCATTCAAATTATAGCAGTTGTTTTAATTGCAGTTGTATTATGGGTATATCTAAAAGGCAAAAAAACTTCTGCACCTACATCCAAAGAAAAAGTATTGGTAACAACTAGTATCTCCTTTATTAAAACATTAGATCCCATTCAATGTGATGATTCTTATTCTGCTCGGGAAATAGCTAAAGTATATGAGGGTTTATTAGAATACCACTATCTCAAAAGACCTATAGAGCTAGCTCCTAACTTAGCTGAAAGTATGCCTACTGTATCAGCAGATCAACTGGTATATACTTTTAAGATTAAACCAGGAGTCATGTTTCATGATGATACCTGTTTTCCTAACGGAAAAGGAAGAGAGCTGACTGCCAGTGACTTTGTATATAGTTTTAAACGATTAGCTGATCCTAAGCAACAAGCAAGAAATTTCTGGCTAATCGATGATAAAATAAAGGGATTAGGGGAATGGCGTGAAAAAAACGCTAATCTAGACCAAACGGATTATACCGTTGATATAGAAGGGATTAAAGCATTAGACCGTTATACCTTGCAATTTATCTTAAGTAAACCTTATCCTCAATTTCTATATGCACTGGCCATGCCTGGCTGCATGGTAGTCCCCCATGAAGCAGTAAAACACTATGGACCAGAATTTATCAATCATCCAGTAGGTACAAGTGCATTTGTGTTAAAAGCTTTTAATCCGCAAGACACTAAAATAGTTTATCTCAAGAATCCTACTTTTAGAGACAAACGTTTTCCTAATGAAGCAGCAGAAGAATACAAACATATGCTAGCCTATGCTGATAAAAAACTTCCATTAGTAGATAAAATTATTATGCATATTATCCCAGAAGAACAGCCCAGGTGGCTAAAGTTTCAAAAAGGAGAAATAGATGTATTAGATCTTAGTAAAGATAAAACTGCTACAGAGGTATTAGATAGCAACAATCAACTAATAACATCCTTACAAAAGAAAGGTGTGCAAGTATTGCAAATACCCAGTATCAGTACTGGTTACATTGTTATCAACAATACCCTTGACTTATTTAAGAATAACTTAAAATTACGTCAGGCGATGTCCCTGGCATTTGATGCAGCAGGTTACAACAAACTATTTCATGAAAATAGGGCAGTGCTAGCTCAGTCAACGGTCCCTCCAGGCCTAGCAGGTTATCAAACAGATTATGTTAATCCATATCGAGTTTATGATGTTGAAAAAGCCAAACGATATTTAGCAAAGGCTGGCTATCCTGGTGGTAAAGGTTTACCTGAAATTACTTTAGATATAGCTACTGGTACTATCTTTAGACAAAAAGGAGAGTTTTTCCAAAAATGCATGAACCAAATAGGTATTAAAGTGAAGCTAGTGGAAAATATTTTCCCTGAATTATTAAAAAAGTTAGGTAATAAAGCCACTATGTTACACACGATATCTTGGAGTGCCGATTATCCAGATGCTGAAAATTTCTTTCAGCTATTTTATGGGCGCAATGAACCGGGGCTAGGCATATACTTTAATAATCCTGCATTCAATGACTTATACGAGAAAGCGAGCGTCATGCCTGATTCTCCAAAGAGAACAATGCTTTATGAGCAGCTTGATCAAATGATAGGCGAGCAGACACCTGCAATTTGTATACTACATCAGAAATATACCTTTATTCAACAAGGTTGGCTTAAAAACTATTGTTATTCTGATTTTCATTATGGTACAGAACAATACTTTGACATTGATGAGGGTCAAAAGAAAGCTTTAAGCACTAACTTGAAATAAGATTTTTAATAGAACAAGTAGCTTTTAGCCAACTACGATGGCTAGGCTACTTGTTCATTAGTTCTTGCACGATAAAATTCAATTCTATACGAAGCAGTATTGCTAATTATAGATTATGCATTTAAATAACCAAACAAGTTTAGGGGTTTATTTGATGTAAAATCTAAGCTAAACGTCGAACCAAGGTTACATGAATTTATATAATTATATTTTTAGGCGCTTGCTTTATGTCATCCCTATTGTAATGGGAGTATCTCTACTCATCTTTGTCATTTTCAACGTAGTGGCAGGAGATCCTACAGCTATATTACTTGGTAAACATGCAAGTTTGAAACAAATGGCAGAGCTACGCCATGAATTAGGTTTAGATCGTTCTTGGTTGATGCAATATTTAGATATACTTAAGTCTGCTTTTACTTTTAATTTTGGAAGATCATGGTCTACCAAACAACTGATTGCTCCCATGATTGGTACAGCCGCCGGGGTGTCATTTACCCTGGTAATACCAGCATTCATTGTAACCAGCATATTATCCATCTCTATTGCACTGATAGCTGCCTTTTATAGAGGTCGGCTTGTAGATCGCAGCTTAGTCGTGGTAAGCGTAATTATGATGAGTATTTCTGGTTTAACGTATATCCTTTTAGGACAATGGCTATTTGCTTATAAGTTAGGCTGGTTCGAAATTGCAGGTTATGAGTATGGATTCCCGCATTTTATTCCATACATAGTCTTGCCAGGCATCATATTAGTAATCTTGTCTATAGGTTATGAAGTACGATTTTACAGAACCGTCATTTTGGATGAAATGTACCAAGATTATGTGCGTACAGCCAGAGCAAAGGGATTACCAGAATGGATGGTACTTTTTAAGCATATTTTAAAAAATGCGATGGTATCTATTATCACGAATTTAATCATACAACTTCCTGCATTATTATTAGGAACCTTATTAGTAGAAAGTTTCTTTGGTATACCTGGCTTGGGTGGCATCACCATGCATGCGATTAATAATTCCGATTTCCCTATTATTAAAGCCATGACCATCATTTCTACCGTATTTTATATCATTTTTAACTTGATTACAGACGTTTTATATACCTTAGTAGATCCTCGCATTAGACTATCGTAGTGTATTTTATTTGAAAATGACCAGAGCATTCACAAAATCGATTTGGATACAGGCTTTTAGCAGAATGGCTAAAAGTAAGCTTACTATAACAGCCCTGGTTGTTGTAATAGGTTATTCATTGATAGCACTGTTAGCACACTGGGGAATTCTAGCAAATGATTGGCAACTAGAAATAGGTAATTCTTACGAAGCCCCTAATATACACCACTGGTTTGGCACAGATATATTCGGCAGAAGCGTATTCGCTAAGATTGTTAAGAGCACAGAAGTAGCCATGAACGTAGGGTTTGTAGTGAGTATTATAGCCATTACCATCGGTGTCGTACTTGGAGCTATAGGAGGTTATTTTGGAGGTGTGGTAGATGAATTGATTGTTTGGATATATAGTACACTCGCCGCTATCCCGAATATCATGCTATTGATTTCGTTAACCTTTATCTTGGGAAAAGGAATTCTAGCGATATACATCGCTCTAGGTATGACCAATTGGGTAGAAATATGTCGCTTGATTCGGGGAGAAGTCATCAGACAGAAAGACAGGGAATATGTACAAGCTGCTACTGCCATTGGTGCAAGTAGCTTTAGCAAATTAGCTTTACACATTTTGCCTAATGTCATGCATATTGTTATCATTCAGTTTTCAGCAATCTTTCAAAGTGCCATCAAATCTGAAGTAATTCTCTCCTATTTAGGGCTGGGCATACAAAATGGACCTAGCTGGGGCGTTATGATTAATGATGCTAAAGTAGAACTCATGCAAGGGGCATGGTGGCAACTAATATTTTCTACCATGGCCATGTTTCTAATCGTATTAGCTTTTAATATTCTCAGTGATGCATTAAGGGATGCATTAGACCCTAAATTAAGGGGAAAATAAGTTATGCCTGAAAAAATTTTAACAGTAGAAAAGTTAGTTACTCAGTTCAACACGGAACAAGGTGTTATAACTCCTGTAAATGGAGTCTCTTTCACCGTATACAAAGGTAAAACTTTGGGAATTGTGGGTGAATCTGGTTCTGGTAAGTCGCTAACAGCCTTATCTATTATGCGGCTCATTGCCCAACCCATGGGAAATATTGTAAGCGGCCATATTTGGTTAGAAGGTCAAGATCTGCTTCAATTATCTACTAGGGCTATGCGTACGATACGCGGCAACAAGATAAGCATGATCTTCCAAGAGCCCATGACTTCGCTTAATCCAGTCTTTACAGTTGGCTACCAAATCCGGGAAGCGATTACTTTTCATCAAAAAGTATCTCGAAAAGAAGCAGAGAATCAAGCTATAGAGCTTTTAACTTTAGTAGGCATACCAGCTCCTGAAAAAAGGATTCATGAATATCCGCATCAACTTTCAGGTGGCATGCGCCAAAGGATTATGATTGCTATGGCCTTATCTAGTAGACCAGCGGTTTTGATTGCTGACGAGCCAACTACAGCACTAGATGTAACCATCCAAGCACAAATCTTAGATTTAATGGCTAAATTGCAAGAAGAGCTAGAAATGGGCATTATATTAATTACCCATGATTTAGGCGTAGTAGCTGAAGTGTGCCATGAGGTAGCGGTGATGTATGCAGGAAAAATCATAGAATATGCTCCTGTAGAAGAATTATTTAAGTATCCTAAACATCCTTATACCCAAGGATTATTGGCTTCTATCCCCTCTTTAGAGATGGGGCAAGGACAAACTCACAAGCGATTGGAAACCATCAAAGGGGTCGTACCTAACTTAAATCAATTACCTTTGGGATGTAGCTTCCAAGACCGTTGCTACAAAGTACAACAAGACTGTAAAGGAGAACAAGGCCCTCCTCCGCTAGAAGAAAAAGTCCCCAATCACTTGGCTGCTTGCTTTCATCCTTTAAAAGACCACAGAGATAAATAGTTATGCACACAAACATTCCAGACAAGGAAATTTTACTAGAAGTTCGTCATCTATCTAAGTTCTTTCCAGTTAAAGGAGGTCTACTAGGTAAACAGACAGGGGCTGTACGAGCTGTAGATGATGTAAGCTTTAGCATTCAACGAGGTCAAACTTTAGGCCTTGTAGGTGAATCAGGGTGTGGCAAATCGACTTTAGGAAAAACCCTATTAAGGCTTATTGAGCCTAGTGCTGGCCAAATCATATTTGATGGCATAGATATTACGCAACTGGATAACAAGGGGATGCGAAATATGCGACAAAAGATGCAGCTTATCTTCCAGGATCCTTATGCCTCTCTCAACCCCAGGATGACTGTTGATTCTATTTTATCAGAACCGCTTAAAATTCATGGTTTATATACGACCCTAGAAGAAAAAAGAAAAAGACTTTACGAATTATTAGATTACGTACAACTACCCAAAGATGCGCTCCATAAATATCCGCATGAATTTTCTGGCGGGCAACGGCAACGTATTTGTATTGCCCGTGCCCTAGCCGTGAAACCTGAATTTATTGTATGCGATGAGTCTGTCTCAGCACTGGATGTTTCTATACAAGCACAGGTCATTAATTTACTCATGGATTTGCAAGAGGAATTAGGGCTTACTTACTTATTCATAGCCCATGATCTAAAAGTAGTAGAATTCATCTCTCATGAAGTAGCCGTCATGTATTTGGGGAAAATCGTTGAGAAAGCACTATTTGACGATATTTATCAAAATCCACAACATCCCTATACCCAGGCATTGCTTTCTGCTATCCCTATTCCAGATCCTACTTACAAGAAAGAGCGCATTATTTTAAAAGGCGATGTTCCCAATCCGATCAATCCGCCTTCTGGCTGCCATTTCCATCCTAGATGCTGGAGAGCTACATCCATATGCGAAGAAGTTTATCCAGAGCCAACAGATTTAAACGACCATCATTGGTTTAGGTGTTATCATCCTCTGAAAAATGATTAGATATATTGAAGATTAATAGGCAACCAACATATATTTTACTAGTTTAAAGTACCTTTAATTATTAGTTCATATTATAGGGCTTGTAAAAGCCAACGAGCGAAACTTAATAAACAATTCTAAAGTAGCATCTTTAATCATGCGCCTAAACAGCAAGCTTCCTTCGCTAGTTATCTATCTCCTAGCCACCATCTTGTTAATCGCTCATATGAGTTGCAATTGCAATAATAAGAAAGGAGGTAATACCAATGACCCAACTAAGAAAAAGGCTACTCCTGAGTTAAAGCTACAAGTACACGATATATTAGGTAGCAACAACATTAGATTTAAGGTAATTAATACAGGGGCTGGTACTGCTGATTTAAATAAATTCGATCTAAAACTGGAAGTGGTTGCAGCAACAGCAAGTAATAATCAGCCCATCCAAGGAGTAGAAGTTTATTCTACTGTAAGCATGCGTCCTAATAGTCGGATTGCTAATACAATAGCTGAATTGGTTGCCAATAAACAAAAATTAGCACCTAGTGAAAGTATTGAAATTGAAAAGTTCTTCTTAGATGCTTCTGCTAATCTTGATGCTGCTACTATCTCTTGTAAAATTATTAATCCTGAGCGCGAAGAGGTTGATCAAAAAACAATCACTTGGAAAGCTCAAGCATCCCAAATAACAATCAATATTATTAATGTTCCTAATCCCGTCTATAGTAACGGAAAAGTAAAATTCCAATTCTCCTGCAAAAACATCTCCCAGGTACCCTTTACGACTGAGCAACTGATGGGAACTTTTACCTTTTATGATACCGCAGCTCATTTCATCAAATTGATCCACCAAGAAGCTATTTCTATCACTCCTCCTATACACCCCAATGATGTTATCCCCTTTTCTATAGAAATACAAGACCCCAAAGCCTGAGAGCTAGTTAATTTTATCAACCAAGCTCCTGAAAGCCTGTTAAAGATTGATTTGCAAACTAAAGAAGGGGTATGGCTAGGTAGACAACAAGAAACTATCCATATAAAGATAAAAGAAAAAGGCAAACTAGAAATTCAGATAGATCCGCAGAATATTACTCTAAGAGACGACGAAATAACTATACCAATAACACTTAAAAACGTAGGTAATACGACTATATATTTACAAAGTTTAACCTATGACTTCTCTATTTCAGATGGTACTAACTCGGTTTATCAAACTTCGTTGTCTGGCAGCTCGATTACCTGGAACGCTAACTCTATAAATCAAGGAGAAGAACAACCATTTATTATTTCCATCGATAAGGCAACCAGAGACCTCCTTGTCACGAAGAAAGATATAACTAACTATCCACTTCACCTCATTATTCAAGATGCTGAAACAGACATTGTAGGACAGCTACAGCAACCATTTGGCCTGAAGATAGGACCTATACCGGGAGAAAGCAGGGTGGATATTGAGGTATTACTAAGCGAAACGAAGAAATTTCCGATATATAAAAAACTAAAGAGAAATGGAAATATCAAATATAAGATTCAGGTTAACCCAAAAGACTTGCCATTGACAATTAAAAATATTAGTAATCACCTCCTTAGGTTAGGTGATTTATACTTCGACTTTAGATTTATTCGCTCTAAAGATGGTCTAGCTTCTTTTCAGGAAGGCGAGTATTGTGAAGAAATATATCAAATAAACTTTGATAATTCACATAAACAGACAGTACTTATTTATCAAGGACATACAGATGACTTATCAAATGCCCTTTCATCAGTCCCCGGAAAGGTTCATAACCATACAATACCTAGAACTAATGATGAAGAAGCTAAAAATTCTTTTGTTACCGGCATGATCCGAGGCTATCCGATAGCCTTGCAGATTCAAGTGTTTGCTAAAAAAGCCAATGGAACTACTTACGAGTTAGACAGAAAAAAAGTAGAACTACCTCCTCAGTATATTGATATTATAACCATTCCACCTAAAACAAATCCTTAGTCAACTATTTATTGACCATTAGAATAAATGTATTTGTTCACGTAGCTATACCGTTTTCTTTAAATGAGCTATGAATATTAGTGCCCTTTCATCAATTAAACAAGAATTGGATTGCTTCGCTTATACGTCCTGGCGAACGAAAGTGAAGCCATTGCAATGACGCTGCGAAGCCTTTAGTTTCCGGTCATTATTCTGTGGTCTGTGGCTCACAGACCATGGAAGTGAGATTATAGATAGGACTAAACCTAAAACAGCTTCTTAAATTCGCCGCTTACAGATTAACACAACAAAAATCAATACCGTACATATTTCTTGCGCAAAGCTTTATATTTTTTCAACCCTGGTTCCCAGCTAGCACGTATTGCTTCTTCGGAAAATCCAGCCTCTATTTGTTGCCTAAGCATCCTATTCCCCACATGTTGATCGAAGCTTTTTTCAAAAAAAGGAAGATTTTGCTCTTTGGCTAATTTATAGAAATGTAATAGATAGCTTAGATTAATATAGGGAGTTGGCAATGCATCTCTTAAATCAATTCCATAACATACTTTATCTTGATATTTTGGTGTATTAGCCATGCCAGGCATACTCCTAGGCGTAAAGCAAAACTTACCCCATTTTTTATCTGGGTAACCAATTACTTGAAAAGGGGATTCCGTTCCTCTTCCAATGCTCATAATCGTACCTTCAAAAAGACCTAAAGAAGGGTAAAGCACTATAGCCTGCCTATTATTTAAGTTAGGAGAAGGTTTTATAGGTAATTGATAAGCAGTTTGATGGGTAAAATTTTTTAGTGGTATGATTTCTAAATCACATGCTAATCCATCGCCTAACCATCCTTCTTCATTAATCATCCCAGCTAACTCCCCGATCGTTAGTCCATATACAATCGGAATAGGGTGCATCCCTACAAAAGATTGTACTGCTTTTTCTAATACAGGTCCATCGATATAATGTGCGTTAGGGTTAGGCCTATCTAACAATAACAAAGGTTTACCATACCTAGCACACCCTTCCATGACGTAATGGAGGGTACTGATATAAGTAAAAAAACGAACCCCTACATCTTGTAGATCAAAAACAACCACGTCTACCCCTTCTAGCATAGAGGGATTAAGCTTTTTTGAAGCTTTATATAAAGCAACAATTTCTATACTTGTACGAAGATCTATTGTATCTACATCCAGCTCACCAGCATCTTTTTGATTCATGAATCCATGCTCAGGAGCAAGTACTCTTTTTATTGTGATTCCATGGGAAAGCAAAACATCTAGTAGATGGGTATCACCTACTAGCGAGGCTTGATTGGCTACAAGTGCAACATTTTTATTTTTTAACTTGGGCACATATAACTCAAGCTGTTTAGCACCCGTAACTACTTGGAGATCTGTAGCACTAGCGGTAACAGGCCCGCAAATAAACAATACCAATAAAAAACATATAACCCAACGAAAACCCATGATATGTCTTATAGTTTATCAGATATAGTAGCGTTCTTTCGAAACCGTCGCCTTTAGCTCCCTAAGTTCGTCAGTAATTGGTTCTTCATATTTATTTACCACAGTAAACTCCGGTTTCTCACAAATTTCTTCCTGCCTAGAGAACAAAATTCTTGGTTTCGACAGAACTCTAGTGCCTAGCTAAGGCTTAGGAGCCTGAAATCTTTTATTTACTTCTGCCCAATTCACTATATTCCAAAAGGCTTCTATATATTCTGCTCTTCGATTTTGATACTTCAGGTAATATGCATGCTCCCATACATCTATACCTAAAAGCGGCATACCTTTAGATTTTTCCTCCACCACATCCATAATCGGATTATCTTGGTTGGGTGTAGCGCATATAAATAAATCTCCTGTTGCATTTTTACAGAGCCAAGCCCATCCAGATCCAAATTGGTTGAGAGCAGCTTGCGTAAATTCTTGCTTAAACTGCGCAAAATCTTTAAATGTTTGATTAATCGCTTCTGCTATAGGACCTGTAGGTTCACCACCTCCATTGGGTGTGAGCATGGGCCAAAATAGGTTGTGGTTATAATATCCCCCGCCATTATTTCTTACGATAGGGCTATAATTGCTCACATTTTTAAGAATATCTTCTATGGTTTTTTCTTTCAAATCCGTTCCTTCTATCGCTTTGTTAAGCTTATCTAAATAGGCTTGATGATGTTTAGCATGATGCAACTGCATCGTGGTAGCATCTATATAGGGCTCTAATGCTTCAGGAGCGTAAGGTAGTGGTCGTAGTTCAAAAGCCATAATTTATTCATTTTTTGAGTGATACATGCATCAATTCGTATGGTGAATCTACTATTATTCCCTTAATTCTGCAAAAAACAATTGTAAAATGTTTTGACATTCCAATTCCAATATACCAGCATGTACTTTCGTTTTAGGATGTAGCACACTACTGCATCCCAATCTGCTATAGCCAAGTCTAGGATCACTGGTAGCAAAAACAAGTTTAGATAGCTTTGCCCAAAATGTAGCATTTGCACACATTAAACAAGGCTCTAAAGTTACATATAGCGCACAATCATTTAAATATTTACCTCCTACATGATTGAAAGCCGCCGTAAGTGCTAACATTTCAGCATGTGCTGTAGCATCTTTAAGTCTTTCTACTTGATTGTGTGTTTTAGCAATAATTCGATTCTTGCTTACAACGACTGCACCTACCGGAACTTCCTTCGCTTCATAGGCCTTTTGGGCTTCTTGTAATGCTATACGCATAAAATATTCGTCATCAAATAATATGAGACGATTTGTTGTCTGGTTCATCATTTTTCCCTAGCCCTTCTTAAGGCTTAAGTGTGTGTCAGGGCTGGAACCCTGACACCCGTTAGACTTGTAGTATAAATTAATAACTAATAAATATTATTATTGTTATAG
>ERZ778026.1689-NODE-1689-length-26523-cov-10.083195_pt1 | contig 26523 bp, 39 predicted proteins | sample MGYA00375756_ERZ778026 | MGnify/ENA primary metagenome ERZ778026 (study PRJEB29350, sample SAMN05389820) | bioreactor metagenome | isolation source: Ammonium sulfate bioreactor | place: South Africa: University of Cape Town | collected 2014-02-18 ... | reverse complement strand
GAGTATGATGAAGCCGAAGTTGGCGCTGATGAAGCGCACGAGCACGAGCCTGAGCACGAGCCTGAGCCTGAGCCCGAGCACGAGCCCGAGCACGAGCCTGAGCACGAGCCTGAGCCTGAGCACGATCACGAGCCTGAGCACGAGCACGAAGCTCTCGTGGTCTCGGAGGAGTGAGTGCCGTATTGCAAACCTGTATGCACATGGCCTCTGTTGTGTTTAATTGGTACCTATCTTGTGGTTTTGTAGTTGTGCTGCTGTTCTTGATGCTGTTGGCTTGCTGCTTGTTGTGTATTGTAATGAGATCTGCTCGCTTTGTGTAATTTACATGGCCGAACAAAGCACGAACGTTGCTCTCCAAACTCGCAATCGAATCGTGCTTTGCAACTCTGATATGATCTGCCTCGCTACCAAACGAACGGTATCATGGCGCGCCGACTCGCTGGGTAGGTGGCTGCGAACTGGCGGTGATACCATTGATGGGTCGAGTATGACGCGTGTGAAAGATTCAATAACGTGAAGGCAAACGTCATCCTGACACGCACACACGCATGGAAGGGGCAAGTCAGCCAAGCAGGTTCACTGTGCATGCGTGTGTGCATAGGGTGTCGTTGCACAATTGACGCACCACAGCAGCAGGTTGCTCCCTGCGAATAGCGCCAGCGACAGATAGATCGCCAGATCCGACAAGTAGTGCGGACACGAGATTGATTGGAAACACCACCCTATCGGGATCGAATACTTGTGGTGCTTGGCCTTGGAGGCTGATTGACTCGGTGCCCTCAGTGCCGCGAGTTGTCGATGAGCCGAGTGCTGTACGAAGCTGCACGACAGTTCCCAATCAGCTTCGATTGCCGCTCTTACGGCGCAATGCTCGCATCTGCACAAGCATACTTGGCGACCAGGAAGATGGCAATGCTCGAGAGTTGTATCGGTTGCACCCACTGCAGCGCAACGACTGGAGGTGCACTTGGCAATGTCGGCGCCACAGAGAGTCCGTAGTGCCGCAGCACCGAACACACGCTTGGGTTCGAGAGACACAACGCAGCGACTGCCTCACCGAATGGCAGCTCGTTCAATGCTCCCAGTGGTGCCACGATGTAGAAGCTCATGCCTGGTTTCGATCACGAGTCGTACGTGTCAGAATCAACACCATTGCGTGTGTGTGAGAGAGGCATTCTTGGTTCGCGCGGTGCAGGTTCGGCACGGACCGCTCAAGAACAGGAAGACCGACATGTAGTTGCTCGAGAAGCAATGCACATACAGGCACTCCCATATGCGACGAGATAGGTGGAGCTGCAGCAGACCCGACAATACGAGTGCCCTGCATGTCTCAATCCAATCAATCGGTCAATCGATGAATCGAAGAACCCACGATGCAAGCATAAACAAGCAAGCAAGTAGCAGGACGTACCGCTGGACTGCTGTCGTTCGTATGTCGTTCTATCGAGCCATTCGGAATGGCGCAGGACAATGATGAGGATTCATTACACACACAGTCGATTCAAGGTGATCTGCGTCAATCAACGATCGATCGAGCAGCAAGATCGTTCGTGCGTGCGTGAGAGACGTACGCCGAAGCACAGCCACGCGATGACGATGAGGTTCACGAGCCAGCCGACGACGTAGAAGCTCGTGAAGGCAACGCGATGGTGCACCAGGCCACTATCACGCGCGCGAACGAAGAACCAAGACACAACGATCGATGGCCGAGTGAGAAGGAGTGCCTCGATACGGCGCCCGTCGTGCGCAGGCAGCAGGTACCCAGAGCTTGCTCGCAGCTTGCCGTAGGCCGTGATGGCGTGGTAGAATGGGAAGCAGAAGCGCAGCGAGTACAGCACGACGGCCGCCGGCCAGTAGGCGTGCGCCACCGCCACGGCCGCCGCCACCGTGAGCTCCAACGCCTCATGCCACATGGCACATTACCACTCTCGCCACCTCACGGATGCGCAACCGATCGTGATGTGATTGTGCAGAGAGAGAGAGAGAGAGAGAGAGAGAGAGAGAGAGATGCGTTGGCGGCGCGGCAGCTGAGCAACGAGAACAGCAACAGCAACACGAACGGCAGCGATGCATCGAGCGGTGTGCGCCACGTCGATGGCATCCCATCCACTCAGAAAAACGTTGGAGTGTGGCTATAATACGACCGGGTGGTGGGGATGTATTGTTGTGTGTGAGACTGTACGACAAGCTGCGATAACAGACGAAAGACCAGAAGCTCGGGTGCGAGGGAGTGCGGCGTTGGGGTGCTTGATGCTTGACGGTGAAGGTGGTGCTCGCAGCTTTAGCGAGAGCCGCGACCGCCGCGGCCACCGCCTCGATCTCCACGGCCACGTGGTCCTCCACGACCACGCGGACCTCCACGACCGCGACCGCGACCGCGTCCACGCGCAGCAGCAGCTGAAGCAGTTGATGGCGATGTTGATGTTGCAGACGACGGATGCGCACAAACACAAACAAGCGATGAGTTAGTTAGTCTGCTGGTCTGTCGATTGACGGCTCTGGGAGCGGAGGTCAATCGCATCGCAAGAGCTCAAGCAGGCACACGAACCTGCGGGATCTCGCTTCTTTTGTTTGGGTGTGTCGTCGACCAATCGTGTGTCGAGGTTGAGACTGTCAGGCAGGATGAAGTATCGCACGTTGTTGCCGCGAATACTCAGCGTCTCGAGGTTGACGGGATTCCTTCCCTTGAGTGTCATCTTGACCGTCTTCAGATGCGTGTTCATGCTCATATCGACTCCTGCACAAGTGGCGCCGCGAGAGCATCAATGGTCGTTGGATCGACAGTTCGATCGATGTTGGTTAGCAGCGCATGAGAGAGCGAGAGAGCGAGCGCGAACGAGCTCGGTGCGATCTTTGAAGTGCAACGCGCAAGCCTCTGTCCCTCTCTCGCAGCGGGACAGTACAGCAGCCCAGTGGCATCAAGGATGTAGCGTGAACGTACCAACGACGGTGCCATGGACGATGGTGCCATTCTTGAGCTCGATCGTCACGGTCTCGTTCGTGAGCTTCATCAAAAACCTACCCAACCCATCCCATCGATCAATCGTCAGTCAGTCAGTCAGTCAACACGAATACACCATCGATTGGCTGTGGCCTCGATCGACTCGGAAGCCACTCTTCCTCTCGATACGATAGCCAACCAAGCTCTCTCTCGCGCGCGCGATCATACCTGACTAGCTTCATGTTGTCTATCGACTCCTGCACAAGTGGCGCCGCGAGAGCATCAATGGTCGTTGGATCGACAGTTCGATCGATGTTGGTTAGCAGCGCATGAGAGAGCGAGAGAGCGAGCGCGAACGAGCTCGGTGCGATCTTTGAAGTGCAACGCGCAAGCCTCTGTCCCTCTCTCGCAGCGGGACAGTACAGCAGCCCAGTGGCATCAAGGATGTAGCGTGAACGTACCAACGACGGTGCCATGGACGATGGTGCCATTCTTGAGCTCGATCGTCACGGTCTCGTTCGTGAGCTTCATCAAAAACCTACCCAACCCATCCCATCGATCAATCGTCAGTCAGTCAGTCAATCAACACGAATACATCATCGATTGGCTGTGGTCTCGATCGACTCGGAAGCCACTCTCTCTTCCTCTCGCCACGATAGCCAACCAAGCTCTCTCGCGCGATCATACCTGACTAGCTTCATGTTGTCTCTCTGTGTGGCGGTCCCGGGGCAAAACGAAACTCTCACTAACACACTGCTGCTACTCTTCTTCTCCTTCTCTACGACACCTACACCACCGTGAGCCTGAACCTGAACCTCTCCGCAACGACGCAACCACCAGAAAGACCGAGCGAGAGCGAGAGAGAGCGGATGAGAGAGATCAAAAGAGATCAAGATCAAGAGCAAAATGGCGATCTCCTTCGGATTAACGATGCGCTCGCGACTCTCGATCGCTCTACTCTGGAGCGAGTAGGAGCTCGCGCGACACGAGCTCGAGAGCGGGCTTACAAGTGCGTGTGTTCCTCGGTAGCGGAGCAGTGGAGCCGCTCCTCAGTGCTCGCGCTCTCTCTCGCTCGTGCTCTGCTGTGTGTGGCTCTCGCTCTCGCTGTGCCTATCGCTCTCGCAATCGAGCAGGCTGTGTGATTTGGAGCTCGTTGGGAGTGTATGTGAGTGGTGGAGAGTCGGTTGGTTGCTTGGAGAGAGGAGCACAGCAGGTATACGCCAAACATCACACACCCGCACAAACACGTGCCACGTCGATCGAGCAAACGAACGACAACGATCGAGCCAGCTCACGATCGAGCAAACGAACGACAACGATCGAGCCTGCTCTATCTCATCGACATCGTATCCATATTAGCAGCAGCTTCGAATCGATTCAGTGAGTGAGTGAGCGAGTGAGCAAGCGTCAACCATGGCGTCCCCACCTCGCTCGCCGCCGCGTAAGCGTGACTACGATCGACCGTACGACCGCGGCGGTGACGACTACTACGATCGCCGCGGTGGTCTTGCTACTCGTGGAGATCGCTATCGATACGAAGGACGTGGCGGTGGCGGCGGTGGTGGTGGTATGGACTACCGCGAGCGCGATCGGGAGCACCGCGAGCGAGACCACCGCGAGCGCGAGCACCGAGAGCGCGACCGCGAGCGCGACCGATACTACCCCAACGAGCGCCGTCGATCCCGAGACCGCTATGGCTCTCCTCCTCCGAAACGTCTTCGAGGTGACTGGTACGGGTTGGAGTTGTTGAAGAAGAGCCCTCGCCGAGGTTCGTGTCGCTGACACGCGCTCGGCACGGCGCGCAGGGAGGAGGATCGACGTCGAGAGTACCGCGGCGAGTACCCGCCGACCGACCGCGATGGCTTTGATCGCGAGAAGCCCGCCACCAACGGCCGAGCTCGCCCTGAGCCAGCTGACGAGAGCTTTGATCGTGGTAGTAGCCGTGCATCGAGGTACGCATCGACGTGTCAGGCTCTCGCTCGCTCGCTCGCTCGCTCAGTCTTTACGCGGTGATGCTTACGTGTACGTGTGCGTGCGAGTAGGGAGTTTTTGTTCGAGTGGCCACTCAAGAGCTACAAGCACTTTCTCGACACACTAGAGGGCAACGTACCACCCGAGGAGGCGACACAAAAGTACGAACAGTACACGGCCGAGTTCAATCGACGGCACCTACGCAAGTTCTTTGATGAGTACAAGAGCCACGAGTGGATGAAGGAGCGCCACCATCCCGAGAAGCTCGAGCGTCTCCAAGCACACTTGACCAAGCGCGCGCAAGAGCAAGCCAAGCTCTTTGCGCAAGAGCTCGAGGAAGGCAAGCTACATCCGTGCTTCGACCATCCCGATGCCGATGGTATGTCCTGGTTCTTCTCGAGCTCACGGCGCACACACACACACACACACATGACCTTGACCTGTGTTAATGCTTCATCGTTGGGTCGCGATAGCTTCCACAACGCCAACCTCTTCAAGTACCACAAGCTCGTCAACTGCAACCGATGGTGAAGCTTCTGAGTCGACCGATGCAACCTCAACGACCGATGCCGCCCCCGCCACCACGAGTGCTGCAGCCACTACCCCCGCCGCCCCCGCCACCACGACAAGCAGCAACAACAACAGCACAAGTGGGGCCAGCGAAGACCTGGATGCTACTCTATTCATCAAGGTCGTTCCGGTCACCATGTCCAAGGATGCGTTGCGAGATGCTCTCGAGTCGGTTCCAAATTGTAAAGTAGTTCGCTTGACGCTCTCGAAGCCCAACCCCAAGAAGTCATGGACGCGAATCGGCTGGGTGACGTACGAGACTGCTGAACAAGCATACAAGGCCCTCAAGGCTCTTGAAGGCGTCAAGGCACGTTGCTCAAAGTTGCCTGCCACCCTGCCATCGATCGATGGGTTTGCTGACTGGTTATTCGTTGATTGCTTGTAGCTCGGAGATACGGAACTACCGCTCGCGACGAACCGAAGCGGACCCGTGTATCCTCGCATGAATATCGCACCGAGCATCACAGCGTCCGACAGCCGGATCGCGAGCGATCTGGAGACGAGCGAACGGCTGATGCGCCTTTTTGATACGGAACGAAAGATTGAAGAGAACGCGATTCTCAAGTCGGGTCTGCTCGATTCGCCCGACAAGCAGGTATGCAATGGCAGTGCCGTGATCGGTTCATGCGTCCGGTGGGTCACTTGGCACTGACCCCGATGCTGTTACAGCCGAACGAAAAGCTTGACTTGATTCTCGCCTATCTCCGACGTGTCCATTGCTACTGTTTCTACTGTGCAGCCGAGTATGATGAAGAGTCGATCATGAAGCAGTGTGGTTTGACGCACGTGAGAGGCCGTAAGCGAGATTCATCAGAGGCTGACACATCAAGTACGTTGCGTGGCCACGCACAAAGAGAGAGAGAGAGAGAGAGAGAGAGAGAGAGAGAAAGAGAGTACTAATGGTTTTGATTCGTAGGTCGAGTAACGCAAATGGATGCCAGACACAAGAAGCGACTCGAGAGCCCTCCGACTCGAGCACTGAGCGAGTCACAAGAGCGTGCGGTGCAGGATATGTACAATGCAAACATTATGCAACTGGGCGATAGCAAGTTCCAATGCTTCTTGTGCGGAAAGCTCTTTAAGGGCTTCGAGTTTGTGGCCAAACACATTCTCAATCGACATCCCGAGAAGGTCACGCAAGCGAAAGAAGAGGTACGTCGACCTACGTTCACCTGACTGCCCACCACCGGCGGCGGATACCTCTGGTTGCCATCTCATATCACTTACGTCTTGATTCGTACGTATGTGTATGTGTCTCTTTGTGTGGCTTGTCTGTATTGGTATCCGCGATCGTCTTGACAGGAGCTCGAGCGGTTGTATGCTGAGAATTTTATGGCAGACTCCGACTCGCTGACGTGGGTCGCTGCCGCGGCGCAATCGTCGATGGCGGTCATGGTACAAGGCATGCGCCGACCGGACATGATGCCAATGGGCGTGCCTGGAATGTTCTATGCACCGCCGCCGCCGCCGCGAGGCTACATGCCGCCGCATATGCAACACCAAGCTGCCATGTACCGCGGCGGTGGTGCTGGTGGAATGCACCCGCCGCCACCGCCGCCGTTCTATGGCCGTATGCCGTACGGAATGATGCCACCGTTCGGACCCGGCATGGGCCACATGCAGCCATCGATGATGATGCCACCGCCGCCGCCAGGCATCGTGCCAGACCCGCGCGCGCTGCGCGAGTATGTCGACCTGGATGCGCCGGGCGAAGGCGCTGTCGCCATCGACTACCGTACACAGGTGACATACGACTAGGGCGAGGAGGCCTCGCATGCTACGGTCGCTCGGTCTCTATCTCTCCATGTCTCCATCTCATCATCTACCGCAAAGCGGTCGTATTTTAGTTAAACACCGCGGTGAATACGCACACATTTCAAGAAGTCATCGTGAATGTGCACCGCGAATGCACGAGTGCTGCCACCACCGCTACCAATATATCCCAAGCTGAGAGGTCGATTTGCTGCGATTCCGGCACTAGCGAGCAGCGCATGGGCGGTGCTAGATGGCGGGATAGACCAGGCCGGAGTACCGAGAGCGCGCGAGTGAAGAGAGAGGCCGCAATGAAGCCGGCGCAGAACTTTCGGGTCGGTTCGAATTGCCGGACACCGAGGTGCAGCCGCTGCTGCGAAGCCACCGACTACCGAGGCGGGGCGCGATCCAGGCCAGTGCCGCGAGACAAGGGCTGCTGGAGACCGGAGGACGACAACAGAGGGCATACAGGAGCGACTGGGGTGGCGGCAGTAATGTGGGGGTTAGTTAGGATCTCGCGCGAGCTCCTGCTGGATTTGGGCTGGAAGGTTGGTGCCGTGGTAGCGAGGACGACCGGCGCGTGTGTAGTGGCGAGAGAGACATAGAGAGAGGCAGCGAGGCCGCCAGCGCGCTTTCTCGCTCCCTCCTCGCGCCTGACTGTTAGTCAGCCCCCGCTCCTCGCTCGCACGCACCACCGCACCCACCGCACCCCACCGCTACTGAGTATCTGCGGCTACTCACTCTCACTCTCACTCTCTCTGTGCATCTATCTCTCGTGCGCGAGAGCCTTGTGTTCGAGCGCTGTATCGGGCGTTGGACGTTGAAGCGATGGCAACGTCTGGCTCACCCCGAACGGGAGGAGATGCGCGTCTGATGATCTCGTCGCTGGTACACCACGACGCCACCGCTGCTGCTGGTGCTGCTGCTGGTGGCGTTAGTGGTGGTGGCGGCGGTGGCCATACTGTCGATGTGCCACTCTCTCAGCCGTTCAGCGACGGCAGACGGTCGGTGGCTTCACCGCCGCGGACCGCGAGCGCGACCTCGCCAACCGGCACCTCATCGCCGTTGGTGTCGCCTGGCCGAGCAGGAGGCTCCGCCGGCGGCGCCTCGACGCCTCGATCGTTGCAACAGCGTCAGGCGCAAGCCACTCTCCATCACCATCACCAGCAGCAGCAGCAGCAACAGCAGCAGCATATGTATGCGCCATCGAGCAACACGAGCATCGCGGCCGCCGCCGCTGCTGCTGGTGCGCCGCCGCCGCCGCTCACGGCCAGCGGGCAACCGTGGCGCCGACCGGGCTCGGGCGGCTCGTTCCCCTTCTCGTCGCCGCCGACCGCCGCCTCGTCGATGCCGCCACTGTTCTCGCTGCCGGCGCCTGGCTCGGCGTCCACGGGCTACCACTCGCCGCGCTTGGAGTTCTTGTCGGGTGGCGGCGGCGGTGCGGGCGCGCTGCCGAACCTCGCGTCCTTGGGCATGGCGCTCGGAGGCGGATCGCCGCGTTCGCTCGAGCACGGCTCGCTGATCTCGCGCCATGTGCCGCGCTCGTACTCGCCGCGCGAGGTGCTGTCGTCGTCGCCCACTCCGTCGTCCAATCCGCGCAGCCCACCTCGTTGGAGCGGCGTCGACACGCAGCAGCGACCTCCCATCAGCGAGGCGCCGACCGACGATACCGACGGCCAACAACAGGCGCCGCCACTCGCCGACGAGCGCATTCGTCGCTCTCGTCGTCAGTATCTGAACCAGCTCGACGAGATGATGCTCATGCTGCAGTGGGAGTATGCACAGCTGATGCGTGTGCGTGAGATGCTCGCCACCGAGCAACAGTTGCAGCATCAGCAGATCAGCGAAGCCGATCTCATGAACGATACGAGCATGCTGTTGTTCGAGCTGCAAGAGCTCTGGGCCAAGAAGGAGGACACCTCTCGCAACCTCATCGAGCTTTGCTGCGGTCGACCCATTGTTCCAACGCAGCAACAAGACGCCTCTGCTTCTTCTTCTGCTACCGCTACTGCCACTGCCACTCCCGTTGAGCCGCGCTCTCTCTTATCCTTGGCGACCAAGCTCAAGGCCGTTCTGTTTTCAACGATCTTGAGCCCTATCGTCCTGACCGTAACTGCCGTGCCAACTCGGTACGCTCGCTTGCGCCATGCCAGCCACCGAGTGTAATGAGTGAGCATGACAACGGCAGCCGCCACTTACGCTCTCAGCCGTATCTCATGTATCTCCAAATATCGCCACAATGCATTGTCGGTTGTGTGTGCGTGTGTGTGTCAACAGCGATTGGGTACCTCCGCTATCGGTCTCGATCTACATTGGTATTGCAGGTATCGATACTCTCTCGCCCATTCACTTTGGTACCAATCAACTCTTATGGCGATGATATTGATGATGCCACTGCTGCTGCTTCTTCCTTAGGACGAGATGGCAATTGGGTATCGCCCAAGTTGGTCGAGGACCTTCGCCCCGATCTTCTGCAAGGACCAACGATGGTGGCACTCGATGGCAGCGGCAGCGCAGTGTTTACCAACTTGCGCTTGGCTGAGCTAGCCTCCAACCATAGGCACCTGGTATAGCAACAAGCGCAGCGCTATCCATAGCGCCGCTCCCGATCGTGCTTACTTATCCTCTCTCTCGCGTGTAGGCATTCTGCTTCTTGTTCGTGTTGGAGGATGCCCATCGCACTAGACTCTCGGACTTGACATCATCGCCGTTTTTCATCCACTCGCGAGTGAACAAGCGCAAACGTACGCATCCGTGGATAGTGTGGCTATTCTGATTTGCTTATCGGCTCGGCTTATCTTACCTTATCTTTTCTTATCGCGGAAACAGGAGCTGAACATGAATCGGATAACAAGAAGAACTCTCGCAAGACCATGTCGGCTCCAACTTCGCCCGTTCGTTCACGCCGTGTAGTGTATGTTTCAATCATGATGACGATGATGATAACCGAACGCAAGAGAGCTAACGAATACTGATGATGATTTTTTGATGATAGTGGCGACGCTGAACAGGCTCCTAACCATGTTTCAATGGTCGGAAGCGAAGAGACTGTGCAGCAGCCCTCAGCGTTCATGGCTCCATTCATCACAGGCACGCCAGTGCGACAAGGCCTCCATGCTCCGATGCCGATGGCACGAGGCCACTCGTCATTGCCCATCATCAAGTCGTCGCGATCGCATGGCGCTACGCCCATCACTAGCCCTCGCTCGTTCGAGTACCATAGCAGCTTTGGCTTTGGTGCTGGTGGTCAAGTCGAGTATGACGGACACAGCGGGCCCGAGCTGCCGCAGCCACACGAATCCGTGACGCACATTGATATCACACACTTGCTGCCGCTCCCTCAAAAGGAGGCTGCACGGCGGTTGGGTATCAGCGAATCGATGCTGTGCAAGCGCTTCAAGGAGAGCACACCTCGCAAATGGCCATATCGATACGTATGTACTCGGAGCAGAGAGAGAGAGAGAGAGAGAGAGAGAGAGAGAAGAATCCATCGTGACACTCGAGTGATACTGACAGTGCACTCCAATTACAGCTACGCAAAATCAATAAGGTCATCCGTGCCCTGGAGGTACACAAGAACGATCTGCCAGAGGAACAAGAGAAGCTTGCACGATTCTACAAGGAACGAGAAGAAGTACGTAGGAAGGAGAACGAGTATTTCGGTGTGGCCAATCATAGTAGACTTACAATGATACGTGTATAGTGCTTGAGTCCTGTCAAGATTCGAATCTCGGCAAGCGATCGTGCCCAACTGTTCTAGTACGTATTCGATGGCATCAATTCATGGTTGAAAAGCAACAGCAACAGCAACAGCAGCAGCAGCTCGGTTTGTGATTGATGATATTGATCGAGTTGTGAACTGTTCTTACAACAGCAATAGCAGCACCGTCGGGCTGGTAGCACCAACGGCCATGGAGGAGTCGTATGCTCCGTGGGAAGGAAGCGGCTCAAATACGTCATCGCCGGCCGAATCGCCGGCTGCGTCGCCGGCCGAATCACCCGCCGCATCGCCGACCAACTCGCCACGAACGCCGCGCCAGCCAGGTAGCGGCAGTGGTCAGCGTTCGCTACCGCCGTTGTTGCGCGCAACCAGTGCCGACAAGGCGCAGCGGCAGCGTGGGGTAGCAAGCGGCTTCTCGTCATCGAATGACGCCACGGCGCGACTTCCGACACTCCCGATAGGATCGGTGATTCCGTATAGCGGGCCTCTCTCGGCCGATCGCGAGCGGATACCATCGCCTCACGCTCAAGTGCCTCCACCTCAGTTTCAGGCGGCTCAGCACCAGCAACAGCAACACGTGCAACAACTGCACATGCAGCAACTTCTACATCTACAGCAACAGCAGCTCCTGCAGCAACAACAGCAGCAGCAACAACAACAGCAGCAACAACAATACCTGCAGCACCAGCAGCAACTCCTTCAGCAGCAGCAGCAACAACAGCAACAACTGCAGCAACAACCATCCGAGGGCACCTATGAGCCGCGATGACACCATCAACACTCGCCCCAACCACCAAGAAGCGCGTGGCTCATGAGTCACTCTCTCGAGCCGCCGCTACTCCAAAGCCTTTCATTCAGTTATCTATTCTTCCCTCTCCAGGTCGACTGTCTCGTCGAACCTGGCTCGTTAGCTCGCCAGCAGGCCGATCGTTTCGTTCACTTCATCTCGCACGCCACATGCATTCGCGCAATTGTCTATCGCTCGCCGCTAATCTCCCTCCCACGATGGCTGCCATTTGTACATTGTGCTTTGTCGCCATCCCCTTGGCTGAAGGTGGCGGAGGATAAACAAGCGCCAGAGATGAGGTCCTTTGATTATTACCAAGCCAACAAGAACGACGTGTTGGCTGCGCGTGTGACACGAAGCAACTTTCATTCTCTGCAGGCTGCTTGTGCGTGAGATGGCGGTGGATTGGGCCGTGGTACGCAGTACGTTGGCGTTGTTCTTGGTGGCCGGCAGCTGGGTCAAGTTCACCGAGTGGCTCGGCGCTCGAGTGTCGATCGAGCTCTCGCGCAAGGCGCTGCATATCGGCATCGGGCTCTTGTACCTCGGATGCTGGCTGGCGTTCTATTCGCCAGCGTGCTCGTCGTGCCGATACTGGGCCTCGTTGGTCCCGCTGGCGGTGACGCTCAAGATCGCGCTGGTCGGCGCCGGCTGGCTGCGCGACGAGGCGATGGTTCGCTCAATGTCGCGCTCGTCGCGCAGCGGTGAGCTGCTTCGAGGCCCGCTGCACTATGGCTTGATCTTCATTGCCAACACGTGGCTGTTCTGGGGCTATCGGCCACACGCCATTCTGTCGCTGATTCTGCTGTGTGTCGGCGACGGTATGGCGGCGTTGGTGCCGACGTGGGTGCGAGCGCAGTACCGCGTGCGACTGCCGTACAATCGCAACAAGAGCCTCGTGGGCTTGGTGGCATTCGTGCTCTCGGCGACGCTAGTCGGTGCCGCGTACCTTGAGGCCTTCGAGCGATTGGATTGGTTCGAGCGATCGAGATGGCATGCAAGCGGCCCGTTCGATGTGTATCGAGTCGGCGTGGTGGCACTCGGCGCTGGCTTGGTCGAGAGTGCGACCTCGTCCGAGTACGACAACTTGCTGGTGTTCGGCGTCGGATTGGTGCTATCCGAGCTCATGTATGGATGAACGAGCCAGTATGAGTGAGTGAGTGAGTGAGTGAGTGCGAGAGCTGACGCAATGTCACACTCTCGAGATATCTCGTCTCGTGTTATATATGTATTCACAGTTATCTCGATAGCTCGATAGCTCGACGAGGGAGCGGTACAGCAAACTCACTGACTAACGTTTCGAACGAAGCAAGAGCAATCGAGTGGCAGCACCGAGGAACTTCCACTGAGCACTCGCGAAACCTGAGCATGGCAGCGAGTAGGATGCCATGCTCTCACAGAAGCCCGAACCGAGTCTGTCGTTGATCGCTGCGACGACGCCGCTCTGCTCAGAGAAGGAGCCGAGGAAGATCACGTCGAACAGCGGGTGGCCTCTGAGAAGCACTCGAGCGTCACTGTCGACTTGGGGATCGTGAGCGCCGCTCCAGCGGCACGGCTCACGATTCCAAATGGTCTCGAGAGCCGAGCGTGAGTGAGAGCGGTCGCAAACGAACGACAGCGCCGCTCGGTTCCAGTCGATGATGGCGATTCGATTGGTGGCACGATCGAAGAGCACGTTGGAGACCGAGAGATCACCGTGCATGAGTCCGCGAGGATGAGGGGATTGCGCTGCGACCTCGAATAGCTTCATCACAGCAGCGAGGGCGTCGGCCTTCTGGTCGGGAGGCAGGATCGAGAGTCGCTGCTCGATGACGGCACGATAGCCGAAGAGGAGCTTGGAAGTGGGGCCGGAGGTGTCGTCGTTGCGGCTAGCGTCGGTTGAGAAGTCGAGAACGAACTCTTCGAGCAGATCGGATGAGGTGGTAGATGGAGGGGACGACGGCACCTCGGCCGGTGCCTCGAGCAGCACCTCGGTGACGGCGAGGTCGGCGAGCTGAATCAGCGGGAGGCCGCGAGCCAGCGCAGCCTGCATCTCACCGATTGCCAAGCCGACGCTCTTGTACACGTCCTCGTGCGGGCCGCAGCTGAATTGCTGGTCTTCGAGGCATTGAACGAGCGTTCGACCGACGGCACCGTCGGATACGAGCACCAAGAGGATCTCGTCGTCGGTGGCAGGAGCGGGACGGCACACGGCAACGAGTCGCGTGCGCGGAACCACGACTCGTTGGAGCTCGAATCGAGACATCAATCCGATCGATATGAGCGTGGATTCGATGGCGACCTGTTGCTGCGGCCACAGGAAGAGCTTGCCGAAGAGCGAGTCGGGGCTGGCAGGGTTGGATGAGACGAGTGGCACGCGAGCGACCGAGAGGCCGGATTCGGAGGGAGAGCTCCAGGCGGCCTTGGAGGCCGTGCGCTCATCGGCGTTCAACGCGGCCTTGATGGCCTCCTCGAGGCACTGATCAGAAGTGGCGGCCTCGATGTGTACCACTGACGGCTTTGCAAGATGAGCCGCAGCAAACGTGTGGATGAATGGAACATGTCAGCGAAGCGGGTCAGGTACACGAACGCTGGATCAAGTACGCACTGGAACTTTGAACCACGACAAGGCGTCATCGAGTGTGCTCAAGAGATTCCCTGCATGAGGCTCGGCTGCGCTCGGCGTGCTGGAGGCCGATGCCAAGCTTGTGATGGCCGAGGTGCAGCAACACGACAGCAGCACAACGACCACCCAACCATCGAATCTCATGCTGCCAAACAACGTTCCTGCGTTCGGCCCTCACTTGGGAGGCCTTACAACGCGAGTTCCAAGCAGGCACGCTTGAGGCACGCAGGGAGAAAGCCGAGAGTGAGCGTGTACAAGCGAGCACAGGGAACGAATGGAATAGACAGCTCGTCAGTTGGACACGGATAGTGGTTGCTGTTCCGATGAGCTTCGGTCACTTCGTTCGACACCCCGCTCTCTCCAGACCTCTTGTTGGTGGGTGATCTCGGTCTCTCAATCATTCAGGCGGCTGTGAATGGCCAAATCACGCTATGAGTATGTGAAGCAGTTTGAAGTCGACGATGCGCTGCTGCCGTCGACGTACATTGTGATCCGCGTCGATGGTCGCGCGTTTCGTAAGTTCACCGACGATCACCAGTACACGAAGCCGACCGACGTGCGTGGAGTGGAGCTGATGAACCAGTAGGTGCATTGGGTTGCCAGCATATGGGAGGGTGAAGTTGGAGCACTGAGCGCGATGCATGGTACACACAGGTGTGCCAAGCAAGTGTTTGAGGCCGTGCCCGACTGCGTGTTCTCGATCGGTGCCAGCGACGAGTTCAGCTTCGTGCTTCGGTATGATTCCAAGTTCTACCAACGAAGACGCAGCAAGCTCGAGTCGACGGTGGTGTCGGCCTTTGCGTCGTCGTTCGTGTTCTACTGGAGCCGCTTCTTTCCAGGCGTCGAGCTGCGGTATCCACCGGTGTTTGATGGACGAGCGATTGTATATCCATCGTTCAAGGTGCGGCGAGAGTGTACGAGGGCGCTTGGTCGCTTGGTTGGGTGTAAACTGACGAGGTGACGACAAGTCTAGATACTGCGCGATTACATTGCGTGGCGACAAGTCGACTTTCATATCAACAACCTGTACAATACGACCTTCTGGGCGTTGGTGAATGTCGGCAACCAAACGCCAGCAGAGGCCGAGCAAACTCTTTGTGTACGCTCGCGTGATTACGGCGGGCGGTGGCAGCGACGATGCAAAGGCTGACGAGGAGGTTGGTGAGCGTAGGGCACGCTGTCGGACGCCAAGAACGAGATACTCTTCACACGCTTCAACATCAACTACAACAACGAGCCGGCCATGTTTCGGAAAGGCAGCATCATCTATCGAGGCAAGGTACGTGGCAAGACAAGGTCGCGACGAGGGTGTGCCTTGTGAAGGGAAGAAGGCAGCTGATGGAGGAATGGCGGGATGTGTTGTTGGCAGGTGACGGTCGAGGTAGAGGATCGACGAACGGGAGAAACGAAGCAGCGACTCAAGTCGGCGGTGTTGGTGACACACGACGACGTCATTGGCGATGCGTGGTGGAATGAGCATCCGGACGTGGTAGCACGATTGCCTGCGTGACGATCGTGATGGTGATTGCATCAACGCGCTGAACAGTACGTCGATGACCGAGCGAGCGAGCGAGCGAGAGAGCACACACGGCAAGTGTATATTGAGAAGGCCTCGAGTTGTCGGTCTTGAACAACGTACACGAATCGCATGAGAGCGGCAAGTCCTAGGCAACAAAGACTTGGACGCGTCCACGTGGTCAGCAGCCGTAGAGCAGTCGAGAGACAAGCATGAGCGATTGGGCAGAGGCCAGTAGGACACGGCCTGTGTTTCAGATACATGCTGACATTCAGACAGACAGATAACAGGGTGAAAGAGCTTGGATTGAATCGAATCGATGGATGACTGAATGAATGTGACATTGGTGGATAGTTGTGAGCGCGAGCGAGAGTGAGAGTGAGAGAAGCATTGTAATATATACCGGGACAAATGGAAGAAGCACTCAGATTTATGGATGGGGATTGATCAAAATTTAGGAGGCGACGAGGAGGAGAGGAGCGGAGGGAGGGAGGGGAAAACTGAGCTTGGGAGTCCTTACTTCTTCTTGGCAGCGGCGGCGGCGGGCTTGGCACCCTTGGCACCCTTGGCACCAGCGGCGGCACCCTTGACGGCCTTGGTGGTCTTCTTGATGACACCGACGGCGACGGTCTGGCGCATGTCACGGACGGCGAAGCGACCCAACGGCGGGTACTCGGCGAAGCCCTCGACGCACATGGGCTTGGAGGGCACCATCAGCACGATGGCCGAGTCGCCGTTCTTGACGTTCTTGGGGGCCTCCTCCTGGGTCTTACCGGTACGGCGATCGACCTTCTGGAGCAACTCGGCGAACTTGCAGGCAATGTGGGCCGTGTGGCAGTCGAGCACCGGGGCGTAGCCGGCGTGGATCTGACCGGGGTGGTTGAGGATGATGACCTGGGCGGTAAAGTCCGAGACCTCCGACGGCGGGTCGTCCTTGGCGTCACCGCAGACGAAGCCACGGCGAAGGTCCTTGACGGCAATGTTCTTGACGTTGAAGCCGACGTTGTCTCCGGGCACAGCCTGCGGCATCGACTCGTGGTGCATCTCGACCGACTTGACCTCGGTGGTGATGCCCGAGGGCGCAAAGGTCACGACCTGGCCGGGCTTGAGGATACCGGTCTCGACACGACCGACGGGCACCGTGCCGATACCGCCAATCTTGTAGACGTCCTGGAGCGGCAGACGGAGCGGCTTGTCGACCGGGCGCTTGGGCGGCACGACGCTGTCGAGCGCATCGAGGAGGGTTCCACCCTTCCACCACGCCATGTTCTCCGAGGGCTCGAGCATGTTGTCGCCGACCCAACCCGAGATGGGAACGAACGGCACCTTCTCGGGGTTGTAGCCGATCTTCTTGATGAAGCCGCTGACCTCCTTCTGGATCTCCTCGAAGCGAGCCTGGCTGTAGTTGACCGACTTGTCGTCCATCTTGTTGACGGCGACGATGAGCTGCTTGACACCGAGCGTGTACGCAAGCAGGGCGTGCTCGCGGGTCTGACCCGTCTTGGCAATACCGGCCTCGAACTCGCCGGTACCCGAGGCGACGACCAGGAGGGCGACGTCGGCCTGCGACGTGCCGGTGATCATGTTCTTGATGAAGTCACGATGTCCGGGCGCGTCGATGATCGTGTAGTTGTACTTGGGAGTCTCGAACTTCCACAAGGCAATGTCGATCGTGATACCACGCTCGCGCTCGGCCTTGAGCTTGTCCAGCACCCAGGCGTACTTGAACGAGCCCTTGCCCATCTCGGCGGCCTCCTTCTCGAACTTCTCGATCGTGCGCTTGTCGATACCGCGGCACTTGTAGATCAAGTGACCGGTGGTGGTCGACTTGCCGGCATCGACGTGACCGATCACGACGATGTTGATATGGACCTTCTCCTTACCCATGGTAGTGATGAAAAAGCTCTGGCGGTCGAAAGCAAAGGCAAAACTACGTAGTAGCAAGAGAGAGAGCAGCAAGAGGTTAGTCACTGAGGTGGTAATTACGCAAGGGGCTAAATAAAGAGCTACGCACAACTACCAAGACTTTGCTACAGCCAAAGAACACAACAGTTGAACAACGAAGACAACAACAACAAGAGTAGAGTTGCAGTAGAGGTAGTAGTGTGACTCACACAGAACAGGGACATGAGCAAAGTGTGCGTTGCTGCGCGCTTTTCTCTTGCTCCGCGTGCCAGCGCTGAGAGAGAAGCCGCCCAGAACGAAACACCCGCGCAGCAAGAACAAATACGAAACAACGAACGCCACTGGAACGCTGCGCGCTGCCCGCGAACCACTACCACCTACGTGCCCTGCCGCAGCGCAGCAGTAGCTCCGTAGCCGGCGCGCCGCGCAACCAGCGCGCAACACGCAGCGCACACATCCACCGGTGCCAAACACAAAAACAAAACTGTGCGGCAGGGACGACAACGCGCGCACGACGCACACACGCTGCGAACAGCAACAGCAGCAGCTACACCAGCGGCAGCGACAGCGGGACGCACCTGCTTCGAGCGAAAGAACGAAAGAAAGAGGAGGCGACAGAGGCGCGGCAGCGATTTTTATCCTCCGTGCCCCGGCCACACTAGGCCGCAAGGCTCCAATGGCACGCGAGCCTAACCCCTGTTCTCCTTTATCAGTCCTGCCTTCCGCGCTCGTGTGGTGCCTTAATTCCGGGGCTCGATAAAGCACCCCCGAGCTCCATTCTCTCGGTTGTGTCACCGACTTTTCGCGCGCTTTTCGCCGACACGCGCTCCGCCTCCCGCTGGTTTGCGCCATTGCTCGGCCCGCTCGGCGCCGACACGCGCGCCACAACCACTCTCCGAGCCCATTCATTTCTCGCCTTGCCTGCCGTCGCGTCTTCCTCCCACCACCTCCGCCTCGCTCGACACCACCACATGGCCACTGCTACCACTGTGCCTTTCATGCCCATCCATCTGATGAACCCCAACCCCTTCGCGTCCTCCACCTCCTCCACCTTCGTCTCTCCCTCCTCCGGCAGCGGCAACGGCAACGGCGCTTTCGGCCACCAGCTGCCGTCATGGTTCCATACCGCGAGCTCGAGCCCCGTCTACGCCTTCCAAGGCGCGGTTGCTGATCAAGTCGACGGCTCCGATACTGCGGCCTTCTTCCCTTCTGCGGCGCCACTCTACCAGCCTCACCACCAGCAGTATCACGATTCCGCGCACCTCTCGTACCAGCAGTCACCCTTTTGCCACCAGCAGCAGCAGCAGCCGCCACAACCTGAACCTCGTCGCGCCAGCAAGCGCTCTCGCGCCGCTGCCGAGCTGGACGACGTGCTCTCGATCAAGCGCCAATGCACCCAAACCCCTCCTCAGCCGCAGCCGACCTTCACCGAGCAGCACGCGCCGCTGTCACCTCCGCAGCTCCGCGCCACCTCCCCCGCTCCGTTCTCGTCTCCCTCGACTCCCACCGGCGTCGTGGCGTCGCCTCTTCATGGCGATGGCGCCGCGTTCCTTCACTACCCGACCACCGACGAGAGCGCCCGACACCAATACCACTATCTGCACCAGGAGCAACAGCAGCAAGAGCAGTACGCTGCCACCACTGGTGGCTCGCGCTCGCTCGTCGGCCCGCTGCCTTGCTCGAGTCTCGTGAACATCGAGGATCGCCTTCCATCTCCGCCAAGCGCCCTGCCGTTCGCATCGCACATGCGCACGTTCTTGTCGCCGCAGTCGTCGTCGTCCTCGTCGTCCTCGTCGTCGACCGCCATCGCCGTTCGCTCGCCCGGCTCCAGGCTGCTTTTCCCAATCCCGCCATCGGCCACCGCCGCTGCCAGCTCGTCGGCCATCGTTCCCTACCGCGGTGCCTCCGAAATTCCTCTTTGGCGTCCGATGCGCACTCCCTACGTGACACACGTAGAAGAAGTCGAGAGCAGCGACGACGACGACGACGCTACTGCTTCTACTGCTACCGAGGCCTATTCGGTCGACGCGATGGATGCCATGGATTACGATTGACCGCGTAACTCGTGCAATCGTCTCTCACACGCCTCGATGCGACGGTTATCAACACCAACCTCAACATCGCCGTTCAATCAACATCACCAACAACGTGTACAGTACAAATATCTCGCCTCTTCCTTCTCCTCCTCCACCACCCGATATCGACGTCTACCTGTTCAATTTCATTGAAGACCTCAGAGGCAGCGTGCCACTGAGAGGCTCATCATGTACTTTACAGAGCGTGAGTGCCCTCTTGTTCCATCGAAAGCTTGTCAATTTTGTTCGCATGCACATATATCTCACACAATGTAATTAATACGCACTGTCGTAACCACCATACACAATTGTTTCTGGTTGCCTTTGATGACAATGATGATAACAACGAGAATCGTGATATTCATGTCTCATAGAGAGGATTGATGATATATTGTTTATATCGTTACAGATGACATGATACTTGATCTCTCGCTCACATACGAGTATTTCACATACAACTCATTCACTCACTCAAAAATCACTTGGCACACACACACCAAAAATCCAATCCACGCGTATATCTCGGGTACGAGCACCAAAACATATTGAACGACAAGGATGCTCCATCAAAAAAAGAGTAGCGTGAGTATCTCGATGGCGCACGACTAAAAACAAAATATAACGTGTACGCGCCATTGTGATGCGATTGGTACGTGTGGTTATGCACTGCACCTATTACAATACCACGATCGCTCTCGTTCTCTCGTTCTCTCGTTCTCTCGTTCTCTCGTTCTCTCGTTCTCTCGTTCTCGTATGCGAATAATTATCCAGCCAAGCGTCCTAAAATCGGAATTCGCGAGAACCATCCACCGCTCGACTTGGCTGCTGCCTCTGGTGGCGACGTTGCGCTCGCAGCCGTCGTGGTGCCGGCAGCAATGAGCGTGGTAGCGGTCGCCGGTACTACCGCTGCCGTCGTCGAGGAGGAGGAGTCATTCTCAGCCTCGGTAGCTGCTGCCGGCGCTGGACACAGCATCGGCGTCATGATGGCGAGTGTCTCTCGGGTCTGTTCGCCGATTGCCGCATCGACGCGGAAGCGAAGCTCGTTCTGTTGGCGATAGGCGAGTAACTGAGGCACCGAGTTGTTCTCGAGCGCGTGGAGCAAGTTGGCCACCTCTTGTGCCAATCGCTCGGCGCGACCATACTCCTGCCCGAGTTGCGTCACCAGCAACACGGCGTTCTGGTTCGCGTGCTCGAGCGCCGTGCGCGCAGCCCCGAGCTCGAGCTCGAGCGCGTGGTTCTGTTGGCGCACTTGCGCGAGTAGCGACGGCCGCTGGTGCATTTGCACCTGTAGCAGCTCGCACTCTTGCAGCAGCTGGAGAATTTTGCGCTCCTGCAGCACTTGTATGTCGGTGTCGGCCGTGCCGCTCGTCGGCTCGTCGCCGGTGGTCTCGCGCACCCACTCGGCCGTCTGTTGCTTGGTGCGCAACTCGGTGAGCTCGCGTTGCTCACGTTGGTACTCGTCGAGCAACCGCTGTGCGTCGCGCATATGTTGCACCGCTAGCTCGCGCTCGCTCTCGAGCCGTTGCACGCCGGCCATCGCGTGCTCGGCATGTTGTCGCCAGCTGCCGATCTGCTGCTCGAGCTCGGCCACCGCGGCCGCGTGCTGTTGTCGCACTTGTTGCACCTCGCCGCCGAGGCGCTGCAAGGCCTCGACCAGCTGCGCTCGCTCGCTCGCCAGACTCGCGTTCTCGGCCACCAGTTGCTCGACTCGCTCGTTGGTCGTGACGCTCGTCGCCGCCACGGCGGCCGAGCTCGCTTGCGACTGCCGCTGTAGCGATACGATCGCTTGCGACTGATCGGCCAGTTGCCGCTGCACCTCGACCGTCTTGCGGCTCGCGTTCTCGGCTTGCAGCAGCGCTTGATCGCGCGCACGCGACACCTCCTCGATCGTCGCTTGCGCGCGCTGCAGCGCCTCGGTCTTTTGCTGGAGGCTCTTGAGCGTCGCCTTGTGGTCGCGCTCGCGTTGCTCCATCTCTTGGCACAACGCCTGCAGCTGCTCGGTCTTTTGCTTGATGGCCTCTTGTTGCTTGTTGGCCTGCTCGTGTAGCTGCGCCACGGCCGTGCGCGACTCGTTCTGCGCACTGCGCACGCGCTCCTCGAGCGCCATTGTCGCCTCGCGCCGTTGCTCGAGCTCGCTCGTCACGAGCGCCTTCTCGTCCAGCGCGCGCTGAAGCGACTCCGCCATCTGCTCGAGTTGCTTCTCGAGTGCGCGCTGTCGCTCGTTCGCCTCCTCGAGCTGTTGTTGCTTCTCGGTCGCTTCGGCTCGCGCGCGCGCCTCGCGCTCCGCCGCCGCCTGCTGTGCCGCTTGCAGTTGCTCCTCGGCCGCGTGTGCCGCATCGAAGCGCTCCTTGAACGAGAGTGCCGTCTGCGCGTTCTGCTGCTCGAGCTCTTGTATCGTGCGCTGCAGACGCTGGTTCGTGGCGTTGACGCTCTCGAGCGAGCTTACCTTCTCTTCCAGTTGCTGGTTGCGCTGTTGCACAGTCTGTAACGCCGTCTCGCTCTTGAACAACCGTGCCTGGAGCTCGGCCTTCTCCAGCATCAGCCGATCGATTCGCTCCGCCTGCTCGCGTTGCATTTGCTCGACTCCACGTGGCGTATATACGGTCGCGCTTCTCGTGCCACTACCGCCGCCAACGCTACCGACCGTGAACGATGGCGAATATCCAATGTTCGATGCAGGTCCCGATGGAGATGGAGATGGAGTGCTGTGTGTCATCGAGCTCGAGCTGGCATAGCTGATGCCATTGATCGGCGTGGTACTACTGAGTGGTGTGCTGCCTCCGTTGTTGTTGATATTGCTGTTGTAGGTGCTGTTGCTGCTGCTGCTGGTGGTGCCGCTTGTGATCGAGTAACCGTGACCAAGATCCAGTGGAGTCACTGGCGCCAATGGCGCAGCTTTCGGTGTCGCAGCGGGAGAGGGTGTCGGAAGGTGCAACGAGCTCACGGCGACCCTCGAAGTGAGTGGCGTACTCGTGCCAGCACCGTAGGAAGCGTATGAATGCGTTCCATTCGACATGCTGCTCGAGGCAGTGGGTGTTGCATACAGGCTCGAGAACGACGGCGTTGTTGGTGTGGGAGCCGCGGTGGCGGTGGCGGTGGTGGTGGCGGACGACGGCAGCGCGCTCAGCAGCGCGGCAGGCGTGACGGCTGACGAGTACATGGACGAGGAGGGCGTCGTGGCGCTCGAGGCAGAGAACATGGATGAGGGTGTGGTAAGCACGCTCGGCGTCGGAGCGTTGTGTATCGACGGCGTCGTGGCGATGGGAGTCGACGACGCTGACGCCGTGGCTAGCGGCGACGAGGTCGGAGTGTCGCCATTACTGAGGCCAGCAGCTTTGCGCTTGGCCTCGAGGATCTGTCAATGCACCACCGAGAGAGATCCGATCAACAACCAATCCACGAAAGCGAGGGAGCCCTGATCGCAAGCGCGCATCTCGATAGCGAGCTGCTGTGCTTGCTGCCACGCAAGAGCCACACGCGATTGCATACCTGCTTGCCTTGCAGCAACAACTTTCGACGTTCCTCGGCACTAACATCTGCCGACATCATGGCTCCGACAAAGAGACAGCAGTAGTCGTAGTAGCGAGCTACAACTGCAAGCGAGGTTGAATAGACAGCGAGCCAGCGAGGGATTGATTGGTGTGAGAGAGCGAGCGAGCGATGATGTGGATGCCTGAGCGAGAGAGAAGCGACAACCCAGACGAGGAGTAAGTCTCTCACACGGGGTATGGGTGTGAGTCGCTCTTGAGCCTCGTTGCGTTACGCTGCAGGAGGTATGAGTGGTGCTTCTCTCTTGTTTGCTCTCCTCTTCCTCGCTGCTGCTCGCGTCTCGTATCTCCCACACACGACCATGGTACGCGGCCTACAGCCTATCACCTGGGCCGCTCTCTCTCTCTCTCTCTCTCTCTCTCTCTCTCTCTCTCTCTCTGATGTATTGGTTACTTGTTTTGTGATAGGCCTCCCCGAAAGCATTCCCGTTGGCTGATGCGGCCACCACGAGCGTGATCCTCGATCTCGTGCAGCAAGCCTTCCACTACAAGCAGCTCAAGAAGGGCGCCAACGAAGGTATGTCTGCGCCTCCTCTCCCGTCTCGGGCGCCTCTTTCTCCCGAGAGAGAGAAAGAAAGAGAGATATTGCGAGCAACGGACAACGCGAGACTCATGCTGGACTCTTGGTGACACCACATGCAGCCACCAAGACCCTCAACCGTGGCCAGTCGGAGCTCATCGTCATGGCTGCTGACACCGACCCGCTCGAGATCCTGCTGCATCTGCCGCTGCTGTGCGAGGACAAGAACGTGCCGTACGTGTTCGTTCCCTCGAAGCAGGCGCTCGGTCGTGCGTGTGGCGTCTCGCGCCCGGTCATCGCCGCCTCGATCATCTCGAACGAGGGCTCTCAGATCAAGTCGCAGATCTTGACGGTCCGCAACACGATCGAGTCGCTGCTCTACACCTCCTAAGCAACCACCATATGCACGACCGATCGAGAGCGAGCGAGAGAGCGCCATTCAGGCGTCGAGCCGCACGAGCGCATGCCCACCTGCCTCCTTCTCCCGTCCCGACCGCCGTCCATCCGTCGTCCATGTGCATCTTCCTCCGGCTTACCACACAGTGATTCCTTGTATGAGTTTTGGTTAGTTGATTCGAACCCGTCGTGCCACACTGGCACGCGCGTGCGTTCGTCTGCAGCATCGGTCGTTGTCTCCATCGAGAGATGACAGACACACGCGCCGAGTTGTTCCGACCGACCCGAGCAACCACAAGGCTTGAGTGTAAGTTGTACTGATTCAGAGTCCTCATCCAATTAGAACCCTTTCTTCTCCCCACTGAACTGAGCGTGCTCACCAAGGGCCTGGCTCTCACACACGCACACATAGCGCAAGGCAAGTTGCATCGCAGAGCGATAGCGAGGGAGGAAGGAGGGAGGACGACGAGTCGGGGTAGGCACGGAGACGCGGAGACGGAAGGCGCTGTTCCCAGAGCGGGACACGTGCGACGCGTCTGCTGTTGCTCGCTCGCTCGCTGCCACCTGCTGCTGCTCTTGCTCTCGTTGGGACCTCACGCGTGCTCCTGGTGCAGACGCTCGTGTGGTGACGGCAGTGTCGGCATGTGATCATCGATTGAGTGAGGGAGCGAACGAGAGAGCGAGCGAGAGCACGGTGAGACCAGCCGCCCCATCGTGTTGCCACAGGCACGATATGGGGCCCAGACCGCATAGCAATGGCAACAGCAACAAGCGAGCGATCGACAAGCAGCCATCTAATGGTGCCAGCAAGAAACACCGTCTACTGGACAAGAGCAGCCGTGGCAGGGGTGATGGCCGCGCGCACGAGCATGCCACAGCGAACGGAGACCACAAGCACGACGACGACCACCACCTCGACAGCACCAAGAAGCAGAAGCGCCACAAGGGCAAACGCCGCAAGGGCGCTGCCGCCGACAGCCAAGCATCAACCGAAGCTGCGGCACAACCACAGCAAGCACAAGGGGACGACATGGATGGTGGTCGTGGCGACGAGGAGATCGACTCGCACGCCCACAAGCGACGCCGCTCGCGGCGTGGCGTCGAACTCGATCCAAGCCCCACCATCGACAACAACACGAACAACACGAACAACACGCCCGAGAGCGAAGCGACAAGTGGCGACGATGGGATGCAACTCGAGAGCGAGGAGGATGATGACGCACCAGTGCCACACCATCACCCCGAGCCGAGTTCGCAGAGGCAGCTTAGGTCGAGCGACAGCACTCGATCGACAGCGACATCGATTGATCCATCGATTTCGGTCGTGGAGCAGGAGGCGAGGCAAATGATCGAGCTGCAGCTGTGCTCGGTGGTCATCGACTTGCGCGATGCATCGGATCTCATTACACAAGCGCAAGAACGCAGCCCGCAGCAAGTGCAGCCAGAACAGCCACGCCAACGACGACGGCAACAGCAACAACCGGCGGTTGACCTTCAAGTTGCCACCTCGAACGCAGAGGCTCAAGATGACGCCCTTCCAACGAACTCGATTAGCGACTCGAGCAGTGAGACAAGCACCTCTCCAATCATTCCAACGACCATGGGCCGAGCAACAAGAAGAGCCGCCGATGCGAGATCAGCCGCCACAAGCGTAGCAGTGCCATCGGCCACTAGGAAGCGAAGGACAAAACCAACGCCAAGCCCATCCTCACCAACCTCACCAACATCAATCGTAGCTTCACCTCCGGCACCGCCGCCGACACTGGCACCACCCAAGGCGGCATCGAGTCGAACAACGAGAACCACACGATCGACTACCAGGGAGTCGGCCATCTCGCTGTCTTCGGCGCCACCCGCACGGCCGCCAGAGCTTGATTCAATCCCAACCGTATCGCCAATCATACCAACGCTACTCGTACTGACCAAGGCAGCCAAGGCAGCCAAGATACCCAAGGCAGCCAAGATACCCAAGGCAGCCAAGACAGCCAAGGCAGCCAAGACAGCCAAGGCAGCCAAGGTACCCAAGATAACAAAGGCACCACCGACATCGCCACCGACATCGCCACCATCATTGCCACCGACATCTCCACGAGCATCGCCACCATCATCGCCACCGACATCACTACGAGCCTCACCAGCATCATCGCCACCATCGCTACGAGCATCGCCTTCATCATCGCCTTCATCATCGCCTTCGTCATCGCCTCCAGCGTCGCCAC
>ERZ778026.1685-NODE-1685-length-26573-cov-91.186326_pt1 | contig 26573 bp, 38 predicted proteins | sample MGYA00375756_ERZ778026 | MGnify/ENA primary metagenome ERZ778026 (study PRJEB29350, sample SAMN05389820) | bioreactor metagenome | isolation source: Ammonium sulfate bioreactor | place: South Africa: University of Cape Town | collected 2014-02-18 ... | reverse complement strand
ACACTTCGGACTAGTCATGACGCCCGTCATCCCTTAATTTTCGCTTTCTTGGGTTGTTTACAGTAACTATCGATGGTTCAACGTCAATATGTTACACTAATGAAACTGCACATGAATCTGAAAATCCTGTACATATGGATCAGGAATATTGTGCGCGTTGGATTTTACCTGCAGTCATCATCACGTAATTTTCTTTACAACAAAGTTATTTATTGTTTGTCTTTAATTTTTCTACTGAAATTAGAGTAACAATATACTATTTCGAAAAAGTCGTTCTAGCAATGAGTCTGGGAGGATTTATCCAAGCGTTTCCGTACTATTTTTTATTGGTTGGCGACACTATACTCATGTGAAACCATATGACAGTGTTCTTACGAAGTTTATTCCAGTTTATATAAATGCATTTCAAACATGGTCTCGGCATAGAAGCGAATCTTTAACTTCTCGTTGGGATGAAAATTTGATCAGTGTTGATAATCAACCATCCAGTTTTCTTGATTTTGCAAACATAATTCACGATGGGAAATCACTTCAAAATGTATTAATTATATTTATTCTTATTTTTCCATGTATGACTATTGTCTATCAGGTAAAAAACGCTCACTAATTTACCGTATATGGATTTAAACTATCTTTTGTTTTCAACGTAGTTAGTATTCTTGTTCTCATCATTTTCGTCTATAACAGTCGATGTTTTCCGCACTTATCACTGAAAATTGGAACCAAATTTCTGATTTGTATGGGTTTTGGATTGATTGCAATGTGCTTAGCCGAAGGAGTAGAAATCTTTCGCCAATCTGCTTGCAATATCGGTAGAATATTAAAAACACATGCTTTAATTGATGATTTGATTTGTTATTATAGAAACTTCTTATTCTAATTTATCAATATACGCTACCATACCACAACATGTAACTATTGACATTGCTTAATCTCTCTTCATGAGCTTTCTTTTTGTATCAAAAATTACAGCAACACTTATTAGTAAGGCGATTAGTCTTAAATTTGACAATTTCCGAGTGAGAATTTTCTTTTCTAATTTCATTTATTTCTAATAATTGATTTAGTGTCCAAGTAGAACTATTAAAGATGGTCGAATAAATTATATTTATTTCTTCTCTCTTGCTGGTTTTCAATTAATTTGTGCCATTATATTTGTTATCTGTTCCAGAAAATTTCAAAAAACTCATCCAATGGAAAGACATACTTTTATTAAATATGAGTACTGTTTTCATCCAAGACACAATCGATCTTTCTGTACAAACAACATCGAGAGAAAAAAATCCTACTTTTTCTTTCATTTGTTTGGCTTTAATGATTTGATTTTTTTTCTTTTATTTAAAAAAGAAACGCTATATATGCAATAAAACACTAATAGTATCTGAATTATAGTTTGTGACGATGATATCAGGTCTATTATCACCGTTTAGGTCGGTAACGACGGAATAATGTGGACCAGAGCCAGTTATATAGTTAATTTCCGAAAGAAATGTTCCATTACCTGCATTGAGATAAATACCGATGCTGCTACCTGACAATGTCGCAACAATATCAAGGATATTATCACCATTGATATCGGCTAAAGTAACGGCTATTGGAGCACTACTTGTTAAATAAGTAACTTGCGGGAGAAATGTGCCGTTGCCTGCATTTATAAGAACACCGATATTAGCCGAACCAATATTTGGAACAACAATATCTGGTTTACCATCTCTATTCACATCTGCCACATCTAAATACGCTACCGAATTGCCAGTTGGATAAGTAATTTGAGATTGAAATATGCCACTGCCTGAATTTATAAGAATACCAACGTTATTTGAAGCACGATTGGCAACTATAATATCAGGTTTATTATCAGTGTTTACATCGGCCACTGCTGCTGTGTGAGGATTAATGCCAATTGGATATACAGTCCGAGAAAGAAACGTACCACTGCCCGTATTAAGAAGAATATCGACAGTGTTGCTGTAAATGTTTGGTAGAATGATATCAGGTTTGTTGTCACTGTTTACATCAGCAACAGAAAATAAATAAGCACTCGTTAGATTTGTGTATGTAACTTGAGGAAGGAATGTGCCGTTGCCTGTATTGAGGAAAACACCAACATTTCGTGAAGCTACGCCAGCATTTGACACAATAATATCATTTTTATTATCATCATTTACATCGCAGATTCTTAAACTGTGTGTATAATCGCCAGCAGGATATATCGTTGGAGTAAGAAATGTGCCATTGCCCGCATTGAAATAGACTGCCATCGTATCTGAATCTGAATTCGTAATAGCAATATCAGGCTTGCCGTCATTATTCAAATCAGCAGTTGATATGCCCACAGGTTTAGATCCGGTTGCATAGGTCACATGATTGTAGTAACCAGTACCAAATGCTAATGAATACAAAAACAACAATAACGCTATATCTATATGAGATAAATTATTCACTTGTAGTTGTTGTTGTTATTGTTGTCGTCGTGACAGTTGCTATCATATAACCAATATATTTACTCGAAAAAACATTTCTTCAAACTTACTATTATTTAATATTATTGTCAATAATACAGCCAACATTATACCAAGAAGCACCATGCCAATTAAAACGCAAAGACAACCGACTTTCCATATCGATGCACGTGCACGTCTAAACAATAAATAATCTACTGACACACATAGTCGTTGTAAACACCATGATTACTTTACAGATTTTCTCTCTTTATTAATAAATTCAGTATTACTCTTTTGAGTAATAGATACATGTGATAATGCAATAGTTGAAGAGTTCAACGCTGTCGCTGTCGGTGTTATTTTACTGCTGTGTGTTCTGTTCAATTTTGGAATTACACCTGAACGAATTAAAATCACTCTTCGAGTTGGAGCAGTCTAAAATAAATGAATGATCAAATCTCATCGTAGTGAAAATCATTGACATACCAAACTTCGTTTTCTTTTGGCAACTTTTCTTCGCATCTCGAAAATTCAAATTAATAATAATAAGAATATAACTCCACCTTCAGAAAACTAAGAAGTGCTCTTTTAATTATTTTATGCAAAAAAGACGCTATCTGTAATGAAAAGAAATAAAGAAACGCATTCTTACTGACGCTTGTTACGGAGCTGAATAAAACTGAGACATTCACGAATCCAAAAGTGATACAAGAAATTACTACAACGATGGCGAACTGGTCAGGCACTTGATTTAGATTCTAGTCTTGTTTTCACGCAAATTGCGATACTTTTCTTATAATGATGTTGAGCTGTTATTAAAAACGTATGGATCAATAAACATCTGATAAATGACATATGTATGAGTTTGAAAGCAATCGATTATTTCCTTCATGGTATTAATCATTTGGAAAACGATCAAACCAATATTCAAAAGTTGGAATTAATATCGAAATTATGTGAACATATTATTCCTTGTACATCTTCAAATCATTTATCATCTTTTCAACAATTAAGCAAACTATTAATTAAAATCTTAGGTCACTTGAGGGTGAGGGTGTTTGTCAATCAAAAAGCATGAAAAATCATTGTATTCTCATAAACGTTTAACTACAGATAATTGGTTACGTATTTCCATTCAAATCTGCTTGATTTACCATTGTTTTCTAAGAACAGGTACTGTTCAAAACGTGCTGTATTACATAAACTTGTCATTGGTACATAGCATAGTTTATTGATTCAATTTAGTATCAATATGCTTTTTAAAAAATGTGATAATAGCCTGTGCTGCTGCTTCAGGTTGATCAATGGCCATAAAATGACCACAGTTTTCTAGAATATGTTTCTCTGCTTTAGGAAAAATATTTGCAAAATAATCAGCAGCCTCAACCACGTAGACCTATAATTCCAATTAAAAACGGACTGTTTTTCAAGTGAAAATATGAAATAACCTCATCTTGTCGACCCCAAAGAATCAATACTGGTTTATCGACTTGACTGAACCGCTGACATTGCTCTTCAAGATAAGATTGTTCATAATTGATTAAAGCAGTAATCACTATATTTGAAATATTATTCGTGAAATCATTCGATCTACGAATTACTGCATACCTTTCTTATGTTCTTCGAGTAAAGGCAATCTTAATTGAATCAAACCGTTCAAAAACGGTCGTGGTAAATTGAGTTTTTTTACTGTTAATCTTTGAAACATTGTGTGCAGCTGTTCAGCAGTTTCAGGAATAAGATGCGTAAAAACACCTGTACGCATTTCTTTAACTAACTCTGTTTCATATCGTTCAATAGCTACAACAATCATTGATTATATTTTCTATATAATATCAGCATAAAACTTACCAGCAGGAGCTAACAAACCAATCATGCTTACATAACTAGGATATTTTACAGCAAATAGTCCGACTATAGATCCACCCATGGATGCACCAATGATACACATAGGATCTGTAAGATGTTTCTCGTCAAAAAACTACGAAATATTGAAAATAAAGATTGAATACAATCGAAGTTGCTTACTAGCTTAAGTGAATCAGCAAATTTATCGAAAGAATATTGTTCTTCATTCAATCCAACGGTTTCTCCATGGCCAGGTAAATCAATAGTAATGCAATGACAATCATCGGGAATGTTCTACGTATGATTCGAGAAAGAAAAAAAAATATCCTTGTAAAATTACTTTAAGAATTGAAAGCCATGTTTCTTTATTCGATGCTAATCCATGAACGAATACGATTGTTGGTTGACCATCAATCTTATGACCTTTTTCAGCGTAACTAAATGCTGCAGTTCCATCTCGATTGACTGGTAAAGAATGCTTGACAAGACCAGCTTGATAATTTGAATATCTGTACAATAAATGTGTATATACATATTAGATCAAATCACTTTTTTACCTAAAATATAATCCAGCGAGCCAAGCTTGCCTATAAACTTAAAGACGTATAAGTACGAAAAAAAAGGAAAAAATATGTGCATACATTTTCTATTTTGTGTATTGATCAATAAATAGTAGTCACGTTTGTGTCGTATTACCTTTAGAAATAAATATATACGTGCGCATATATAAAGAGAAGAAGAGGCAAGCTTTATTGATTCGATAACGAGAGGATGTTTTATTATTCAGTCTTTTAAAAAAAAAGAATTATGGTTTTTTATAATTCATTGCTGTGATGTGCTTTCTCGGACTCATTTTCTATCGAATGTTCATGCTCTGCATACTTCAAATCAAAAGCCAATAAACCTGCATCAATTGCAGCTGAAACATATGTTCCTATGTCGGGTATCAATGTCACCACACCTGAAGTCACTTCTCCAGCAGCTAACATATACGATTGCCAATCATCAGGATCATCGATAATTCGCCAAAATCCGAAAACAAAACCGGCTACTACATTAATATAATGAAGTCGTTTGACTAATTTGCTAGCTGTTTTACCAACAAATTTCATTGTACCTTTTGCGGCCACTTTCTCAACGATTTTAATCGCTAATTTTTCGGATGTTTTCATTGTTAATTTTTCACCAGCTTTCACCGAAGTTTTAAGCACGAATTTATCGAACATTTTAGCAGTAAACTTCTCACCGGCTTTCACAAATCGACGAATTGCTTTTAGTGCACCTTTGATCGATGCTTTGATCTTCGTTCGATACTCATCATCGTCTTCCGTATGACTGTTAACTTGTACGACTACTAAAACTAGTAGAAATAGAAACAAGACAACTTTTGTATTCATGAATTCAGTTTATAAAAAAAATAATCTATAACTTTCTGATATGCTCGTCCACGTGATTTTAGTCTTATGATAAGGAAAGAAACAGAGAGAATATTTATGATTTCTGTTTATGTTTGGTGTTGTAAAAGTCATCATTAATGACAGAAGCAAATTTAGTCGATTTACCTGTTGAAATACTCCATTATATTTTTCGCTATTGTGATGCTAAGACAATTATATGCAGAATTGGTGCTGTTTGTAGAAGACTTCACAATGTTGTTGATCAATATAATCAGATTGAACTTAAATTCGAACTTGACTGGAACATGTACTGGGCTATTGAGAAGATATCCCGTGCCAATCATCCAGATGCTGTGTCTTCTTTAAGTGTATTACATGGAAAGAAAGATATTCCTCACTGGACAATAGATTCGTTTATTTCTGCCATTCGTTCATTTACAAATATTCGACATTTATCACTTTGTTACATCGAATATAAGCAATTGCATCAGTATTTAAAATATGCAAGTACCTTACGATTAGTATCACTATTAATCAAATCAGGAGATACACTAAATCGTGATACATATTCTTATATTTCGGTCGTGATTGAGAAGTCAAATCTTCGAAAATTACATCTATCAAACTTTACTAACGAAATACGATATATTTCATGGCCTCGTGGGTGCCAATTAACGCATTTGACAATAAAAAGTTGTAATTATAATCAGCATATTGCCATACTTCAGCAACTGCCCAATTTGCATACATTCCAATTGAATACTGTTGACCTTACTCAAGACAGCAACCCTGATGCCCGATTAAATTCACAATTAGCATGTCTTATCTTGAAAGATTGTTCATTATCGATAGAACAATTGAAGCTACTGTTATCAAATACGCCTGAACTTCGCGATCTTAGACTGAACTTACGTTATAAATCACTTGATTCTATTGTTCAAATTTATAATTGGGAAATATGGGTTCGAACTGAACTAAATTTTCTTGATAAATTCAAGTTCTTTATTTCCTATGATGATTCGTCTATTAATGGCATAGATCTTCATTCAATTGTGCTTCTATTTCAAACACCATTTTGGCTCATTGAAAAGCGCTGGTTTGTTGCTTCGGAATATTTATTCCGTTATAGATACAATCGTACAATTTCACTTTATACAATGCCAGCTATTGGCATACATTATTGTGCTTATAATGAATTGACAATAAATGGAGTATTATTCACAAATGATAAGTATTATGGAGTTAAACATAACGAAGGCCGATATATAGATAAAATTGAAAGCAATGTAAGTAATGGAATTCTTCAATGAAAATATAACACTTGAATTTTAGACACTTGTTAATTTGAACATTGACGATGTGAAGTTCAACGATTTAGATGCACAATATCTTTCTCACATACTAAAAGATGCTCGAGTACATAATTCGTCTAACTCTGTATTATTTTATTTTGAAATTTAGGCGCTTCTAACATTAAAATTAAGAAAAAGTAGTATCACAGAAATTGGTATAAAATTGATTATGGATGCTTTGACAATAAATAATACGGTAATTATCATTTGTTGTAGTATTATTCGAGGTCTTTGTTCTTTTTTAACAGCAGACACAGACACTAGCTGTATTGGATCTAGAAGAAAATAAAATTGCCGATAAGGGAGCATATCATATATCTGATTTTTTACGAAATAATCAAGTAATAACTTCGATTATATGAACATGTTTTTCTATTTGATGCTTTGTATATAGACACTTACAACATTGAATCTTGGTTCGAATAGTATCACAGTTGTGGGTATCGAACATCTTACACAAGCTTTACAGAATAACAAAGTGTGTCACATTGTCTCCAGATCTATTGAATATGTATCCATTTTATTGTTCACAGACTCTTACGACATTAAATATTAGCGGTAATTTATTTGGAGATAAAGCTGTCGAATACCTAGCTGATATTCCGGCAATGAACAAAGTAAGTCATTCATTCTTTTCTTTCATTTCTTTCTTTTGTTTTGAGACATTGAAAGAGATAAACTTGCGTAAAAACAAAATTGGAAATGATGGAATAAAATCTCTAGCTCAATCGTTGCAAAATAACACTGTATATAATCTAACTTGCGTTTGTTTGTGTTGTATTAATTATTTTTCTTGGCATTTAGACACTTGAAACAATCGATCTTTCAAATAATTGTATCGCAGATGATGGTGCACAATATCTTGCTTCAGCATTAGGAAAGAACACCGTAAGTTTCAGTCGGATAAACATCGATTATATTTGTCTTCTCTTTTCATTGTAAGACTATCAAAATTGTTAATTTGAACGATAATAAAATCGATATTCGTGGAGGACAGTGCCTCATAAATGAATTACAAGAAAATAAAGTATGAAGTTGAATATACGTTTTCCACCTTGATCTGTATGTTCTTTCAACTAATTAAGACTCTGATTCGATTGTCTGTATCGAACAATTTAAATGGCTACTGTGAAATGATTGAAACTTATATAACAATAAAAAAAGATCCAGTAATTTATAACTTCATATTATATTTAATCGTTATATATCGTTTTATTTGATTGCAGTCGATAGTAAAGATGTCAACACATAGTCGTATTCCTATTGGTGACGGAGGAGCTATGCTGATCGCTGATATCTTACGAGCAAATAAAGTTATTCGAAAAATCTCTGACCCTACTATTGTCAAAGCATCTATTCTATATTTAGACACTTAAAGAATTTGTTTTAGCTGGGAAGGGTATTAAAGAACAAGGAGCAAAATATTTTGCTGATGTATTACGAGAGAATACTGTATAGTCATAATCAATTATTCTAATTATTTTTCTAAATTTCGTTTCAATTTCTTAACAGACATTAGAAACACTGGTGTTTGATTGTGATGAAATCGGAGTTGCAGGAGTGAACTATCTAATTCAAGCTTTACAAGCTAATAAAGTTATTGTACTCATCAGACTATGTTTTTCTTACGATCGTAGCAAATGGGCACCAGCATCTCTTTTTACAGATAATAACATGCTTCCTACCTTATGTAATGCGAAAGTAAATTCGATGAATGTTGAAAAAAAGATTTAAAATCGTTACGCATTTCTATATGTATAGATCTTACCTACACTGAATCCTGAAGGACCTGCAAGCCTCTATCTTGAAGCTCTAAAAGCGGCTGAAATGATACGAAATAATGAAGTACTACATTTGTCTACTAATAAAATGTCTTTTAAACATATTATCGTTCGATTTATGTAGAAGTATATTTATATTGATCTACGACATCGATATTTTCAATCCGACGGTATACAACAGATGGTTGATGCTATGCGTTCGATTACAGTAATTCTTGTCCACTATATGCAGTTCAAATTTCTACATATATACATATACTTTTTTCCTATCAAACAGACATCAAAGATATTACACATAGATGCGAACTGCATTGGATTGCATGGATTTCGATATTTCATTGATGAATTCAAAAATAATACAGTGAGTTTTAAATAGAATTATAAATACACTTTTCAAATGTCTTTGTAGACACGAGTTGGATTGTATTTACATGGAACAACGTTTTCAGAACATAGATTCTCCGGATTGTAAGGAGGGTCAGATGAAAAAAAAATAGTTTGTGTGTCTGTTTGCATTGAGTCGAGATCGGACATGATGATATAGTCGATAGTTTTTTTAATTGAAAATTTGTATGCTCTCATATTAATAGATTCAGTCAAGAGTCAATTGAATCGAATCACAATGGATGCTACTTGTGTCTTAATACAGTTAAAAGAATATTGGACCGTAGAGTAAATGATTAGTCTCAGTAAATATCTCTTTCTTCTATTTATAAATTAGACAAAAACGATGTTAAGTGTATACCATGAAATATCTACAGATGCATTCATATATCTTAGTCATATGATTGCGAACCATGCAGTAATGTGTTCAATGATTATCTCAAATAGTTGCATATATACGTACTGTTTTTCACTTATAGTCAAAATTCTTGACCACGTTAATTCTAAGTGGAAATCGAATGACATCCGATGCAGCAGTCTATCTGGCTAAGATCATAACAAATAACACAGTAATTCTTATGATCTCTATTTATTTTCTTTTAGAGTATGATAATTTCTCATCAATAGACATTGACAAAATTATCTTTTGAGAAGAATCCAATAGATGACGGTTCTATGAGAGTAATTGCTGCTGCATTAAAAAATAATCAAGTAGATCATAGTATTGAATTCATAATGAAAAGTTAAGAATCTATTGAATATTTATAGACACTAAAAACGTTGATTCTTTCACTAAATGGAATAGGTCCTGATGGTGCAAAGCATTTAGCTGATGTTTTAGAAATGAATACAGTATATTCATTTTGTTGAGTTTTCCATAATCTTTATTTTTCTACAAATAGACATTAACCACATTGAAATTAAGCAATAATCAAATTGGGGATAAAGGTGCACAATTCCTTGCTGATAGTCTATCGATGAATAAAGTTGTTGATTTTAATTTTGATCTATTTTCTATTCTATTAATTACAGACACTAACTGCACTAAATATTCGAAAAAACGGAATAGGATCAGAAGGTGTCTATTATCTTGCACAATTATTGATGATAAACAAAGTATTCTTCCTTATAATATACTCATATTCAAATAAGTGAATCTCTTTATGTCGATTGAAATTTGTAGACACTTCAAAAATTGTATCTTGTGTCGAACAAAATTGATGATCAGGGTGGACAACATCTAATCACAGCTCTGCAGAATAACAATGTGATTTTATTTTATTGTATTGATCTCATATTTATCATACGTATATATGTTGCATATAGACACTTATTCAACTTTCTATCGGATGTAATTTAATGACTCATGAAACGAAAAATCGTCTGAAAGAAATCATGCAAACGAAACTAGTAATAGTTTTCATGTCTATTTGTTTTCTTTTTGTTTGCATTTTCTTTTATAGACGCCTTGAATGAAGAACTATGTTTGATTTATACTTTTAAATTGATTGTCATTTTTTTTATTCTGGAATATCAATAAAATGGAATCATACATCGTGAAGAAACATTCTACCTTCCTTTTTTCACTTACTCTCAGTAGTGCGAAACTTCTTCCGAATCTTGAGTTATTCATCGTGTTCTTTCCAACATTTATTAAATGATTACTTTGTTTCATGGCATAAAAAAAATGCAGCAATGTATTGTTTGAAAACTTGGTAACATCCAACAATTCGAAGAAAAATTCCAATATGCTCATCATGTATCTTACATAATATTTTATATCGATTAGTTTTTAGGTTGGATGCCTGGGCTCAGAGAAGATCGTTTCTTTTACACCACACCTATCGTATTTCAGAAGACTTTTTATAACAGTCGCTTTCTCAAACTTTATTATCAAACGGAACGATGCCCAGAAAAAAGTACAGTGATAAATGCCTTGAAACAATTGGCTAATACTGTTAACTGCTCGAAAGTTATATCGAGAATAAATAAAATATCGGACGATTATGATGCCATTGATTCACAGATCTACAAGTCAGATCAACTATAAAGCACCAAAAGAAGCGTGCGTTGTTTATCGAGGAATGTATTTGAATAATCAACAACGTGCTTATTTCAAAATTGGCACAATATTTCGATTTCCTGGATTTACTTCAACATCAAAGTCAAAATCTCTGGCCGAAGGACGTGGTAATACTCTGTTTGAAATTCACATTTATGCAGGATGTCTTCAAGTGAGAGATGTATCAAGAGTATCTTTTCTCGCCTTATTCACTTTTTGAAGTTACGAACGTCGTTGGCAAATTGATTACCTTGAAATCAATTGATAATATGAGTTCAGTTGGTATGGAAAAATGATGAACCAACTTCGATAAACAATTGTAATCTAGCGTGGTAAATTTTGAAATTACTCAACCAAGCCCGAAAAAAATATAAGTTTTTGGTATTTTTTTATAACTGAGCAAAGCGTGTATATACATTCTTTTCTTTTTCTATGATAAACAGTCTTCATTAATTTAAGACATGCAACACACAATTAGCAGACTTTTCTTATTAAACAAAAAAAGAGGAAAAAGCAGGTGAACATTAATGAAAAAAGCATTTAGCAAATCCGATAACTGGTACTGTTGATGTTGATTTAGATTCTAATGGCAAAATATAATGTTTGCTGAAAAAATCATTTTGAATCCAAAAGAATTTGTTAATTGCCATTAGAACATTGACTTGTTTTTCTCTATCAATTTGTTCCGTATGCCAAATAGCATTTATCAATGCACTCTCAACTACTGCAAATAATAAATTAATATGTATATAGTTGACATGAACTAATGATGAACCATCTTTCGACGTATGAATACCTCCAACACGTGATAGATATTGAAGAAATTCATCGTCCCAATCAGTTTGAGTTAAAACATAATTCAAATAAAAACTTAACATATCTTTTCGATAATTCGTTTGAATATTCAATAAATCAGGTGTTTGACATTGAGTTGCATCGAAAGTTTCGAAACCATCATTACGAATATAAAAATAATCTCTTGTCACACTATATGAATGTAGTTTCGCATAAATTTGTTCGACAAGATCAGGTAATAGTGGAGCTAAAACAGGAGCAATATTATTAAGTGTATCAATATCATTTTGTGTAAAATCAACAAATTTCGATACGTAATTAAAACGATAACGAAGATCGTTTAGTAGCCGATTTTCATCAATAGCTTCAGCCATTTATCTTTTCAAACTCAACCATTCGGAATGAATTACAAAGACAAAGAAAAATTTTTAAATGACACATCATACTTTCTTTCCGCTAAACGTTCAAGTTTATTAGAAGGAAAGACAACACAAAATGGCGTGCTATGACTCATCGTACGTACTGTACACTTTCTTGATTTTATTCAAAATATAATATTAGCAGCAAACCAACTATTATAATCATGATTTTCCCTTTTTTGATTAACTGATAAGATAATATATTATCGTATGAATTTGTGTCAATATAAATATAATTATTTGATTTGATAAGTAGCTTCGTCAACGTTTTAATCGAGAGAACGAACAAAAAAAATAATCACCTTGAACTTGCGGATTCATTCCTCGCATTCAATAGTACGTTGTCACCAATAATTTGAATAAAATAAATCAACAACGAAATAAGTGTGGCCGAAAAGTTCATTTCATTCATTTTCTCCGAAAAAATTGATTTACTCACCTATCCTTGTCTAATCAGATCGACGTTGTTTGCACTTAATAATATTATTTAATTTCTCTCTCAATCGAAAATAAAAAAGCAAACTATATAAACGATGATGATAAAGTAAGAAAGATATTTTCTTATTTAGACGAAGAAACAAAAAACACAGACGCATTTCTAATCGTCGTAATTAACTATGCCTGAATTGCAAATCGAGGAGAGAGAATTAGATTTGACAATGACAACGAAAACGGACTTAGATAGTAACACCCCAACAGCTTCAGCAGCATCAAGTGAAAACAATCATCAATTATCATCGTCAATGGATAGTTTATGTCAATCAGTAACAATTGATGTTCCACGTAATGGTGTAACTCAGAAAAAACGAGTTTCAATCAATGATATTCTCGAAAAAGATATGGATAATGCTCTCAAACTAAGTGATATACAACAACAAGTCCGTGCAAGTATTGCATCGATACCTATTGAGGATATGCCACAACTTGAATCAATTGAAGTCTCAAGAAAAGAGTCGGGATGGTTCACACATTTACAGTTGAGTGATAGAAAACATGTTTTCATGTAACTATTGATGTTGTTGTTTCTAGTTCACTGTTCCAATCGAAGAAAAGGGATCGTAATTTCAAATTATATGAAATGTATAAATATGCTAATCGATACGATTGGTTGCTGATAATTATTGGTACTATTTCTGGTAAATGAACATCTGAATTTTCCCTTTTCTTTTTACCGTTCGACTTTTGTTCCCGTTTGTTTTAGCGATCATCGCTGGCAGTAGGATAAAAAAAACTAATCGAAGAATTCAATGATTCAGTTTTGTTTTTGTCTTTAGTTTGTTATCCTCTTATGTACATAGTTTATCAGAGATCACTCGATATATTCTCGGATTATTACGGTCCAGAGTCAAATTTAACAGCAAATTCTACACTACCATGGTGAATTCATTTGTGATTTCAATGAAGAAGAAAAAAATAGTTCTTTTCTTTTTTTTTCAATTCAGCGCCGAAGAAGTCAATCGAACAGCAATCGTTTCGCCATCTCACGAAATGAAAGTATTCATTAACTATTATGTCATTCTTGGTTTTGCGAGTTTCGTATTTACTTGGATCGGCTGGGTAACTTGGGCTATAGCAGCCGAACGGCAAGTTCGTCGTATTCGTTTTCGATTGTTTCGAAATATTCTTCAACAAAATGTCGGTTGGTTCGATGTTCAAAAGGCGAATGAATTGCCCAATCGTTTGAGTGATGATCTTGAAAAATTAAAAGATGGACTCGGGTACATCCAGTTGTTAGTCTACAAAAGAAGACCTATATTGTTTTGTTTTTTCTTCAGAGAAAAAGTCGCTGATTTTATTGCGACAACTGCTCGAATTATTGGATCGTTGGTTTATTCGTTTGCTGTTGGCTGGAAAATAACTTTGGTTTTCTTATCAATGTCACCGTTGATTGTTTTTGCATTGAATATAACAATTAAAGTAAAATTTCGAAGAAAAGAAAGATTTAACATTGAAATTGTTAGATGATCGTAAGCTTTACAATCAAAGAAGTTCAAGCGTTTGCATCGGCATCAGCTGTTGCACAAGAAGTTCTACAAAATATTCGAACTGTAACGGCATTTCATGGACAGAAAAAAGAAGAACAACGGTAATCCATTGCGTACTTTTGTTTATTTATTTTCTTGACGAGTTTTCTTTAGATTTGCCGATAGTTTAATTAATGTGAAAAAAGCAGGAGTACAAAAAGGTATTGTCATTGGATTATGTCAAATGGTGAACAGTATTTTGAATTATGCATCATTTGCAATTATTGTTTGGTACGGACCGTATCTTGTTCGAACTGATTGTGCAAATAATTCAGCTGGATCAGTTGTTGCTGTATGTTGAACATATCGTTTCTCTTTTCATCTAAAATAAAATGTTCGTTTGTGTTTTTAGATCTTTCTTGCTTGTACAGTATGTTGAATAATTCGAACAATCGATATGAAAAATAAGTTTGTTTTTCATAGACAGTGATAAAGTGTATCTCACAATTGATATTGAATATTGAAAGTTTTGCTGAAGCTGCTGGCTGTGCTGTTAAAGTATTTGATCTTATAGAACAAGTAAATGATTTGTTTTTGATTGAAAATGATTCGATGTACGTAAATCGTATTCTAGGAAACGGCTATCGATGCTTTCAGTGATCAAGGTGAAAAACCAGAGAAGATCACTGGAGATATTGAATTTCGAAATGTTGTTTTCACTTATCCTGCACGAGATGAAACAACTGTATGATGGATTTCTTTGATTGATCGATTGCTTTCTTTCAATCATCGATTTTATTTAGATTCTTAATAAACTATCATTACGAATTCCAGCTGGTAAAACTGTTGCTCTTGTTGGATCATCGGGTTCTGGAAGTAAAATACCAAACAAAAGAAAAAAAAATCACACATTTTCTTTGTTATAAATAGAAAGTACAATCGTTCAATTGATTCAACGATTCTATGATCCCGAAAACGGTCAAGTTCTTCTCGACGGGAAAGATATCAAAACATTGAATGTGTCTTGGCTTCGATCACATATCGGTATTGTTAGTCAAGAGCCCGTTCTTTTCACTGGATCGATCGAAGACAATATTCGCATGGGAAAAAATGATGCAACCGATGAAGAAGTGCAACATGTAGCTAAAATGGCCAATGCACATGATTTTATCATGGGACTGCCCGAGGTAGATTCGTGTGTGCTTATTCGATTTCTCAGGTCTGATCGATTCTTTGATTGCAGAACTATAAAACAGCATCGGGTGACAAACTAAGCGGCGGACAAAAACAACGAGGTATAGTTTCGTTTTGAAAAAAGATGATGTATGTTGTGATTTGTTTTCGATAGTTGCCATTGCTCGAGCATTGATTCGTAATCCGAAAATCTTGTTACTTGATGAAGCAACATCGGCATTGGATAATGCAAGTGAACAGGTTGTTCAAAAGGCCATTGATCGTGCGAAAGAAGGTCGAACAACAATTATTATTGCTCATCGATTGAGTACAATTCAACATGCCGATATAATCATCGCATTAGATCATGGTCAAGTGGTTGAATACGGAAATCATAGTGAATTAATGGCAAATAAAGGTCTTTATTACGAATTACTCTCGTCTCAAGGTCAAAAGAATGAAAATGAAGATAATGATCAATCCGACGAAGAAGAAGAAGAAGAAGAAGAAGTCGTAGTAGTAGAAAAAAAGAAAGAAGATGCGAATAAAGGTTTACGAATTTCATTGGCAGGTAAAACGAACTTGATGAATAAAACGATAATTTATATACGCCTTTTTTTTCATTTTAGTTGATCGAAAATTTTCCAAAATATCGATTTATTCAAATAACAATTCTGATATCGTCGAGAACGACATAAATTCTCCAATATCAATTGAAATCACAAAAAAGAAACGATGGTTTCGTACGCCATTCATCTTTAAAATCTTCAAGTACAATGCTCCTGAATGGCTTTGGATCGTTCTCGGTGCTATTGCTGCACTTGGCTACGGTGCAAGTAGTCCCGTGTTTGGTCTTATATTTGCTGATATGTATGCCGTATTCAATGTGCCTGATCTCGATGAACAAGCACGTATCAGTCGTAAATATGCAATAGTCTCGTTCTTTCTTGGAGTAGCCAGTGGATTAACTCAATTTCTAACAAGTCTTTGTTTTGCCAAATCAGGCGAAGCGTTAACTATGCGAATGAGAAAATTGGCGTTCAGTGCAATGCTTCGACAGGAAATAAGTTATTTCGATGAAGAATCAAATTCAACGGGTGCACTTGTTACTCGTCTTTCATCGGACGCATCAGCAACTAAAGTAGAATGATTCAGATTGATGAATAACATTACATTTATATTTGTCTATTCAAGGGTTTAACGGGAACTCGTCTTGATGTTATTTTTCAGACGATCAGTGCAATTATACTTGGACTTGTTTTGGGCTTCTTAGCTAGTTGGCAAATAACATTAGTTATTTTATGTTTTTTTCCTGTTTTAATTATATCAATGAAAACTCGTGCAAAACGAAAGAGAAAAGATAATGTTAATTTCAGTGAACTTGGTGCACGAGTGAGTTCGATGAGTGTTTGACAAGAATTGTTCGATGATTTTTAATAACATTTGTAGCATGCAGTACAAGCTATTGAACATATTCGAACAGTTATTGCTTTACAACAGGAAACTCGTTTTGCTGAACTCTACGAAGAAGCATTTAATCAAGATTTCAAGTTCGATATAAGATGTCAATTCGAATCGAATGAATTGAATTTGTTGTTTTATTTTTTTCAGAAAACAAATACGTCTCGCTTATTTAATAGCGTTCGGTTCAGCTCTATCAAGTACGATCAGTTATTTTTTTCGTTGTGCTGCTTTTGGATATGGAAATAAACTTGTTGAAGAGGGTACAATTAAATATACGGATATGTATAGGTAAATGAATTTATTCTTAGTCGTAGTTTGATGTTTCCACATTTGTTTTGTTTAGAGTTTTCTCTGTTGTAACAAAGACAATGTTTACTGTTAGTCGATGTATTGCAGTTGTTCCTGATTATTCGAAAGGAAAGAATGCAGCATTACGATTAATGAAATTACATAATCGGGAATCGAGGATTGATCCAAACGATGAATCGGGATATACTTTAGTAACAAAAAATTTTGAATTTTTTTCGATAAAATTTTGTTTTTATGTTAGGATCATGTTGTTGGTGATGTTGAATTTCGTGATATTAGTTTTCGATATCCAAATCGACCGACTCTTCGTATTTTTCGACGTTTTTCTTTGAAATGTCTTCATAATCAAACAACAGCATTGGCTGGACCATCAGGTGGTGGAAAATCAACAACCATTGCATTGCTACAACGATTTTATGATCCTGTTAGAGGAAAAGTTCTTCTTGATGGTCATGATGTGAGAGATTTGAATATTCGTTGGTTAAGATCATTGATGGGTCTTGTTCAACAAGAACCAATTCTTTTTAATCTTTCAATTCGAGAAAATATTGCCTATGGTGATAATAGTCGAGAGGTGACACAAACAGAAATAGAAAATGCTGCTAAAATGGTCAATATTCATGATCTAATTGTTTCATTACCAGAAGTAAGATTAATAATTTGATATTTCGTATAGTTATATTAATACAAAACTTATAGGGATATGATACGTTATGTGGTGCAAAAGGTAATCAATTATCCGGTGGTCAAAAACAACGAAGTTAGTTCATTTTTCTGTCGAAACTCGTTCATTTTCGAGATAATTTTCTAGTTGCCATTGCGCGTGCGTTGATTCGTGATCCGAAAATTTTACTACTCGATGAAGCAACATCAGCATTGGATAATAAAAGTGAAAAAGTTGTACAAGCAACTCTCAATGAAGCGAAAAAAGGTCGAACTTGTCTGACAATTGCACATCGATTGACAACAATTCAAAATTCCGAGAAAATCGCTGTTATTAATCGAGGCAAAATGATCGAAGAAGTGAGTGTTCGAGACGAATATTTGTTCTGTGCGGAAAAAAAAATCACTGTCTATTTTTCAGGGAACACACGCTGAATTATTACAACAAAATGGAATTTATGCTAAACTTGCGACAGCTCAACAAAAACATTAATATTGTTTTTCTTTTTCTGTTCTTTATATATAAATAAAACATTTCATTTTCAAACGATAGTATTATTTTATCGGTGGCTGGAAATACAGTCCGAATGGATGAATGATTTTGAGGGTCATTGTGCGCATCATATTGCAGTTTACTCGATGGTATTCATGTTACTAACAGTGACGCATTTTCTATATTTTTTTTCTTTTCTTTAATATCGATTCTTTTTCGAAATCGATCAAGCGTGACTCTTGAATGTGAGCATGATTTGTGCGTTTCTCTAACGAAAAAAATACTCAATGGTAAATATTATATTGAAGTATCGTTTTTATTTTCGAATTAATGTTAATGGCTTTCACGTCGTGTCAACTGTTTCTTGCTGTTCTCATGTTAATCACGGGTACATTTAATACGATATCGATAAAATGGGCAAATATGTAATACTGAATTTATGGAATTATTTTTCTATTTGTTTTTTAAATCAATGAATTTTAGGCAAGTTGCACATTTTTGTAATAAATCAGAAAATGCAACTGAATATCATCATCCAGTTATTCAAGTAAATTCGTTTAGTTTTTTTTTTGGTTTATTTCAGTAAAATATTCGAGAATGATTTAGACGTTGGGCATGTTTATTGGAGAATTTTTTTGTTTAGTAGCATTTAAATTCATCTGGCTTACAACTATTTACTATCGTAGACATCACGTGACATACGATAGCAATACATCACCTGATGTACATGTCATAGATGGAGGAGAACAACATTATAACGTTTTGATCTTCCTAATTCCAGCGTTATTCGACATGGCTTCAGCATCATTAAATAATTTTGCCCTACATTATATAAATGCAGGCACTTATCAAATGTTACGAGGTTCTGTTATGATATTTACTGCACTTTTCAGGTAGAAATCTTATTCAATGTGAATATTTTTATTTACATTTTTTTTTGTTTTCTAAATAGTATGTTATTTCTTCGAAAGAGATTAACATTAATTCAATGGATTGGTATATTTACTGTCATTGTCGGTTTGGTTATCGTCGGTTTAGTGACTACTTTATCTGGAAATCATAATGATAATTCTACTTCGACTACTGCTCAGCAAGTTTTAGGTGTTATTTTCTTGATTCTTGCAGCGATCATTACTGGTTTACATGTATGAGAATAAAAACGATTCAAACAAAATGTAAATTATTCTTTATATATTTAGATGGTTTATCAAGAATGTTTCATTAGTCGATACACTATTCCACCATTAAAAGTTGTCGGTTGGGAAGGATTGTTTGGATTGATTTGTCTTGGTTTTTCTTTAATTCCCGTTGGTTATGATTTATTTTGTTTAAAAAAAAACCCGATTAGTTTCCTCGTTTTTTTTTAGCTTAATTATATAAAATGGAGCGAGTCAAATGCAAGTCCCGATCATCGTATTGAACATTTGCCATCTGTGCTTTGTCAAATGGCTGACAATCATAATATTATCTTTGCAACTATTGGTTCGAATAGATTTATTTTTTTAGCTACTTCAATTGATTCGTTGATTTTTAGCAAATATTATTTCAGTTGCATTCTATAATTATGCTGGTGTTGCCGTAACAAAAGAATTATCTTCGACAACACGTGTCGTGATTGATAATGGTCGAACTGTTCTTGTTTACATCGTCTCAGTCACTATTTTCAAAGCAACATTTCATTTTCTCGATGTTCTCGGTTTAATTCTTTTAATTCTCGGTAAGTTCAAGTTCTTATCAAATGAAATCAAATTGAAACATTTCAATCTAGGTGTCGGTATTTATAATGGCTTATGGGCACATTTGCACCATCGAGTTATACAACCAATACGAACAACAACAGAGGAGACAACAACGCTCATATCTGATTCAAACCAAATAAATTCATATAGTTGAATTGAAATGTTTTCTTATTTGATCATTGTTTCAATTAAATCATTTGATTCTTCAAGTATATCTACTGTTAACGTTTCTATGACGTGTGCTTATAATGAAATCTTCTTTTTTAATTGCGAACTGTTTGTTATATTTAGAAATAATTAAACTAGCCAGTAGTGTCTTATTTGAAATTTGAGTTCAAATTTCAAATGACTAACTTATAAGCCTTTGTCGATTATGTCTACCGTGTACACATGTCCTCCTTCACCCTCAATTTGGAATTAACGTGAATAGTAATTTGAAATTTGAATTTAAGTTTCAAGTATGACATATATGAAACTAGCATAATAAAAATGAGACTTTTTCGGATGTTTATTTATCGAAATATTCACTTGCACATCATCGTGGATCGTCTGCATATTAAATAATATAAAAGAACCCAAAAGCAATTCTCAATTCTAAATTAAATGAGCTAATTATTGTCTTATTTTTTCACAAGTTCATTTCTCCTTCTCTTCGTATTTCATCAACATGAATTTAACGGATACTCTCATTATGGTTCAAAGTAGCATCTTTGCCTTAACAGTACTTTTTGCTTTGATATATGCATGTTTAATTCTATGCATTCGACGTATGCATCGTACACATTATTTGTTCATATTAAATATTTGTATTAACATAACAACATCTTGTATATATTTTGCACTTTATTTTCAACTTAAATTTCAACGTATGTCATTAGCTGTATGTGTTATATTTGATTATTGTTTTTCTGCAGCAAGTATGCAAATACCATTTGCTTTTGTTGCATTTACGGTTTATCGATATTGTTCAATAATATATCATATGAAAGGATTTTTCAAAACAAAACAATGGATTATTTCATGTATATCAATACAATGGATGAGTCAGCTCATCTGTCCACTGGCTAGACTCACATATTACACTGTAATAAAAGAAAAAAAAAACTGTTTTTTTTTAAATTTAAACGAAAATGAATTTCTATTTAATAGACTTGCACTAGTCGATATTGGGAAGCGATCTATATATATTTTGTAGCTGTTGTTTTACCATTGGCAATTAACATTATATTGCATGTATTAATTTTTATTAACGTCAGATATTCATCGAATCGCATTCAACCCCAAGTTACGACTCAAGCTACCGGAGGAAGTCATATTAATAGCCTACAACTACAACAGCAACAACCAAAGATCAATCGACGAGATATATCATTGTTAAAACATATGCTCTTTATCTTTACAATGTTTATCTTCGGTTGGACACCAGTATTTATTATAAATATCGTTGATTATATAGTTCGTGTTAATTTTGTACTTGTAATGTGTTGTGCTTATCTAAGTGCAGTTTGTTGTCTCGGTATAATTATATATTTATTTTTATGTAATCATGAACTAAAAACCTATTTATTTACTTGTATTCGACAAATCTTTTAAATAAAGTTTATTTAACATAGTAGAAACAGAAAAAAATATAGAAGTCAGTTTTCTTGCTGATTTAAGTATGATGAAACTATATGTTTATCTAATGATGAAAGCGAATGCCATCGTCTTGACGGAGGATTTTCCGATATTTTATCGATCGTATTCATTTCGATTGCCGTCATTACACGAGAAATGCCCATTTGGTTGTTAACAAAATCTTCGATTCTATTTTCAATATCATCGATATTTGTTGTCATACGATTTTCTTCGATAATTGTTTGACATTGTGTTTTTCGAAATCGATTTCGAATATTCGAATTCGAACGTGAATTATTCGATGTAAAATCGACGCCATTTGAAATTGGTTTAACGGAAATATCTCGAACGGCACGATATCGACCACAATTATTCAAATGTTCATTTTCCAGACGAAAAAAATTCCACGTAAACCGACGAATTAACTCAAGTATACCAAAACAAAAACCGGTCACATCCGAATATTCAGCTGCTCCGGTGTTGAATTGTATGAAAATATTTACTGTCCAACTATATCGAAAGACAACATCTTGAATCATTGCATAATAATAATATTTCTTCGATGAATAGATAATATGATCGCGTAGAAAACGATTTTCACCTGCATTCTTATTAAATAAACCCCAATCCATTTTAATATCCCATATGATTTTATAAGTTGAATTGATTAACGCAGCAATAATCCATGTATAAACAAATGGATTATTTTTCGGGTTATTCGGATGATCTGCATTGAGTGCAATTGTTCCACGTCGAAGTGAATTCGTAATTGCAACGGCAACACTAGCTGTGTACTTGCCCGCATTGACAAGATGTGGATATTTGAGTTTAGTGTCATAGTATCGACGTAGACATTGTGTCAAACGAAATAACGATGGTGTTGCAAGAAGAAATGCTTGTAGGAGATATTTTGTCCAACCTGTACAAAAGACATTATGAGGCGATGATGATGATGTGAGATTTGTTGACCACCAAGAACGATCAGAAGCGTAAAAACAAAAGAAATATTCGAGATCATAGAAAGCTAATTCAACCGATGTTATTTGATTGCAAAGCCAATTATCAGCGAAACGAATCGGATGAAACGCTGCTGTAACAACTAGACCTACTGTCCGTAAAAGCCAATAACGTGCTGGACGATAGAATATCGGTAGTGGATTAATAAGAAAAACGATCATAATTATGACAAATATAAGTGGATGTATAAACGGATAGAAATCGAGATAGGATGTGAGAATGAATGTGATGAAACTCAAACACCAGGCAACACCTAAACCTGTGCCAATTTCAAGTAATTGTTGATAGGTTAAATGATGACGTGGATCTATTTCGAATATGAGAATATGATTGACACCAGATGATGACCAACCATAGACATTGATGCCAGCTAAGATAATTTGAACAATAATGAGAAATGGTGAACGATAGAGATGAAGAGCATCACGCCATGCCAATGGATTGCCTGTTCGACTTTTATTTAAAACAACAATCAAAAGAACGACAATTGGCAAGAGAATACAAAGTGCTCCTAGGATGATTTCATTTTGTTTTAACATAATCAGATATTTCGATGATTATAACTTACCAATAAAGATACCAAGACGAAATGTTACCATCGATGATTGTTTTTCTTCTAATGGTGGAACACGAAGACGTTTCATAGCTCGTGCACGATCACCCGATTCGAGTTCATCGATAAATATCCGTTCGACATCTCGAATTAATTCTGTTACTGCAGTTGATGTATAAAATGTTGCTGTATCAATATGCAATTTCCTAGAACAGAAAACTGACTCGATACAAAACAAACATCACGAAAAAACATACCGCCATTCATCACCACGCGTTGTATGAAATAGTTTATCATGTTTTTTTAATATTTTAATAAAACCAGTGAAATTAAGTAGTTGATATTTTTGTAGCAGAATTAACATAAGATAATATTCGCTGAATGCCGTTTTAAGATTACTTAAATCTTTGTGATGAGTATCATTTTTTCTTTGCATTAATTTATTTTGTACTTCATCATTCAATTGACCAACTTTATTCGTTCGTCGAATGATAGATATCGTAGGTTTTTTACTAGAAGATATTTGACCATAGATTAGTTTTCTATGTTCAACTTCATCCTTCAAAGTTGTAAAACGTCGTAATGATCTAAATGTATCATGTATTTATTATGCGTTTTGAATAATTAAAGACTTATACTCAGCCAATTTTTCAGTAAAGAATGTGTTCACTTTGGTGACTTGCTTGGCACAAAACTAGTAGAAGACTCATGAAAAGTAAATTATAATTACTTATATATTGGAAATTCTTACTTCGAAAAAATCCTGATCAATACGAAGAAAATATTCCTCATCATCGCCATCATCATTATTAGGTGCTTCAGCAGCTGCTTTCTCAAGTAATTCTTTCATTTCTTTATATTGAATATACTGAGAATTCCATTCAGGCGTTAAATTCGCCAACAAATGTACACCAAATTTCATTTGAATGATTTCAAAAATCACAAAATATATCTATAAAATATCCTTACTGATTTTGTTATCAAATCGTATTATCGATAATGAAAAGAAAAGAAAAAGAAACGCACATCTATATATATACGTATACTTACGCTATACGAGGAATATTATACGCCAAATAAACACAAAGAACATTTACCCTTTATCGTTTACATTAAAATCTACCTATCACATTTCATTCTTGAGGAGTTGTTGATTTCTTTCGAAAACATTCAGAATAAAATCATCTGATATTGAGGGGTGAGGGTGCGGGTGAGAAAAATATCTTTTACAGTTACAGGTGTAAACAAAAACATTGCTGCAGACGATTTCTTTATATTGAGTATATGGGCTTTTATATGTATGCGTTTATTCGAGAAAGAAAATGACTCTTAAGGACAAATTAATCAACCGAAGCGAAGCGAGAACAATGTATTAATGTTGAATGTATATTTATCGATTTTAAATATAAAGAAAAAAGGATTTAAACAAAACTTATTCATTATGTGCTTAATTATTAGTTATAGTTAGATTTCTTTTAATGAATGAATCTAAATTTCGGTTAAGTATTTTGAATACCAAATAATTAATGATTCTCTATATATAACATACAATGAAGACTGGTTATAATTAATTTATTTTGTGCATGATAACATTTTAATCACTTCTCTTCGAAATGTCTTGGAAATAAATAATTGACAATAGAAACTCGTACAATACGGTATGCCAATAAAATAGATACAAAAATTCGTAATATTTCTTTCAATATATTGTTGTGGAGTAGATTTTACATTTGACATTGTTATTTGTTGATATAAAAGGAAAAGACCATAGAGACAACTAAATGAAGCATATATTGTTGTGTCCAGAAGTAGCATACGCATTAATTGTCGATCTTTAGATTGATTCGAATGTGAATGACGACCAGTAGTACTTAATGGATTATCTTGTGTATGCGATGGTAACCGAACACGTCCAATCTGTCGAACATTTCTTATCGACCATAATCCTAATATGATCAATAATGCAACTGAAGTAATTTCTTTTGTTAGTGAATATAAGCCAATAAATGATAAATAACGACCCAATTGAAAGTAGCAGACAAAATAATTTGGTGCTAATTGCAAAAGACTTGCAAAAATGATGGCATGTGTATGACATAATGCCCAAAATAATGTTCCAATTAGAACAATTAGATAAGCAGAACGAATCGTACTTCGCTGTCTTGTATGAACATTTGATGATGTAACTAAAATTCGATCAATCGATGCCAATATTAAATAGAATGGACTTAGAAAATTACATAAAATTGTTGAATAAAGACGTAAACGACATATTGAAATGTTATTCGAACTTAGATCAATATTATATCCTAATTCCAATGATAAGGATAAATAGAGTGTATAAATAAAGATAAAATTCGTGACATTATAAGCTATGAAATAAATTGAACATGGATTTTTTTGAAGAGATTTTTTTGTAAATACACATAGATTCATAATACAACTTATTGTTCCTAAGATCATTGTAAATGGACAAACATATTTATATAAATACGTTTGTATAATTTGCAATGAAACTGCGACATCAATTAATGTACTCATGTCGAAAAAGAAGAATGAATGAATGAATGAAAGAATTCTTTCAAGAAGTTTTTATACTCAAATCAACAATTCAACATAAATTTTCTTTCAAATTAATTATAATTACAGATTCTTTTATTATAATACAGCAGTAGGGTTTTTAATTATTAGGTTGGCAACAAATTTTTTTGCGCTTTTTTTTGAAAATTTTATTTTTATCTTTTAACTTGGAGAATATAATTAGCTTTGACCGATATATGCTCCATCAGTATCTATGACTTGTTATCAATGTTCCGGTAGAGAAAGGATCCCACGCTCGTAGAAGTCCTTGGATTTATGATTGAAGAAAGTGTCGATCTCGGTTTTGTCGTTGAATTTTTTCTCGCGTAAATAATTAGCCAAAGAATGAAACAAGTGATAGTCAGTGAGTGCCAAATCAGGAGAATATGGTGGATGTGGAATCGTAATTCATCCGAGCTTCAATAGCTTTTTATGCGTCGACTTTGCGACATGAGGTCGAGCATTTGTCATGCAAAAAATAAATTCGATCCTGCTTTCCTTGAAGTTTTGCTGCAACTC
>ERZ778026.1666-NODE-1666-length-26790-cov-115.148307_pt1 | contig 26790 bp, 18 predicted proteins | sample MGYA00375756_ERZ778026 | MGnify/ENA primary metagenome ERZ778026 (study PRJEB29350, sample SAMN05389820) | bioreactor metagenome | isolation source: Ammonium sulfate bioreactor | place: South Africa: University of Cape Town | collected 2014-02-18 ... | reverse complement strand
CAACGACAAGTACAACAACTACTACAAGTACAACTACAACGACAAGTACAACCACCACAACAAGTACCACAACGACGACTAGTACTACAACAACAACAACCAGTACGACGACGACGACGAGTACCACAACAACAACCAGTACGACTACAACATCGAGTAGCACAAGTACAACTACCAGTACGACAACAACAACTTCATATCCTATTGGTAAGAAAATACAATGCTAGTTTTAAAAAGTCAAAATGAATTTGAAATATTCTATAGAAACAGTAACAGATTGGCCGCTGATTGTTGGCTTGTCAACATTAGGTCTGATACTATTGTTGTTATTATGTAGTTTATGTTGTGTCTATTGTTGTTCATGGTAAGTTGTATATACATATTGAAAGTGACAAAAATGTTGAAAATAATTATATAGGCGTCCAGCAGCAAAACGTCATCGAGAAGAACTAGAGGAAGCACAACAACAATGGAATCAGTTTGTGGAAAATCAGAATCCACCGATGATTATTGAATCTATACCAGAAGAAGTACCTACGACTACGATAAATGAGCCGATTCCTATTGTAGAAACTCCTAATCCTGTATATAATATGCCCAGTCGGCCGTCTGTTTTCGTGGTGAATCTTCCAGTACAAGTCGCTCCAAAAGAGCAAAAAAGAGTAAAAACATCGTTTATGATTATTCGAGACAATCGTGTGGTACCAAATTCTACAAGATGGTCACCATCGATGTCATTTAATAGCAAAACAAAATAAAAAAAAAAAGAACAATGTCTAGTATCACAAACTATTCGACCAATGTCGATAAATCATTGATGTATTATTGTTTGTATAATAAAATTTCGATTGAGTTAAACGGAATAAATTCGTTGCAAACAAGTACACACCAAAGAAATATAAAAAAATAAGAAACATTTTTTGATATCGATTTTGACAATTTAGAACACTGGGTATATCGGGTAGACCGAGACTGTTGCATAGGCTATGAGCAAGAAATGATGGTAGAAAATGTCCCGTTCGAATGAATAAAAACGATGAATAAACACCGAATATATACGTATAAGAAAATTGAAAGACATGCATTAGAAAAATATTTAACAGAGCTATTCGACGAGTTGATGTTTCACAACGATTTCGATGGATATGTTCTAACATATGATGAAAATGTGCAAGACCAAAGAATAATGGCGAATAGAATAATGCTGAATTCAATGATACATGTGAATATAATACGCATAAGATCGAAGAACGAAAGACAAATTCTAACAATTAGAAACTTAGCGGATTTATTTATTTATTCATTTGTTTTACCTTCACTAAACGGTGCAACAAGATAATTTCTTAAAAATACAGCTTTCTCATTTAAAGTCCACTTGAATGATAAGTCTTGCCATTCTCGAAAAATTATCCATTGAACAATCGGTCCTGTATAGAGTAAACATGTCAATAAAATTGGACAGAAAATTAGTTTCCATATCGAGCAAATATTCGTTCGAAAACCTAACCAATGATGAATGTTTACATTGGCATTTGAAAGATTTTTTAGCACTATATAAATCACAAAACATAAAATCACAACAGCTAGAAATCTTCGTAGAATAACATTCGATTGATTTCGATTGAATCGTTGATTTGATGGCGAGAAAATGTACAAAATTAAAACATATCCTATCGAAAACAGTACACAAATAATGCCTGAGGATAACAATGAGAGATAATCGAACGGTGCAACATCATCCATTCAATAGAATTTATCTGAAAAAAAAAATATGCAAAACTGATTTATTTAAAAATAGAAGAGAGAAAAAACAAAACAGTTATTTTAATGTTGCATATTGCATTAATTTTTGTTGAATCGGTGGTCGACATTGAATCTGTATAAATTTGAGAATATATAATGGAAGACATGAGATCACTGTAATAACTAAGACACGCCAGAGGAAATTTAGTGAGAAAATATGAGCAGAATCGAAATAAGATTTAAAAACAAACAATGTAAAAAGATAGCAAAGTAAACTGAGAAATTCAGCAATGATCATAAGATAATGCCATGTTCGGATAGTCAATGCGATCATTAATAATTCAGTTAAGATAAGCGCAGTAAATGTAATTGAAACAATATGAATGAAATCATCATCGAATAATATAAATGATCCATACATAATTGCAGCGCCTTGATAGATTGCAATAAAAATCCAGAGAAAAAATGTTTTATATGATAGACTTCGTCCTTTAGCCAGTTCTTTGTACAATTCTGGATAGAGTAATGCAATATCAGATCGAACATCTTTATCTAAAACTAATGAAAATACTGGAAACATCGTATAGAATGTTCCATAGCCAACCAAAAGAATTCCTTGATAGATAGCAATGGTTGCAAAATAGAAAATCGACGAGAATATTGTTTGAATTATACTAATAATTAGGCCACGATAGATTATAAATTGAGATAGAACAGCCGAACGTTTGTAACTGTTACGACCATGAACAAGTAATAAACGTGAAAGATGCGAAAATTGATTGATAGAAAAATCAGCAGCTAACGATGCTTGTTGACCTTCTTTACCAACGATACCAATTCCTACATCGGCTGTTTGAATCATACTGACATCATTACCTCCATCACCAATAGCACAAACTCGAACTTTTTTATTACCATAATCTCGCAATAGTTTAACAACGGACGCTTTCTGAGTTGGTGAACAACGACAAACGACAACAGCTGGACTTTGAATACTCAATTCCATGAGATCTTTTTCATAGAAAGCTAAACAAATTTGTAATGTATCACCAGTAATAATCAAACAAGCATTGGTCTTTCGACGAAAATAATTGATTTCTTGTAAACATTCTTCACGTGATCGAACCGATTTAAACGTATAGATTTCATCATTACGACCGATTAATTTCGAACTCTTTGCAATACATGTTGCTGTTTCCAATTTATCACCAGTTAACATCCAAATTTTAATTCCAGCATTATGTAAAGTTTCTAATGTTGGCCGAACATGATCCTGTAGTTTATCTTCGACACCTGTTACACATAATAATTCCAGATCACGTTCAAGTGTTTCAATCACTTCTTGTATACAATAATTTCGATTGACTGTTTGTAAACGTGCTTTACTTAAACGTTCCTCAAACTCATGATATTGCTCATTTGTAAGTGATTTTTTTCCAACAACTAATGTTCGTAAACCTTCACGTGCCATATTCGAACATTCTTCTTGAAGCCAATCATTATATTGAATCATATTTTGCATGACAATGTCAGCACCTTTCATATAGAAAACAATTTCATTTGTTTGTAGATCTCGTAGAATAATTCCCATGCGTTTTGTTTCGGATGTAAATGGAAATAATTGAAGAATTTCGTAGTGTAGAATTTCTTGACTGGCATTGAATTGTAAACGAATCGATTGAAGATCACGATGAATGAGTGTTAGGCCAACTTGTTCGGTCCATTCGACAAGTGCGATTTCATCGGGACTCGATGCTTGATAGGTAATTTGATTTTTGGGTAATAATTCGACAAGATCCGATGCATACGTTGAATTATCTTCGCCTTGTGATGTTCGTTCTTCGATAACAGGCGTCACATTATGACAGAGAGCAATCGCTTTAACGGCATCGGTCACTTTAGCTGATTCCGTCTTTCGAATAATATTACGTACTTTTCCTGTTGATTGTTGTTGTTGTTGTGGTTGTTCGTCTTTGACTGTCGATTGTCGTAATAGATTGTAGATTTCTGTTTGATTTTCATTTGTATACGAAACTGTACCGAGATGAAGCCGTTTGAAAATCATTAAATTTTGTGTTAATGTTCCTGTTTTATCCGTTAGAAGATAACCAATACGACCTAATTCTTCAGGTATTGTACTCGAACGTACGACTGTATCGGGAATATTTCGATCACGTTGTATAAACCAAGCATAAACTGTTTTACCTAATTCAAGATTAACACAAAGACTAATCGGTATCATATACGAAAAAAGTAGAATAAAACGAATTAAATGTCGATACCAATAATAGGAGAAACCTTTCAAAGCCACCATGATCAACGAAAGAACAACTAAACCAAGAAATAACCATTTTACAAATGTATTTATTTGTAAATCAATAAGACCAATTTTCGAACGTGGTTTACTCGTATTCATAACCATACGTGTATCACCACCTGTATAAACAACGCAACCTATAACATCGCCTGTAGCAACGACAGTTCCCGACCAAAGAATATTTTCTACAGTCAATGGAACATCTTGTTTCCACGTGAGAACACCAATAAATTCTTGAATATTTAAACTTGGTGGTTCAGTATAAATCTTGGGTATGACATGTCGATCTGTGACAAGAATTGATAGATCATCGAGTGATTGACTCAATGGTACAGCTATACGTAATTTCCAATCGGTTTCACCATCGAGTTGATCAGTTCGAATGAAACAAGTACCTGATTTATCCGTTGTTTGCAATAGAACAATATCTGCTGGTACACGTTGATTTTTTTCAATGAAAATAACATCCGATACTTGCAATTTCGAACTTGGCACGATAGTTTTCTGTCCATCGGCATTCAATATAGTATAATTTTGAGAATTTAATTGTTTATCTCGTCGGGCACGTTTAATGTCATCATAGGCTTCGCGTATCATCGTTACTACGATAACAAATGTTAATGGAGCCCAGTATGTATACAGAGGACCAATACGAAGTGTAGGAATAAATTGTAGACATGCCATGACGAGAAAATAGAAATTTATAAATAAAGAAAATTGCTGGAATAGCACAAGTGGAATAAATGTAATGATATTATATTTTTGATTTTGAATGACATTTTTAGGATACCAAATCGAATTCAATTGACGACGACCAATCATGACATGTCGTGGTTGTACTCGATGCGGTTTATTACGAATATGGTTAAGTATTTTCGTGTATAACTGGCCCATTGCTCAATTCGATTCAAATATCAGCGTGCAGACATACAATATTTGTAAATATGTTATTGCAACGATCGATCGATGATTAGTGATGCGAAATAAACGCGCTCCAATGGAGACCTTTACTGTCAGATGTCGATAGCAATAATCATTTGTACGTTCTTCGGCTTCTTTTTTCGTCAGTTCTGTCCTGTTCTGTTCTGTTCTGTTCTGCTTTTTTTTCTTGCTTTCTTTTGCCGTTTTATTTTATTCGAAAGTAGCAATGATATAATTTCAGCAGAATGAGAGAAAGATGACAAACGCAAAAGCAAAACAACAAGTTACACGCACGCTTACATGAGCAGCAAAAGAGATAGAAGGAAAAATAATGTAAAAAAAAGAAAGTAAGAACAAACAAAATCACCATTCAACAGTAGCAGTAAGAATAATAAGAATAATAAGAATAATAAAAAGTGCGAGAAAAGTCTGTTGGACTTTTCTGAAGTTTCCTTCTTTTTGTTTTAGTTTTGCTTTTTCTCAACTGATAATCATAAAGAATGGGATTGCTTTTTTTTCATAAAGGAGAAACTGATAATAACTATGTATAAGTAAGAAACGAAAGAGAAAGAAAGAGCGAAAAGTACGGTAATCTACATGAAACAACAATCTGAGCACAGCAAAATATTGTGTTGGTAAATAAATGGAAGAAAAAAACACGCACACGTCACACAAACAAAAGAGAAAAGAGAGCAAAAAGAAATATTCTGTTGGTTGATAATTATTGTTATGCTATTTGTTTTTAATCTCGTATAACGAGAATGTGTACGATTGACTAGGTGTATATTCTAGTTTAGGATGTTTGTTTGTTTGTTTCTTTAAGAAGTCTAAATTATCTGCATGTTGAATTCAAGAAGAAGAATAAGCAACAACAAAAAGAGAAAAAGAAAAGAGAACATTTCATTAAATGAAAAGAGAAAGAAGGAAAAGACCCTGATCAGACAACAGAAAATGTTTTTTTTTTAGTTTGAAATTTTAATGTTCTACGATTGTCATTCTCTGTTCATTTTCGTCTCGTGAAAAAACCACCTGATTTTTTCTTTCCCGCTTGTGCTTGTTGAGATGATGGTTCGACTGATGAATGTGAACGTACTGGTAATGTTCGTGATTTTGTTTCTTGTGTTGGCATTGATTGAATGATTTCTGAGCCCGATGTACTTGTGACCATCATTGGTATCGATGGATCATGTTTTGGTGATGACGAACCGATACTCGTTGGTGGTGATGTCAATGCAATCGATGGTATTGGTGCGTATGTACTTGTTTGAATGATGGTTGATGAAGCCGATAGAATTGTATTCGTAAGAGCATTGATCCAATCGTTCATTTCATTGTCATCTTTAGCATGAAATAGATATTCATTACCATCGGCAAGTTTCAAACGGAAAACATTCGATTTTTTACGATAATCCGATGCTATTCCGACTTGACACGAACCGTCTAATTGTAGATCATCGCTTATTGTTCGGCCTGTTTTCAAATGTTTAACATCTTTATAAAATGATAAACGTGAAGTTGTCAATGCACAATAGTATTTTTCCCAAGCACGATGTGTTGCTTTACGTTCATGTCCTTCCCATTCGTGTTTACGTGATAAGAAACCTTCTTTTATTGTTGGTATACGTGTCGATGATTCCGATCGACGATGTTTACCGTTCGTTCCGTCAATATCTTGACTTGAACGTTGTTTACCCGGTAATGTCATTGGACGACCATTGCTATCGGTTAACGTACGTTCTTCTGAAATACGTGATTTCATTTTCGAGCTCGATCGTTCGGCATCACGTTCGTCCCATGTTTTGAATTCTTCTAAATAGATTGGCAAACGACTCTTGCGTGGTTCAACAGGCGGCAATTGTCGTTTCTTTTCCAATGTTGTTAAATTTCTCAATGCATTGAAACGATCTTCTTGTGCCATCAATGATTTTTCGAATTGTTCATGACGTTTAATTAGATTTTCGACTTGATCCAATGTTTCACCTAGTTCTTCATTGTTCAAATAGGATTCTTGAGCAATTAACCATGTTTCAGCGATGGCTGCGTCACGTGCAAATTGATAAACTTCGAGAATTAATTGTAGATATTCCCAACGTTCATGCCATGTGTCATCGACACGATCGCGTAACATCGAGAGTTGAACACATTTTTCTTTGACTTCAGCTGCACGTGCATGTCGACGATTGATTAAATCTTTGCCCAAATTGATGCACATTGTAAAATTTTCTTGTCGTGCATCGATTTCAGCTTTCAAACTTTGATGATTGTTCATGAGAAGATCAACACCACTGACATCATGTGGTTTATCACTATTATTCATCTGTCGAATCATGCCATCCATCCATAAATGTAGATCACGTGCTATGCCAAAGAATCGATGTAGATCTTCGTAATCATTCAATAGACGTTTACGTTGATCAACTAATTGTTGTAACAGTTTCCATTGTTGTAAAACATCGATTTCTTTTTGTTTGATTTCCGTTTCTTTTTCTCCAGCATATCGACCGTTCAAACGTTTAGCTTCTTGTTGAATATTTTGAATGTTTTGCGCAAGAAGAACTAATTCAGTTTCGAATTGTTGATGTTTACGTAATAATTGTTGAACACTTTGTTGATCACGACCGATTTCGTCTGGTATAGCATTCTTACGTTCTTGCATAGCCGAAAGAATTTCTTTGCAATCATGTAAAAATTTCTGTAATTCCCATGATGCTTTCAATGATTGTGAACGTGTTTCAATCATTTCTAATAGATCTTGATAGGATTCATTCAATGAATCTTTTAATTCAGCAATTTGTGCCGAGTCAACATGACCGTTTGAAATCAAAATATCGATCATTTCATTGGCACGTTGTAAACGTTCGTTACCGATTTGTTCGGTTTCTTGTGCAAATGCTGCGAAACGATCGAGTAACATTGAAACATGTTCGAAATCTTGACCGAGTTCATGTGAACCAGCAATTAATTCTCGATCGGATATCCATTGTTCGAGATCGTCAATTTCTCGATTGAGTCGATAGAGTTTCAATGTTTCATCTAGACGTTGTCGTCGTTCAACAGATAGATCTTTCAAACTAGCGTATAATTTATCCAATTGTGTTTGTCGTTTGTTAATTAAATCTTCATGTTCATGAACAAGATCTCGTGTTAAACTTGAAAGATTCAAATTATCAACTAGATTCTTTGCACGATCGCCTAATTCTCTGAGAACATCGATGTAACTTTCAATTGTTTGATCAATTGTTTGTTGTTTACGTATGAATGTTTGTGTAGCTAGTTCATCTTTGCCACGTTCTTCACTCATCATATATAATTCTTGTTCGCCAAGCCATGCTTCAGCTTCACTTAAATCATAATAATATTGATAAAGATTTTCTAATAAATCTAAATGTTCACGTCGTTGTTTAATTGTATCTTTCAATTGAATGTAATTATCCGATAATTGTTCTAAACGTTGTTGAAATTCGTCGGCACGTGCCGGATAATCTTGACTTATGCGTGTACATTCAGTATTTAAATGTTCAAGTAAACGTTGTTCATGATTTTCGATTTCTTTTAAAAGTGATTCGTTCTTTCGTTTTAACAATTGTATATTCATTAATGTTTGTTGTTTATTATGAAAGATTAAATCCGAATAGGTTTGTAAGAGATGACGTTTTTCACTCAACCATATTTGTTCATCTTCGATATCACGTAGATATTGATGAAGATGTTTCTGTTGTTCTAAACGAAGTTTCTTTTGTTCTAATGGTTGAAGAAGTTTCGAGAATTTCTCTTCGACTTGTAAACGTTTCGAATCGATTTCTTCGGATTTTTCCGGTTCGATTTGTTTCAATTTTTCAGCTTGAACACGTAATTCATCGACTTGCTGTTGACGTTTCAATAATTCTTCTTCGATTGTTGTTTGTTTCAATAGTAAAAGATTCGTAGCCGTAAGATTATTTTCAACTGGTTCAAGTGTTGATACGGCTGTTTGTGTATCGACTTGATCGTTCGATGCTGTTGGTTCGCCAGCATACAAATGTTTTTCAATATTCAACATGAATTCATCGAGATTTGTAATCGATTGTTGAAATAATTTCGAACGATTGGCATCGAATAGTCGTTCGCCTTTTTCACGTGTGACACTTTCGAGATTATTCCAAGCTTGATCTAGCTCATCGATACGTTGATCAATGAGATTGGCGTCAATCGATTGACGATGTTCGTCTTTCAATTGTTCGCCATGTTGTTTCAATGCAACTAAACGTTCCTTATTCGATAAGATTTCAGCTTGAAATGCTTGATGACGAAGATATTTCGTGTGAATATTCGCCGTATCACGATAGGTATCGTCCTGTGCTTGCAATGATTTCATATCGAGCCATTCTTTAACATCATCGCAATCTTGAATAAATTGAAAGTATTTCAATGATTCTTGAAGTTTATCGTGCATGTCCAATGCTGATTGACGATTGGCACCATAACGATCGTTGATGACCGACGCACGTGAAAGAATCTTATCGCCAAGATAATGATTTTCCTGACATAAACGTTGAGCAAACGAGCAGACGCCTTGAATTTTATCTTCATTGGCTGTCATTGTCGTAACAAAATCTTCATGTTTCTTGATTAAAATTTCGACATCATCGAACGATTTCGGTTTTTGTTCACGTTCACGAGCTAGATAGGCTTCTTGATGATTCAATAAGATCTCAGCTTGATTAGCGTCTCGTGCAAACATTTGATATTGCATAGCTTCAGTTAACATGTTCTTCTTCTGATGCCACATTTGATCGAGTTCATTCCAACCGTCATCGAGCGCATTCAAACGTTCACGTAAGAAGATATACTGTGGATCAGTGGTGTCAGCATCTTGAATAACACGATGACCGTAGTCTTTCATTTGACCATAATCCGGTCCGTATCGATCGATTTCTTCTTTGATTGTTTGATGTTGATTGAGTAATTGTTCGGCTTCGTTCAGCGAATTCGGAATATCTTCACTTGCGACAAGCGTTTGAGTTTTGGTTAACCAAGCTGAAAAATGATCGAGATCACGAAGAAATTTCTGTAATTCAGCTGCTTCGCCCATGGATTCTTCGCGTCGACGAAGGATTTCTTTTAATTCGTACCAAACCGAATTGATTTGTCCGACTTTATTACGAATATCTTGTGCTTCATCGGGATGATCTTTCTCTAATTTCGAAGCTTCATTATCCAATTGATCTAATTTCGATTGAATTGCTGCCATATCTCGTTCTAAACCGCTCAAACGTCGTTGCATTGTCATAACACCGCCGAGATCTCGGCCCAAATCTTCAGTCGATTGAACAATACGGATCTTATCTTGAATCCATGAGATTGTTTCGTTACATTCGATGTGAAATGTTTGAACACCAAATGTCGAACTTAAATCTTCACGTTTCTTATCAACTAAACGTCGCAATTGTGCCCAATTCTGGTTCAATTTATTGATACGATTAAGAATTTCTTGCGAATTTGGATGATCGTTTTGAACGAGTGTTCGTGCTTGATGACCGACAATTGCAACTTTCGATGCCGTCGAGTTCATATCACGTTCGAAACCGTCGAATCGATGTTTAATAACTTCTAATTCTTCGATATCATTGACTTGTGTTGGATCTAATGTTGCTAAAAATCGTTCTTTTTCCTCGATCCATGCTTCAACATTATCAGCATCGGCCAACAAACGAAATAGCGCAATAGCATCGAGCAGTTTTTGTTTTCGTAATTTCGATAATTCGAATAATTCCGTATAACGACGATCGATCGATTGAAGACGTTGTTGAACTTCGTTCGATGCTTGATTTTCCGGTGTTAATGTTTGAAGATTGGTTGTTTTAAAATTGTCAATTGTTTGCCGGTAATTATCGAGAATATCTTGTGTATCTTTATGTTTTTTCAAAAGTGTTTGTGCCGATAATTCATCACGGCCAATGTCTTCACTTGAAACAAGTTTTAACATGTCAAGCATCCATGTATCGATGTCATCAGCATCGGAAAAGAATTGATAATAATCGTGTGTGTGTTTTAAATTTGCTAAACGATCTGTTGATACTTGTGCAACATTGTCCCATTTCGATTTTAGTAAATCTAAACGTTCGTTGATCTTCGGTTGAGCAAAATGACCTTGTTTAACCATGGTTTCGCCTTGTTGAATGAGATTTTCTAATTGATTATAACGGCCTGACATGTCCGTTTCGACTAATTTGTGTTTATTAATAAGACTATCAGTTGAATTGACATCGTGTCCCATGTCGGGCGACGTCATTGTTTGTTGTTTTTCATCGATCCAAATTTCGGCATCGCCAACATCCGAATAGAATTTCGAAAGAACTTTAGCTTGTTCAAGTAGATCACGACGTTTACGTGCTAATTCAATTAATTCTTCGTACGATTTCTGAAGATTATGTATTCGAAGTTCGATTTCATCGGGTGTTGCCGGTCGATAACCATCGATATTCACTTCCGGATTGAGATACTCATCGGCATCGGTAATTGCACGTTTCAATCGTTCATCAATAACATAAATATCAGCTTCAATCAATGAATGTCGTTGAAGAAGATCATCGGCTGACATGACATATTTTTCGATATCGTCCGATTTCAATCGCCATTTAAGATCATTGATCCATTCGTAGATGTATTGCATTTCTTGAAAAACACGTTGAAGATTATAAGCTAATTCTAAACATTGCCGACGTTTGGTGACAAGACCAACGAGATATTCCCAATGCATTTCGACGTTCTTTTTTCGTGCTTCAATTGTCGCATAATCATGATAATCTTCGGTTTTCAATTCATTGGCAATAGCCATGATATTCTGTAAACGTTCTTCGAATGCAGCTATATCGGTTTGAATAGCTTCTTGTTTTTTAAAGGCGGCTTCAACCGATGCAAGATCGGTTCCGAATTGATCGCTGGCAACGAGTTTCTCACTGTCAGTCAACCATTTTTCTCTGAGACCGGCCTTTCGATTGAATTTCGTTGCCAATTGTTCCAACCGTTCTTGTCGAAGAATTTCTTCGCGCAAGGCTAATTCTCGTTCGTGTTCAGCTCGTTCTAAACCTTGCCAAGCTCGATTCACATTCGATATCATTTTGCCATCATGTGGTTGATAAGGTACTTGTTGATTGGCACGTTCTTTGCTCTGTAATGTAAATAATAACACTTCGAGATTGCCTTTTTCAGCAAAACGTGGCGGTTTGTCCATGACACGATAACGATTGAATTCGACGAGTTTTTCTTGAACTCGCGCAAGTGAATTGGGAAATTGTCGATCGTTTAAGACGAGTATGGTTTGTTCGATCCAAGCTAACAAATCCGAAACTAATCGTTCGTATTCTTGGGCCATTTTTTCGGCGTCAAGTGCTAAACCAACAACTTTAGCTAAACGTCGACCTTGAACATTGTCGTTTTTCATTTTCGAAAAATAATGATATAATGTTACAATATATGTAATGATCGATTTTTCATCGATATATTCAACATTAACATCTTCAGGATCGAGCAAACGACTTATGCCTAAACGTCTCTCACAGATATCGAATGCTAATTGTAAATTTGCATTGGCATTTTCTTTGGTTAATGTTTTAAATTGTGGTATTAAATCCGGACGATGTTTATGTAGTAAAGCACAAAATGCCAAACCATCTTTCCATGATGTTGTAAAATTTCGAACATTAACATTCGAATATTCAGCTGTTTTCATTTGACACCAAAGTAAAAGTGCGTCTTTAGCTGATTTCGTTTCGGTTGACTCATATTCTTCTATGGTTATATCTTGAATTTGAAAACGAAGAATAATTGTCCAAATAAGACCAAGAATAAGAGAAGAATTGCCATCAACAATATCATGAGCACCAATATTTTCCAAATGAACATGTTGTTCTTGAAGAAACATAATTGCCTTGTCGACATTTTCGAGACAATGAATACGCATTTTGCCTCGTGTTGCCTTGGGTAAACGTTCACCACTGAGAATTTCTAGAAGACGAATTAAATTTCGTCCGTCACCTAAATCTGTATATAAATCATTGATTCGACAGCCAACACGAGATAAATGAGAGTTAACCCATTTGGTAAATGTTTTCTTTTGTACATGACCACGTTCATCAGCAAGTACTTGAATACGTGTTCGTTCGAACATACGTGCAGATGAATTGCATTCATCTTGACCAGCGAGATCGAAATCAGCTGCGATTTGATCGATATTAAATGGAATTTGATCGGACTGGGAACTGTGTCCGTTGGTTTGGGGATGATGAACACCATTAGCGGTTGCTGACGACATGTCCAAACTAAAAAAACGGGGCAAATGAACAAAAATTATGCGTGCATAACGATATGAATGTCCGAGAAGAGAAAAACGTATCGATATGTTCTCGGACAGACGACTGTTGTGTCTTTTTTTTATTATTTCGCGATAAAAGAAAAAAAAATCTCTCTTGAGAAATCTCGACTCGGAATAATTAATAAAGGAGAAAAAAAAACGATGGAAAAAATATAATTATTTTGTAGTATTTTTTTATATTTTAGCTTACTAAGCTTGTTGTTGATGATAGGATGCTGTATCGACCATTGTTACTGCTTCTGTCTCTATTACATTCTTCGTTTATCGCTAAACATCTCACAATGAATTCTTTTGGCCTATGTATATTGGCGTAGATTTTTTCTCTCTCTCGCTCTCCTTCTCATTGACTCTCTCTCTCGTTCACTCGCGTTTTTTTTCTCCTCTTTCTCTTTCGAATGTGTGCTTTTTATTCGCTTGTCCATCGGTCAGACGGTTATCTTAAGGGTAAAAGAAAGAGAATATCGTTCACATGCGTTTTTATCTATGTCTTATTTCTACTTGCAGATACAGTGTTGGTGGTAATCATTCGCGTTCATCTATTCTTTCTCTATCCGTTCAAAAGGTGGTAGAAATACATTTCTTCTTCTTCTTCTTCTTCTTCGTCTCGTCGTTCTCGCGTTCGTCTTATTTCTGTTCTGTTTTTTTCTTTCACATCGCCCTTTTTTTCTCCGTCGGCTCGCGTTTGTATTAACAAGGAAGAAATATACTAAACGGTACCACTACCGATATGTATACATATTCTATCGAGGAGAATTGCAGCTGTACAACATATTTCTTCTTCTTGCCCATAATGTCAATGGGGAAAGGAGAAAAAGATCGGCAACCGCAAAGGGTAACAATGCGATGCCGTATGAGTTCGAATCATTGAAATGAAAACACAACAACACCAACAACAGAAAAAAAAGAATCACCGATGAACTGATGATAGACATCATCAATTACAATTGAAAAAGAAGAGAGAGAGAGAAAGAAAGAAAGACGAAATCTATCTCAATGAAAAATAGTGATGAGAGATTAATGAAGTAATCCGACGTGATTGTCTTATCAAAAGATTTGATGAAAACAAAGAGAATCATTTGTTAATTAAAATCGATATAAAACAGATTTGTATATATTCAATGATCTAACTACGATTTCAATCTAACCGATTGACCTTATCTGCGGGCTTTTTACCTTGTTGACATATTGAACAGCAGTGCTAGATGTATTAGAAATTGATCAAGAGAAAGAAGGAAATTATTAAAGAGATTTCAAAATCTAGAAGAATAAATGCATAGTTTTTATTTTCTTTATGTGGCAAGACAATAAACGGGTAAAAAAGAGAGGTAGAGAGAGATAGAGAGAAGACGAACGAACAGACAGACAGACAGACAGGCAGGCAACAGCTCTCAAATCATCGATTGACAAAAACAAATAAACAAATACATTTTGGCTTTCTTTCTTTAATCGATCGATTTTTTTTGTCTTTATGTTTCAAAAAATGTAAATCGAACGATTGAAAGATTTTTTTTCACAAAAATTAATTTTTTTATTCTCAAATTTTTATTCAAAAAATCAAATAAAAAAAATATTATTTTGTAAATTTACTTCTGACATCTATAGTTTGTATTGGTGGAAAGAAAAGAAATCGAAAGAGAGAGATCTATCTATCTACGAATTTCATTTGATTTCTTAAAGAGAAGAAAAATGGTTCTCCGTTGTGATCTTTGTCGAGTTGAAGTACCTGATGGTTTGTTCAAAAGATTGATTTGCTAAAATACATTCGAATATGTGTGTGTGCTTTTTTTTTTAAAACAGAGCATGTTCTAGCCGATCATACGAACGGTAAACGTCATCAAGCCTTATTACTCGCTCGTGAACGTTTCGAAAGCTCACAAAATTCGAGCATTTACGTAACGCGTATCAAACGTGAACATGACGAAACAATTCTACGAACTTATTTTTCACGATTTGGTTCAATTAAAAATTGTTTTATTGACAAAGAAAAAGTTCGTTTCACTTTTTTTCTGTTAATTTTTATTTTTCGAATAATATTCTCGATGAATTTAGCATGTCTATGCCATTGTTGAATATGAACATGTTGATTCAGCAAATAAATGTCTCGAACAAGCTGATCATTGTCAATTGGATGATGGTACAAAATTAAAAATCAAACAACGTAATCATCAAGAATTTCATTCCAAACGAATGTTAATTAGTGAACAAGAATTTTTAAATCTAAATAAAGATAAAGAAATCGAACAACATGCACAATTAGTTCAATTATTAAATAATCAATTGAATATTGATCAACAAACAGAAATCATTGTTCAACATGAACAATTATCCGACGAAAATTCTCGAAAACGTGAAGAATTCTTTCAAGAATTACAATCGATGTTTAAGAAATATTTTCCACAAGCAAAACTTTCATTAATTGGTTCAATGGCAAATCGTTTAGGTACAGATCTATCCGATATGGATCTTGTTCTCGTTCTTAACGATACGTATCTTGAACCACATCAACCAACATCATCATCATCGAATAATAGTGGCGAATCGATGACAATCGATGACAACAGTTGTAGTAACGATACAGACATGATTCGAAACAAAGTTTGCGTTTGATTGAATTGATTCATAATAGAATTTATTATGTTTTTTAGTTGAAACGAAATCTTAGTGATGAATCTTCGACTCGTTCGAATTCGCCACCATCGATCAATTTGACATTGTCAGCTGATGATTTATTGCAAATGTCTGTTGCCGATCGATTGGATTATATTCGTCGACTATTACGTTCTTCAGCTGCTTATGTTTGTCATGTTCAACGAATTGCACAAGCTCGTTGTCCAGTCGTACGATTCTGTCATAAACAACAGAAGATCTTCTGTGAACTATCGATTAACAATCATTTAGCAGTTGCAAATACGAAATTAATTCAATATTTTCTTACATTAGAACCTAAACTTCGTTCATTATTATATACAATTCGTTTATGGTTGAAACAAAAAGATCTTCTCGGACGAGGACATCGGTTTAATACCTATACTCTCTTCTGGATGATTGTTACACATTTACAAATTCATAATCAGCAATTGCCAAGTGTTCGAACACTTGCAGATTTAGCTCATGAAAAGAAACAACATGGACCATGGAATTGCTCAGTACCGAATCTCGAGCAAATTCAATCGAAATTGACGAATCTATCTGTTGAACAAACTTTACACGAGTTTTTTTCGTTCTATTCAACATTTGATGTTCAAAAAAATGAACTTTCGCCATGGTTCGGTGAAATTCGATCGAAAACATCGACGAATGCAACTGTTTCACTTGCTGATCCATTTGAACATGATCATAATCTAACGGCAAATATTTCAGCAAATAATTGGATGAAATTTCAAGAAGAATGTCAATTAGCTAAACAGATTCTCGATGAATCATCGAAAAAGCGTCTGACAAAATCCTGGGGTTTAGCATTGATTTTAACACGAAAATCTCTACCACAGAAAAATTTTATTCATCAAAAACCATCGTATCATTATACACATACGACACATACAGTCGATTTATCGCTTAATAAAATGACCAAAGACGATTTCGAACAACGAATTCAACTGATTTTTAAAGATATTCTTTTATTTGAACAAGTTAACTATGAATTAATGAAAAAAAAACGACCGGTTGATATTGACAATGATGATGATAATGGTGAAACTGAGTTAGCTGAACAGTTCGATGAAACATTATCAGCTGGTAAACGACGACGAATGGATAAGGATGAATATACATTAACACCGGTTAAAGATGCACCGGATTCGAAAGAAAAAATCTATTACGAAATTCAATATCGAACATGGCAAGATCGTCGAAAATTGAAACGAACAGTCGAAACTGAACATGCGAATAGTTCCTTGTTCGAACGTGAAAAATTCATTAGTTTGAAATTAAAAGAGGATAAAGAACATCAATTACCAACACCAATTTATCTCTCAGCTGAAATCAAAATTTTACCAACAATCAACGAAACAAAAGCACAAATTCGATTTCAATTGCAAACACAAGAATATCATAAATTATTCATTGATCTTACTCATTTTCTGAATCTTTATTTACCAAAATTGATTCTAAATGAAGAAACCAACTAAACAAACTGGTGTGTTTTTTATTCTAGTCAACATTCCGTTGTTATTTTTCTTTTTAAAATAAACTTTTTATTCATCGAAAGATACACAGCAGTTTAGACTGCATCGATTTGACAAAAAAAGCAAAAAGCAGGTCAATGGAAAGAAAAATATGTTTCTGTTGGTACATTCCGTTTTCGTCGACGATGATTTTCACCGACGATGATTTTCACCGACGATGATTTGTTCCGATAATGAACTTTTACTACAATACATTTTTAAAAGCCTTTTACGCCTATAACTACTGTACAAAATAAATATTCAACAAACAAAATCCTAAAAGCAGACTATTTGTGTCATTAAGGAATTGATCTTTGTTCGTTTCTTTTCTGTAACCATTTTATGATGTCTGAAAAGCTGTTTTCAATAGAAAAATGAATCTATAAAATCTTTACATTCGACAAGATTCTGTTTACCGATAAGTCACTCCATTCGAACCGAAGAATGGTGCTCTTCAATTTCATTCTACTTGCACTACCGATCATCATTGTACAAACTGCTCATTATAAGGTAAGATGATTAGAAAAATACATCCATACATGTGTCCTCATTGAGTAGGGAGGAACGATTACGTGGAAACCAACTGATCCATATACGAATGGCACTACTGTTGAATTAACAATATCAGAATCACATTGGTGGACTCTGCTTTATTTCGTTTGCGATCCGACTATTATTCATAATCAGCTATGGTATGATGACACGAGAGGTGGTGGCAATCCATTGATTGAGTGTTTCTCAGGTTGCTCAGGAACATCATGGAGTGACATTAATGATTATCTCAAATGTACAGACTATGCTTTATCAGTTAAAATAAGTAGTGGTTCATTTATCGCCAAGAGAACAGTACGTCGAAGTACAAATATGGTTATTGGATATGCGAATAGTGTTTGGGCTGACGAAATAAGAACTGGTTCAGGTGCAGGTCCTGGTGGCTGGCGAATAGCTACTCTAATTGATCTCACACAAAAGTACCCAATCAATTCATCACCAGGTACAATCATCATCGTCAAACACTGTCATTCAATTCTTCTCACTTTAACTTGTTTTAGTGACTGGATCATTACCTATCATTCGTGTAATCAGAGGACGAACAGCAGTGATTCAAATTCCCGCAGCTGATTGGGATGTTACTGATGATGTTCGTTGTCGTTGGGCAAGTAATACAGGAACAGCAGGCGACGAATGCGTGAATTTATGTCAAAATCTTCCTGGAGCCACCATCGGTTTAAGGTAAGCTATACAAAAGCAATCTCAAACCATTGTAAATCCATTGTAGAGATTGCACAATAACATGGAATGCTGTCCTACGAAGTTACGATATAACCAGAGGAAATCCAACAAGTACTTATTTAGCTGCAATCATGGTCGAAGATTTCCTTACTACAGCGAGTACAACTCCAATGAGTGCTGTTCCACTTCAAATGTAAGCACGAATACAACTCATCTATTCTTATTTTATTATTTAGGTTGGTATTTGTTTATACACCTGCAACTGGTGCTTGTAGTACAACGCCTGCTATTATTGGTGATCGTCCTAATCGAGCTTGCATTGGTAATCAAATATATCGAACTTTGAATTTGTTCTATTTTTTTTTGATGAATAGGTGTTCCTATTGGTGTCCTTTTGGTTGAACGAATTGTTGCAACAGTATATTGTGCTGGCGATTCAATCAGTGAATTCATCACGACCTCACCACTATATATGAATAAAACAACAATTGCTCTAGTCAGCGGTACAACAAATCAATGGTATATCACTTTGACTTGGACACCAACTGCAGTTCAAAAAGGTCCTCAAGTATTTTGTGCGGCTCCTGTTGATCAAAAAGAATTGACTGGATCCCAACATTGTGTTAATTTCGTTGTCGGCTATGAAGCACCTAATCTTATTACGCCAACACTCGTCCAAGGTTTGCAAACATCTTTTCTTTCATCTCTCATGATCATCCATCGTATCTTTGTTTAGGATCTGCATCACCATTAGGTACTGTCTTTGCTAATCATTCGATTTTTACTATTCAAGGTAATAGATTTAAAAATATAAGACAATTGTTTTCATATATTTCCACAGCTACTGGTGGTGTCTATCATCCAAATCGAAATGGTACCTATGTTCAAATCTACAATCGAGCTAATCCTAATATACCTGAATGGGAAGCTGATTGTGGCTATTCACCTGATTGTATCTATTCGGGTACCACTGTATTATTTCATGTTCGCAATGCTAGTTGGACCTTTGGAGCACATTATTATGTTTTACTTTCAAGTGGCACGGCATCTGGAAATGTGTTTTGTGCACCTGAATCAGCACCAATCACAGGTAAATCATTGTATCTCTTTGATTGATCAAAATAAATATGTTAAATATTGAAATAGATCCAAACTTTTGGAATTTTAATATTTGGGATCCAGGCCTTTCAAGTACTACAACTACAACTACGACTCCACCAACAACAGGCACTGTCACTACACGTGTAAGTTATATATCCAATAATATTATGTACTTAATCTTTGTGAATTAGGACATAGGAACAACAACTCCAATCCCAAATTTAACAACCACTGGTATTGTTATTACGAGTGGTACTACTGTAACAACAACTACTCAAACAACGACATCAACCACAACAAGTGATACAACTACAAGTAAGAACAAAAAAAAACTATTATAAATTGTATGATAATGTATTGTAATTGTTTGAAGGTGAAACAACAACCATAGCAACGACAACTCTTCCTGAAATGAGTGTGATATCCGCAGCTGACTTTGTAGAACAATGCAAAGTGCCTGTAGCTATAACAAATGCTTTAATCATGGGTATAATGGGTGTGATAAATATTTTGGGAATGTTTACAATGTTCATTAAGCTTGAGAAGATGCACAATCCTGCTCGTATTGCTGCCAAAGTTCGTCAAAAAAGGTTCGCAACGCGTGTGGGGATTCAAAATTGTTAAAAGACAAATTTATTTTCCAAATCTTTAAACTGATCCTTCGTGTGTTCTCTTTTTTCATCATTTAAAACATAATAAATTTCTGTCGACATTTGATGTGTTCTACATAATTCTGTTGGTATTGTTTCCTTGGAGAGAGACAGATATGGGAATCGGTACGGTTTAGATTTTAGAGAGGAAAATCTTTTTTTTTCTAGTTATTAAAAAATATAAAAATATACAGTATAATAGTGAATGAAAATGAAAATATGATGGAAGTAGCAAAAAATGTATCAGTATTTAGCATAGACTTTCGTTTCTCTTTGTTAATTAGATTTAAATATATCAATAACTCATTAAATATAGACAAATCATTTGGGATTTTAATGGAGATTAACTATCTTGCCATAGTACAGCATCGATATTTCTATGACAATAGCTAGCAGTTGGACAATACATTGCTGGAATATAATTGATTGTACTTTATACTTTTGTAATAAAAAAGTGTTGATTTTTTGTTAACCTTAACCGGAAACATAATTATTACAATTATCGAATTCGTAGGACAATAAACTGATTTAAGTGAAGTTATCACAACTTTTTTTTTATGATCATCATTTCTCCACTCCTTACTAATCAACTCGAGTTTATCGTCACTTGATTCTTGAAATTAAGTACACATTTTACTCTATGTTAATTCAGTATTTCAGAATGTTGTCAAGATAAAGTGTCGCGCATAATCTGAAAAAATATCAAATGTAAAGTAAAAACATTGATAGTTGAAGAAATTCGATAACCGAACTTGAAATGATAATGGAAAAAAGAAAAAAATTCTCATATATCAGTTCGGTTAAAATTTTGAAAACTGCAAACCATTTACATCTCTGGAGAGAGAGAGGCGTTTATTTGATGAAAACAGAAAAATGAATTTTTATTTTTATATTTGCGTTGTTAATGGAATTGTGTATTCTAAAAGAATCTATAAAATATTCCCTATTCCGAACTACGTATTATATTAACTTCGATCATCAATGATGATTTATAGGGATGCCACCAAAGTAAAAGTAAATCACAAAGTTCGATATTTTCTAATTTTAATAAGTAGTTCGTGTGATGCCTTAAAATCTTTTAAAATCGAAAAACTACAGATGTAATCACGTCAATTAAACATTTTATCAGATTCCTCACGCCAATACATAAAAGAATGCTGGATCGACAAACACATCATTCGTATTTCAACAACTCAATCAAAGAATTGAAAATAATGTTCTTGAATTTGATTCTATTAACACTCCTGATCACCATTGTACAAACTGCTCATTATAAGGTAAGATGATTAGGAAAATACATTCATACATGTGTCTTCATTGAGTAGGGTGGAACAATTACGTGGAAACCAACTGATCCATATACCAATTCGAGTCCTGTAGAAGTCATTATCTACCAAACACATTCGTGGACTATAAGTCGTTTCCCTTGTGATCAAGCCCTCATCGATAGTTTGGGGCCATATCTCGACCGGGGTCTATTCCGTAATGAACCTCAAGTTGCTTGTAAATCAAGTTCAGCGCTATGTGCTGCAAGTGGATTTGTCCTAATCAATGAACCGACGTACTGTACTGATTTTTCAACAATTGTACAGATAAGCAGTGGATCATTAATTAAAAAACTGAATCTCAATCGTAATACAACTATCGTAGTAGGATTTGCTAGTTATGCTTGGGCGACCGAAATTTTAACATCAGCAGGTATTTCTGCTTCCGACTGGAGTGTGTTAACACGTATTGATTTAACACAAAAATATCCTATCAATTCATCACCAGGTATGTAATTACATGATTTTTTAACAGAATAAGATAGGATTGTGTGAATGAAATATTCTTTCATAGTTACTGGATCTTTACCGATCATTCGAGTTCGAGAAGGTTACACGACAGTGATTCAAATACCAGCTGCAGATTGGGATCTTACAGATAGTGTTCGTTGTCGTTGGGCAAGTAGTGCAGGAGCTGCAGGTGACGAATGTGGAGATATATGCCAAAATCTACCAAATGCTAATCTATCAAAAAGGTCAGTCATATTTCCTATGATACACGTCATCAGGTGTATTTTTTCTAATAGTGATTGTACAATTACTTGGACTGCTGTTCGCAGACCATACGATATTATTTTCGGTCGATTAAGTAGCACATATGTAGTTGCGATTATGGTTGAAGATTTTGTGAATTCCATAAGTACAATCCCAATGAGTTCTGTTCCATTACAAATGTAAGAATAAATCTAATTTTATCCGTATATCTCGCATTAGCTTCCTATTTCGTTCAGGTTAGTTTTTACCTATCAACCTGCTGCTGGTGCTTGTAGTACTATACCAGCTATTATTGGCGATCGTCCCAATCGAGCTTGCATCGGTATTGAAATATATCGAACTTTGAATTTATTTTATTTGTTTTGATAAATAGGTGTTCCTATTGGTGTACAATTAGTCGAACGAATTGTGGCAACTGTTTATTGTGCAAATGATTCTATAACACAATTCGTTACTGCATCACCATTGTATATGAAAAAAACTGCGATAGCACTCGTAAGTGGTACAACAAATCAATGGTTCATTACATTAACATGGACGCCAACTGCAGATCAAAAAGGTCCTCAAGTATTTTGTGCTGCTCCTATTGATCAAAAGAATTTAACTGGATCTCAACATTGTGTTAATTTCGTTGTCGGCTATGCAGCACCTAATCTTATTACACCATTACTCGTTCAAGGTTTGTAAACATCTTTTCTTTCATCTCTCATGATCATCCATCGTATCTTTGTTTAGGATCTGCATCACCATTAGGTACTGTCTTTGCTAATCATTCGATTTTTACTATTCAAGGTAATAGATTTAAAAATATAAGACAATTGTTTTCATATATTTCCACAGCTACTGGTGGTGTCTATCATCCAAATCGAAATGGTACCTATGTTCAAATCTACAATCGAGCTAATCCTAATATACCTGAATGGGAAGCTGATTGTGGCTATTCACCTGATTGTATCTATTCGGGTACCACTGTATTATTTCATGTTCGCAATGCTAGTTGGACCTTTGGAGCACATTATTATGTTTTACTTTCAAGTGGCACGGCATCTGGAAATGTGTTTTGTGCACCTGAATCAGCACCAATCACAGGTAAATCATTGTATCTCTTTGATTGATCAAAATAAATATGTTAAATATTGAAATAGATCCAAACTTTTGGAATTTTAATATTTGGGATCCAGGCCTTTCAAGTACTACAACTACAACTACGACTCCACCAACAACAGGCACTGTCACTACACGTGTAAGTTATATATCCAATAATATTATGTACTTAATCTTTGTGAATTAGGACATAGGAACAACAACTCCGATCGCAAATTTAACTACCACTGGTATTGTTATTACGAGTAGTACTACTATGACAACAACAACACAGTCTACCACTACGACTACAAGTGTGACAACTACAAGTAAAACAAAATTCGTCGTACTATTTTCTATTTACTATTATACGTGAATATAGGTGAAACAACAGCAACAGCGAAAACACTGATATCAGAAGTAATGGTCGTATCACCAAGCGTATTCGAAGAACAATGTAAACAACCGGTTGCAATTATGAACGCTGTAACAATGCTTGTCATGATGGCTGTTCATTTTATAAGCATGTATGCATTGTTTATAAAATTAGAAAAAATATTCAATCCTACTCGTATTGCTGTAAAAATTCGGCAATCAAAGTTTTCAAGGCGGGTGGCTCCATGTCGCGAATAATAAACTGTAAACGAACTATTCTCTGTATGTGTTCTTTTTATTCTTATTCAGTAATGTTTTAACAACATGATATAATAAAAGCTGAATCACACGATGCCTACTGAAACCTTTTTTAGTTTTTGATCGATCAAATTCTAGTTGTGATGTAATTGCACGGAATGTTTTGGAATGAAGTTGTGCGGCTTATATATATACAGAAGTAACATTTAAAATCTTATCCAAACATAATTACAGAACAAATGGAACATAATATATCGTTAAAAGCATGGAATGTTTTCTCATGGTTTAATAATTGTTGTCGTCATAAAGAAGACATAAAATATATAGTCATGTCCTATATAAACATTGCACTAAAGCTTTAATTTTACTTTATTTTTGTGTTCAAACTGAGTGTAGATTTTGCATGAATTTACTAATATTCATTGAACTTTGTCTATTATTACTGAAAGTTCAGTCAGATCACTACAAAGTATATGAATGTATCACCAAGTTTTTTATAACTAAATATTCGTTTGTGTTAAGGGTGGAACGATTACGTGGAAACCAACTGATCCATATACCAATTCGAGTCCTGTAGAAATCATTATCTACCAAACACATTCGTGGACTTTAAGTCGTTTCGCTTGTAATCAAGCCCTCATTGATAGTTTAGGGCCATATCTCGACGGGGGTCTCTTCTATAATGAACCTCAAGTTGCTTGTAAATCAACTCTAGCTCAATGTGCTGCAAGTGGATTTGTATTAATTAATCAACCGACGTACTGTACTGATTTTTCAACAATTGTACAGATAAGCAGTGGATCATTAATTAAAAAACTGAATCTCAATCGTAATACAACTATCGTAGTAGGATTTGCTAGTTATGCTTGGGCGACCGAAATTTTAACATCAGCAGGTATTTCTGCTTCCGACTGGAGTGTGTTAACACGTATTGATTTAACACAAAAATATCCTATCAATTCATCACCAGGTATGTAATTACATGATTTTTTAACAGAATAAGATAGGATTGTGTGAATGAAATATTCTTTCATAGTTACTGGATCTTTACCGATCATTCGAGTTCGAGAAGGTTACACGACAGTGATTCAAATACCAGCTGCAGATTGGGATCTTACAGATAGTGTTCGTTGTCGTTGGGCAAGTAGTGCAGGAGCTGCAGGTGACGAATGTGGAGATATATGCCAAAATCTACCAAATGCTAATCTATCAAAAAGGTCAGTCATATTTCCTATGATACACGTCATCAGGTGTATTTTTTCTAATAGTGATTGTACAATTACTTGGACTGCTGTTCGCAGACCATACGATATTATTTTCGGTCGATTAAGTAGCACATATGTAGTTGCGATTATGGTTGAAGATTTTGTGAATTCCATAAGTACAATCCCAATGAGTTCTGTTCCATTACAAATGTAAGAATAAATCTAATTTTATCCGTATATCTCGCATTAGCTTCCTATTTCGTTCAGGTTAGTTTTTACCTATCAACCTGCTGCTGGTGCTTGTAGTACTATACCAGCTATTATTGGCGATCGTCCCAATCGAGCTTGCATCGGTATTGAAATATATCGAACTTTGAATTTATTTTATTTGTTTTGATAAATAGGTGTTCCTATTGGTGTACAATTAGTCGAACGAATTGTGGCAACTGTTTATTGTGCAAATGATTCTATAACACAATTCGTTACTGCATCACCATTGTATATGAAAAAAACTGCGATAGCACTCGTAAGTGGTACAACAAATCAATGGTTCATTACATTAACATGGACGCCAACTGCAGATCAAAAAGGTCCTCAAGTATTTTGTGCTGCTCCTATTGATCAAAAGAATTTAACTGGATCTCAACATTGTGTTAATTTCGTTGTCGGCTATGCAGCACCTAATCTTATTACACCATTACTCGTTCAAGGTTTGTAAACATCTTTTCTTTCATCTCTCATGATCATCCATCGTATCTTTGTTTAGGATCTGCATCACCATTAGGTACTGTCTTTGCTAATCATTCGATTTTTACTATTCAAGGTAATAGATTTAAAAATATAAGACAATTGTTTTCATATATTTCCACAGCTACTGGTGGTGTCTATCATCCAAATCGAAATGGTACCTATGTTCAAATCTACAATCGAGCTAATCCTAATATACCTGAATGGGAAGCTGATTGTGGCTATTCACCTGATTGTATCTATTCGGGTACCACTGTATTATTTCATGTTCGCAATGCTAGTTGGACCTTTGGAGCACATTATTATGTTTTACTTTCAAGTGGAGCAGCGTCGGGTAATGTGTTTTGTGCACCTGAATCAGCACCAATCACAGGTAAATCATAATATCTTTCTGATTGGTCATGATGTATTTATTGGTGAAATAGATCCTGACTTCTGGAATTTTAATATTTGGGATCCTGGTCTTTCAAGTACTACATCTACAACTACGACTCCACCAACAACAGGCACTGTCACTACTCGAGTAAACTACATATCCTATAATATTATGTACTTAATCTTTGTGAATTAGGCCATAGGAACAACAACTCCAATCGCGAATT
>ERZ778026.1652-NODE-1652-length-26982-cov-101.236008_pt1 | contig 26982 bp, 29 predicted proteins | sample MGYA00375756_ERZ778026 | MGnify/ENA primary metagenome ERZ778026 (study PRJEB29350, sample SAMN05389820) | bioreactor metagenome | isolation source: Ammonium sulfate bioreactor | place: South Africa: University of Cape Town | collected 2014-02-18 ... | reverse complement strand
TTCTCTTCGATCGCTGGTAGAGCCTGGCCTAGTTTCTCTAATTCACTTCGAAGTTCAGCTAATTTTGTCTCCGCATCCGTTTGTCGTTCTTCGAACTGTGCTCGAGTTGAATCCTTTTCAAATCAACCAAATTCACATCAATGATATTCATCTCAAAATTGTTTTACCACAACGAAATATGGATTATTTAAAACCATATGCATGACTAATGTCACCGCATCTTTTCGTACAGCACAAGCTGAATCACGTAAACGATCGAGTCCGAGCTCGAACGCTCGAATATATTGCCGAACGGGTACCTTCTTCTGCTGAACAAGTGTTGTCCAGAGTTGTAAACAATGTTGACGGACAAATGCCGACACATCCGAGACATGTTCCTAATCGAATTCAATTTCATTTAGTTGGTAAGTTTTTTTTTTTTGAGAAATCAAACAAACTCGTAGAATTTGCAGCAGATCGTCTCGCATTTTTCGTTGTCCATCGTCTAAATCATCTGACGAGAGAAGTTTCTCAATAACTGAACACAAAGCTGTCAAAGCAGCAACACGAATATAATGACTCTAAACAAACAAATTCATCTTTCCCCTAAAAAAAAAGTTCTCTCATTGAAATCTACTTCAGCTGTTAATAGATCAGTAATTTGATCGAGATTCGTTCGAATTATATGTGGATCTAATCGTCCCATGTCAACAATAAATGTTGCCATGGTCTTTGCCGAAGCATTATCAGCTTGTGCAGTCGTAAAATTAGTTTCACAAATTTCTCTAAAAAACGAACGATTTTTGTTGTTTCTAATAAAAAATTCAATCGAACTTTAATAATTCAATAGCTAATGATGTATCTTGATAATCGGTTAGCAATGAATTGAGAACAGTTATTAATAAACTCGAATTGCTATCGTAGAGTTTGACAGCTTGAATAAATTGAATTGATGCTTCTGAAAATCAAAACATAAGGAACGTTTTTCGAATTGATAAACAATAACAACAACCTCGTGCATGTTCGAATTTGTTAATCATGATGGTTAAGATTAACGGAAGGTTTTCTTTAACAATCGGATTCTTTGCGATATCCTGTCGACGAAGAAGATGATAACACGGTTTTGTTACACATCTATTTCACAATAAAAATAACTCAACAAGCAAATAAAAAAACAATAAGTTTTACTTGACGAATTGTTCGTCGATAATCGATGAATCCCATAGAGGTTTAATATGAGATCGAAGAATATCACAAAGACCTTTCAAACATTTATCTCTCAATGCATCCGAAGTGATATTCGGTTTTCCGCTTGCATCAGCATCTTTTCCTTTTTTTCCTTTCTATTCAAATAAATTTCGATCTAAGCAAAAATAACACACGACATGTTTGATTTTACTTTCGGTGCAGGCATATCGAAATCGGATGATTTGTTTGTTTGATCGTTATCGAATCGAACGATATATTCAGCGAGAAGACACGAGAGCATTTTGACAATATTCAAATGAAATCGTCGATCATCAGCTGACAAACCAATGTGAATTCGTCGTTGAGCTTCGGACATTTCACTTGCAGTTACTAAATCAAAGATTGGTTTGCAAATCAAAGCACAACGATTGTTTCTTACATCGAAGCAAGATTTCAACTGCTTGAGAACGACCTGTAATTGCAACTTTATCGAAATGACTAAACCAAACAATGAATTCAACGAAGAATTGCAAGTCAATCTTACATGGCTATACTATAGAAAAATGGAAATATATCGAGTAATTCTCTTGGTTCTCGAACTCGAGAAATATCTTCGAAAGAAAAACATGTCAATTTAAAAGACAACTTTGAAATTCTTTTGTTGTTTTGCTACTTTGTAAACGTGTGTTAATATCAGCAAGATCGAGAACATTTTGTATGTAATACGATCCCGTAGCGAGTTGTTTTTTGAGATCTTCGAATTGATTTGGTACATCGAATGTCGTCCAACCATTGGTTTCAATTTCACTATTCCGTACAGACATTCTTTCTCCTCTATAAAACAGAAAAATCAACCTTCACTTGTTCAATTCTCATCAAGCAAGTACAACGAACACAATCAACCGAGTGTCCATTGGACAATTCGTCTTTGTTCGCAAAAAGACAGAAACAATTCTCATCGTAATAAGATGTCGCTTTCATACATATCTGAGAGGGTGTGATTTATTTCGAAGAATTCTTTTAAAGAAATATATAAACAAATATCAATTCGGCTGTCGACATTGATTGGGATTTGAAAAAACTGCACAACGACCGCTTGTTTCTCGATAAACGACGATCAAAACGATCATCAAAATAATGATTAACATTCCCAATGCCACACTGATCAAATATTTCTCATCGCACCAATTTTGTAATCGATATGAATAGGAGGAGAATAGTTTCTTCTCGTTTTGTTCGCCATCGGCAATTAATTGAATTGAAATCGACTGTGTTTTCGAGTCCATTGTCTGTGCAAAAGAAGACATTTCAATTTGTAGAACGAAAACACGATCGGATGATTGCTTATCACAAGCGAAAACATGACCTTGTTTCGAAAAACGAAATACTATTGAAACATTTCATTCGCCAATAAGAATCTCGTCTCCCAGATAATCTATTTCAAAACTACATGTGATTCTGACGTTCGTTTGTTTGGCATCTGATGCCTGGTTCGAGTCGTTTTATTGATTTTATGATTCAAAGGCGAGCAAATATTTTTTTTTGAATCTAAACGAGAAAAAAAAATCTCGAACAGTTTTTTACTATTTATATCCAATCAAGTTTATGATCGATCAAACAACAAGATCGACTAGTCGATATGTTACATAGAATAACTAAAGATAAAGTCATTTGTTCGGTTCATTTTCATTTTGTTCGTACGAATACCGAGTAAATCAACTACTAATCAAATTTAGTAGTCAATCGATATCAAAAAAAGAAAATGTCTCGATATTATCAGCTTCCGAACAAAGTTAATCTTCCGATTGCATCGAATAATCACGATTCGATTTCGTTGAATAAATCGAAAACATCGATTTTCAACGAATGTGAAAAGAAATTTCCATGGCCAATCAAACATCGACTTCCGAATATTAGTAATTCGAAAGAGAATACACCGCCAAGACGTGCTCATTATCAACAGAAACTCTATAAACCATGGCAAACAGTCGTAAAAACAACAGTTTCACGGCCAGGTTAATAAAAACAAACGCGAAGAAACGAACGAACTGTCGATTTGATTTTGTGTTTGTTAGATCCTCGATTGATGTTTAATTTTATCGATTCGAATACTGATGCTCGTCTTAGTTATTTAGAATTTCGTTCATGGATGCTTATGATCGATCAAACATTAGCCGAACATGAAGTCTTTCAAATATTCACTGAAGTCGATCGAAATCGTATTTGTGTTTGTTTTTCTTCACATTGAAATTGAGTTTTTTTTTCATTTCAAGGTGATGGTTTTATTCAATATAAAGAATTTCGAGATTATTTCGGTGAAGATCTGCTAACAAGTGACGCGAATACTGTTGATTTAACTTCGTTATTCAATGAAATCGACACGAATCATTGTGGTTCGATAAGTGTCGATAAACTTTTAGCATTTTTTAATCGATATTCAACAATGATCAGTAAAGAAGAAGCCGAAATCTTTCTCGGAATGATCTCCGATGTTGGAAATGAAAATCGAATAACTCTCAAAGAATTTCTCAAGGCAATGCAAGAATGGAAAATCTAATCTAATCTAGTCTTTTTTTTTCAATTTCAATCTAATTCGTTGTGTATTTTCATTTTTTTTAAATTTCTTTTTCGAAATAAATAAAGCTAAAACACAGAAAAAAAAGCGGAACAATAAAGATCACGTGGCTTGCCCTTTTGATTTGAGAAGCAAATAAATAATTTCACGGACGAAAAAGAAAAGAAAACAATGAGTTTTTTTTAAAGTGCAGCTGCACATTCATCAGGTTTATCTTTGCCGTTATATCTCGAGCAAATAGCTTTGATTAAACTTCGTTCGTCACGACCTTCATTACATCCGTACCAAGTTCCATCGTGCATACACCAGAATTTGCCATTTAAATGAATGGTACATGATTTTTTAGCTGCAGCAGCTTGGGTTCGTTGGATGGATTCGTAGAGTAGTCGATTTGCTTGATCGGATTGAAGGCATTTCTGAATATCAGCCCATTTCAATGAGCCATCGGACGATGCTTCTTGAACACATTGTTCGCCATTATTCGGAATGTTTTCCATTTGTCGTGATTGACATTGAAGAAATTTGATAAATGTCGTTTGTGAGCATTGATTTTGTACGCATAGTTGTTGTCGATTGCCTTGACATTCGTCTTCGCCATGCATACATTGAATGCTCGACGGTGACGAACCATAGGCGATATACGAAACTGTAAAATTGATTATCGGTGAGAGTTTAAGTAAAGCGGGAGAGAACAATAACTCGCATTTTCGAGCATCAGGACAACGTGACATAACAAAAAAATCGACACGTACTGGCAGATTAGAAACAACTAAAAATAGATAAGTAAAATACGCGCAGCAGACAGGAATGAATAATTCTACCTGCTGGAATAAGCACGGATGATGATGACGATGAATTAAAGTATAAAACTATCAGAAAAGTTAAAATTGTCGGTAAAAGTATCATTAATAATCTTTGATTCATTGGTAAACGTTGAAACGAGTATACACGACGATAATATTGACGCTAAACAAACGAAATCAATCAATCATTCATTCATTCTCGTTTTGTCTACATACCAAAATCGATTGTTTCAAATCGACGTATAATGGCATAACCACTCGTCAAAGATTTCTACAACTAAAAAGTTTTTTTTTGTTTTATTAATAAAAGATGTAAAATACATCTCGTGAAATTTAAAAAATCTGGAGTTAGATTTTGTTTGTTTTTTAAATAAATAAATAAAGCAAAAAGGTAATCATACGTGTGCATACATGAAAGGTGATGATCGTCATTGAAGATTATCTCACAGTCAAGAACGGAAAGTGAGAGAAACGAAAACACAGCGAAATAGACAGGCGGAAGAGAAGAAAGAACAACGAAATCGATTGAAAAACAAATGACAATTTAAAGAATATTGGTTTGTGACTAGAATTTGACAATATATTAATATAATAATAATAAAAAAAACAGCGGAATTCGGAATGAAAGAATAGAAAAAAAAACACAACAAGGTGTAACTAAAAAGCGAATTATTGATTTGAAGATGACGCTGATAATGATGATGATTGTTGTTGTAAGAGCAAAGACATAGCTTCTAAATCATTTTGTAGATGCAAATTTTTAGTAATAGTTTCTTCCAAAGCTCGTTGAAGATTTCGAATCTTCGTTTCATCATTGATTGATTGCGTTCGATGTCCACCGAGACTACCGAGAAGAGTTCCGATTTTTATTATGTTGTGTTCTCGTCGATCACCTGACGGCTGACGACGACGTGAAGGCGGCGGTGTTGCATTCTGACTGTTCGAGTCTAATTGTAAAAACAGAAGATTGAAAAGAAAATAAAGTCAAATTCGAATTGTACTCGTGGTTGATGAGCGACGATCTTGAGAATAACGTTGAATTAGATCATTGGCCATCGACGAACTCGATGATTCTAAATGCTGAACGCGCTCTTTGAGTACGGCACATTCGTTTTTGACTCGATCTAGATTCTTAGCTAATTCTCGATTCTCGATTTCGAGAGATGATGCGTTCATTTGAGTCGAATTAACCGAAACCTTGAAAGAAATGTTCAATGAAATTTTAACTTTTCATTCGTTTTTACTCGATCCATGTAACTTGTTCCACCTCCAAACGATGAAACCGATCTAGAAAATAACTCAAATTGAACTCGTATTCTCGAAAATGAATCGATCTACTAACGATGTGTCACCACCTTGCCGACTTCCATCTGTTTTCGGTGCAAAAAACAATTCATCCAAAGCTACAACACGAAAAGCAAAACCAAATTCTTCGATTAATCACGCGAAAACAAAACATCACAACTGACCACTTCTATCTCCGGGCAATAATTCGGTTAATCTCTGTTGTAATAATTCATTTTTCTTTCGTTCGGCAGTTAATTGTTTTTGTAAATCTTTCATCTAAATTAAGAAAATCGATTTTAATCAAATTCGTAGCCTTTCAAACGTACAAATGCAGTTCCTTTTCGTTCATGTGCTCGTTTATCATCTTTGAATGTTTCAGCTTCCTAAAAATCAATCGACGTAAATTAACTTCGACAAAAAAAAACGAATCTATTTACTTGTGTTAATACACTGATTTGGGCATTCAATTCTTCGATTGTCTGCGTGTTTGCACTTAGAGTTTCATTGAAATTCTAAAGAATTTTCAAATGAAAAGAAGAATGAATTCAAATTACAAGATAATTCATTTCTACTTGAATTTCTTTTTCATGTTCGAGTTTTTCATCTTCAAGAATTTGTTTGTGTTCGATTTGTAAATCAGTTAAACGTTTCTCGTAATTCTCTTTAAGCTCATTGATCTTTATCTAAATTCAATTTTCCGAAATTGTGAATGTGAACTATTGACTAATTTACTTGTAATTGTTCAACACTATTTGTTAGTAATTGTTTCGATTCTTCTTCGGATTTAAATCGATTTTCTAAATTTGTACAACGTGCTTGATATTGTTTTAAAGTTCGATTTTGATTCTAAATAAAATCTTCGTTCTTAAACTTTCCGTTGAGATTCAAATGACTGTACTTTTAGTTCATTATTATCTTGTTCTAATTTGGCAATATCATTTTCGTATTTTTCTTTTAGATTTTTCAGAGTTGTTTTATTTTTCTCATCGACTTGTAAACTATTCGCAGCCATTTCATCGATGGTGCTTTTTCTTTGATCGGCTAACTAAAAATCAAAGTTCAACAATTTATCATTGAACATCGAATTTGAACATACACGCATTTGAGATTCATATTCACGTGTTTTCGTTGTTAACTGTTGTTCAAGTGCTTGAACAGTCTGCAATAAAGTTTCATAAGCTTCTTTTGATTGCTAGATTCACACAAAAACAAAATAATCATGAAAATCAGTTCTATTTGAACGCACTTCGGTTTCAGTGCGTAGCAAATCTCGATCAAGAATCGTTTGATTAAGTAACAATTCTTTATCGTCAAGAATTCGTTGATGTTCAGCATTAGTCGTGCGTAATTGAAGATTTTGTTCAGCAGCAACGGTGCCTATCTTTAGTTAGAAAGCGTTAATTAGCGAGCTGAGCACGAGCTGTTTTCACAAACCTCTGATTCTAATTGATTGACTGTAGATTGTAAATCATTGGCTCGTTTTTGATGTCGTGCAATTTCTTCATCCTTATTCTTAACAAAAATAAAGTAAATATTTTCGACTGAGACAAAAAGAGAACACTTCTACTTTAGTAAGTGTTTGCATTTCTTCCTGAAGTCGTTTTATATCAGACTTGAGAACGTCGATTTGTAATTCATTGGTTTTTTTCATGTTACTATTTTCTGCACTGAAAATATTTCCAAAAACAATTCAGTCAATGAAACAAAGGCTTTATTATTTAATTACATGATCTCTTGAATACGTTTTTCATAATCATGTTGCAATTGTAAACATGTATTTTGTTTTTCGTCAAGTTTTTCTTTTAACTAAAAAGCGAATCAATCGATTAACCTTCGTACGAAGAAAACGAAAAGTTTATTTTACATTTTCGATTTGTGTGGAAAGTTTCGAAGTTGTTTCATTCAATGTTATTTCACATTGTCGAAGTTGTTCTTGAAGAAGACGTTTCTCTTCTTGTTCAGTTTCAAATCGAATACTATTCGCTAAAAAATCAAATTCTCTTCCATAGCACAAATCGAACTCATTTCAAAATCCAATTACTATCAAACGATTTCGTTTCACCATTTGTTGTTTTACTCGAAACAATATTTACAAGACCAGTATCACTACTAAAAGATAAAGATACATGAGAAGACCTTGGCTTCAAGTATTTAGTAAATATAGAAAGTGAAACTGAATTGATTTTTAGCCTGTGGTTAGAATCCGATATAATTGATGTAGGAAATAGGATAAATACCGATTATCTTCGCATTCGATTTCAATATCTTCTTTTTGGAATGATTCATTACTGGAACTGGCAGTTGAAATTGATTCAACAACTTTACTTGATAGTTCTATTTGAAAATAGATGATCGAGTTATTTTTTTTCTTCGAAATTTTCGTTTTACCGGAAAGTTTTTTTTGTAGGACAATATTTTCGGCTTTTAAACGTCGAATTTCTTCGTTTGATGTTTGATTGAATTCACTTCCATCTTGAGAATTATTCAAACTGGTTCGACGACCTTCTTTGTACGATTTCAATTCTTTTTCAAGTTCTTCAACTTTGCTCATATACTAGAATAATACAAGAGAGATTTAATCAAGTGTGCTAACTGTGTTAATTCATCATTATTAGTTTTCTTTTGCTTTTCTCTCTCTCGTTTGTTTCGTAAGTCAATCTATATATATATATACATGTAAATGGAAATAAGAAAACAATTTATATTTCCAATAACATCTCACTTAGTAATACAAATAGAAGATGTATACTGACGTAAGTGAGATGATTAGATTCCTGATTCTGAGAGCAAAAGAAACATTTGTTCAATTGAAACAGAGAGGATATACGCTAACAATTGTTTTTTGTTGATTAGGAGTTTCCTTCGGTTTTTTATCTGTCAAAAAGAATTAAAACATAAATATTATGCTCGACCTTTTTTCCTGCCCTAAAGAATTATTAAATCAACATTTTATTTCTCTCTAAGTCTTCAATAAAAATATTGAATATATTATTCTTTCTTTCGTTACATTTTTACATTTGGTTTGTATCTTTCGAAATTGATTAACAAATTCTGAAATCTTTAACATTCAATTCTTACTAATTACGATTGTCAGATATTTGTTAATCAATTATCGAACATTATCCGTTCGTTCCCTCGTCTTCTCTGTCTACTGATGAAGCAAAGCAAAATCCTAATTAGTGAAATGTTTTTCTCCTTGACAGGCTGAAGTCAAGACTCATATTAGAAATGAAAAAACATACATTTAGTTTTTTCTTCTTCTTCTGCTCTTAGAAAGTCAATCTAATGAAGTTCATTTGGTTTTTATCGTTTTTTATTCTTGAATTCGTCGTATTTCTACAAGCAAATCCAGATTTTCAATTCGGCATTTTAAATAATCCAACCGAATGGACTTTTCATTGTCCACAAAATCACACGAAAACTGTCAAACCATCACCAACTAATCAACCATTAATTCCCTACGAATGTCCAATTCGTTCGTCAACAATTCAAATTCTTCCATTAGAAATCGACATAACATTTCTTTGCCGTTCACAATCTCGTTTAATTTGGATAATCGTTGATTTTTATCAATACAACACAGATTTCTCGTTATTCGATACGAACGACTATCAAATTCGTATTCATCTCAATCATCAAATCGACATTCAACAATCAAAAATCGAACGAAAAAACTTCACGAATCGTTTGATTATTGTCAATGCATTTTATATTCCATTTGAATCGGTTAATTCAATATTAAATCAACAGATACACATTTCAATACAGATTCAAAATCCTAATCAATTAAATTGGTGCCAATTCGAAATCAAAGATAATCTCACCTGGGAAAGTTTTCTTCAACAAAAATGTAATCAACTAGATCAATTGAAAACCTATACTATTCAATCAGCACAATGTGATTTCTATTCGAAAGAAATACCAACAACAACAACCGTAACTACGACTACTGATAGTTCGAATATTAATCAAACGAAATTCTCATTTAACTATGATCATCATCATTACCTTCTTTCTGAAGAAAAATATCATAAACTTTTAGCAACTATATCTCGTTCGACATTAAACGCAATATTATTACAATTAATCTTCATTTTTCTATTAATTATTCTTGTTGTTCTCACATTATTTTTTGTCTATATGCTCTGTTATCATTATCACGATCGGACTCAATCATCATTACTAATTCCACAATCATCTTCGTCATTATAAAGAAACGAAAACTTCTTCAAATTACTTTATTCAATTCTTGCATAAGTGTTTCATTTTGTAATCGAAAGCCTTCTTCTTGTGTTTTAACTGTCTGTGTTAACGCTTGATTTTCACGTTGAATTTCTTCGGTATCACGACTAGCATTTCTACGGCTGAATGTTGGCAACTAAACACAAAATTCAATCGTTTCATATCGGTTCAAGTCTCTCTCTCTCTCGTACTGTTATATTGGCGATTGGTAAATTAATACTCCGTTTTTCAAGGGTTTCGATTCGAATTTTTAATTGAATATTTTCTATGAAAGAAAAGAAAATCAAATAAAAAAAACAACAAGCAAAATTTTCGTTTGTTACCGGCTGCTAATTTCTTGTTCTGACTATCTAGTTGATAATTATTAGTTTTGAGTTCGACTAATTGATTTTGAAAACGTTCAAATTCTTCTGTTGATAACGACATAATCTACAAAGAAGAAAATATTTCATTGCCGAAAAAAAAAGCCAACAAACACATGACCAAGCAAAAGAAAATAAACAATTTATTTTCGAAAAAAAAACAAACAAACAAACTACATTCGAGTTTATCAAAGAGGTAAAAGATACACTCAGAGTTCAAGAAGTCAACGCAAAAATTGAGGTGAGAAACATCTTCGATCAATGATTTGTTTTGTATGTTGATCCTGAAAGAAAGAAAAAAGAAGCAAAACTAGGAAAAGAAAATAAACGAATGATAAGAATTTACGCGATGACTTCGAATTGTTCTGTTCGAATAAACGTGAACGCAAATCAGGATTATCGCCGCGCTAAACACAAACTTCTATGCAAAAAAATCAAGATGAAATTATGGAGATATTACTTTTTGCTTGGATCCGTATTTTGCAGACGATCCTGGAATTGAAAAATTCTCTGATAAAATGAAAAGAACAGAGCAAATTCTCACCGGAACTATAAGATCTTTGATTGTTATGATGATAGGATTGTTGTTGTTGTTGTCGACGTCGATGAACGTCACGTTGATCATCGACATTGGACTCGATCGATGTCGATGTGATGCTTCGTTGTGATTGATAATCACTAAATTTAACAACCGATCAAGATGAAATGCAATTTAGTTTCGTATTCTCAACATACCTCGATTGTTTCTCGTCGGAATTCGGCGAGATTTCAACAGCTGCTTGATCGTTATCATCGTTCGATGAATATTTTGATCGATTTTTACTTAATGTTAAACGTAGATCCTGAGCCGCAGATTTCGTGCCGGTTGATTCGTGATTTCCAGTTTGAATTTCGACCTTTCGAGATGTTGAAGATGATGTAACTTTTAATTCAGTTGAATAGGGATGTAGAGTCGGTTCATCAGTGAGCAGATTTTCTTGAACCGAAGATTTTCTAGTTGTTTGATTAACATCGAGATTAGTCGGATGATGTTCAACAACGGGTTTGTCTGTCGATAGAAGAGGTAATGATTCGATTTCTATTGGAGAGAAACGAGTTTTGCCACCGGCTTTACGCGGTATTGTTGTTGAATTTGAATTCTCAGTCGTTGATGGAATCGTCTTAACAACAGATTCTTCCGGCGGTGAAATCTTCGAAAAAACAGGAAATTCAAATAATCGAATTGATTGATGGATTGAAGACTTACATTGACTATATCATGATGAATGTTGTTCTCCAATTTAACCGGAGTTTTGTCTTCGTTAATTTTTATTTTAATCGGCTCGATATTGTTTGTATTATCAGTTGATTTGTTCTTGAAGCGTTCTTCTTTTTCAGCAATTTCAACTTCACGTAATTTAATTTCTCGTTCTCGCACAGCGAGTTCTTTCTTTTGCAAATCAATTTGTTTTTGAATAATCTCAGGTATTTCTCTATTCAAATCATCAAATGAAACACTATGAAATTCAATCTTCTTTCTTATCGAATTCGTTTTTACCTCAACCACATCTCAACCCGTGGATCCGAACTGCTTGTTGTATTGCCTGATAATATTTTGTATTTATTGATCGTATCAAGTGTTTGAATGAAATTATTTCCTGGAGGCATAACTGCACTGGTATTCGAATTGGATATCGTGGATTTAGCAAATAGAGAAAGTTCACATTCGCCTGGAATAGCACTCGTTTCAAGCTGACTTTCATTGAAACTCGGTGTTGATTGACGATGATGATGATGACTAAATTCAAAATCGAGAAAAATAAGTAAATGAATGATTTGTTTATATACGTGGTTGGTATAGGTGATGATTGAACGATTGCTGTACTATTCTAAAAGATGAATTGAGAGATAAAAAAAAGAAATAGTTCGAAAGGATTTTTACTTTAATGTCGGGTTTTTTTGTCGGTTCATCGTCGGAAATATAACTCAAATCATTTCTGTTTGGTTTCGGGATTGATCTTGTGTCTGTGCTAGTTGAGTTCGAGACGAAAACATTGTCGGAGGAGAAATCTGTTCGAGAACGAGAAGTCGGCTGTCGACGATCACGCGATGAGTCAGCGGGAGAATACGGCCGTTTCGTTGGAACTGTTGACCGTGTTGATTGATGGCGGCGAGATGAAGAGGAGGAGGATGTTGGTAGTGGTGATGGCGACGATGGAGATTTTCGATGATATTTCGGCGGCACAAATGGAGGCGATGGCGAAGAATTGCGATAATGTTTTTGAGATGATGAAGTATGCTGATTACGAGAACGAGACGATGATGAAACAGGACTAGGTGGACGTTTACGATTCACTGACGGTGGTGGTGGCGGTGAACGACGAGTTGATCGGGAATTTGAACTTTCATATGGGCGTTGATTTGGCCGAGATTTACTGAAGCTAGAAGTAATTATGTCAAACGATTTTCGTTTTTATTGAAATTATCTTACGTTTTTCGATCGTTATCACTTTCTAATTCTAAATCACCTTCAACTGTACAATCAATAGCATCCATTCTACTTATTAATTATTGAAAGACTGGTGAACACAAAACATCTAATCAATCAATCTAGAAAACGACAAACAAAAACTGAAACACATGACAAAGAAACAAAATAAATAAATCAAGATTTTTTCGTTGTTGTTTCAGGTTCAACTTCCCATAATTTAACATTATGTTCTTTCACTGCTTCCTAATCGAAAATAAAAACAACAGAATACTCAATAATTACCAAAAAAAGAAAAACTCAAAACGTTCTACTTTAACACAAGCTTGATATTTTTTGAACAAATTTGTGCACATATCAGCTTTCGTATCACCTTTTAAGTAATGTTCAGTAAACCAAGAATTGAAGCAAGCATCATATTCATCTTTTAATGCTTGACACGATGGACTGATACTACTCATATTGAATGTCGAAAATAGAAAAAATATATTTAATTTAGTTGATTTGAATTAATGACATCTAGAAAAAAATGAAGAAATAGAATCTCGAATTTGATGATGATGATGATTTTGGACAAAATCAAATTGGATATTTAGTTAAGTCAATGAACATTGTAACGCAAAGATGTCGTTAGAGAACGAGTAAAATCCTATGAGGAAGGAAATACATTCAATATGTTCTAGAAGGAGAAAATCATTTCTTATTCTCATTGTATTCTTATGCTCACATAACAAACAAACAAACAAACAAAAGTAAGTACACATAGTTTTCATCTAGTTATCAAAAACGACACACATGTTTAAAAAAAAACGAGAACACAAATGTTAAATTTCTGGTTTTGCTGGACATAAAAGTGATGTACTACGAGGTTGATACCAAACATAGTAAGTAATATACCAGAAAAACACCGCACAAATTCCGGCAGCAATTTTATGAAGTGTATGATGAAAGTATAAAGCCGTTGATAAAAGCATAAATTCCCAGATAACAGTGAGAACACCTAATGCAATATAAACGACTCGAATAAGATGTTGATAGATTTGGAATGTTTCTTTGGTAGGATTGGTTGTACCATCAGGAGTTACTTCCGAAGTTTGTTGTTCAGTTTTATCGATTTTTTTAACACCTTTTCTATAAGCTTTCACTTCTTCATTGATGATCAATATGGCATAGAGTAATAAAAATGTATGTCCACTAAAATCAATTCCTTCGTCCCATTTATGACCTCCTTTAAGGCAAACATATCGTGTTGCACCTTGAAAATCTTGATGATTGCATGTTCCTGTACGAGATTCGATGAAAACGAATAAACTTGTGACTACCAACCAAATACCCGTGGCAACTAATAAACGAGATAGATGATTTGCAACTATTTCCTTAGTTGTACGAGTTGTCATCAATGTTAGATAAATAAATGGTCCTAATAAACCTATCGTCCATCCCCAGCCTAATTTGGCAAAATAACGATTGAAAATATTTGTTTTCACTGAAAAATATGATTGTGGTACTAAATCATATCGTTTTAAGAGTGAACCAATAATGATTATTACGAATGCAACGATTAATTTGAATCCTGTCGGTCCAAAAATAATATTTTGACAGAAATATAAAGATGGTTCACGTATAAATGTAATAATTTTATTTAAAATCGATTTCTTTTCTTCTTCCGGTTTAGCTGTAGTTTTTGACATCTTTGCAAAATAATCTAATAGAAAAACAAAGTCACTCGTATAATAAAACGGAAAATTCTTCGACTGAATAACAATAAACAAATCTCTCTCGAGTCCATGTTTTACCATGATGATACGAACAATGGATTACTTACCATTCTCGTGTTCTCTTATGACTCGATAATTTGAAAAGCAAAAAGAAAGAGACAAGAAGCAAAAAAACATACGTTTTATTTATCGTAAACTAATTTATCTTGAAAAACAATATGGCGACAACAGCTCCCAATCGTTTAGCGAATGGTCATCAAATGAATTCGTCAAATGAAAATAATAATGAAGAAGATCAATTGAATCGAATTAATCTACAAGCTTTACAAAATCGTGATCCTTATATATCGAAAATAGTCGATCAAGCACAACGTGTCTGTGTTTACAAATTCATTGCCGAAAAACGTGAATGGGTAAATTGAAATGAATTCGATTTTTGTTTTACGTTAATCGTTTGTTTTTTCTTTGTTCAGGAACGAAAAGATCTCGAAGGAACATTATTTGTTTACGAAAGGTAGATTTTAATTTTCAAAAAAAACGAACGATTTCGGTTGTTGATTTAGAATGTGTGAACCTTTTCATGGATTTGTGATTTTAAGCACAGTTTCACGTGAAACATTCGTACAAATTATAAAATCATCGATGGAATTTAAACATACGCCGACCTATGAAGCATTTCTACAATATAAAGTTGATGTCGGAGGTACGAAAAATGTAAATAAATCTTCGATTTATTCGAAAAATATTTTTGCTAGATATTTACGGCATTTGGTTTATTTCGAAAAACGATTGTCCTCGTGTAACCGAGTGTTTAAAAAAGTGAATTATTAATCTAATTGATTTGAATTTCAAATAAAACTAAAAATTGATTATGTTTCTAGTTTGACACAAAAAGCTAAAGAACGTGAACAATTCAAACATCTCAATGATGCATCAAACTCAAACAGTATCATTTCATTGCTAAGCACTGCTCAAGATAAATTCCAAGAAACTGTAGGATTCTTTAAGATCGTTCAACGATTTATTGTTCAAAATTCGCTTCTATTTAGAAACGAAAACCAGAAACAACAAATAATTCAGAAACAACAGCGGCGAGTATGCCACCTATACTTATGAGATTATTTTCAGCACAAGAGCCATTAATCCAAAATCCAGATGAACGAGGAGAAGAATTGAAGATAACTTTAGGCATATCAGGCAAACCTGCGTTAAGCGTGACCGAATTAGAGAAACAATTATTGCAACCAGCATCGAGTCAACAATCAACTAAGCCGAAAACAAATACAGACAATCTTGCTAAACCTGTACCAATTCCGATTCAAGTATTTCTTATTGAAGAAATATCAAAATATTTGATTTTTTCTCTATTAGAATCACATGCAAACTCCACCTCCAGCTATTTCATCTCGAATTATCACTCAAGCACATTCCATTCATATGAATAACAATATTCATACTGGAGTAAATCGATTTTGTTTGAATAAAAACGTTTTTTGAAATGTTTGTTTTTCATGTAGATTGAATCTATTTCGATAAACACTAATCGGCTAATGACACCTGCAGATTTTCAAAATCTACATATCGAACCATCACCAGGTAACATGAAAATGTCATCAATAGTATTGAAAGTGTCTAATGGAATTAATTTCAAGGTCGATTGTTTTCTTTTTGTTTATTAGAAAAATAGTTTTCAATTGATAATAAAGAAACTTGTGATTCTTTGACGTACTTTTATTTTTCTCTTTCTCTTTCGTTTAGTTATGCAACCACAACTCGAATCTTCACCATCGATACATCAGTTTTCCAGAACGAATCTTCGACATTTACTGGTCGATATGCTTCAAGTAACGTTCTCATTTCATATCAATCATTAACAAATTGTATTTAAATAGAATGACGAAGATTTTATCAATGGTTTATACAATGCTTATCTCGAAAAAAACAGTGCATTCAATCGTTTCTACTCCTAACTACGACTTACTATTTTGCTTTGTCTAGTCGTTCGAATTCTCCTCTGAATCTATATCTATCCTGGATGTATTGTTTTTTAGTCAAGTATAAAAAAAAAGAGAGACTTTCAACAATAGTTTTGCTTTCGAAAAAGTTCATTGAACGTTCTATTTCTATAATATAATCTCAGGAGGAAAAAAAAGGCGGAGTAATTTGTTTATTGTAAGTATTGTTTGTTTGTTTTTTTCTTGGCTGTCTATTTCGTATATAAAACTGATTGTTCATTCTTTTTTTTTGTTAAATAGAAGAAAAAATTATATAGCAAATCGAATTATGTTTTCACAGTTGTACGAAGAACATTGTAAATACCGGAATGATGAATACCTTGTCGAGGAATGCTGTCTGTAAAACTGGCACTAAAAGCTTTTTGACGTTCGTCTTCCGATCGAAATGAATCGATTCGAGGTTCAGTCTAATAATAGGTTATTTTTAGAATGACATTTTGTGATTTTGAAAGCAACAGATTCGAAACTTACATGAGAGAATTTCGGCATTTTCCATAAAGGTTTCGATAGAACGGGAATTTTGGCTTGACGAAGAAGCGATGTTTTTGTATGATAATTGATTTTGATCGCACGCTGATTTCATACGTGAATAGAATCATTGAATAAAAAACAAACAAGAGAAAGATTTCATACTGTTGTTTCTGTTTGACTTCGTTTGTGTTGATTTTGTGTATCAATTAAATTTTCAAGCCATTTATCACCATATGAATGACGTAAAACATCTTCGATGGGTGTATTTGGTCTAAATCGAACAGAACTTACAAAGGAAAACAACAAAAAAAAAACATGCGAAATGTAGACCTTCGTGGTGTACCGAATACCATATCATCAGGAAATTTACGTGTAGTTTTTGCTAATGATACATCACGAATGTATACTTTTCTTTTGATATCATGCAGAGTTCTGTATCGTGCTTGATCTCTTGCCGTTAACATTCCGGCGTCGACTGCTGCTACATTTAGCGCGGCATAATCACGCACGTATTCGAAATCCGGATCTGCTATACGTTCTTTCTCAGGTGTATAGCAGAGTGCTAAATTAGAATATGATCTTTGAAACATCAATGAGATTTGAGAATGTTCTCACCGTCGGCAGCACCTCCCGTACGAGGTAATGACACACCGTATGTAAAAGAAGGTGGAGGAATTTTATGACCACGTCGACGCGTTTTACCTAATTCAGGCTACGATGCAAAAAGGCAAAAATTGTTTTGTTTTCGTTATGATTAAACGAAGTTTACTAATATTTGAAGTTCACTTTGAAGCATTGATTCACGTTGTTCACCGGCGAGACCTGTTCTCGTAAAGAAGTATGGAGATACATAACGCGGACTAGCATGATCGAGTCGACTACTATCTCTACGTGGCGTTTCCTTGCTCATCACTTAAATCAATCCTTTGAATCAGCTCAATAAAAAAATCTAGAACAAATAATAAAAGTCATATTGATATACTTTCTCACTGCAACAAGTTCTGCAGACAATGACAGTAGCAAAAATAACAAACTTCATCAATGCATGTTTATTCAATTCTATTTTCAATTACCATACAAATAATCTCGAAATCACGCATATATTATTATTTCGTAGTCGTATTTAGGTTGGCAGTTCGCTTGCTTCTATGATCACAGACCGCAAGAAACGAAATGTTTGTCGAGAATCAGCAAAACGTTCGTTCTGATAATCCTTCTCTATATCACTTAGTTACGCGGATTAGATCGTTGGAAAACAACAGTAAATCGAAGCAAACATTTATTAACGATGAGAATTAGTTAAGAAACAAATTGAACACTTAAATTTATTTGAATAGACATCGCATACTTTTCCATTCAGATGTCACTAATTTCGAACGAATGCTGATGACCAGTCAATTTCTTTATAGGATATGACCTGAAGGGGAGATAAGAGAATATCAATTCGTACTAATGCAGTACGACGATAAATTCTTGAAATCTAATTGATTCATATATGTAATAAGCGTAGACATAATCTTTGCAAATAGGATTGCATTGATGAGCATCTGAAAATCTATCGAGATAATTTCCAAGAAAAAAGTGCGTACTTCTATTGTCTTGATTTTAGGAATGTATTGAATATAATTATCATCTCGAGTACTTTGATTGCATGTAAAAAAGAAAAATCATACTTATTAATTTTTAATAATGCATATAGAAAGAGTAAACAAAAGGTTCTAATTTGAATTCAGTACATTTTCACAAGAAATCTTCTAATCTACATGGTCCCACATTGTCTTTGACAGTTTTTTCGAGACATGAATGCTTGTATAGAAATAACTCTAATATGAGGTTACATTTCACACGATAGGAATCTTTTTCCTTGTGAACAATGATGAATTTGATTAGTTATATAAGACAAACATTTCCCTAGAATGTTTCAGAGATAAGAAACTGATTTGCAACAAATAAGAAAAATAAAGATACCGTTTTTCTTTTTATTATTATTATTATTAATGATTGAAAGCATGAAATACAAAAAGAGAAAAAAAGAATAAAAGCTAAATAATATACATTGATTTGAAGAGATTTCTCTTTTAGAGACTCGTTGTTAACGGTGATTTCTGCTTTGGTTTCATATCAACTCGAACTGTTTTCATTTGTTTATTCGAACAATTCGTATGATCATATTTAAAATCATGTTTTAAACTTAACTTCATTGGATATTCGCCAATCGGTGTTTCATATTCAGCATCAGAAAAATCGTCTTCTAAAATCTCATCTGGCGTTAAAGGATTCTTTTCACTTGTATTAATAGTTTGTTTATTCGTTGTTTCTTGGATCAGATCGTGTTGTTCATTAATTTCTCGTTGTCTTACTTGATAATTTTCTCGACAAAGCAATGAACACGTTGGCTTCGAAAGTATATTACCACAATTATATCGAAAACTTCGATTTAAAAATGCATAGATCAATGGATTGACCGCTGAATTCAAATAAGCAAGTGAATGTGCGATCATTTTAAAATAATATAGAATAGCCGTTTTATTTTCAAAGATATTTGCTAACATAATAAATAATGTCAAAGGCAGCCAGCAGAGCGAGAAGACGAGAGTTACAATGGCAACCATTCGGGTCACAGCACGACGTTTCTTAGACCATTGAACTGCATTAGATTTCTAGCAGAAAACAAGATAAATGATGTGTATTAATTTTTTTTCCTTTTATCTTAAATAAATGATTTACAGTTTTTGTTAAAAGATTTCTTTCTTTTGAATAAACATAATAAAGCAACCGAGTATAACAAATAAGAATAACTGCTAGAGGAATAAAATAGTACAATGTCACAGTATAAATTCGAAATTGTCGTTGAAGATTATCATCTGTCAATAGAACACATTGATTTTGAATGTCCGTTCTCAAACCATAATGATAATAGAATGGCGATGCTAAGATACATGAAACTAAAAACGAAGAATTCATCTAGCATGACATAAAACACACTTACGTATCCAGATAATTAAACTAAGTAAGAAGACAGTTTTTGGCTTCCGCCATTTGATATTTTCAAATGGGTGAACTATGTAAATGTATCGATCTATTGTCATTACAACGAGTGTTTGGACTGTAACAAGAACGCTGACATATGAGATAAAGTTTAATAGTTTACAAAAGATCTGATTAAAATACCTGGAATGAAGACAAAAAACAAGTAAATATTTTATAGTATCTTATTTTTTTTTCATCATACCAACGTTCGAGAGTATACTGAACGACAAGAAGTGGCATACAAAATGATAAGAAAACAATGTCAGTTATTGCAACTAAAATAATCGTGAAGATAAAGAAAATAAATATTAAATTGAAAAAAGAAAAACAAGTATATTTCTTTTCACATACGGTTAACAATAAAACAATTGGTAACGTTGTTTAATTTTTGAAATCGAATAGCAACACAGATGACTAGACTATTACCTAATAAAAAAGAAAGAAACAAAACAGAATCTACCAAATAGTTCAATAGAGTTTATGCTTACCTAGGATACCAGCAACTGCAATAAATACCCATGCACTGGCAAAGCCAATACGAGTATGTAGTGGTGGACCGTCATTATCGTACCACGTCTCATTGGTTATGTTAGGAATAGGTTCTGGTAGTTCGTTCATATTTAATTTATTGAGAACATTTTTCAATCGAATAAAAGAAAAATAGATGTTCAAAATAGATTGAAATATAATCTATAGTAAACAAAAGAAATGTCAAGCTAATACGAATAAAACCTTTCGGTTCATTTCCAGTTGAACTACTGAAAGCATCAGTTCCTTTTTTTTCCTCTGCTTATCTAACACAATCATCACTTTTGATGAAAATGTTAAGAGAACGTTTGAAATTTGAGTATCTCTATTTCTACCTACGTATTCGACGAGTATGTAAACGAATCAATGCAATATTCATATAAATAGATCGAAGTGTCAGAAAATTATTTGTCTACTAGCTAGGAACAATACAAGTGAAATGAGGCAAAGAAAGAGAAAGAAGAACGAGGAATGGGAAGAGAGGGAAAAACAGAGAGAAAAAGGTCTTGTTAATTGAGGATATGCGTCGAACATACTACTATTAAGAAGAGATTGTCTGTTAGAGTTTATAAAATTAAAAAGAAGAGAAAAAGAAAACCTAACGTAGAAGAAATTAACATTCATGTTCATCTGTACTTATCATTTATTTCCTTTTTCTCGATATGAAGTTGTCCCTTTTCAGGCTTCAAGATGATCTAATCATAGACAGAAAAAAAAACAACGATGCCTTCGTTTGAACATCATAAGTAGATATTGTGATCACATGTATGCATCTGTCTAATAACCAACAGTGCACATGCTCGAATTACCTAAAAACTAAGCGACACAGCAAGAAAATGAAACTAAAAGAGAAAAGACATGCACGAGATAATGAATCCAAGATCAAGAAGAAAGAAAATCTACTATTTCCTTTGAACAAACATAAATGAACTAGAATTTTGAGTAGGTTTAATCATAAAAATATCTTTTGATGACAATTCTGACATATCAGAAAGACATTCAACTGAAATGAAAAACAATGGATAAATATAATGATAACAACAAAAAAGAAGAAGGAAATCTATATTATTGAAAAAACAGAAAATCTTCTTCGTATTCTTTCTCGTCGATTCTTTCCTTTCCTAAAGCAAGCATTAATTTATGTTTTTTTTTTCTTTAATGTCTGATGTTGCAATTCTGATCTTTCCTGAGTGCATGCTAGAAATGATTTGTGCTGTCTTATATAAAGAAAAGATACGGATAAGCGACATCAACAACAAACATATCTCATTATCCGCTTTCTTTTTCTGATTCTCATAGCAAAAGAAAAACATCGAATTAATAAATGAACTCAAATACCTACGAAAAATTCGAAGTTTTTCTTTTGAAAAACCACATCAAATAAATCCTGCTTCTATGTCAGTGTGGAATAGATTCATGTATCTAAGAAGTTCTTCTTTACTAGATGATAGAGTAGGAAAAATAAGAACGGAAAGAACTGTCAATTTTCATCATGATATTCACCGTAGGAAAAAAAAAGAACGAAGAATAATAATCAATAAGAGTATGAACAAGTACAGATTGGCAACTATAAAATGTTGTCAGAATGAATTAAGATTTAGTTTGTCTTTATCTCTTTCACATCTGTCAATGCTCAAGCACATTGGATCAATAGACGTCTTACGGAAGATAGAAAAACAAAAACCTATCGACAAGTGCATGAGATGCATGGGCGTTATGTTCCTCATCTAAACAGACATCGAATACCTGTAAAATAACGATAACTATACGTTCATATTCATTCCAGATTGAATGTTTTTTTTTACTAAGAATACTAATTTCTGCATTGTTTTTAGACGATCTAGTCAACATGCTGAATAAACTATTCAATCATCATTAGTTTACAGACTCATAATTATATTTAGTTGAACGGATTTTAGGATGTCTTATCAATCTTATTTATTAGCGTCATGACTAGAAATGACAAAGAAAATTATACACAGGAAATTAAAGGAAAAAGAAAGAAAGCATCGTCATGAAAAGTTCAAGATGTTTTTAACCTAGGGATTATTCGAACAATATGGTCTTAAAAATCCTACTGCGATGATACTCTTATTCTTCGTGACTTTTAGTTGATATTTTGTAAACAATTAGGTTACTCATCAGGATCTGCTAAGAATTTCTAAAGAAAATACGACATATTTTCAGTTGTTGTTCTTTGTTCTCGAGTTTGACGAGTTTAGCATATGAATACTAAAAGAAAAACAAGAAACAATCGACTGGCGTCCTTCTGTTTTATATATATATATAAATATCTCTCTCTATATATATTGCTGTCTAAAAGTCTCTCGAGATAGTCATTGGAACAATACAAATGTGAGAAAAATAATATACTAGACTACGCACAGAATATGAGTACGTGGATGATTTTTATTTCATAAGCGTAAATGAAAAACAAGATTCACAAAAGACGATACTAACGTCAGAAGGTAGACTGGATTCTTGTTTCCTTTTTCTTACGTATGTAATGACAAAAGCGAATAACACAAAAATCGAACAATTGTTGTCTAGCTCATTGTCTATTCAATTATTAAGTTATGTGTTTCATTTAATCAAAGAACAAAAAAAGAAACGCAATGTGTTCAATTAGAATTTTTAACAAAAACAACATCGACTAAATGCTTACGTTTGTGACTTTTCCAGTCTTTTATTTATGATTGAAAACAAAAAACGTCTCGTTTCAGGATAATAAATTAATTAAATTTTAAGCTTCTTTGGTGAAATCTTGTTTTCATATTTAATATTTATTAAACATAAATATGTGATCTATTCTATGTTTCTACTTTTTAATCTTAATTTTAATCTCACATTCTATGTTAAAAACTTGTTGGTTAACATTTATCTTTGTCGACTAACTGTCATCTATCCTATTTAGTTATTTGCTCGATTTAGTTACTGACACGTATATCAAGAACAAAACACTACTATTACGCTGCATGTATAGATTCTCAGATACGACAAAGAGCAGCATTGTATTCTTACTGCAATAACTTTCAACATGTCCTTTTCATGGTGTCAAATATAGCAAACAACAGTGCTCGCCTGGGAAATTCTTCTTTTATTCAATGACATTCAATTCGTACACATTTTCTACAAGATATGTCAACTAATGATAGAAGAAAAAAACAGAAAATATTAGCATCACAATTTTTAAAAAATATCTGAGCGTGATTAACGGCTGATGATGTTGCACAGGAAAATCATTTCTTTTTCGGAAGGAATATAAAATGAGTTTTACGAGAAACAATAGTTCGTTAAAAAGAGTATTTACTGATTCTATCGTGATGTATTCGAGAATCTTTTTATACATTTGAGAATAATAACTCGACAAATAGCTATCTCACATAAATAAATAAAAGACACGAGAAGAATGATTAAATCAAATCAATCTGTTTCTTAAAACATATGATATATTGCAAAATAATGAAATGGCGATGAAAGAAAGTCGAAATAACCTTTATGATTTATCAGCTTGAAGTGTCTTCATTCGACTCTTTATTTGGACTAATATTAGTTTCTATAGGGTATCATTCTATAATTGCTCGCCTCAAGTTATATACATCTAATATTTTCGATAGGAAATCTCAAAATTCCATGCCGATCGGTACTTACCAGAGATATTGAAAAATATGTTTTTCTTCATTATAGATAAACAATCAAGTCAAGTGAATTTCCTTCGGCTAGATTGTTAATACCTCAAGGATTAAGCTCGCCTGCGATGAATAAAAATATAAACAAATGTCGTTTCTGCAAATTCATCAGCTCTTTCTTTTTTCACTAGACAATCGTAGAAGTTCTCATTAAAATCAATCAAATATTCAGCACTTATGACGGAGAGAGACATTTGACAAGCTCTTCTCAATTATACTTGACCTAGCTTTGTAGACTTTTTACAGGTGAAATATCTCGATGTTTTTTCCTAAGTAAAAAACAAATCCGAGAGTAAAGATAAAAATTGGAGAAATTAACATTTGAAAATGAATTATGTTTGCGCTTTTCAATGAATGAACATTTTCTTTTTATCAAGAAAATGCACTTATGTCATCATTCGTGCGGAATCTGTTTATTGAATAGTGTCAAAGAAATCTTTCTTAACAATAGTTTTTCCTTTATATCGATTAAAGATATTTTCATTGTTCGTGTTTAACCAATAAATAGTCGGAATATTTAAAAAGAATATTTAATGTAGTATAAAAGAAATATGCAAAAGCTAAAATCACCGAGTTCTTGAACGTTAAATAATGAATTATAGGTTCTCCATAGACAAGTTTCGTGTTTTCATAAAACAAAAAAGAATCTAAATATAATATGGCTAACGTCTACTTAACATTGTCACTATTTGAATAAAAACAATGAACTAAAATCGATCAATCAAATGCCTATACACATGTCGATGAATATATAATGAATTTCATTTACAATAACGTGATTTATTTTCAATATTTCGAGAATTTCAAGTAATTCATTCATTAAATTATCTTTCGGTGACCATTGAATAGTGTAAACAAAACACTAAAAATGTCATCACCAATAAGATTTGATTGTAATTGATTTTTTTCATATACTAATTATTAACGGTGCTAATCGATTTTTTCGATACGAGTCAAGGCTATGGAAAACAGATTAGCATATCGTTCGAGATAACACGATATCGACGAATTAACATGAAAAAAACAAGCCAAAAATAATCGTTGAAGACATCTAATTACTATCAAATATGTGGCTACTGAACAAGATTATATACAATCATAAACTTGAAAAAATTATTTGATAATTTCATGCGTAAACAGTTAATTATTATGCTCGAACATTTCACTACTTTGGGTATTCGTGCAGAGAAAGTATGCGAAGTATAGATGTTTTGTTCGTCAATTCCATTAAATATCATTTAGTTCGTATTACTAATTCGCAAAGGAAGGTATTGTAATTCAATGATCTTGTTCAAATATCAACATTTGAACTGATTCGCTCACAAACTACGAAAGCTACAAAAAAAAACTTCTGTTTTTCATCAGTGCTCGAGTGCAAATATTCTGTTAACGCTTATTAATTAGTACCGACAACTTTAAAATAACCTGTCAGTTGTTTAATACTCAGGCAATCCTTCGTCGAAATACGATTAATTTAACTAATTCGAATCGATCACAATACTCATATGAAATTCAAATTCATCGGTAACATACGACGTTAAATGGGCGTAAATGACGATGAATATAAATTTGTGAAAATATATGTTTTTCTTTGGCGACGCCAAACGACATGATTTGTTTGACAATACGCATTAACTAATTATGTCTGACAATAATTTGACTGCGTAGTCTATCATCTGTCTGTTGATTCGTAATGAAAATTATCGAAGCATATACGAGAATCTTCTTTTTCAAATTTTATTCAATGCAAGATGATCTTTAACTTCTCGTTAAACTGATCAGATAACAAATGTGAAATAGCGAACGAAAAGAAAAAAGTGTTCATAGTTGATTTTTCGTTTTATTTCAATAATTTATGTTAGTTTGAAAATGATGTAAATCTTTTTTTTGCTTGTCTGTTTATTTAAAAACACAAACATAAATATATATTTATAAATATCTATTATTCGCGGTGAGAACATTTAAACTTGATCACGTTTTGTGAATGCAATCTTTCCGTTTTGACCGATGATTGGTCGAAGACTGGCTTTCTTATACAAAACATGTGGATGATAACGTAATGAAGCTCGACGAAATTCTTGATGATGAAGACGATGATGTTGAATTGGTAATGTTTCGTAGAGATCATCGCCAAGATCGAAATCATTTAAATCATTATTCAAACTAAGACTTGCCGATAATTGAATAAGACAGCAAAGTAAAACTAATTTTACAAAAGAAAAAGCAGAAAATATTTTCAATTTTCTTAATAATGTCTCACGTGTTGAGATGAAGAGATATTTGATTAAATTCGAAGCAGAAACCATGATTGAGATTTGCAGATAAATAGATAGAACTAAAAGAAAAGAAGAAGTTATGTTTTCTGTTTTTATAAGATGATAATTTGACAATCGAAATGGCAGGTAGTGTATTTATATATATATCTTGAAAGAATATGTCCGGAAAAGTCTAGAAAAAAAAAGAGAAAAGGCAAGTTTTAAAACTAGAGAGGCGGCGAGAGAAAGATTCTGAAGAGAAGACGATAATGTCGATGTTCATAGCGGAAAGCTTATGTCATCTCGAAGCGAAACTGTCTATTATTTGCTAATTATAATGACACGTTTCTTGATAGACCGATATGATTGGATT
>ERZ778026.1641-NODE-1641-length-27080-cov-103.566735_pt1 | contig 27080 bp, 28 predicted proteins | sample MGYA00375756_ERZ778026 | MGnify/ENA primary metagenome ERZ778026 (study PRJEB29350, sample SAMN05389820) | bioreactor metagenome | isolation source: Ammonium sulfate bioreactor | place: South Africa: University of Cape Town | collected 2014-02-18 ... | reverse complement strand
TTGAATAATACTAACTTAATACAACCAAATCACAATCATAAGTTGACAAAGTGTTTTGTGTTTTCATTAAATAAAAGTTATTGACAATGACTGACATCTATAGAACGCAAATAAGAATTGTTGTTTAGTGTTTTATCAATGACTAAGTAAAGGAAGAAAATGTCTGTCTATACTACCACTACTTCTTCATTTCTACATGTAGTGAACGCATACATTTATAATTAAGAGTTTGTTTTGTAAAGCACGATTTTATAATGTCTCTGTTTGCACGTCCAACCGTTACATTAGCGATTGTTTTTGGCTGTTTTGTCGTTCTTATACCTCGAATTTTATTGCCCTACTTTCGACCACGACCAGTTTATCGTACAGATGATCGTATGTATTCGCATTTTTCAACAATAAATTCTATTTTTTCTATCTATTTCTATGTAAGATTTTCGACGAAATCATCAAGAAAATCCAATCGAATCAACAATTGTTCGTTTGAAATTTTCGTTTCAATAAAATATAAAACTCAGTTCTTCTAGGATTCATCGGATCCTTCGTCTGATTTTGTTCGTACAGATGAACTTCTTTCAAAAACACATTCGACATTTGTCCTACCGATGTATGTTGTTGGCATTGCTGTATTTATTCTCTATACATGTGTTAAAGTATAAAATTTAATAAATAAATTTTCAAAAAATGGAAATTTATTTTCGATTTAGTATTTCGGATCTCGTCAAAGTCAAGAACAAAAAATTCGCAGTCGTTATTCACCGACTAACATTCAATGGAATTCTCAAAAAAAGAAATTCAATTATCAAGTCAATAATCGACAAATGATCAACGATGATTACGATCAAGAAGAAGAAGATTCCTATGCAGGTTCATTAATTTGATTGATTTTTGAATTCAAACAAAAATTTATTAATATATCGAAATCTAGGATTAGATGCTGATTATGTTGAATATTTAAAACAAAGAAGACGAGAAGAACGTGAGCGAGAACAAACATTAACCACAGAACAAAGACAAAGTTTGACTTTCTTTTCTATTTTGAATTGATTTGGAAATTGTTGATTTTTAGTGCACAATACTCTCGATGAAATGAAACATTCATTATCATTTATTAATTCAAAACTGGGAACAAATACAAACAATATGTCATTGACAAATAATGAAATAACACAATTACAGAATCGTCTTGCTCAAACCGAAGCACAAATGTACAAAATTCTCAATGCTTTAGATGTAGCTTCGAATAAAATGAATGAAATCACGAAAAATACTCGGCAATCACTTGAACAACCATCATCACAAAGTCGATTGGATGATGACGATGACGATGATTATCATCAATCATCGAGATCGTTCAGCGAAAGTGAAGACGAGGAAGACGAAGATGAAGAGAAAGACGCTTCCTATGATGAAAATCATCAAAAACAAGATGATGACGATGAAAGTGAATCATCGTATGACGAAGACGAAGAAGAAGAAGAAGTTTCTCATGAAGATGAAGATGATGAATCTGAATCATCGAGTTATCGTTATGGTCTAATGACAACAAACTACGGATGTGAAGAATCAACAATCGATGATTATGATTTAGATGAAATGAAAAAACCTGAAGAAACAACTGATAGTCAAACAAAAGTCCAAGAATGGCGTGAACGACATCATTCGCAATCATTGAGTAGTAATCATTCATCAATCGGTGATGATCAAGCCACGCCCACTGTCGATGTAGAAACAAACGAAGAAAATCAATTACGACAACGAAAACATCAACACAACGAATAAGAATAATCAAAGACAATTGTTTTTTGTTTTGTTTTTCTTTTGAAAATCTAGTCATTTGTACGGAATTGCATATACTTGCTTATCGTTAATAGTATTCAAAATTTTGTCGTGTAAATATTTAACAAACGATAATGTTTCGTCTTTTAGATCTAAAACCAAAATCATGACTGATAAATTTCAAAATGTTCGTGTGCCCGGTTCGAATGATAGTGTCTACAAAGACGAATGTCTTTATTCATTCGATAATCCTGAATCCGAAACTGGTCTTTACATTTGCATGTCAACATTCCGTGGCATCGGAAAAAATCATCTCGATCGACATTGTAAAGCAAATCCAGGCAAAAATGTCTTTTTGCATCTTCTTCGAAAACGTTTGCCGGTACCAGTCGATCCAACTGCTGAACCGAAACAAGTCACGAAGTTAGCCATCGGCATCGAAGGAGGTTTCGATGTGAATTCATCGAGTCGATTTACATTCGACGAGAAATATTCGATTTATATTCATCCAAATCAAACGATTCCCTATCCCGATGAAACAAATCAATTGCCTGAACAAGTCAAACGATCGGCTGAAGCGATTATCAAAGCTGATTCGGCTTTTCTCAAAGAAGAACAATCACTGATGAACGCAACTTGGAATGGCGAATTTCGTCAAACGACAAAACACACACAAACATTGAAACAATTGGACAACGGACGACGAATTCCACCATCGGGATGGAAATGTGAAAAATGTGATTTGACCGATAATCTTTGGTTGAATTTAACTGATGGCGCAATTCTTTGCGGACGAAAATTTTTCGACGGAACCGGAGGAAATAATCATGCAGCTGAACATTATTATAATACGAGATATCCACTTGCTGTTAAACTCGGCACAATTACGGCTAAAGGTGCAGATGTTTATTCTTATGATGAAGATGATATGGTCGAAGATCCAAATCTTGGTATTCATTTATCACATTGGGGAATTAATATGATTAAAATGGAGAAAACAGATAAATCCATGGCCGATTTAGAAATAGCTTTGAATAAAAAATTTGGCGAGGCTTCTATGATTGAAGAAAGTAATTCAAAATTACAGCCTGTCTATGGAGGAGGTTATACAGGAATGAGAAATCTCGGCAATTCATGTTACATGAATTCTGTTATGCAAGTTCTATTTTCTCTCAAAGACTTCCAAGATAAATATTACAAACAACGTAATTTCTATTTCGACAACGCTAAAGATCCAGCTCGTGATTTCAATGCTCAAACAGCTAAATTAGCCGATGGTTTACTATCGGGTGTCTATTCGAAACAGCCAGCAGCTGAGATCGATGTGTCTCTCCAAGAACCGTCGGGTATTCGTCCGCAAATGTTTCGATCGTTGATCGGTCGCAATCATCCGGACTTTTCGACAAAACAACAACAAGATGCCGCTGAATTTCTTGAATATTACATCGAACAAGTTCATAATCATTGTCAAAAAGATCCGTCACCTGATCGAAATTTCGATCCAAGTACAAGTTTTCAATTTGAATTAGAAGAACGTATCTATTATCCGGAAACTGAGCAAGTACGATATTTAAAACGAGAAGAAACCATGTTCAGATTGAATGTTACGTTGGGTGCAGCGAGAAATATGCATGATGTTTTACAATATAATAAAACACTCGAAGATTTAGAAAAACAAGGAGTTAGAACGAATGATTTAGCTGTCGTACGACCGATTATTCCTTTGATAGAAAGTATTTCCGAATGGGCAGCACCGGAAGAAATTAAAGGTTATAAATTACCACAAAGTGACCGACAAACAACGATCTCTAAAACGCAAAAATTCGTTAACTTTCCCGATTTTCTTGTTGTTCAATTGAAAAAATATGCATTCAATTCTGATTGGACACCGAAGAAATTAGATGTTTCCATGGAAATACCGGATGAACTTGATCTTAACTCATTACGTGCAACTGGATTCCAACATGGTGAAAATCTAATGCCTAATGGTAAATTTCTTTCAAATTTTTTTTCCTTATTCGACAAGATTGTTGCGTAGATGATGCATCAGCTGGACAAGGATCGTCCTCTCAATCGAACGTTCAAGTCAACGAAGTTCTCCTCCAACAATTAGTTGACATGGGTTTTTCAGTTGAAGGTTGTAAACGAGCATTAATCAATACAGGAAACAATGATGTCGAAGCAGCTATGAATTGGGTGTTCGAACATCAATCAGATCCTGATTTCGATACACCCTATCAAGCACCGAGTAAAAAAGCTCGTGTCGAAACACCAACCGTATGTATTACTTTTTCTCTTGAGAGCGAACGAAACCTATTTGTCTTGTTTTAATTTAATAGGCTGATGAAGAAAGTGTTGGTTTAGTTATGTCCATGGGTTTTTCACGTGCTCATGCCGTTCGTGCGTTAACATCATCGAATAATAATGTTGAACTTGCTATCGAATGGGCACTTACAAATACACCGGACGATAGTTCAGTTCCTGATACAACATCAGCAAATCAACAACAAGACAAATCACAATATCGTGATGGTTCGGGCAAATATCGTCTCATGGCGTTTATTTCTCATATTGGCAATCAGCCATCATCTGGTCATTATGTCGCACATATTCTCAAAGACGGGCGATGGGTCATATTCAATGATGAACATGTTGCACTTTCAGAAAATCCACCGAAAGATTTAGCTTATCTCTATTTCTACCAACGTGTCAACGCATAATCAATAGGTTAATTCAGACATTTGATCATAACATTCGTCCATTTCTTTTTCTTTCTTTTATTTATTTTAATCATGATTTCATTTTATGTGTTCTAACTAAACCAGTGAATATATTGTTCAAAACAATTTTGTCATCCCATCAAATGAAATTGTTCTTTTTATTACTATTATTTTCAGATGAATCCGAGATATTAATCATCGATCAAACATGTCTGCGAGTAGTGAAATGCAAATTCGTCGTACAGCAGCGGCACGACCAGCTGCATCGCCAAGATCGCCTTCGTCTTCAACTGGTGAAAAACGAAAAGTCGATCCAATTCTCTACAGTGATGTGGCCGTTCGTCTGAATGAAAACAGTCTCGAACAATGTCGAACATCAGTCAGTGCTCTATCGGGTTGCGTCGCTGGTATCATCGGTTTAACTTCGTACAAAGGTTTTCTCTTCTATGGATTTTCTATGGTACTCTTATCGGTTATTATCTATTTATTCATTCGAAATGAACATCGAAAGTATTTCACAAATTTAAAACATATCTTTGTCAATGGATTTCTCAATGGACTGCTTACTTACGTGCTCTTTTGGACATTTCTCTATGGAATGGTTCATGTTTACTAAGTTTTTTGGCAATAAACTATTGAATCAACGTTTATTTCTGTTATGTTTTTTGTTTCTTCTTCTTCTATATTTTGATTGTTATCATTCCGTCTAACAAAAAGATTCCAAAGAAAATAAACTTAGTAATCAATAATCATTCTTTTCTTTTTTCAAATTCCACAAAGAATCAAATACTCGAACAATTTCTCGAATATTATACATTTAGATATGAAACTCAAGCCAGGAGTAACTCGGTCCCTATTGACCTATACCAACAAGAGTTCAGTTCGATCAACACCTGAAACAAACGATTGCTATGCCATTGATTTAACATTGAATAGCAATGGTAATCAAATTGCTGCATTGACCAGTCCAAGTACGATTCAATTATTCGATACAACCACTTTACAACATGTTTCATCTCTCTCGTCAACATCGAATAATTTCGATAGTAATGATTCATCGAATTCAATTGTTATAAATTCGATTAAATTCGCATATATTTCACCGAATACGTTATTCGCTTCGACGAATAAAAATCTCGTTCTTGTCTGGGACGTTCGAACGCCTCAACAAGAAACATTTCAATTGAATGGTTGTGCCGATGAACATAAATTTCTCTCGATTACTTGTAATAATCAAGATCTTCTTGTTGCAGCTGGAACTGAATTGAAGAAAGATGAAAATGTTGCCGTCGCTTTTTGGGATTTGCGATCGCCAATCAATAAACAATTGTTAGGATATTATACGGAATCACATTCGGATGATATTATCCAAGTCGAATTTTCTCGAATGAATTCAACGAAATTAATCAGTGGATCGACAGATGGTCTCGTGTGTTTGTATGACGTGTCGAAACCCAACGAAGATGACGCACTTGAACAAGTATTTGTTTTCTTTTTTTTGTTTTTGGTGAAATTTAATTTTTATTCAAGGTTTATAATGCCAATGGTCCAATTGGAAAATGTGGTTTTGCTCAACATAATACAATTTATGCAATAACTGCGTCGAATGCGTTTTATATCTGGTCAACAGTTGATGACAATCAAGAATTACTTGTTCAAGGTGATACCGATACTGATATTCTTTCGATTGATGCATCTTCTCAAAAACCTGCTAATCAAACAACATATCATCTTTCGTCAGAATATGCGACTATTGTCGATCTACTCGCAGACAGTTCCATCAAAGATTTATTTCCATCTCTCGTTCAAGAAAATTCAACATCTTGGCCATTGTTAATGTGCGATCACATGGGCAAAACATGTGTCACATTAATCTCATCCGAACAGTCTGAACCTACAATTTGTCCACTCGATTCACCTCATTCGGAAACACTACGTGCAGCTGTAACCTCTCGTTCATCACTCTTTACATGTAGTGATGACGGTCAATTGATTCAATGGCAACCAACATCTTCGAATAATTCGAATAAAAAGTCAACTAGTAAGAAGCCTTACTAATTGACACGCGATTTGTTATTGTTTTGTTGTTAACAAAGATTTTCTATTGTTAATTTTTGAAAAAATAAATTCGAAATATGTCATTGTATAAGATCACAGATTATCGTATTTCACACATGTATGCTTTATCAAGCTACTAAGTATGATGCGCACCGACATGTCTTATTTGATATTCGTATTCAATTAGAACGAAACAGCGATGTAATGTTGTTTTCCATCGGACAACAATTTCCGACAAATCTTTGATCGTCATCAAAGAATTCGACGGATTGTTATATATGTATACGTTAGCGAACAAAATTTAAATTTTTTCCCTTCTCTTCAAGTTGGACGAGAGAGAAAAACGAATTGAACAGAAACGAAAAAGAAGAAAAAAACAAATCGATTCACTTCGGTTAACATTGTCTGTTTCTCTTTCTTTCTCGGTCGTTGAATAGAAAAACATTTGCGATCATTTACCTAAATATGTCTTTCAGTGATACAGAGTGTTCACATCGTTCATTAACAACTGTACATCGTGTACCAGCAAATACAAATTCACAAAATACGAAAACGATTTCTCTACATGAAATCGTTTCGAATGTCGAAACAGCCGAATTATTTCTCGAATTCCTAATGAGTTCATCTCAAACAGCTCCATTGGGCGCTGTTTACGCCATTGTACTTGTACTTAATGAAAAGAAAGACGATCTCCATCAATTACATGACATCGGTCGTGCAGCTTATAAAACCTACATCGAAAATGAATCGGCTCTGCCTTGGCTACCGGCTCAACGACGTTTAGAATTACGCGATATCTATCGTCGAAAACAGTTCGACGAACATTTTTTCGATGGCGTATTAGATGATCTTTTATTTTATATCGAAAATCAAACGGATGTATTTCGACAGTTTATTAATTCGCGTATTTGGAATGAATATCGACGTGGCAAATTTTCGAAAAATCATGCACAAATTAAATCAACATCGACACTTGGCAGTCACGCCAATAATAGTTATCAGACTGAACATGATTTGAAAAAATCACGTAAACTTCATTCATCATCGTTGTCTTTGCAAACTAAAACGAAATCCACTGATCGACATCACCATCATCATAATCGAAGTGCTCGAATTGAACGTTAGTTTTTCTTTTCTCTCTCTCTCTCTCTCACACGTTCGTCTTCTTTTTTTCAGCAACATCAACGAAAAAAACCCGTGTAGCCTATTTTCTACCTGGCAGTGACACTCCATTTGTTATTCAAGTATCTGTGCCTCCAGAATCGATTACACTCAATGATATTCTTCCACGATTACATACATCGTCGCTTAATCAAAAGACGAATTCAGTTTTTGACTATTTTGTTAAACATCGTGCAGCCAACGAGAATTGGCTCGGCGGTGATACGCAATTTATTAATGAAAAAATCGATGATTTCGACAATCCGTTACCAAATATCGATGGAACGGTCGTGATTCGAATTCTTAATAATAGTTAGACGAAATTGTTTGTTTTTCTTTCTTTGTGTTTGTTTATTTGTGAATGAATTAATTGATCTACTTTTTTTTTTCTTTACTGATAATTCATAAAATTCAACACAGTGCAAATGTATATGATGAATATACGTAACTCGTGCTTTACATGAGAATCAGTCATGCGGAAATCGGGAATGAGTAACCAAAAAACATGTTTATTTGCTTGAGCAAGCAGAGACGTTGTTTTTTTTGTACTTGACGGTCGTTTGAGGAAATTGCAGATGTAAGTATCGTTTCACTGATCGAATTTCTAGGAGAAAAAAAGGAAACTTTTTTGTTTCAAATCAGAGATAAGGTTATGACATTTTCTTTGTACGTGTAAATTGTTCGTCTATCTGAATTGCAATCTAAAAAAGTCTGATAAATATTTTCTGATCTTATTTCGGCAAGATCAAACGACTGTTTACAATGCAAACAAATATCAAATAAACTAAATATGTAATTTAAGATTCTCTCTCTCTCGCTCTGTCAAGTATTCAGAATGGGTGCTGGCCTTAGTACGGATGTCATTATTGCATTGGTAGTCATTGCTGTTGTCATTGTTCTTGTGCTGCTGACAGTATTGGTAAATAGGATAGTTTTTGTGTCTTTTTTTTTCTTCTATTGAATATTTAGATTTGTTGTCTTTGTCGAAAATGTGATCAATGTGCAAGATGGTCGCGAAAGAAAGCGATTGCGCGCGATGAAACAGTTCGAGAACGTGAAATGGCTGAAAATCGACGAGAATTCGACGAGATTCGACAACAACACGAGACTGTACGCGAGCAATTACGAGTGAAATACAATCTCAATGGTGCCAATGCGAATGCAGCTGTTATTTCTTAGTTTTTTGTTTTCATCGAATTCGATTTATCTCTATTTGTATCAGTAATGTTGAACGTGATTAAAAGTGATGAGTGTATTCATTGTATTTTGTCTTTTGTTTAAAAATAATCCATGCAAAATACGAGTCAATCGTTGATGGACATCGATTTCACTTGAGAGCGAAGTGTCTGTCTAGTCTAACACCTAGAGTAATTTGACAAATTGTCACAAAATGAAATATTTTAAGAGTTCGTTTTGTCTCACGCGACAAATGTCTTCATTCTATCTCACTTGAAAACAAAAAAAAGTTCAATTCAAATGTTTTCTCTTCCCTTTCTTTTTTGTTCTGCCCATTTAGCTATGTATTTCGATCTTTCATTAATTCTTTTTTTGTATATGCATGTGCAAGTTCAACTGTCCAATTCGCGTCAATAGTTCATTCTGTTACTACTGCTTTTACTTGATTAACACAGCGGGTGCACATAGTACGTTGAGTGACAAAAAAAAAACGGAAAGAAACGAGGTCAACTTGAATACAAGGTTCATATCCAAAGTGGACGAAAAGAAAAGTATTTGATACTTGATATAACACCACATTAATATTGTGTTCAGTCGGCATACATGTTGACGCTTTATCTTCGGAATTATTCAAGTAAGACTGATAATTCTATACGATTGAAAGAATCAATGCAAGGTTCTTGCCGATAAGAATAAACAGATTTCTTTTTTTTATAGCATCATGCTTGTTATCTCTTTATTCTGTCATTTTATGACAAATCAGTTATAAATCTTCATATATACAGAGTTTGTCAGGGACACATACATTCATTTCTTCTTTTGATCATTACGTTTGTCAAAAAGCAAAAGAAATTCTAAACCGTTTTTTGCATATATTATTCAAAAAGAAAATAATTAGAATAATAACAACTGATCGATTCTTATTTCCCAATTGTTTGCCTTCGACGACAGACTGACTGACACGATTTTTCCGTCTTCGTTTCTTTTTTTATTCCAGAAATTTCCTTAGTGAAATAATCCGAGTGAATTAAGTCGGCAGACAGAAGAGAGGAGAGAAAAAGAACGATGATTGAACAACACTACGCTTCGTTGTTGTTGTTGCCGTCATCAATTTTGAAAGACGAATCAAGAAGAGAACTCGTTCTATAGAATTAGAAGCTGTGTTAGCGGACACACGATCCCACTCAATGTAGAACGCGAAGAAGAAGAAAAAAAGAAGAGGAAGGAGGAAAAAAGTTCGTTGAGATAACTGCTCGCGAGAAATATGTAGTAGTAGTCGTGGCAAGAAACGAACGAGAAAAGAAAGAAAAGAGAACGTACAACGGACTGTCTCTCGATTAAATCAGGCAGCTAAGACAGAAATGACGTGTTACTGGTGCCCGAAACTGAGGAAAAAGAGAGAGAGAGAGAGAAAAAAAGCAGTAGCAGAAGCAGAAGAAGACGGAGAAGAAAAAATATAGACGTCGTTGTCTTTTCCCATTTTCCCTTTTTTTTCTCCTTCGACTCTATTTTCTACTATTGTGCGTGCAGAGTGTAACGCATACAAACGCAAATTCTTCATCATTCTATCATTATTTGCCTACCCAAGAAATAACAAACGCCAACGACAAATCCGACGCATCATATCATAGCGTTAAGCTATCGAGTATTCCTATTTTTTAAACTGAACTAATTGCCAGAGCGTAATCTAAGACACAATTAAATCAGGTTCAACGCGTACGTGTTATGCTATTCGTATTGGTCAACCAACGACAGTCAGTAAGTTGCCTTCGTTCTTTTTTCCGTTCAAATAAATGCATCATGTTGTGCAATCGGACAGTCAGTACCAGGTGGCCAGTGTGTGTGTGTGTGTGCTGGTTATTGTTACTTTTTTTCTTTTTTCTTCTTTCTCTCAGCTTCTTTTAATTATCATACTCGAAAGTTAACCTTATCGTAGGCAGGTAAGACTTGATCAATGGATATATTTCGTCATAGATGTCAAATATTTGAAATCAACAGTTGTTCATTGAGATCAATCAATTAAAGTGTGACTGTCGTCTATAAAACAGTGTCTTTTCAATGAAGGTCTTCCACTGATAATTCTGTAAAAAAAGGCCCGAAATTGTCCTCTTAATGATAACATACATCTGTACGACATAGTAAATAAGAAGAAAAAAGTATATAGGTGGAAAAAGTTGGAGGCCATTCATCCATATGTATGCACATGGTAACTCCTTTTTGACTCTTACAAAAAAAACGAAGAAGAAGAAGAGAGAGAGAAAAGTAAAAGCATCGGAATAAGCAATGAATACGATATGAGCGCATGAAATATTCGTGCACTTTCGTTTAGGCGAGCATGATTTATCTATCTCACGAAAGCATACGCATGTTAGTTGAGGGCTACGATGATACAGGATGATGATGATGATGATAGTTGATGCGAAAGAGAAGGAAGAAAAGATTGAACAGTATATATTTAAATCGATTTATAATACATAAATGATGAAACTGACCTGAACCTTCATCTTTTTTTTTGAAAAATTGAAATTAGATATCGATATATTTTTTCTTCTCTTTCTTTTTCGATATCTGAGAGAGAAAGAAAAAATGTTCATTCCCTGCATTTAGTTAAATATTTCAAGGTTAGAAACGAAGATGATAATGACGAGATGCATTTAAGCGACAATTTCAGCACATCAAAGTAGCCATTTGAGAAAACATCTGCAGGCCTATTATTAATTCTCGTCGTCTTTCAGACCCGCCTTTCTTCTTCTTGTTCTTTTCCTCTGATATTTTTCATCGAAAGAAGAAGAAGAAAAAAATTGCGATGGCACTATCGCGAAGCCTTGTATGCTCGTCTCTACTTTCTATCATCACTTATGTATTCGGTATTTATCTATCTATCGTTATTGATGAGAGAAGAACGAAGTCAAGTTCTCCACTCTATATTATCGTAACATCTTAAAACTAAATCAACATAAAAAATAACAACAAAAATAGATTTGTCTTTCTCTTCAATACATAACAATAGACATAAAAATAAAAATGAATGTCAGATTCTTTATTTCTAATCAACGATGTTTCAAAGAGAAGTACTAGTGTGCTTTTATACGTGTGCATATGAATGCTGTTTTAATTTTTCTCTCACCATTCTCTTACCGCACATCATACATTGCCCTTTCTTCTTCTACTACTACTTCTTCTTCTCATTCATTTTTACATTCTTCTTCGCTTCTTCATCTCTCGTTTACAGGCGTAAAGGCTTCTCTAATAAGATATGTTTGTCGATAATGATGGTCTTTTTCTTCTTTTCTCATTGAGCTAGCTTGAAGAAACACACATATATATACGTATATATATATAAAAGAATAGCACATACCATTACCAATAGTATGCCTATATTCTTCTCTTTCGTTCATCAATTTCTTATTTTTGAATTGTAGTTGGCAAGCTTATCATCATTAACACGCAGAGTGTGAGAAAGGAGAAAATTCGAATCGAAAAACGAGAGAACAATGAATGCGTGTCTAGTGTCTGTCTTTCGTTTTGTTCATTTGTCCGTTGAAAGCAAAGTAATATCAATCAGTAATAGAGTATGCTTAGTGTGGGGTCAACGATGAGGTAGTGATGCATAACTATTCATCGAGAAAGAAATTAGAATAAAATAAAAGTTTGATTTTTATTTCTTTCTATTGTAGTTAATTCAATGTTCAATCAGAATTGTGGAACGACATTAGTTTCTCAATTACTCGATTCTATTGATGGTCATTTGAAAGACGTTCGTTCACCAATGGAACAACAACAACAACAAAAACAAAAAGAGCAACAATCACCAGAATATGAAATGTCCGTTGATAATACCGATGATGATGAACTTTGGCTAAGTGGCCATCGTTCGATATTTTCCTCGTATGGAAGTCATTATCATAAAGCTGCACCACAACTTCGTGACAGTCAATATGAAGGCTTTCATTGGGACCTCTATGAAGATCGAAATTATCATCATCTTGCTTTTGAACAAGACCAACAAGAACTACCTCCAACATGTCAAACAACCAGTCTTACCGAATGGTCAATGCGTTTAAGTTCAGGTGTTATCGGTGGTGATGCCGATACTGAAGATGATGCCGATGTTGAAAATGATGATACGACATCATCATCGGATCCTCCACGTACATCATGGCATGCTATTAAATCCAAATCTGTTCATCGAAGTTGTTCATTATCTTCTGCAAATGTGTCAGACGGTGGTGGTGATCAACGATCACGCAGTCCTCTTACTCTCTATCGATTGTTTCAACGTGCACGATCTCAACAACATCCATGTCGCTTATATCAAAATTTTAGTGATAAAAGTGTGTGCGATTCATTGACATCATCATTATCATGCTCAAATATAAATAAATTAAATGATTCAATGAAACAAGAACGTAAAGTGCCCGTGCCTCGATTTGAACTCAAAAGTCCAACAACATTTTCACAATTACGAATCATTAAATCCAATAGTCATAATGATTTTCTTTCATCATCAATGGAACAGTCAGCAGCGAAAACAAAAGAACAATCAAAAGGTAAATCTAAGATGAAATCCGATCTGCAAAACACGAAGGATCAAATGATTAGTTTTATCATTAAATCCTTGTCTTACGAAGCAAAAAGAAAACGATGTACATAAATTGAACAAACATCAATTTCATTTATCGAACACGATCTTTGATTGACAAATCATCTATCTTATTGTTAATATTTTCATTTCAGGTCGTAATCAAATAGCTCCCGCGCGTCGTAGCGTTGATCAATGTCTTCAAACATCTATACACGTGGACAACACGCCTCCTCCTCCTCCTCCTCCTCGTCAATCACAACCAATACGTCGTTATATTCCTCGATCAGCGTCTCGTCCACTCAACACGGACAATCATTGTGTACAAACCGATAATCAATCAGTAACACGTTCGAAAAGTGCCGATCGTCTCTTGAATAATGTTGTTAATCCAACGACAAATTCAAATAAATCTAGTCAACCATCAACATTTCCATCGTCAAGGTCACAACCATCATTACACACGATATCATCACTGCCCGATCTCAGTTTTCTAACGCACTATGCGAAAGAAAATCCAGCACCACCAACGGTGCCGAAATCAACGCCAATCACTCAAACACAATGCTATCCTATGGGAATGAAAACTACACTCTCGGAACCATCATCATTAACGAAAAAGACTGCACGAACAGTGTTCTATTGCAGTATTAAAGTGCCACAACCTACATCATCATCGTTGTCGTTTCCTATTCGACCAACAACACTCTATCCACCAATGGCAGCAGTACAACGACCTCGAACACTCAAAGAAATCAAACGCATCAAAAACACGAAAACAAGTCCAACATTGATAAGCCATAGTCCTCTCCGTGCCTTTCCACTTAGCCCTTCAGTTCCATCGAATACTTGTAATCATATTAAAGAAGAAGAAACAGCAACATTTTCTTCGACATGTTCGAGTACATCGACAAGTGCGAATAGTACATCGAGTAGCGGCTATTTCAGTAATAGTTCAGCGAATCATCCACGTCATATTCAAACACCAACATCATCCTATCCATTGAAATCATGTTTAAAACGTGCAAAAACAGAAGATCTCAGCACAACATCATCGTCAGCAACAACAACACCAGCCACAGCCAATGTTCTTGCTGTCGGTGCTGCGGGTGATATATTTACATTAGCAGCACGAACATTAGCTGCGAGACTCGGTGATAATGGCATGGAAACACCCAGACATCGACGTTATTCAGCACCGACGATATCATCTCATCAACAGAATTTCTCTATTCAATTACGAACAAGACAAAAAGGTTGTACTCTATCGGAACATGATCTTCGTGCAAAGAAGAGTGTTAGTTTCTGTGATGATATTGCTCGACGATTGATAACACCATCGGCAAGTCCGAAACATCGACCGACACCACCACCCAGATCGTCTCATCGATACGATCGAGGTAGACATTTTTTCGAATGATGTGTTTTTCAATTATTGTTTTCTGTTTGTTTAGACTATTGTGATTTAGTACCACGAGAAAGTCTTACAGATAGTCCTCCGAATGAATTCAATCTATCTGATGATGAACACGAACGTGATGATGAACCACAATTAACCAATTTCACAGAAAATGCACCATCGGAAATAACCAAACCACTACCAGTGAAATTCGGCAGTGATAAATATCTGATCGATGCATTTGCTAATGTTATTCTTCATATTATGGAAATCAAATGCAATGATCCTCAAGTAAGAAATTTATTTAAAAAACAAACTATTCATTGAATTTGTCTCTTTTAGTCACTCTATTTAAATAATATGAATAATCGCGAATTAGATCGAACACTTCGTCAAGATCTTTGTCCGTTATTACGCGAAGTACTTGAAGATGGTCTTCGACAATATAGCGGTTCGTTATTTACGAAAAAGATGAATCTTTGGCGTTTGATTGATATGACAACGCCGACAACCGGTCGATTTCATGAAGCTAAAACGAAAGCACAATTAGGACTATCATCATCAGCTGATTGGATTGAAAAATTCAATGCATTTATTTATCATTTACTTAATCTTCACGAACTTGCGGGATGGCTGACTCATTTCGTTTCTCATCGTTCACTATTTACGACACATTATGAACCATGGGCATTTATACTCGTCTATGGAGACAATGATTTATTCGAACGTATAACCAATCAATTAGAAAAACTGTCACCACTATCATTTCGATTGAAGTATACGCATTCATCAACAGTTATTCCATCAATACGAACGACAACGACGACAACAACAACAACAACTAATACATCAAATCAACGACCTTCATCTCTACTACCGAAACGTTTCAACGTTCGTGGTTGGTTACGTGATCGTAAAACTCAAGTTAAAATCTCGCCAAAAGAACCACAAACTTCATCATCCACATCATCGTCATCATCAACCGTTAGTAAATCGCCTTCATCATCGAATATTCCAGTGCCTAAATCCACATCATCCAATCCGACGAATAAATCATCAACAACAACAACAACTGTCTCACATGGATCTCAATCGAACGCTTCCATTCGACGTAAACTCGGCTCAATTCCAGTTCCTAAACGTCATCAAACAGTGCACTAAACAATTCGTTATATATTTATATACATATGTATAGAGATAAACAAAAGATATGTTAATTTATAAATGCATTCAAAATGCAAATTTATTACCGTTTATTCTCAATCGTTGTTTTTCTTTTTCTTTTTCCTTTTCTCATTTTCGTCAAGTAATTTTTTTAAATGTTTGTTTGTCAATGTGTGTGTGTGTTGATGTTTTAAAGTAAACCACAGTATTTCTATCTTTATTTATCCTAATTTGACCACCTATTTCTCTAATCAGTATAATGAACTGTTTAATCAGTTGTCATTCATGCGTTTTCTTCTTCTTCTTCTTTGTATTCAAATGGTAATAAAAATCAAAATAAATACAAGCATATAGCTCTGCCCGAATTGAAAAGGTTTCCGTCTTGTTTTTTTCTTCTTTTTCCTGAAATTGAAATAATGCACACAAAGAAAAATTGGTTACAAAAGTCTTCAAGTTGTTGTTATATTGATGACTTTTGCTTATTGATTAGTTTTTTTTATTGTTATTATTGGAGACATTGTTGATAAGAAGGAGAAAAAACATTTTTATTTTATTTCATCGAAACAACTATGCCAACTGTTGATCCAAAACCACGCAATCGGCCATTTCGTCGAGTGCTCTATCGTGAAGATTCGAAAGATTCAACCGTTGTTCAAGATGTTTCACCGAGAAGCGATGGACATTTAGTTGAAAATGTGAAAAAACAATATCGTCATCGGTTATTAGAAGACGGTCATATTATTGTCATGACAAATGCTAGTCGAAAATTATTAATGAAAGAAGGTATCCTGTACAAATCGCCCGTTGAACAGATTAAATATGTCAAGCGTATTCCAAATGATCCGATGGCACGATATTTATTTCAAATGAAGAGATTTAATCATTCAAGTTTAGGTTCATTCAATTCTCGAGATACTCACAATCAAAGGTCAGTACTACATAATTCGAATTCGATGAATTTCAGTGCATGTCAGCGTGATCTCCAAAGAAAAAATAAAATCTTTTGGAAAAAATCTCAATGTTCGATGTAGTAATGATGAATGTTGATTTGACACGAGAGTAGAGCATGGCTTGGTGGTCTAGTGGTATGATTCTCGCTTAGGGTGCGAGAGGTCCCGGGTTCAATCCCCGGCCAAGCCCAGTGGTATAGTTTTTTATTGGATGTTTTCTTTCTATTCCTCTGTTGAGTATTTGACATCTATTCGTTTTCTCTCTTCATTGATAAGTATTCGTAAGATGAGAATAAGTTTATTTATCTACCACCGACAACAACAACAACAAAAAACAAAAAACAAAATGATTTTCGAAATGAAAAGAAAATTTTGGTTAGAAATAACTTTTAATATTTATTAACTCCCGTTGATAAAAGTAAAAAGAAGCTGAAAATGAGAGAGAGAGGTGTAAAGAAAAACTCGAAAGAGAAAGGCGTTGTTTTAATTTTTCATCGATGCGGAATCAAATATAATATGTACATACACATATTTGTTATGGCAGCAGTTTTGAAAGAAAGAGAGAGAGAGAGAGAAAGAAGAACGAAACACGTACATACGCACGCATACACATGGTGTTTGACTGAAACGATAGAGAACATTGAAGGTAACAATGCCGATTTTAAAGAAACGAATTGGAAGTGAACCAACAAGATATCAAACTCAACAAGAAAATCAATATGATGATTATATGTTTGAACCGTATTATACACAGACAACAACGAATGGATATCAAGAAGAACGTGGTCGATATGATGAACAAACAGGAGAATATATTCCTCCACGTTCAAACTATAATAGATCAGCTCCAATTCGTCGAATGTGAGTACGATCTATGACGAATGTTTAGTTTTGATCTGTAATCATGACATCATTGCGCGTTCTTGATCGAGAGATCTGATTTCCTTTCCTATCGAACTCATATTGCCAATCATCATACGTCAAGATTCTATATCGATTGAGTAAATGAAACCTCTTGATTAAATCATCGAAACTGTATCAAATAGAAACGATTGTTGTCAAGGATGAACTGATTTTCTCTCGTATCGATTTGCAATATCGTGACCTAGTTTAAACAGAAATTGACATTGACAATCGTATGAATAATGAAAAGACTTCATAATTTAACGGCAACGAGCATTATTTCGTCGTTGTTTTTTTTCTCTTGTCGAATAGAAATTGCTTCTAGCTTTGAATTTTACTTATTTTTTCTTCATTGAACATGCAGACTTTCGAGTACATTAATAATTTGACAGAAACAATGTTCATGCCATATAATGAATGATTAGTTTGTTTAGATATTTTTCTCTAGTGTGCGTGTGAATAAAATCTCAATTAAGTTTTTCGAGAAGAAAACAACTAAGAAGAAAATAATTATTGTTATTGTACTATTTTTGTTTTGTTAGTCGATCGAGTTATTTAATAGAAACAAAAAAGAAAAAGAAAATACGTAAACAAGAGAAATTAGTTTGCTCGAGATATTTCTTCTCGTTCATTTTCTATTGAATTAAAATCTAAATAAAATGCCAAAATCATCTGTGGAAACTTATTCATTAATTGAACTATCGTCGGATTCGAAAGGTCCATCGAACAACAATAATCAAATGAACAAAAATACCGAATCATCTTCATCTGAAAATGGTTCATCTGGTCGAGTTCGTTTTCTCGAACCACATACAGCAAATCATTCGAAACCATCGTTATCGAAAATACCACCAAATGGTCCGTCAGTCGAAAGTTTCGAAGGATCATCATTCGAGAATTTAACTGATCTTCAACAAGATGGACCTAATTCTGTTAGTCGTGGCCTTCAAACAGATATTAGCAGTTCATCTGTTATCGATTGGGTATTAGCACAGAAGAGTTCAATGACTGGCGAAAGGTATTCAAACTTAATTCATCGAGTGATATGATGCCTATGTGCTCATAAGTCAAGTGTCTTTATTTTGATAATATTAATGGAAGAATATACGTATATACAGAAATATAAGAAGAGAAAACGAAGACTTTTAAGATAGGTGAATAGTTAGAAAATTGTATACGATGATGAAACTCATCGTATATACTGAGCGAGAGAATGCATTTTTAATGTTTCGTAAGTCAATAGACACTTACGTATCGTTATCGTTTATGTAGAAAAGAGAACTAGTTCATAGTATTGTCAAGCATCTTTACATAATGACTGCACTTGCTTTACAGACAGTAATAACTAAACAACGAGTTTGTTATAGTGGTTATCGAAATGATCCACCGGAAGATCTTGGTTCGGAAAAAGATCGAGTACGTGTTATTGTTCGGTAAGTTGAAATAAAATGATTTGTTTTTTTTCAATATTTGCTTTTGGTTTGTATTATTATTATTATTATTATTCTAAATCAGTGTACGACCAGTAAATAGTCGCGAATTAGAAAAAAATGATCGATCAATTTTACATTGCGAAAACGAAAATTCTCTCCTAGTAATTAAACATTTCAAATTTGAATTTTTCTCATCGAACATATTCGATCGAAAATAGGTCGAAGGAGCACAACATAGTCGACGATTTACATTCGACACTGTCTTCGATGTTGCATCGACTCAAGAAGAAGTTTTTCATTACAGTGGAGTCAAACGTTTAGTTGACATGGCCATCGATGGGTCAGTAACTTTGACGTGCAAAAATATTCGATAATCATTTTGTTTTAAGATATATCACAACTTGTTTTGCTTATGGTCAAACAGGTAGTGGTAAAACACATACAATGATCGGCCCTGGAGGAGCGAATATCGTTTGTATTTCGTTGAAAAACAAACATTTGAATAATTAATCTCTTCTCTAGTTTCGTATGGACGAAAATTATCGCGTAAAAAACTTCGGTTTAGTTCCTCGAGCGATCAATTATTTATTTCAACGTTTACGAGAAAAAACTCAAGAGACTCATGCACCTTATTATATTCGTGTATCGTATTGTGAAATTTATAACGAACAAGTAAATAAAAAAACAGTTTGAGATGATTCAATATCGATTGTATTTAGATTCGAGATTTAATCAATCCATCACATAGTGAAAGTTTACAAGTACGTGGCTCCGTTGAAGACGGATTTTATGTTGAAAATCTCTTTCAAACGTATATCGAAACTATGGATGAATTATTAACAATACTTGAAGAAGGTTTGCCTTTTCAAAAAACGGATTATGAAAAACAAAAATATATATATAGGCGAATTGAATCGAGCTATGGCGTCACATAATCTTAATGATATGTCGAGTCGTAGTCATGCAATGCTCTCAATACAAATTGAACAAGATTTACAAGGTTTCGACGATCCGAGCGAACAAATGACTCGACAAGGAAAATTAGTCTTCGTTGATTTAGCTGGTTCGAATGAGCTCATTTGTTCGAATCGAATTCGATTCTGTTCTTTTAGGAAGTGAAAAAGTCAAAGTTAGTCTTTCGAAGGGCAAGCAATTAGTCGAAACAAATAATATCAACAAAAGTTTACTCACACTCGGTTCGTTGATTGCCGTCTTAATCCTTTCTCGAGCTTAAAATCTCAATTTCAGGTACATGTATCTCGGCATTAAGCGATCCAGTCAAACGTGCTGGTCATATTCCGTATCGAGACTCGAAATTAACACGTCTTTTAGCCGACAGTTTAGGTGGACACGGTATCACGCTAATGGTTCGTTCGAATTCGAGAATTTCTTTTGTTTAAATATTTATAATTCTGCAGATCGCTTGTATATCACCTTCAAGTTCATGTGAAAATGAAAGTTTGAGTACATTACGCTATGCCAATCGAGCGAAAAATATCGAAAATGCTCCAATTGTTAAAACTGACTCGAAAGAAAATGTGATCAATCGTTTGAAACGTGAAGTTCGAAAGTTAAAAGATGAAAATCATGAACTACGTGTTAAACTCGGCTATCAAGGGAATACTTTACCTAAACTCAAAAATCGAAGTTCAGATTCCGGTTCTCAAGCATCGATGCGTTCGTCGGCTAGTAGTGATGTTTATGATACTCGTCAAGACAATCCGTAGGAGAGAAAAGTTTTCAACTTGATTTTGTTTTAATAATGTAAATATTTGATGACTAGAAGAGCACGATTAAGTGGCGCAACAACAAAGAAAATTCGAACTGATCACGAGATTTTAACACGTGAGAATGAAAAACTCGTGCGAAAACTTGATCAAGTCATGCGAGAACAACAAATGCAGCCCGGTGGAAAGAATCCTGTTGTTGCCGATGATACTTATGTTGAACAAAATGTAAAGAAAAAAGAATTTATTCGTCATTTCGATAACAAAAATTCTCGATTTCAGAGCAATCCATCGAATACGCGTCAAGTTACGAAGAATCTTTCTCAAGAATCGAGCGAAGATGTGTTCGTAGTTGAATTTTTTTTTTTTTGAAAATCTGAATTCTTCTTCGTTTAGAATGAACTTGGTACGTCGTCCATCGTATGCATCTAGATATCGAAATGCTCGTGAAAAGTATCCAGGTGACACGTCACCAACTCGACGAACAGCAACGATTGTCAGACGAGTACCGAATGCTGCCGTTGTTGAAGGTAGTCTCAATAATCTTTTTGTTTTCCTATTTAAATTACTCTTTTTTTCAGTCCGCCGATGAATTCAATCGAAACAATGAAATAAAAGAAAAAAACATTTCGATTACTCCTAATATTATTTTCTTTCTGTTGTCTGTATTGATCTGCCATCTTCTTCTTTTTCTTCTTCAATGTATAAAATAACAAAACAAAAAACAAACTCTATCAATAAATCGACGAATCTTTCTTCGAAACAGTTCATTTGATATGCAAATTATCATTGAGTTTGGAATAAATCTGATCTGAACAGGTGAAGAAATTAATGTATTTTCCTCCTATCTTTTCGTTCGGTTTTCAAATCGATTCATGGTCAAATGAATTCGCAAATTAGTTCGATGACCTTTCGTTCTCTTCGGATATTCACGTAATATCTCACTAGTGTTTTTCATTCATTCTCATAAATCGAACGATAAATGTTTGCCCTTTTAACAAACACGTTTTGCCATTAGAAAAATACCAATCAGTCTTCTCATCGAAAAAATTCACATCGATGCCAAATCTAATAGATCACTACACATACATCGATGTGAGATTAATGAGCAGAATATACATATAGTTCTCTCGTTTTTTTTTCACACTTATCAATCAAAAGATATACAGTCACCTGTTGACCACCGATTATCACTGACTACTGTCAATCAGATTCGAAAACAAAAAAAAAAGATTTTTGCTAATGACTAGAGAGAGAAGCAAACAGATATTGATAATTGATAAAGATCATTATTGACTGTGAAAACAGTACTTTCTTTGCGACACTTTCTTGGACAATGATTATGAAACGGAGTCGTGTATGCACGGGCTGAAATCGACAAAGACGTTTTACGTCAAAATAATCGCGACCTATATCAATGTCTGCAAGCTAGAACACAAGATAAAACAATCAATATTTTTAGTCATACGACTCTTATGAGAGAGCAGAGCGAGAGAGAGAGAAAATCGTTTATTATTAATAATATATTTTACAATCTAAAGGAGAAAAAAAACACACATGCACACAAATAAAGTTTGTCAAAAGAAGAAAACAAAACGAAAAGAAATGAAATGAAAAACTGTCTTGTGATATATATTTTTCTTTTCTTCATGAAGCTTGCGGTGTCAATGGTAGACCATACGATGATGGATAATATGGCGTTGTAACAGCAAAATTACTTGCTTGTGCATAAGGAAAAGCATTGAAAATCGATGTATAATTATTTGTATTGTTAACGGCGGTATTCGAATGATGATGATGATGTTGTTGCTGTTGTTGTTGATGATAATGATACGCATGTGTAAATGCACTTGAAATATCTCCTGAATTCGTTGGATTTGAAACGATCGGATTACTTGTTGAATAAGGTGATTTCATAGCTGATTCGAATTGATGTTGAAATGTCGGATGATAGGCAACACTCGGGTAGAGATAACGATGATGATGTGACGACGCTGTTGCTGCTGATTGTTCATAGGGTGACCATGTTGGTGGTTCAATTTTACATATTGATCCCGATGAGGACGCTGCCGATGGAGTATTTATAGGTGAAAGATCGTGTTTAGTCATAATAGTTGTTGAATTCGGTGTAGATGAAGATCCTGTCGATGAAAGAAATGACGATGATGCTGGCATAGGCGGAAGTGGTGGTGAATCCGAATCGCTACGGTCACTGCCACAACCACTACCACAACCGCTGCCTGGTTGTGATAAAGGACCGATTTTATTACGTAAAATTCGTGATATTGATGAGACCGATGGAACATTGAATTTATCGCATACATTATCCAATAGTAATTTCTCTCGAATTTCCCATGCAAACATGCCGGGATCTCTGACTTTGTAATCGCGTATACGGCCAACTACTCGAGGTGTTGTTACACGCGGTTTACTTCCGCCGATGGCACCTGGCAAAACAGAACCTTCAACGTAACAAAAAAGAAAGAAAACCGATCAATTAAATTAAGAAAATCAAATGATCGATCTACCTGTTTCATGGTAACGTGCAAGAATTTTACTGACACATCCGTGTGAAACTTTCAGTTGACGACTTATGTCGCACGGACGTATTCCTTTCTCGGCCATGCCAACGATACGTAAACGAATTGGTGTTGGTAATGGTCGTCCATTGACAAATACACCGCCGAGTTGATTGACTTCTCCATAACTCTGATTAGAATTGGAATCATTAAATAAATAATCAGCTAAAACAAAATAAATAACGAATGATTATTGAAATTTTTCTCGTTACTATTCATCGTTTATCTTTTCCTAGTCTAGCAAAACGAATCTCTCCGGAAGCACGTATTTGTCATCATCATCGATCACACGCACAGTAGGTGCATCTCATTGAGCAAATAAAAAATCTATGAAAACGATTATCATGTGGATATGTATATATATATACACAGATGAAATTTGATCATCGATCAACTTCTTCAACAAGTCTGATACGATGGTGGACACTGGCTGCTTCCTTCGAATAGGATGAACAAAAAACCGATTATTATGATCGATGATATGTTTATTTAGACGAGCATATGAGAAGTTACAGTCAAAATATTGTTGATATTGTCATGAAACATATTTGAATCAAAGACAAAATGAAACGTTGTTCGAACAAATGTTTCGAACTATCTGTTGATCGGAGAAGAGTCTGTTTGATACTGCCATCTTACTTGTCAAATAAGATTCTTGTCATGATAAAAAAAAAACTTATTCGTATCTGTCTTTTTTTCTCGTTCCCTTTCTCTCCCTGTTGTCTTCCTCTTTTTTTCCTCTAATGGACATTTTGTAAAGTAGAAGAAAAAAAAACGAATCAACTCAAAATGTAGAGAGGTAAATGTTTTAAGATGTCACTGAGGCAACAAATATATATATATATAACAAAAAAAAACTGATGAAACATTTTTGCTATCTCGCTCAAACAATCGTCATTCATCTGTAGACAATTTACATACCCATTACAATCGTTGTATGTTGTTTGATGTAGGCAGGGCAGGTAGGTTGATCTACTTTAACCACGCTCGATGTCCCGTGCCGATGTATTGGTTCGCTTAATTCACGGTTCGATTCGGTTTTTCCGTTGCACTCGGTTTCACTCGAATTCACCTTAGTGCCGCTCGCTTTCAATTATATTTGCAGCGTAGCTTTTTCTTCTCTATCATTTGATTCTATCGATTTTCTCTCTCTCTCTCGTTCTCTCTCTTTTAGTTTGTATCTTTTTTCAGGTTTGCATTAACATTTATTTTCTCTCTCTCTCTCGCTCTCCATCGACCATTTAGAGTTTGAGTTTCTCTTTTTATTACATGAGAGATAAATGTTTCTCTCTCTCGTTCGGTTGCTTTAATGCTGTTGGCCTTTTTTCACGTCCGAAGCGCGAGCTTATCGTAAGAGAAAGAGAGATGCTTCGATTACTCTCTTTTAGTACGAGATTGATATTTTCAACCAATAGAAATTCAGAGATAGAAACAGCGAATAAAAATACAATCAAAGTAATATCATTATCTATTCCGTTCCGTTTAACTTTAACTTTGCTTACTCATTTGCATTGGCATTGTAAAACGAATCGATTTCAAAATCAAAAGAAAGAAAAAAGAAGTGTGTTAAATTAAATTAAATGATATCACTACAATATAAATCAAAAGCAGAAGAGAATTCACTTTCAATTGACTTCTCGCTTTTTTTCTTCTCGGTATTATTAACAATCATGAACTAAATACGTTATATTAATGTGCTGATGGACTGTTGCTAACTTAGCATGCCAATGTATATATATATATGTGACTAAGAGAGTCTATAATGCGTCGAAGACGATCAAATATCATTTACTGACAAACATACGGTACCTTGTAATAGAAAAAAAGAACGAGAGCAAATTGACTCGATGACATTTGAAGAGACACACCGCTTTTCGAATATATAGATATCATTATTTTCTCTTTCTCAATGTCTTTGTATTCGATTCATTGTTGATATTTAGATCTAGTGGCAGACAAGCGAAACGTCGTTATTTTTGCTTGCCAATCAAGCATAGATCACTTCATTAGAAAATTTTATAAACAACCAGCTGGATACATGTGTGTGTGTGTTGTTACACTTTCTTTTTCTCTCGAGTTTTTTTTCTTTCTTCGAAAACAATTTTCGTTTTTGTTTTTATCCGTTTGATCTCGACAATTGTGAGTAGATTTTGTTTCTCTTGATCGAATGTCAAAATAACACTTGTTCTCCCATCGTCTCAAGATAAATGTGTTGTAAAGAAGACACGTGTTGAAAACATCAATGTGAATATTGATCGTTATTGATTAATAAGAGAAAGATGAGCTGTTTCTTTTTAAATTTATTTCAAATGCCGACACCGTTACGAAATCGAACGTCGGCAAACGGCTAAATATTTAGACGAAGAAGAAACAAAAGTTTCGATTTGATCGACATGGGATTTATACGTATATAAAAAGAAATGATCAATCAATGTGAATTAAATCAGATGTGTATTTGCTTACGTTTCGTTTTCTTTCTGACGCAAAATATGTCAATCGAAAAATGATGGTAAAATCATCAAAATTAGGCTTTGCTTTGTTTGTGTTTTCACATTATCTTTCTAATAGAACGAAAAATCATAAAGTACGCGGCATTGAAACTGTGAAGTATTGGTGTGAAATAGATAGATACATTTCTCATCGTCACTTTGCAACTGACTTGACTCATTTACGTTCAATCAATTGGATTGAACAACACTAATGATTTGTTCGTCCCGACAAACATACACGTTTGTCGGCATGTCGAATTAGGAATACAGGCGGCATCTCTCTTCACTTTTGCTTCATTCAATAATATTGATATGGATATATAACGATCTAGTAATTTGTGTTCTTCTCTGTATCCAATTACAAGCAAACGTAAGCAACTATTCATGTTCTGGGTCAAACACAATCGGTAGCCCTTAGGCAGACAGTTTCAAGAAGAAGAAAAAAAAAAGACGAGTAAGATTATCTACAAAAAAAAACCGAGAGCGATGATGAAAGAAATGATGCGACTGCGTATTGTTGTTGTCTGTTGTCTACTCGTCTTGAATATCAACTTCGATTGGTCTCATTCGTATGTATGAGGAAATCGAAGAAAACGACACGAAGTTCTAAATGAACCATTTGACAATAAACATCCGTGAAAATGATGATAAATATGTCGTAATCTATATGTGTGCAACTTATCTCGACTTAAATAGATAAATCGATGCAATTCGATTAACAAGATGAATAGCTCATATCAAGAAAACAATTTCATAAACAAACATAACGGAAGAATTAAGCAAAGTAGCAATCGGTGTTGGCAACAGCATGACGCTCTATTCTGATAATTTCATAGCACATAAATCAATTGATAGAGAATGTTTATATATTTATTTTAAAAGAACACACATATAATTAATTTTTTTTGTTTCTTTGGCGATTATTGGAATAATAATTGCTATTACTATTTCCATAGTTAG
>ERZ778026.1591-NODE-1591-length-27693-cov-100.421340_pt1 | contig 27693 bp, 34 predicted proteins | sample MGYA00375756_ERZ778026 | MGnify/ENA primary metagenome ERZ778026 (study PRJEB29350, sample SAMN05389820) | bioreactor metagenome | isolation source: Ammonium sulfate bioreactor | place: South Africa: University of Cape Town | collected 2014-02-18 ... | reverse complement strand
GAAATCATTCTATTGATCATTTTTAAATGAATCTACACAACTAATAAAGAACAAACATTTGCGTGACATATATATTCAAATTCATGTAATTTTAGATCTCAAATAAAATAAATTCAATGTACTTATTTTTGATAATTTTCACACAAAGATATTATATTGAAAAACAACAGAATAATAGTTTACAAATCATACAATTTAGGAAAAAAGATAAAAATATTTTATTTTTTCACCACTAATTGATCTTTTGAATCATTGAGTTTTAATTGTTGATCACTGTCCATTCGGTTCCTTAACCATTTCATGTTATCATTGATGGGAGTTAGATGATTACGTATAATTATGTAGGCTTTTTCGTTGTCACCCTTGCATCGATTATTTTTTTCCATTGTTCTAGTTCATCAATATTTATATGCTTGGGAATATTGAGTCTTTGAAAGGCCTTGCCAAGAACTTCATGATAGCTTTTTGCAATCTCGTATGCTGCTACTATTGTTTGAAAATCTTCTGTTGCAGATTGCTTATTTTCGAATTTGTCTGGATGTGTTCGTAAAGCTAATTCATAATAGGCTCTTTTAATCGTTGTCATTATACTATTAGATGTACAATTCAATGTTGTAAGAGCAGCAAGATATAATTTTCTAAGAGCATTATTATCTTCATCGACACCATCAGGCGCTACAAATTCCAATAATTTTTGATAGATCGCTTCGAACCCCACGCCCATTGTCAAACCACCAACAATAAAACCAGCTAATGAAGCCATAGTCACTGGCCATCCGAGAAATCCAAAGTACATCAGTAAAGCAACACCAAACGATGATCCAATAGTTGCCCCAATAGCACCAGCGCCTATAGCAACCAAAGAAGTCGTTGCTGATTTTAAGAATTGTTTAAACGTTATATCACGATAGTATAATTGAAGACATAAACAACCGAACTCAAGCGTAAATATTGCTGTACCAATCATTACGTCTGAACATGCGATGTTACACGACATGATTGCATTATCTGATAATTGAGCAATATTTTTAGAAATCAAGCTTTTACTTAGAAATTTATTCATTGTTGGAGTAACTGTTCGAACAAAATTCTCATCGCTTTTCTTTAGATGAAACGATATTGTTTCGATTATTTAATCTAGAACAAGATAAATAAATATATTATATCAATTTATTCAATTGTTTACATATAAGAAATTTAGATGAAAAAAAAACTTGAAGACGATTCGGATTGTTTCTTTGATTGTTTTACTACATTTACAGCGCTAAATTGATATGTGCATAGATAAGAGCCTTGACAAGAACAATAAATGAAACTAATACGATTATACTCTCCATTAAACTAATAAATTTAATTTTGTTTGTGAATATACTTCTAATAATCAATATTGTATCGATTATTGTAAGTATATTCGTTGAGACAGGACCACCGTAAATAACAAACAGAACTATTGGATTAAAAAAACCGAAATAACACAATCCAGGATGATCAATACGGTCATCTTGACGGTACAAAACGACAGCGTATACGGCCATTTTACGCAGTTTACAGCCGTATTTTATCGTAAATGATATGTTTGGCATGCACCGTATTACGGTCGCATATCTTGTCGTCACATATACGTTCGAAACCGGTCGAATACACTCATATCTGATCGTTTACGCACGGTCCAATACGATCGTAATACGGCGCATACATACCAAACGGGTCATTTATGATCGAATGTAAACGAACTTGAGGGTGAAGGCGGATATCTGTACACAATTGGAAATTTGAGAATCCAAAGTTAACGAGTAACTGCTTCATTTTCTTCTTAAACTTGAATTTGAATTTGAATTCAAGTTACGAGTTCGACACTACTGAAAGAAACGAACATTTCTTCAATTAATTGTTTTGTTTTTTGTTATTTTCCATTTTGGAAAAAATTTAAAAAAAAAAAGAAATTGTCTGTATTTCATCCTGAAAAACGGAAAGATGTCACTCGTTGTAGCTTATTTACTATTTCCATGATGCAAAAATACTTTTTTGATGTTGTGTCTAAGTCTTATCTTGTCTCTTGTCGCTCATTGATTTCGAACACTCGTGACAGATGACGCTTTCCTATTTCTTATGCTAATCAGTGACTCTTCCGTCACTAGTACCATCTAGATCAATACAAATAATAATCCATCTTTCGCTTTCTTGTACAGACGTATGAGTTGTCTAATGATAACTTTTTCAACAAGTGTTTGTACACTTGTCATATTATTCGATAAACAAAAATAAATAATATCGAAACGTGCCAGTATTTACGCTACACAAGGCCTTGGTTCCTATCTGACAGGTACAGTATGACCCGTTATTTTCATAGTTGTTAACATCATAGATACTATGAATTATATGTTTTCCTATATTTTTATGCTGACTACGAGCTGATTTATGTTCGGCTTCATTGATAGTGTGTTCAAAAATCGATTATATGGGTTCTTGTTGTGCTAGAACGAGTTTTTTCAGTCTATTCTGATTGTTGAGTTAACCAAACCAATAGGAAAAACGTTTTGTTCGGGTTTTTCTTCCTTCTTCTTTTTCCGTTTAGCTTCTCTGTTCCCTTCAGTTATTTGTTACTACTTCTTTACTTAGCACAACATACACACTTTTCCTTTTCTTTTATTTACTAAATAGGAAAAAAAGCTAAAGAGAATGGGAAATTGTCCAATAAAACCAAGTGAATCTGCTTCGAAAAGTCTTCATCCATTGTGCAAAGGTGAACGAATGTGGACAACATTCTTATTTTCTTCCTTATTTACATTATTCGGTGGTTGGTTTGTCATTTTAATTTACGATATATTCAAAGCATTAGTCATCAAACAACGCCGCTTGAAACTCATTTCCATATTCAAACGTTTTACTTTTTCCAATGACGTATTAGTTATTCTTTTTCGTCTGACTTCATCAAATATGAATTCTTTTAGTTTCTAATCAAACGAACGAGTCTACCATGGACAATTCCAATTCGTGAACATCAGGAATCAAATGAAGATTATTTCAGTTGGTTACAAGCTATCAAAGAATGGGAAAATAATCTTATTTCAGGTCAAACAAAAATGGGCAAAACTCTAGTTAGCTTTTACATCATTAAATTAATCTCGAATTTATTTTCGATAGGTCGGAATTATATTCATCTGTAGTATTGCATCACTAATACTCTATTTTGTCGACACGAAGAGTGCGTAAGTTACACGAGAGTACTAATAGTTAATCAACTTAAAGTTCAAGAAAATAGTTCAATACACAAGAGACTTCCATGTGGGTCTCGAATACCAATCGAACGACAATGCTAGTGATTAAATTCATTCTTTTTTTGTAACAAGGAATAAACAGAAAAATAGTAGGATAAAAACCATCTGCCAGTTAAAAAAGAAGCTAATTAAGAAAAACTGTAATCGTTGTTTTCCTAACGATAGAAAATAGCAGCTGTTATTGCTTACAGAACTAACCGTTTTTCATGTCATTTAGGTATATTGAATCATGTATGGAATTCAGTGAATCATTCACCATGCAAGCTGATTTAGCTTTGAATGTTGTTTTCTTAATTTACTTTTTCCTTCGAGTTCGTATCTTGAAAAACGAAAGAAATAAACAACAACGAACTTTCTATTCATTTAGTTTACTGCATCGCAACATAAACGAAGATTTTGGTTTAGTCTATTTTCAATTGTTGATATGTTTACGATTCCGCCATCGTTTGTTGCATTGTATTTGAATCGAAATTGGATCGGTAGAAAAACAAAACGAAAATAGAAATCAAATGAATTGATTTCATTTGTAGGCTTTCGATTTCTTCGAGCTGTACGAATAATGAATACGCCTGATATTCTGCAGTACATGGGCTTAATTGAACGTCCACGAACGATTCGTATTGTTCAATTAGCATCACGTTTTATTGCCGTTTGGTTTGCGGCAGCAGGTGCTGTTCATTTAGCTGAGAATTCGGGTGATTTCTTCTGTAATTTTGAAAACGCACAAGAATTAGACGTATTTAATTCGATCTACTTTGTGATTGTTACAATGACAACTGTAAGTTTGTGATAACGATTCAAATATAATCAATAGACTTGTGTTTAGGTCGGCTATGGAGATATTTTCTGTAAAACATATATCGGCAAATTCTTCATGCTTTTATTTCTCATCGCTGGATTAGCATTTTTTGCATCGATGATACCCGAATTATCGAGTTTATTTGGTTCGAATGGACAGTATCTAGGTCGATACCGTATTGTCAAAGGCAAACGGTATGTGCAAATGGAAAAGATTCAAAATTTAAGATCGAATGAGTACAATTGTTTTTAGACATGTTGTTATCTGTGGACATATAACACCGCATTCAATGACGACATTTTTACGAGATTTTTTACATAAGGATCGTGATCAAGTTGAAGAATTAGATATTGTTATTATAAATAAGTAAATAGTTGAGTAAAAAATATCGATTTTCTACAATTGTTGTTTTTTAATTAAGACAAACGCCGGAAATTGAAATGGAAGCTTTGTTAAAACGATACTATACAAAAGTGCAATATTTCGTTGGTAGTGTAATGAATATTGCTGATTTACATCGTGTTCAAGTTGATAAAGCAACAGCTTGTTTAATTATCGCTGATAAAGAATGTCCGGATCCGGACGGTGATGATTCAGCAAACATAATGCGTGTAATTAGTTTGAAAAATTTCAATCAACGTATTCGAATTCTCTTACAACTAATTCATTATAAGAATAAAGTAGAATCGATTTCTGATACTCGAATTTTATGTTGAAATTTATGTTCGAATAGATGAATGTCGCATCGATACCCGGCTGGAGTGCAAAAGATGGAGATGAGATTATTTGTATTGCTGAATTAAAACTTGGTCTCATTGGCATGTCCTGTATTGTACCGGGATTTTCTACAATGGTCTGCATGCTTTTGTTTTCGAGAGATTTGATTGTGATTGAACGAAATTTTAGATGACAAATATCTTTCGAATGTCGGCATACAAAACTCGTCCAGCTCAAGAATCCGTAGGACGATGAGAAAATCCAAGAAATGAATTGATTTATTATTCACTTAGGCACAATCTTGGCAATGGAGAGAACTGTATCATCGTGGTGCAGCCATGGAAATGTATCTTGAAGAATTACCTCGATCATTTCATGGCAAATCTTTTGTCGAAACTGCTCTGTATGTAACGAGAAAAAAAAGCCGAAAGATTGAATGAGAAATGTTTTGCTTTTTTTTTTTTAAAAGAACTTGTTTTAAACTTCGTGTCATGATCTTAGCAGTCGAAATGACTCTGACAGATGAAAATGGGAATACACGAACGGTTGTTGAAGTTGCACCGAAAGAGACATGCATAATCACATCGGGTACACGAGCTTTTATGGTTTGTAGTTCAAGTGCAGATGCAAAAAGGTTTGAGAAAACGAATGTTTATTGTTGAAAAAGAAATGTAAATATTTTAGAGTGAAATATTATTGTTCAATTTGTCATCCTAATGTGGATAATTTAACTCAAACACAATTAAAACGAATGAAAAAATGTCGACATTGTACTGCGTTTATTTGAGATTGTCTTTTCATAATTTGTTCATATTTGATTTTTATTTAGCAAATGAAACAAACGAGGATGCACCTGTCGATAATACACCATCGGGAAAAGATAAATCGAAAAATCCTTTAGTGTAAAATCGATTTCGAACAAACTAATATTTTCAGTGTTGATTGTTCTTTTGTAGGAATTTACTTGAAAATGAAACTCGTCGTCCGTTACTGATCTGTCAACCTGAACAAACAGATTCAATGTCACTGGCTCAGAGTGAACCGTACGTATATAATTGTTTGTTCTGAAATGATTCGATGAAAATAAACATCGTAATTGATCATTTAGAATTCTTGATGACACTGTTATGAATTTCGATTCGACTGGAATGTTTCATTTTACACCACCGAGAAGAATCGAAGATGTTGTTTTGGTAAATATTGAAAATAAAATAAAAGATTTGTTTTTGATAGAAAAGATTTTTTTTAGAATGTCGAATCACTTCGAGAACGTCGATTAGGTTTTCGACGAACGAACACAATCAAACGAAGTTCAGCATACCAAATTCCCGAACTGGCTCAACCAACACATCCTGTTCGATTTCAAGATCGTACGAATTTATTCTCTTTTTCGTCGAATAAACATCTCTCCTTTCTACGTATATATAGATGTTATCATCTGTTTACATGCCGATAAATCTTCGCCAACAATCGGCCTACGAAATATACTCATGCCACTTCGTGCCAGTTCATTTAATCGCCATGAACTGCCTACTATCATCTTCGTTACTGATATTGATTACATCAGAAATGAATGGGATATGATATCAACATTTCCTGAAATTTATATTCTCAATGTAAATATTTACAAAAAAACAACAGCAACAACTATTCTTTTTTTTTCGATTCTCAGGGTTCACCGAGTAATCCGTATAATCTACAATTAGTCTGCATTCAAGATTGTCGACAATGTGTGATTATATCGACATTGGATCGAGAAAATCAAGATACATATCTTGTGGATAAATCATCTGTTCTGTGCACGTTAAACATACGAAAAATTGAAATGAAAGCAGCCGGTTTTGTATCAGCTTTGAATGTTACCGGACAGAATAATCTCGATATGAACTTGAATCAACAGATGTTTTTACTACAAAATCGAATTCGAACTTTAACAACATTGAGTAAATCGATTTAAAAAGAGAAGAAATCATTCGAAGATAAGATCTTTTTTTTTGTAGCTATCGATTCGAATGTTCAATATGTTGAACAAGGTAAATTTAATCAATGATTTCGATTACTGATCCTATCGATTTGATAATTTAGGTGATACAGAAGAAGTTGAACTCGAATTTTATCTCACAACACCATTTGCATCGGGTAAATGAATAGTTAATTTCGCTTTTCGAACACAATTTTCTTTGTTCTAGGTTCGGCATTTGCTGATAGTGTTCTCGATTGTATATTAAGTTGTGTATGTGTTTAATCAATAGATTTCATTTGAATAACGGACTTTCTTTCTTATTTTTTAGGCTTATTATAATGATAATGCTGTTAATCTTCTTCGAAATGTTCTCACTGGTGGTGTCGATTTGCAATTAGAAGAGATTCTAGCTGAAGGCGGTGGTTTTACGCAATGTGAATCGAGTGATATATTAAAAAAACGAAATCGAGCTCGAGTTGCTCTATTAGAAATCCGTGAATTAATACCCGATATTGATACTCGAGTAAACAAAAAATTGAAAACAAAAGGCAAAACATTAATTTTAATTTTCCTAGACAACTCCTGTAACATTTAGTATTCTTTTTTGTGAAGCTATTCAACGGTATCAAATGATCGTCATGGGCATTTATCGTTTATTAGACATACTCATTCGAAATGATCCATCAGCAAGCAATTCACAAATGACTGGTGGTCATAAACGAATCGTTATTTGTTATCCACCATATAATTATCATATGGATCCATCAGATATGGTTTGTTGAAATTTCAGAATAAATTCATTTTCATTGATGTTTGTTTTTCTTTTAATAATTAAGGTCTATGTCATGCAGCAATCTCGTACGTGTACCGGTCAATATTCACGTGAAAATTCTCTATCATTACCTCAAATTCGATAGATTGGAACAATTTCTTATCTATATTCTTCCTCAACAGAACTTTCGAAATCCTAACTATATTTTCTTCACAAGAGTTCTTTTTTTGTTTGTTTTTTATGTGAATAAATGAAAAATGAATCATAGAACAGCATAAAACATATCATTTGTCTGAGAATGTCAATCACATTCCACAGAAAATAAAAGAGTACGTTGGCGGTGACACACAGGTAGGTAAAAATATGACTATGTTTGAAGGTGTACAATTTTTTTTTCTTTTTTTTCCTTTTATGATTCATATTGATTGACGGCGAAAGAGACAGAGAGAAAGAAAAATATCATACGTGTATTTATATGAAGTAAAACTATTTTTTGTCTTTCAATGATCACGTTTTTCGCATTGATTAAGTCGTTTACAACTTGCTGAAATCGTTTCGCTTTAAAAAAAACTAAAACACAATGTAGGATTTCAGTTGAATAAATCGATAAGGAATTTTGTGAAATATTTGTAATTATATTCAGGTCAACTGGAATTGTCAATCAAAACTATCAAGCAGACAATGTTTATTACATTCAAGGACAAACACAATATACGACACCACAGTTTCAACAATTGCAAAATCAAGTTAATGAAGTAAGAACATCGAAGAGAATTCGTTTTGATGAATTGAACGTTTTCAGGTAACGGATATTATGAGAAATAACATTCAACTAGAATTACAACGTGGAATGAAACTTGATGATCTTCAAGTACGCGCAGGTTCGTTCGTTGTAAATCATGACTATTTATCGAATGTCATTTTATGATTCATTTAGAGGATTTAGATTACAGTTCTCAGCAATTTGCTCATAGTGCACGTGGTGTGCAGCAGAAATTCTGGTGGAAAAATGTCAAAGTATAAATCTTTTTCAAGAAATCGATAAATAATTTAAAATTTTTCTCGAATTTAGATGTGGATAATCATCATACTCATCGTTGTTACTATTCTCACATTGATTATCGGTATACGAATTTGACTATGTTCATTCAAAATCTTAATAATTGACTTTTTGTTTTATAGTTTTATCCGTTCTTGCCGCCCAAAATAAGATTTAATACGCAAAAGAAAAAGAACCTACACAATCATTGTCTTTCAATTTAGTTTTCTATTTGTGACACGAAGCAATGCTATCGTTGTACTCAGTCTTTTCGCTTGAATAAATTTGTATGAAATTCGATCGATGTCGCTAGTCGACAATGGATTAATGAAATTGAATAGCATCAAAAAAGTTCATCGAATTTTTTTCTTCAAACAATTTTTCTTAATAAAAAACTTTCGAAAATTTTCTTTCAAAATAATTCCTGAAAATCTTTTCTCGAATAGAAATTCGTCAAACGCTAAAGAACAGCAGCAAATACGCAACGAGAACGTTCATCGATTTCTCTTCTCGTGTTCGTTCGTTCATTTATTCTCGAAGAGAAAAAAAAGAAACTCGCCTTCCTGCTGATTGATTGACAGGGTTATCCCTCGCGTTCTAGCATAATGTATTCTACTCCAATATCGACAGTGTGCTCGAGTACATAGAAGAAAGATAGATATTTGTAAATTGACCTCGACAAAAAACGATTCTTCTTCTTCTTCTTCTTATGCTTCAAACAATATTGAATAATCATTGACAAGAAAATTCCTTTTCCTCATTTGATCTCGACGAATGGCAACTATCATACAATCGAATAATTTGCATTTGCCAGTGGATATTCAAGAGAAATTACGAGAACTTGAATTAGAACTAGCTGAAGGTGATATTACGCAAAAAGGTTTCGAAAAAAAACGCGACAAATTAATTGCACCGTTCGATCGGCCACCATCACAACAGATCGGTATGAACATTTGATTTGAAAACAAAAAAATATATATTTTTTTTATTTAAGAAAATTTAAATAATAATAATAATAACCACCACAATCATCATCGTGAGAAACCATTGAATCGTCCAGCGAAAATCAAATGTCGTCGACAAAAACATGAAGGATATAATCGATATCATTCAGGTACAGATTTCTATCGAAAAACACAAACGAAGTGTTGTTTTTAGATGTTCGTCAAGAAGCAGTTAAACAAGCTCTTGAACAATTCGGTTCTCGCCCGATTCCATCATCGAAACGTCTGCCAAATGCTCATATAAAACGTACGTAGATATCATTTGCATTTCTTTTTATCTTGATAACGCATATTCTACATATTTGATAAATAGACGCATCGAGTGAAGACGACGATGATATTGACGATGATGATGGTGAAAGTAGTTCAACATACGGAGCAACAACTGACGAACAATTAAATAAAGAATCATCGATTTCACCAGTTCCTATTCCGATCGAACATCATCATCATTATCAAAATCCACCTTCAGTCGAATCAATAATCAAAAGTATTCGATATGAAAAAAAAAAACGTTTTTTTTCTCTTATATTCAATCTTCTAGATATCCAAGCGCCTCCATTACCTTCAACATTCTTATCAGATTTTATTCATCGTAGTCAAGAACCCTCATGTAAGTCGATTGTTCACGTTCGAGAATTGAATTTCTTTTCATCGAATTCCCATTAGTCATCATTTGATTAAAACGATTAATTCTCTTTTCTCTATTCTTCAGTGTCCAATACCGAATGTGACCTAACACGTAGTGCTGGTGCACGTTATCGTGATTCAAATTCGGATTATGTTAATACAAATCAACAACATTATGTTCTCTATGGCGAACGGAATACATCATCATCGATTGATGTACCACAAATATCCAACGAAGGTAATTACTTCGAGACCTTTCTTTTTCTTTCTGTTCTTCCTCTGTATGTTCTTTTCTGTTGTTCGATGTATAAATACATCATGCGCCTATGTCTTCAATTGCGCGAGAGAGAGAGAGAAGAAAAAAAAAGCGAAAAGTGATTATTTTGACAAAAAAATAAATACGTTTATTGAATGAACCGATTTGAAATTATACATTATACAAAACGAAATGGTTGTTTGATTGTTGTTGACATGTAATCAGTTGATAATTATGGCGTTTTGATTTGTTTAGAACGTAAGCCAAGTGTACGAGTTTCATCGAAAATTCTCGCATTAGTAAACACATTAAAAGTATGTCGTAATTTTTCTTTTGATCAATTCAATCTTTTGTTGTTTTTCTTCAGCGACCAAAACGAAAACCGATCAAAGAATATTACGAAGATAATGAAGAAGAATTAGCTAGTAAGATCATCTGTTTTTTTTATTCCATTTTCTTGACGAAATTTTGCATTTTCAGTTCCGCCAATCGATCCTCAATCGCCTAAATGCGAAGGCGGAATCTCGGTTCCATCGTGTGGCGAACAACTCATCGTTTCATCACAATGGCCGAAAAGTTTTCTGTCTGCTTTACAACAACACGCTATTCAACAGCCACGTGCTAATGCTCTGACAATCCTCGATGAACAAACAAAACCTGGCCAAACACTTACATTTCGTAAGTGTCTCGTTTGAGTGGATGATTGTAGTGAAAGAGCAAAAAAACACGACTTGTCTCTCTTCTTCTGTTTCAGTTAAATTATTAACACGTTCGCAGAAAATCGCCTACAATCTCCTACATAAACTCCATTCACATGGAAGTACAGGAAGTAATTCACGAGAGAATCTTCTCAAGCCAGGCGATCGAGTAAGAACGAATCGATTTTTTGCTCAATTTTGACTTGGAAAATCTCGTTTAAGGTTGCACTTGTTTACTCAAGTAATGATCCAATTAATTTTATCTGCGCTTTTTACGGATGTTTACTCGCCGGAATTGTTCCATTAGCGATTGATGTACCATTAGCTCGACGAGTAATGAAGAGAAAAAAAATAAACAAGAATACCTTGAGAATGAATTTCGCTTTTAGGATTGGCTTTCTCAACGTATCGGAATTCTTCTCGGTCAATTATCGATTAAAGTTGCATTGACATCGGACTCATGTTATCGACAATTACCGAAAATGCCTTTGCATAATTCGAGTACATCATCATCAACAAATCTCAATGAAATCATTTCATTTAAAGGTTGGCCAAATTTAACCTGGTTTATAACCGAACATTTGACAAAACCACCGAAAGATTGGATTATCAATGAACTACCACGTTCAACTTACGAAACAACACCAGCCTACATCGAATATACATCAGTTAAAGACGGAAGTATTGTCGGTGTGACAGTTAATTATGAACAATTATTTGTACATACACAAACGTTGATCAACGCATGTAAATATTCGTCAACGGATATTTGTTTATGTTGCGTGGATTTCAAACGACAAATCGGTCTTTGGCATACGATACATGCGAATATTCTATCAGGCATGCAGGTTGTTTTTATTCCGACATCAATATTAAAATCTCAGCCATCATCCTGGTTAATCTCAATCACAAAATATCATATAACCACCTCCATTGTTCGGTCACGTGATATGCATTGGGCTGTATTAGCTATGCGTGAAGCATCGAATCTGTCTTCAACAATAAATCTATCTTCATTACGTTTATTATTGATCAGCGATGGGTCGAATCCGTGGTCATTAACAGCTGTCGATACATTTCTTTCGACGTTTGTATCACGTGGCTTGCGAAATGATTGTTGTTGTCCTTGTTCATATTCGTCAGAAACATTAACACTTTCAATTCGACGACAATATCATACATCATCGTCAGTACATCAATCTGGCCGAGGTATTCTCTCGATGCATGCATTGAGTTACGGCGTTGTACGTGTCGATCAAGATAATAGTTTGACATCATTGACAATTCAAGATGTTGGCCATGTGTTGCCAGGTGCTATTATCGGCATTGTGAAAATCGATGGGCCACCATTGCTCTGTCAGACAGATGAAATCGGTGAAGTTGTCATCTCATCGAAAGCAACACCGAATAATTACTGGAGTTTACCGGGTCTATCGACAAATACTTTCAAAGTTATACCGTTGGGTTCGGATGAAAGACCAATTGGCACACAGGAATTCGTTCGATCGGGTTTGTTAGGATTTCTTGGACCGGGTGGACTACTGTTTGTGACAGGCAGTCGAGAAGGTCTCATGCAAATCGCTGGTCGAAAGCATAATAGTGATGATTTAATAGCAACGGCTCTTGCTGTTGAACCGATGAAAGTTGTCTATCGAGCACGTATTGTTATTTTTTCGATACGTGTTTTACGTGACGAACGAATTATTATTGTTGCTGAACAACGACCTGACATAAGCGAAGACGAATGTTTTCAATGGATGAGTCGAGTTCTACAAGCTATCGATTCGATACATCAAGTTGGAGTCTATTGTCTCGCTCTTTGTCCAGCAAATACTCTACCAAAAGTAAATCAAAACTTAAAAGACACAACAAATATTTGATTGATTTATTTCATCAATAATAGAGTCATTCGGGAACAATACATGTTCAAGAAACACGTCGACGTTTTCTCGAAGGCAATCTACATCCATGCTCGTATGTATAAAAAAAACAAGAATCCGAGAAAATCATTGTTTTTCTTTTGTAGAGTTTTAATGTGTCCACATTCGTGTATTTTAAATCTACCTAAACCACGTGAACATCATCCGGAACGAGAAGTTGGACCGGGTGCTATTCTAGCTGGTACGATTATTCAAGGCATACGATTAGCCGAAGCTAAAGGTGCTGATATGACTTTTAACGATGATCAAGATACATCTGAACAAGGAAAAAAAGTAATTCATCAACAATCGATTCTTTCTTTTTTTTTAATATTCTTCTATATTTATTCATTTAGCTTCAATATATCGATGATATTCTTCGATGGCGTTCTGTAACCATGTCTGATCATGTTCTTTATTCAGTTATCAATGCTAAAGTAGAATTAACGAATAGAAATCTCGAAATAGAATAATCTCAAAATCTTGTTCTCTAGGGTCAAGAATCAGCAAATATAACTTGTGGAGCTATGCATAAACGTTCTGAACGTATTGCTCAAACGATTCTCGATCGAATTGATATTAAATCATCTGATCATATTGCTCTTCTCTATCCACCCTGTGTTGATCTTGTTTCATCTTTCTATGCATGTTTATATATCGGTAAATACACGAAATCTTCGTATTCGTATATTCGTGTTTTATTCAATTAAATAGATGTTGTGCCTGTTGCTATTCGACCGCCACACGCACAAAATCTTCTAAATACTTTATCAACTGTGAAAATGATGATCGAATTAAGTCAAGCGAAAGTTATTCTAACCAATAGTTCGATTGCAAAATTACTTCGATGCAAAGTTCGTTTTTATATGTTTGCTTTATGTTTTCATCTTTTTCTTAATAATGATAATTAGGAAGCAGCATCGCTACTCGATCCGAAATTATGGCCATTGATTATCGATACCGATGATCTGCCTAAACAAAAGAAAAATCAACTTCTTCCAAAAAAATCTCATTCGACACAAGCTCAATCACTTTGCTATCTCGATTTTAGTATTTCTACTACAGGCTCATTAACTGCTGTTAAAGTAAGAACGAACGTAATTTGTTTTTAAAGCGATACGAACTCTCGAAATTCTAGCTATCTTATGGTGCCGTAGCAAATCTTTGTCGCTCAATAAAACTATCCTGCGAACTCTATCCAAGCAGAGAAATTGTTCTCTGTCTCGATCCATACAATGGACTTGGATTAGTTCTCTGGTGCATAATCAGGTAAGAAAACGATATTTGTTTATTTGTTTGTTTTTATGAATGTTTTATTTTTGAATAGTATCTACGCTGGTCATCATTCGATTTTAATCGATCCAGCTGAAGTCGAAATCAATTCATCTGTATGGATGAATACGATTAGTCATTATAAAAGTAAAATCGATAATCAAAAAAGCAAATAAAAGGTCATTTGAATTTGAATTTAGTTCGTGATACTTTCTGTTCCTACTCGGTGATGGAACTTTGTACAAAAGGTTTGAGTACTTCGATTGCCGATCTCAAAGTAATTCATCATTTCCTTACAAAACCAAAGAAGCTAATTTTCCGAATAAAAATTCTCTAGGCTCGTGGTTTATCGTTATCTTGTATTCGAACATGCGCTGTCGTTGCCGAAGAACGCCCGCGTCTGCAACTATTGAATTCATTTACTAAATTATTTCAAACCGTAGGCTTAAATCCTCGGACTGTTAGTACGACGTTCGGTTGTCGAGTGAACATTGCGATTTGTTTACGTGGCGCAAGCGATCCCGATCCAGCGCCTGTTTATGTTGATCAACGCGCATTGAGAAACGATCGTGTGACTCTAGTCGAAAAAGGTAGTCCGCATAGTTTATGTCTACTCGAATCGGGCAAAGTAAGAGCTTAAGAATTCATCTTCATTTGAATGAAATTCGATATTTTAGCTTCTACCGGGTGTCAAAGTGGTTATCGCCAATCCAGAGAGTAAAGGCCAATGTGCAGACGCACATTTAGGCGAGGTAAATCTTTGTTTTTTTTTTGAAAAACTGATTCGACTTTAGAGAAAATTTTAGTTGTGGGTACAAAGCGGTCATAATTCTCTCGGTTGTCAGATAATAAGTTATGGTGATAATCATCAACAGCATGGTACAAATTCAAAGTCCGATCAATTCTATTCACATTTAGCAACAGGCGATACAAGACAATTGTATGCACGAACGGGCTATCTCGGTTTTGTACGACGAACAGATTCGATTGCTGCTGATGGAAGTCAGTTGTGTTTTGTTTTTCTTCGTTCAGAAAAATCTTATTTATTTTTCTCTTTCGAATAGAAAATCACGATGCTGTATATATCGTTGGTTCTCTCGAAGAAACACTTATCATCCGTGGTATGCGCTATCATCCAATTGATATCGAAAACACTGTTATGCGTACACATAAACGCATTTGTGAATGGTAAAAAGAAAAACTAAATGCAAAAAAAAGCCTCATTGTTTTCAAACGAAATCGTTCTAGTGCTTGTTTTACATGGACGAATTTATTAGTCGTCGTCGTTGAATACGATGGTCTCGAACAACATTCACTTGATCTTGTTCCATTAATAACAAGTGCAATTCTCGAAGAACATTACGTTATTGTTGGTGTTCTTGTTATTGTTGATCCGGGTGTTGTGCCGGTCAATTCACGTGGCGAAAAACAACGCATGCACTTACGTGATGGTTTTGTGTCCGATCAATTAGATCCGATATTTGTTGCCTATAATATGTAACAACAATCTTTCTCATTTTCGATACTTCAATGTACATACATGTAATTCTATATCTATAATACATACTCACCGAATATTTGGCAGATATTTTCTTTTTTCATTTTTACTATTGATGAAGAAAAAAGAAGAAAAAAATATTATTATTAACAGTAGTAGTCAGTTCGGATCTTTGATATTGTTTGTTTTTGCACATAAGATATTAAACATCCTTAACAAAACAAAAAAACATGGCGTATTCTCTCTCTCTCTTTTTTCTTGTTTTCGTCGTTATTCCATTGTTTACTCTTTTCTTTTGCTATGATTTATTGCGTTCATTTTCTCTTGCTCTTGGTGTGAATTGTGACAATTTTCTTTTTTTTTTTGCATAATATTAAAGACAAAAAAAAACAACCCACCTTAATGAAAACTAAAGCTTTCAATCATTGCAGATGGCAAATGCGAATGAAACCGAGGAAGAAAATTGCGAAACATTTCGAAATATCATGAGACATATTATGTCAATTGAAAATCCACCGATTTCAATGTTCTTAATTCGACATCCGCCAGTACGGACAAGTATCGACGCTGCCAATCAACGGCAAGTTCCTTTGCATAGTGGAGCCAAAGCGATGCTTGTCTGTCAGAAAAATACTGAACAATTCACGTTAATCGTTCTTCCGGCTCATTTATCTTGTGATAACAAAAAAATTGCATCGATTCTCGGCATAGCCAATTCGAAATTGCGTATGGCAACCGAAGATGAAGTACGAAAAATAACAGGCTGTATCCCCGGTGCTGTTCCACCATTTGGTGCGTTGTTTCCACAAAATGTGAAAACATTAATCGATGAAAAAATGTCCCAATCAACAGCACATCCACCACCGTTGACATTCAATCCTCAAGTGAGCTTATTTGCAAAAACCGATCTCGAATGGCCTGAAGATTTAGCCGGTGTTCCATTGCCAGAATTAGACAATCATGATCGAATCGATTGCATTAATTTTAATATTGGCCTACGAACAGTCTCGTGCTCGATACCGTTTAATGATTATCTAAGAGTTTTAGGCGAAGGAAATTATTTTATTTGTGATATTTCAAAATAATAAGAAAGAAAAAGAAAAAAAGTTCTTTTTTTTATTTATCTTAATTTAACAATACGAAGGATAATAAGAATAGGAGGCTGGTGTGTAGCCAAAATAGGGAGGACATTGATAGATCTGTTGTTGTGGACGAGGTTCAGAAACATTGTATGAACAAAAATTTGATGGCGGTGAATTGTTATCTTCAAGTAAATCAGTTAGTAAACGAATATATGCTGACGCTGTTCGAAGAGTTTCGATTTTGGTTAATTTATCTTCGATCATTGGGCCATGATTTGATGAATCTGTCGATGAATAATACGGATTAGAATCAAGTGGTAGAAGTGTACGTAAATGTTCGAGAGCTTCGTTGAGTAAACGCATTCGTGTACGTTCACGATCGTTTGCTCGTGAACGTCGATGACGTTTCAATTCTTTAGCTAAAACAGGATCTGTCACACGTTTTCTACCACGACGTGATTTCGTCGGTGGAACAACAGTTGACATTGATGATGATGAATCATGCTGATCTATTGGCGAATCCATTTCGTAAAATCGAATGATATGAAATATACCAATTTGCTTGCCCTATTAATATCTCATAGCTCACGCACATGTTCCTTTTTTCTCTCTCTGTCTCTTTCGTTCGGAAAATTCAGCTATTGGCTGATATTCAATCGATCAATCCAATGGAATTTTTCGTTTGTTCAAGCGCACAGCAGGATATCATCGGATCGATAGATCATTCATGTCTGTAATTATCTTCACACAGCACGCTGTCGTTTCAGTGCGTCGCACTTGCTCACCTTATTTTTCTCAATACAACAATTGTTCGAAAAGGCGGAGATACACAAGTTGTGAAATCAAATTGGACAGATAATAATAATAAGTATCAACATGCTTTTGTTTTTCTTCTTCAAAAAAACTAGTAATTTCAATTTACTGAATCTTATCAATGGAATGTTCGAGATATGTTGAAAGCGTGAATAACAACAAATAATATTCGATTATGTGTCGATCGAAATAGTTGATCGTGTCTAAAATTGAACACGTGTGTACAGTTAATCGAAATTCTAATTCTGAGTCGTTGGAATCATCAGGAGGTCGATCACATTTTTCCTCTACTCAAGTACCATACTTCAATTTGACGTTCGAACAATTTTCTTGCCACTGGGCATACATATCAAAATGAGTTTATCAATTGTTTAATAGAATAGAAGAAAAACAAAGAACACTGATTTCAGTTTTCATGCTATGTTCGTTCTGTCAATCATTTGTCGTTGATCCAAATAAGTGTAATTATAGATGCGGTACCGTGGCGTACGCACTGTTTGTTCTTTTTTTAGCTCATATACGCATGCAGTCAGGTAAAGGCTGTCAACCATTAAAAGACGATGACATGTCTTTCAATTACATCAATCGATCCGTTTGATCTTTTTATTTTATGAAGACCGAAGAAAAACAGAAATCTTAAAAAATCACAATTTATTGATTTATATCCGATATAAAGTCCGCAATTGTGTCTCTGTTTGTGATAAGTCTCTTGTGATCGGGAATAGATATAATAGTAACTGAATCTTCGGTTTGATGATCTTTAAGATTAATATCAAATAGTTGTTTTACAAGTGGATTTGTTTTGTTAATCTGTCGAATTTTTTTAACATTAACTTGACATTGTTTTCCTTCGCTACTAATATAAATCATAGTTGTTACGACAAGTACAGATAATTTCTTGATCAATCGTTCAAGTTTCCGCAAGACATGCAAGGAAAAATTAGATGGAATATTTTTATTTGATCGTAAATATCTTTCCAGCTTCCTAAAATACACCCAATCAGTAAGATATCTTTCATAACGCCAACGTGAAAGTTTGAGATTATCTGCTGCATCGGTTCTTGAACAGAACATACGCATCTGATGCTCATTAACAGCAAGTAGACAATGTAGACGATAATCATTCACTGATAAATCGTCTGCATCTTCATATGGCATTCGAAGAATAATCTTTGCTTCGGCTGTATCATACCATCTTTCGCGATTGTTAATATGATTTGAAATTAGTCCAAAATGTTTTCCTGCTACAAGTTCTGACAGACGTTCGTTGTTGATTATCTGTGCGATTATACCCGGATTTTTGTCGTTTTCATCTAATGCAGCAAGTTTTTTTTTGTTGTCATTCGTAGGTTTTGATATATTTTCAGATTCCTTTTGTTGAAGTTTCTTGATTTCATTGATTTTTTTTTCTATATCCGTTCTCTTCGCTTGTTTACATTCGTTTTCTATTTTCAATGCTTTTTCATAACATTTCAAAGCATTATCGTATTCAGAAATATCTTTATAACTTTGTCCAGCTAAACAAAAACATTGTTCAACCTTATGAGTATTTTCAGTACAAAGTTGTTCTAAATATTTTTCATAGATAGCAATTTGTATTGTTGGACGTTGACACCAATTAATAAATTGACGATACACATACTCAAATGAATTTATATTTGATTGAATACCGGGATGAGACAGTAGATTAATTTTCTGCAATTCAATTGCTTTTCGTGACCATTTCAAATCGTTAGAAAAACAATCATAAAAAACTAGATCCAATGATTGCTCCTCACCAAGACCTTTACCTTGTTGTCTGTTGAATTTATTCCACCAATTTTGCCAATTTGTACTTTGAAATTTTAATTCATTGGCAGAATTTTCTTCTATCATATTTAAAACATCATTGTAAACTTGTTGATTGTGTTCCTTGCTAATTAAACCTTCTAATAAAGCTGCTTGGTAAATGATTCCTGCTTCTTTTCTATGAATAAGTTCAAGTTGAATCGGTATCCAACTTAAATCCTTCTGATGTATTTCATTTCCGATATGTTTTATATGAAAATATGTTTTAAGAGAGAATAAAACTTCTTTTTCACTTTTATTAGCAGATTCTGAACTAATATTTGCAAAATCTAAGTTGAATTGATCCACTTCGTCAGCTGCATTGTACAAATCAGGTATAATCATTTCAAATAGACAAGGAATTCCCATATTCCCCGATGATATAAATCGAAGTGCAACATCCGTATCCAGTGATGTCGAACTGAATGTTGTCAATGTAAGTACTGGATTATTCGATTTCAATATTGTTCGAAGATAATTCAGTTCTTCTGCAGTCAAACATTGTCCACGATAGACTGATCGGATATAATTTTTTTTCGATTGATATTGTTTCTTTTGAAGACGATTTATTTGAACATGTAAATCTCGAATATATGGAGAAAATTTTCGAATAATTGCTATATCTTTTGTACGTAAAGCATGATTTACAATACGATAGATAAAACCATTTTTTGTATATTCTTGTATAGCTTTTTCAGGTTTATATTCTTCTTGAACCCTGTCGATAGTTGTTCGAGATACATTCGGACTATTTTCATAATATTTACGACATTCATCAAACATCTCAGCGTAAGATTCTTGAATTCTTTCCGATCGATTGCATATAACGAACAGAAACAAATCGTACCAATAGGAGACTGATGTTGTTGTTTTTTGATATGTTCTCTCATCAAATGACCATCGTCCACTGAAATATCTTATATCAGAATTCAGTTGTTTTAATAAGTCAGTTGCATTCGAAACTGTACAATGTATCTTCTTAATTTTGTCCGTCCATTTTCTATGTTCATTAACATTCATACAATAGACATAAATCCCAACGATTTCCTGTTGATCAGCTAGTTTATGTGCATGATCTTTTCCTAATTTGCCAGAAATAATAACGAAAATATTCATGTTACGCCATGATTCGATTAAATTCAAACTTTCTTCAATATCTTCACATAGTTTTACATCATTTTCTTTCACCATAGATCTGAGATCCTTGAATAGAATATAAGCATCTTCAATACCAACGATTAAAACCCGATATTCATTAAGATTATTTATATTTTTGAGATTCAATGAATTCAAATTATCAGTTTCGACTTGTCGTATATTTTCATCGTATAACATCGATGTTGTCGTGGCCATCCTTTTTACTTTTACTCTCAGTATAATGCGTATGGATTCGGTGTAAAACTGAGTCAAGAAAGAAAAAAACAAATCAGATTTTTTTACGATGCCTATGAAATAAAAGTCAGAAGTCGCAGATGTCGTTAGATATCATCGTTGAAGCTAGTTTCCAATTAGTTCATCAAATACGATAACCATGACGACAAAATAAAAAATTGACTAATTTTATTTATTTGTCGATCTTTTTGTCTATGGTAAAAAACACGTTATTATTTGCATGTCAAAAATATTCAAAACTTTTCGACTGATCAACAAATCCGGTGGTGCTCATTCCTAAGTCTTCTTTCTAATCCATTTCGTTTTCTTTCTTTTTGTTCTTCGTACGATTTGATTTCAAATGACGGATGTCCTTTCATCGCAAAATCAATGGCCACGTAGTACTATGACAGGTGTACCAACACAACAATCAAATCATCACAAAAATACACGTCGAACCGTACCGAAATTTAAAAATGACGTTTCACCACGAACTGCATCCCGCAAAGTCACCTTATTCCGTAATGGCGATCGGTATTTTGCCGGCAAACAAATCGATATAACGCCACAGAATTATGCTAATCTCGGTCAATTATTACAAGAACTTTCGACAACAATTGATTTGCCCTATGGTGTTCGACGTTTATTTACACCGAATCGAGGCTCCGAAGTAACTGATGTTAATATTATCAAAGATGGTGCTGCGTATGTTTGTGCATCATTTGAACCATTTCAAAAGCTCGAATATACGGCAATTACTGTTCCTCGCGTGACATTTAATATCGAACAATGTAAGTCATACATTTTTTTTCTTTTGTTAAATTAGACTTTTTAAGACAAAAGAAAGAACGAAATGTTTCTTTTTTTGCCATCGATTTTGTCAGTCATCTAAGGATAATGATAGTTATTTCCATTAAAGTATACTTTCTTTTTTTTTTAAAAAGAAAGAAAATCAAGATTTCTTTTTCGTACGTTTGCATATCTAAGTTCTCTTCTTATTTTTTCTTTTTCTCCTCTTCTTCGTTTCTTAACATTTTTTAATTATTATTATGATTATGCATTACAAAATCAACATTCATACATGTATAAGAAGAATGAGAAAAAGCGAAAAAAATAGGAACATTATAAAAATTGATCAAAGATTTTTTTTTTTCTTAAAAAGAAAAACGAAGTTAATATGATTGATGTTGTTGTTATTTTATTGACTAGTCAACTGTTTTGTTGACATAAATGTTTATCTGAAATATATTATTAGAATCAGACGAACTATGAAACATTTGCATATAATAACGACATCGTTATGGCTAATAAATGCCAGTGATACCTTATTTGGTAGTCTTTTTTTCTTGTTCTCGTTTTTTTTTGTTCTAATAAAAAAGCAAAAAATCTCTCGAATAGATTCAGATCAAAAGACGAAAATATTATTTACTAAAAAGCATATAAAAGAATTCTGAGTAAATTATCGACAGACGAAATAACCATGTTCTTAACACCTAAGACTTTTGATTTTAACATCTATAGATCTGTTGTCTGGCCAGGTGAGTTAAACATCAATCTCAGATGCTCGATTTTTTTCTCTCAATCTGTCCTATTAATCACAAGAGTTATGTTTAATATATATATTCTAGTACGACAACCTTTGCATGAATATCAATCAACAAATCGCCTCAACCTACGTCATTTACCATCGATCCCAATTTCGAAATTTGGTGCTACGAATAATCTTGGACTAACAGCAAATGCATCGTCAACAAATCGTTTACAAACAAGTAATCTATTTCTTCAATCATTAACCAATCCATCGACAACAAGCAACAATAGTACGATTCCACAACCGAAAAAATATCTTACAAAGTCAACACGCTATGGTATCGATTCAATACATAGTAAACCTCGGCAAATTACGATTGTTAAACAAGGAAATGACAAACCACATAAAACAATTACGATCCTACTCAATCGACGAACCGTTCAAACCTACGAACAACTCTTATCTGACATCTCCGAATCGTTTGGTTATCAGAAAAATCGAACAGATAAAGTACGTAGAAGAAGAAGAAAAAAAGAAAAACAAAGCGTTAGTTTTCCATTGACGTACTTTTAAAGAACTGATAAAAATCGTCTTATTATTTTTTTCTTTCAAATGTCGAAAGCATCCGAGAAAACATAAAGATGTAGGAAAAGAAAGGAGAAAAACCGGATGACGTATTTCCCGTTTAGATTTTTCTGATGCATAGGTAATTTGTTAATAACGTATTCATTTAGATTCTTTTCGAGTTGAATTAGTTTTTTTTCTTCTTCTTTTTCCTGCTCATATGAGAGAAAAAAAAATGCTGAAATATGATCATCTATCTCTTAGATCAAACGCTTATTCACATTGAAAGGCAAACAAGTTAATGGCATCAATGACTTTTTTCGTGACGGTAGGTGTTGTTGTTGTTGTCTTCTTTCCTAAAAAAAATCTCGTTCTGTAATAGATGATGTTTTCGTTGCGACAACAAATATAAACGATATTTCGCCAACTGATTTACAAGAAATTAATATTGAAATGTTGAACGATGGTCCAATATCGACATCGCGTAATACGGGCACGTTGAAGAATCTTTCAAAAGTCAATGCTCAATCACCGAATGATCGTGACACGCCAAATACACAAACAGGAACGAACGCTGTCGATTTGAAACGAATGGCCAATGTTCGTGATAGTGGATTTTTGGATGATGAAGACGGTCTATCGGGTCGCGACAGTGAGCTAACAACATCGAGAAAAACACCATCACGACCGGCCAATCGACAGTATGAAACCGTTTCAGAAGATGCGCCAACACCCAATGATTTAATCGGTCGACGAATGAAAAGTAAATTTCGATGACAGAACAGTTGAGTTTCAATGAAACGAATGCATTTAGAAACAACATTTAAACCTCCACCACCTATTCTCACGATTGATCAACAACGAGAACGTGAACGACAACGTTTGAAAGACGAAGAAGAACGCCGAAAGAAATTACTCATGCGTAAAGATCATCAGCAAACTGTTCAACTTCCTCCTGTGCCTAAATTCGAACCGTTAACTATCGATACGAATACCGATGAAACACGTCGAAATAAATCCAAAACTCCAAATGCCGGCACAGGCACATTTTCGCCTCATTTTCCTCTTGCCAATGGTGCTACAACAGCAACAACAACAACAACAAATAAATTTCTGCCGAAACCAAAACCCACAACGCCTATACAGAAATCAACAAATCAAGATGAAAACAATCCTAATCATGCTGAAACAACAGCTATTGTACCGAAAAGAATCGTCATAAAAAAACGTTCGTCTGTTTTAGTAAGTTCTATTTTTATCCATTGATCGATTGCTTCTTTTTTTTTTCTGTATCTTTTCTAGCATACATCCTCGTCCATTGTTACTGATAAATACGAACTCGGCAAGAAAATGGGCGATGGTAATTTTGCGATTGTTCATCGATCGAAATTACGTGGCACAGAACGAGAATATGCGATTAAAATCATCGATAAATCAAAAATGAAAGTACGAAAAAACAAAACAATTTCATCATCGAACTCACAAATGTTTTCTTTTCGTTCCTATCCTAGGGAAAAGAATACATGCTCGATCACGAGATTAATATCATGTATTCATGTAATCATCCGAATATCATACGTCTATTCGAAGATTATGAAACACCCGATGAAATCTACTTAGTTATGGAATTGATTAAAGGCGGTGATTTATTTGATTATATAACGAAACATCGTCGATTCGATGAACCGACATCATCGTTGATGATTAAAGATGTTGCTGAAGCTTTATTGTATTTACATGCAAAGAAAATTGTCCATCGAGATTTAAAACCTGAGAATTTATTAGTTATGCAACGAAAAGACGGACGAATAACAATTAAATTGACCGATTTTGGTCTTGCTATGCAAGTTGCAGGACCAATTAAAACTGTTTGTGGAACGCCCACGTAAGTTCAATGTTTCAAATAGGAAATCTAAATTTATTTCACATTTCAGTTATGTTGCTCCGGAAATTCTTGCTGAAACGGGTAAAAATTAAATGATGGAAGTCTCGTTTTTCTTTCTACTGTGTTGTTTTTTGTTTGAAAAATCATATTAGGTTACAGTTTTGAAGTCGATTGCTGGGCAACAGGAATTATTCTGTATATTCTCCTCTGTGGTTATCCTCCATTCAAAACTGCTGATAGAAATCAAGAAGCCTTATTTCAGTTAATTCAACGAGGCAAATTCGTCTACGATGTTGAGTATTGGAGTTCGATATCAGCTAGTAAATATAAAATTCATTTACATTTTTTGTTTTGTATTGACTCACGAAAAAAAAACTGTTTTAGATGCAAAAAATCTCATCGATCATTTACTAGTTGTCGATCGACATAAACGAATGCGTGCCGATGAAATTCTTCTTCATCCATGGATAATGAGCGTGGGACAATCGAAGCCAATACGCAATACAGAAGAATTAAAAACTGCGTTACGTTTGAAATATGATGCTAAAGTTAAAGAATGGCTTGCCGAGAATAATTGATCTTTATTTTGCTCGTGATACGATTAGTGACGTAATTTGTCAGATTTTTATTTTCTTCTGTTCAACTAATCAATTTTAACTTTAACAAACAAAAAAAAAACAGAAACATTCATTCATACATACACATAGTTTGTTTTTCTTCTTTCTTTCGCTTATTGTGCATAGTATTCACTCGATTCCTATTCTATAAAAATCTATTTGCTAGATAAAATAATAATAATAATAATAATAAAAGTACATTTATGTATGCGTTTGAATATTTTCAATCGATGTTATCTATTCGAAAATAAAGGTTATTTAGTTTCGACTTTTTCTTCTGAATTAAATATTATTAATGGTCCAAGAAATGTACTAGAGAAGACCCTTGTTTGTAATCCATTAATATTTAGAATATTCAACAGGATTTGTGGATTTTCCGAATAGACAAAGATTTTTAATATTCTTTTTCTCATTTCCTTTCGCTTGATCGACATAGTAGCTTATTAAAATAAATCATTCATGTAACAATTCGAAATAAAAAGCATCTTTATTGAATTAACGCTCATGATGCGTTTCTCTTCCGTCACTGTCTCGTCAGATTATGATTGGCGTCATTAACCGCTTATTAGGTTGAAAGTTTATTAGATGATCTCTGACGATTATATCGCTTTTTTTCTTTTCTTTTCTTTTCAATAAGACGATATTTAATCATTGCAATGAAATAGAGGTATTCAATTACGAATTCATACATTTGAATATTAATCTACAATGTCATTCTAACATTTTTAATCAAAGAAGACTTTTAATCCATGGTAGATAGAAACCTACGCGCGTATAAACACCTGACGAGATCGACATGTCACAATGACGATTTCCATAACTAACAATACCAGTAGCAACGAAATGTCCCTGATCGAGATCATCATATTCGACGGTAAGTAATGGACTGCCACTATCTCCAGGACATGTATCGAGGGAAAATATATGAGAACCTGCACATAATTGTCGTTGTGAATCGATAATAATTGAACGACATTTGACATTGTGTGTATCAACAATCGGTAGGACAAAATGTTGAAGAACAGAAGAAATTCGACTGTTTAAATTCGATATTGATCGTCCCCAACCGCTGACAACGGCTTTAGTTTGAGCAGGAGGATAGATTGATAATATTGTACTCGGTAAACAACAAAATCGAAGATCAGAAGAAAATATCTGTTTGATTTTAATTAGAGCAATATCATTTAAATGCATCGTATTATTATGTTGATATTCAGAATGAATATGCCATCGATCGATATCGTATCGTTCACCGTTCGACAAACGAAGATCATGAACTTTGGCAACAATTTGTACTTCAAACGGATTTCGTGCATACAAACAATGTGCAGCAGTTAGAACCGTATTTGGTGATATAATAAAACCGGAACAAAATCCGTCAGATGTATGCCGATAGGCTAATACAACTAGCCATGGATATGTCATTGGTAATGGTTCATTTTTACCTTGAATTCTCCATTTAGAAATTTGTCCATAATTATAATTCGGACAACCACATGGTTGTTGACTACAAACAAAATCAGGATAGGATAATGGTGATGAAATAATCGTTTGATAAGGACCAAAATAGAATACTAAGAATGTAACTAGAACAGCAGTAATCAATGAACAACAAAAACCAATACCACAACATAAACAAAAACGAATTATTCCACTTCGTCGTGCATTTATTTGACTTAGTGATGACTGAGAAATGACATACGGTTGTTCGACATACATGCCCTTATTGTCTGCGTAGTCAATTGCACATTTATATGCTTATAATTGATCTATTTGAATACTAATCTCGACATTATCAAAGGTTAACAAAAGATTGATTTAAATTTTCAAAATTGAATTCAATCTAACCAATACGAGTTTTTCTTTTTTTTCTATCTTCACAAACAACGTCCTTTATTGTTCAAGGTTGTTGAAAGCAAAAATAAAAAGTACTCATCGGATTAAACGACTATCACAACACTTAAATATCGTTTTATTCAACAGCGAAAAATACAAATCCACTACATCGACATTTCTAACGAAAAGAAAAAATGATTAAGACTTTCTTTGTGTATCTTATTTAGGACTGATGACATCATTGTTTTCGTATAGTTTCTTAATTCTTCTCCGCCGTTGTTCAATATCCTGTTTAAGTTTTTCTAAAAGTTCTTCGAATCTA
>ERZ778026.1581-NODE-1581-length-27806-cov-105.407481_pt1 | contig 27806 bp, 34 predicted proteins | sample MGYA00375756_ERZ778026 | MGnify/ENA primary metagenome ERZ778026 (study PRJEB29350, sample SAMN05389820) | bioreactor metagenome | isolation source: Ammonium sulfate bioreactor | place: South Africa: University of Cape Town | collected 2014-02-18 ... | reverse complement strand
GAATTTTATTGCAAATAAATTGTGCAATTTCAAAAGAATGAATATATAAATAGAAACTATTCTCTGTCGTTTGTTGTAAATGTAACGCGTAATGTCGAACTGGGAATCACCATCGAGAATTTTGCCACATTTATATCTTGGAAATTATTCATGCACTCACAATAAAGACGAACTTCAAAAACTTGGTATTCAGTGAGTTTTTTTTATCCTTTTGTGAGGCTATAAAGTCACATTTATTGGATTAATAGATATATTGTAAATTTAACTGAGTCACCCAATTTACATCCTGATTCATTCGTCTATCTCCAATGTCCTGTCAAAGATTCTTCATCTGAAGATATCATCCCATTATTTGATGAAATCTTCAATTTTATTGATCAAGTATACATTTTCTTTTAATTAAAAAATAAATAATTATTCGTTAAATTTAATTAGGCTACAGCTGATTCACCATGTCTCATTCATTGCCATATGGGAGTCAGTCGATCACCTGCTTTTGTTCTTGCATATTTAATTCACAAGAAAGAGAGAAATCTGCGAACAGCTTATGAACTACTGGTTAGCATACGAAAGCATATTTCACCGAATCCTGGCTTTCTACAGCAATTGATGGCTTTTGAGGATTCACTTTTTGAGAATATATCAATCGATTGGAAAATTTCGTAATAAAAAGTTAATAAAAATTGACGCACCTGTGTAGAGGTACTGCAAATTTCCAAATGGCCGACGAATTTCGTCATGTAGATAGAAAGTGAAAAAATTTCGTTTGATTTTCGGCTTATACTATCACTAAAGCAATGGCTGATAATGGTAATGCTGACGATGATATGTTTATTGTTCGTTCCTCTATTCGCACTCGTGGTAATATTTTTTGTTATGTATCTAAACATCAATAAATGTTGCGTTGAATTTACTGTAATTGTTAGGTAAGGATGTCGGTGTAGGCCAAATTAATGATGAATGGAATCTCTATGCAAGAGCTAAAGACGGTGGGATCACACTTCTTTGTAATCGTTATGGATGGTCTGAGCATAATTGTAATTGTAAGAAATCTAAAACCGGTCTTATTTTGTATCCAATCGATAGAAATTACAAAAACATCGTGCTTCTTGTTTGTCAAGATTGTTATGGTTATAAGAGTGGCCAAGGAACTCAACATGAACAACTATGTAAATGGTATTATGGAATATATGGAGACTCAAAAGCATTTGCATTGGTGTCAGGATTTGCTCAAAATGATGATGGATCTTTTGGATATAATAGTTCAACATATAATAAAAAGATTATGTATGGAGACGTAGACTATGGAGATGGACAGCGCTATATGAATGAATTGGAACAGAGAATAGTTCAAGAAGTAGTTACTAACAAACGTCACAGTTATAATGTTGCCAAAGCTATATCTCAGGGTAACAAAAATATTGAAATAACAATGAGGAACTATATCTTTTGTTTAGACCCAGCATTATTTAAATGCTCCGATGGACATACTTTAAAACTATCTGAACATAAAGATCGTAAGACCGAATCGAATCAAGCATACAACGACGAAGGTTTCTCCTGTGATGCTTGCAAAATTAAATACTCAAGTGGAGTATCATGGCATTGTTCGTGTCATCTGATCGGTTTTGATAAATGTCGAAAATGCGTCAGTTCTAAAGGTTAATAATGTTTTATTTTTTAAATTTTATTTCAAAATAAATATTCTAAGCTAGAGGAATTTTATCATGTCCTTTATTTGCTTGATAAATTTGAGATAATTGATTGTAGATTGTCGTTATTTGATTGACACGAGAACGTAACACTTCTCGATTGTCAATGTTTGCTAACATTTCGATAATATTATAGCTTTGCCAGAAAGCATTTGTTCGATTGTATAATAACGATTGATTTTCATTGGGATTATGAAAAACTTCTTGTAATATTTTGATGTCATGTGGAATGGAAAAACTATCTCGACTATCTTCATGACTGAAAAGATAATAAAAATTATCATAACCAGCCCAAGTAATCGCTGACAAACACAGTGAACACGGTTCATGTGTAGCAAGAAAAATGCAATCTTTTGGATCAGGTAATTGTGATCGATTAATCGTTTCATAAAGTTTTTTAATAGCATGCATTTCGCCATGCCAAAGTGGATTTTCTACTTCATTATTCGTTTCAGCAATAATAACTGATAGATCCGATTTTCTGAGTATGGCAGCACCAAAAATTTTATTTCCTTGTGCAACACCAATTTGTGTCTTTGGCAAAATATCATTTTCAATAACTGTCAAAAGTCGATCAACTATTTGAGTAGCATCCATTTTTGAATGTCTTTTTGTATATTTTCTTTTATATGCACACACGTTAAGTCAATATTATGAATTCTCTCTTTCGTTATCATCACACATGATAAAAAATGTGATCTAACTATCAGTTTTTCTTTATTATGACGATGTGTCGAGTGTTTTGATCGGATTTTGTTTATCATCATCATTTCGTTTGTTATCAATGATGTTGTTCTCACGTAAGAGCTTTTCATATCGAATTAATTGTAAGAGAAAACCAGAATTCGGTATGGATATTGGACGACGTTCAAGTAAATATGTATACGCTTTCAATAAATTGTCATGATGATATCTATGAGCGAAATATAGTACGTAGAATTATATAATCAAATGTATATTTACTTCATTAAATAAGCGAGTACGATTGATGACGATCGAGAAATGCCCATTTCACAATGAACTAAAACCTTTTCATTTTTAACTTTGCATGAAAATAAAAAGTCATTGGTTTTTTCAAAATGTTGACTAATATTAACACGAGGATGATCACCTATACTGACCCATAATACATTAAAATTAGTTGTAATTTCTTCTTTTAATGACGTATCGGATACATTGAGAATATGTTGAATACCAAGATCTTTAAGTAACTTAAAATTACCCGCATGCCATATATCACCATGATAGAGAAAGTCGTCAATTACTATTGATGGATTACTGGAATTAAAATTTGCAATCGAGTGTGTTTTTTTATCTCGAAGCTGCATAAATTCAATGAAGTACAATAATTCTTCATTGGTAGCTTGGTTTTTATCTCGAAGATAATCTCGAGTCCATTGATCTAAATATTCTGTTATAAGTTGGTTTTTATTAGTGGTCATAGTATGATGAATTTATTTAACGAAATGATTGAAAATGAAGTTACATGTAATGTTTTTAAACAGAAACGATGACTCAATTTTACAAGTGTCATTTCATCAATTGCTGAAATATCAGTAGATGGCAGGAGACTGTTGTTTCTTAATGTTTTTCTGTTGAAGTTACTACCATTGTATATGAAGATTTTGTATTGTCAGTAGTAGTTTTTATATTGTCCTCGATAAAGATAGTAACTGCTAGAACAATAGTAACAGCCAACATTAAACAAACAATTATAATCACAGTAATTTTTTGACGTCGACTTAAAGTTTGTTGGTGTGTGTCAGTGATCATACTTTATTAACTATGAAATAGCAGAAATATTGATCACATCCGGTTTTAAATATACTGTCAATATGATATGAATTTTAATATTTAGTATTGACATATAAGCGATAGTATGCGTAGTTTATTATGAAAAAAAAAAAGAATAGTGTCAATGATTTATTGATAAATTTTATGGATAGTCAATTGACGTAATGAAATGAGCAGATGTTGAGTCACATGCATAATAATCGTCAATATCAGATGTAATGATTTTCGAGACAGTTTTTGTAGGATTTGGTGGTTTTTCGATTTTCACTGTTGCTGTGATTGGATTCGTAATAGATGCAAACATTGTAAAATTGTATTGAGCAAAACATACATGATATGTACCTGTAGGTGGTATTGTGCTATTCCCTACCCAAAAAACATTTTCTGGTCCTGTACCTCTTTGATCATCTACGTCTAATTGTCCTCCGCTTGTATTTACCGATACATTCCTATTCATATAATGAATAAACTTGTTATCAGGTGTTTTCACGACTATATCACCATCACCAGGTCGAGACCATGTTAGCGTAAACGAGAGAACACCTGTGCCAACACAGACTCCTTTTACACATTGTTGATCAGCTCTGCATGGTTTTGTGCATGGTGGATCTAAAAAATGACGATGTTGGCTTAGAAAATTCTATCATTTTGGCAAAATTTACCTGTAGTAGTAGTAGTTGTTGTTGTTGTTATTGAAGTCATTATTGATGTTGGACGTGCAGTAGTTCTGGTTGTATTTTTTGCTAAATAGTTTCTAATTCGTATTATTCGTTGAAATGAATAAAAAAAGCTACATTACATGTTGTGCTATCTGTATCATCGGATTTACTAAGAAATATTCCGAGGAGAATGGCACCAACGATTGCTCCAATTAGCAAAAGCGTACATAATAGGCAAAGACAAATATATAACGGAGAATATCTATGCAAAGAATAATTTATAAATAACTCAATACTAAAGAAAAATTACCTTCTTCGTCGGCTTTCTTCTGATTGTTCATCGGGATGGATTATTATCGTTCGCATTATTGTGTGTTATTAAGAAATATTTTCTGCTAATAATAAATATAACTCAATAGAACGAGAAATCTTTCAATGAAAATCTATCTGTACTTGAGTTCGAATTTGATATGTATAAATAGAGTTTTGACAACATATCAATTGACTATAGCTGATATCTGATAAGTTATTTGATTCGTATTGAATTTGAGCTAGGAACATTTGTTTTGTAATTTCAATAAAACGAAAATAAACTATCTCATCGATATATTGTACACTAGCGGCAATGAATTGAGAGGAAAGATAGAAAAATGGTGACATAAATTTTATTGGTTCTGTGATTTATCTAATAATCTTCGTTCTTAATCAAACAAATTGAAAATTGAAATTGAAACATGCAAGATAATCATCATTCTCACGACGAATCAAGTACAAATCCCTATCATTTAGAATATTTAGATCAATTTCTACAATTAAAATGTGCTCCCGATTTGTTATCTATGGGTTTATTTCCAAATTCGAAAGAAATAACCGAATCATTCGCTTGTTGGACTGCTGTACGACAACATATTCTTCCTCGTCTGCCACCATCAACATCGAAAACTGATCGTCAAAATGCAATTATCGTCGTTGGCGATGGTATGACACCGCGTACCGGTGCACTATGTGCATTTCTTAGTAAAAGTCAATGGCAATGTTTTAGCATCGATCCAATACTTGCCTATGATTCGTATGCTGACATGAAATTTATACCTCGTCGATGTTTAACAACAGCCGAACATTGTGAAGAATGGAAGACTGTTCAATGTTTACGAATGGCTCGTGCAAAAATTCAAACAGTTTCAATTGAATGTCGACGAGCAATTATTATTATGATGCATGCACATGTTAGTATTGACGATGCTGTTGCTGCTGTCGATGCATCCGAAGGTATCGTCGGACTTGTCACATGTCCGTGCTGTAAATGGGCACCTTTTCAACAAGAATTCTTCGGACAAACAGCACATCATCAATATACAGATCTAAGATTGTTAAGTGCGAAAAATCAAATGAATGTTTGGTGTTTTCCTGAAGGATATTCGTTGAATAGAACTAATCAACAGCTAACTGAACGTAGTTCATGGGGTGTTGATACAAGTACAATGGAACATGTCCTATCGAATCGAGATGGTGTTAAACAACGAGCTATGGATCTATGGCCAAAGATATTCTCTCATGGTGTTCGAGCATTTTATATTCAAAATGAGAATGAAATTTCAGATGATTCGAATTCGTGGCCATGGGGTTCAACTGTATGGTCACCAAGAGATATTATTTCATTAATTCAATCCTGTAATCCTCTTCCGGCAGTATCAGTTGATGAATCAATATTACCATCATGGTTTGCAAAACCGGTTCTACTTGTTGGAACAATTGGAGCTATGCGACGATGTAAACATACGATTTTCTATGAATTAAATAGTTGTTCGATATCGTCCGAAGAAACAAATAAAACACTTCCGGAACTATTAAAAACTGCTGATCAAATGTGGACATATATTGAATATCAACAACATCGACAAGCTGTAACGGCGTTCGATGCAACAGCTGAACGAAAAGCGAAAAAACAAAATGCACCACAAATAGTCGATGCAGATCGTGCCAAGATTCTTCTCTCGACATTAGCTTATGAAAATAAAACTCATTCAACAGACGTAACTGATGTACAAGAAAAAAGAAAGATCTTCGATCGAAATCCACAACCACAACAATCATTATTTCCATGGGCTATGTCATTGCGACCCGGTGATATTTTAGTTGCTTATTGTCAATTAGGACGAAATGCTTCATATGGACCGATTTTATGTTTAGTCGATGGTGTGCTATTATTCGATAGTAAACTACATATTTTTGGTGTCGATCGTCGTATTCTACGGTGATATGTTTTTTTTGTTTATTTTGAAATAAAGCATTTCATCCAGAAATTGTGTTAGTGTTAGTATCGAAAACCAATGTAGTGTTATATGAAACTGCATTGGCTTGATTTACTGAATAGGTCATTGCAGGTCCACTTGAAGAACCTAGAGGTGGAATACAGATGATGAAAACTAGTGAATAATTTTTTGTTAAAATTACTTTGAACACCAATCGTAGCCGAAACTCCACCATCAGATATTTCGAAATATATACATTTGACAACACCTGGTTGATTTTCATAGAATATGATTTGAAAATGATAGTATGCTGTCGATAGACTATAATGACTTTCGTAGAATTCGAATATTGTCATTCGATTAGGTGCTGTTCCAATAACGTTGTAATAGATTGTTTGAGATGTTCCAGCATAGATCATTAAATCATCCCAAAATCCAAACATAGTTGGTCCAGCAAAACTACTTGACGGAAGATTTGTATTTGAATACGCTGTTGAACAACCACCAAGGCAAACAACCTGTATGAAAATACAGCATGTTGATTGTTTTCGAAAAGAAATCATCTTACTCCGTTACTTGTCACCGTAATAGTAGATGACGAATAACCGTACAGTGTTAAATTCATAGGAAGTGTGAGTGTTGTAGTTTGATCATCGATGTTTGTTTGACCTGTCCATCCAGGAACGGCAATAGCACCAGCAAGTTGAACAGCAGGAGCACCACTACATGTTCCAGCCGAACAACTTGTATATGTTGAAGCACAAACATAGCCGAACGATCCACAATTATTGAAATCAATTTGAAGATTGACACATGTTCCAGATGGAGATCGAGAATAACCAGAAGCACACGATTCAGTTGCTGAAATTAAGAATAAATTCAAAACAAAGTCATCTATCATGTTTGATCCTACTCGTTGTAGACGTGCTAGAACTAGTAGTAGTTGTCGTATCACTAGTTGTAGTCGTTGTTGACGTTGATGTTGTTGTTGTTGTCGATGTTGAAGTTGTTGAGGTAGTGGATGTTGAAGTTGTAGAGGTGGTCGATGTTGAAGTTGTAGAGGTGGTCGATGTTGAAGTTGTAGAGGTGGTCGATGTTGAAGTTGTAGAGGTAGTTGTTGTTGTACTTCCAATTCTCGATGTAAAAATAAATGGCACTATAACAGCACCACATAATAAAGTAACTATTGTCACACCGCATAGGAATTGGAGTGGACCCATTCCTCTAAATGAATAAATCAATAGATAAATTCAATTTGATTTTATATTTATTTGAAATCACCAACCCAGCGCGTTTTACTTCGTGTAACTTTTTCAAATCAACATTAATCTTCTGTGTACGTGGCGTTTGATCCTAGTCCAAAAAATAGACATTATTTACAATTTCAAACGATATTCGAATTACTGCTGGAAGCATTATAATATGATGCGAAATATTCGGCACCGTGGCTTTACCATTGACTGACATATTGAGTTTTGTTAAATAAACTATACAAATGAAAGAATTTGTTTATTAAGTAAGCGATATTTATACCGTTTCTATTCGGTATCTATGTAAATGTTTTTCGAGCTTTGAACTTTCAAGACAAAAAAACAACACTTCGCCGACTAATGCATTTCAGCTTTGCATGTCAATTTGAGAATGCTTTTACTTTTCTTTTTGTTTCGAAAATTTCAAAAATATCTGTAAACAAAACACGCGAAAGTACTTATTATTAAGTGCAGATCTATTTTCTTTTCAACAATTAAACGAAATGGTCATATTTTAGTAACAACAGTTTCGAAGTTGATGATGTTTATTTTTGCTCGTGATAAATTTTATCAACAAAAAAAAACAAAGAAACTATGCACCTTCATTTTCATTATCAATAAAACGAGAAAAGAATGAATTCGGCCTACATATGGTCTAGTTTCATAGTTGTATTTCTAAATATTCTATCGATCGAAGGAAATAAGATATTTTCAGTAATTGATTATGGTGCAAATCCTAACGATAATCTTGATGACTCAGCTGCCATTCAAGCAGCGATCAATGCTGCAATTCGTTACGGTTTACCTAGTATCGCTGATTTTCCAGCTGGTAATTATACAGTAGCATCAACAATTACAATCGTCAATGCGACGAATTTAACAGTCAAAGGTGTTGGTAGTGATCAAACATTTCTAATTGGTACAAATCCAGTATCGATATTTTTTGCTCAACGTTGTCACGGATTAAAATTTACATTGTTTTCAATTGATTACGATCCACTTCCATTTACTGCTGGTTATGTTGTCGATGTCCATGAAAAATATATTGACGTTCAAATTGTACCACCTCATCAAGCGAATATCAATCAAAAAGTTCAAGCTATTCTTCGATATGATCCTGGAAATATGAGACCCGCATTCGGTTCGAATACATACGAAATCTATCAAACACCACCTGCCGATGTCAATACGAGTCTCGTATCACCTGGTGTACTACGTTTACCATTAGCAAATCCTGCAAGATTTACGAAAAACGATCCTATAGTAGCTCGTTATGCGTTCACACAACATTCAATGAATGGAATGGATTTAACTGATATTACTGTTCAATCGATCGTTATCTATGCAGCGTGGGAAATGGGCTTTCCGATATTACGAGCACGTCGATTGAATATCAATGATTATCATGTTAAACGACGGAACGGCCGTTGGATGAGTACAACCATGGATTGTATGCATTATACAGATGCTAGAGAATATATTTCTTTAACCGATAGTAGTTGTGAAGCCATGGGCGATGATGGACTCAATGTTCATGGAGCTTTATTAGAAATAACAAAAGTCATCGATTCGAAAACTATTATAATGCAAACAAATTGGGGTGATCTATTGGATGTTGGTGTTGGCACTCATTTGGAATTTACAAGTCATCAACAACCATTTACCGTACATGGTAATGGAACAGTGGCTTCGTTAGTATTTAATACAGTCAATTCGAGAAAAGTTAGTTTTACTGATCCAGTTACTGTTAATGTTGGTGATTGGGCTTGTGTTTCTGATACACCGTATGTATTCATACGAAATTTTACTGTTTCACATAATCGTGCTCGTGGTGTTCTACTTGAATCGAGAAATATTGATATTCAACAATCGATTTTTAATCAAACAAGCGGACCAGCAATTCTCATTCAACCTTCTTTATATTGGAAAGAGGCTCCCGAAGCTCGTAATGTTTCATTAAGTAGAAATCTCTATCTTCACAATAACGAAGGCATTGCTCAAGAGGGAGGCATTATTACAATTCTTCCTGATCCTCCTCAGTTAGTTCCCGTGATAAACGATATTCGAATCGAACAATCAACATTCGATTTTGGACAACACAGTCAAGGTTTACTACAAAGTGATAATGGAAATAATATATTTATCAGTGGTAATTACATTGCTGTCGATCATTCAGAACCATTAGTTTTGATTTGTAATAGTCGAAATATTTCTGCTAATAACAATTGTGTTGTTAATACAAGTGGAAAAAAAATTGATCGATATTATACATTCGATACAACTGGTCCATGTTCAACGCATTTGAGTAGTTTAATTGATCTTCCACGATCAGCATTCAATTCATCGTTTCCTCCACCTGTCGTTCTTACATCTTGATTCTACATAATTCTTCAATGTTTTTTTCGTTTCACATTTGTACTTTCTATTCGACAAGGTAACAAAAGTATTTTTATGATTATTATTTTGCATTTTTTGAATAACAGTAAAAATTATTATTGGTACAAATCCTATAACAATTTTTCAATTGCTCTCTCTCTCTCTCTTGTGATGCATTAGTTGCTCGTTATCGTTTGGATCAACATACAAGCAAGGCGTTTATTATTATACGAAATTTTACTGTTTCACATAATCATGCTCGTGTTTTTTAATCGAACAAGTGAACCAACTGCACATAATATTTCTTTGAAAAACAATCTATTCCTCAATGGTAATTGATACAATTGATCTGTGTTCGACGAATTTGAGTAGTTTAATTAATCTTCCTCCGCCTGTCGTTGTACAAACTTCCGAATTTTTCTAACATGTTTTGTCAGTGTTGTATTTAACAGAAAAGAAAAAAAAATCGACGCAATCTGGCGCATTTCCGTACATGCTATCTTATCAATTCTTGGGTTAGTTGTCATTTAATTTCTATTTGTAAGTCAGTAAAATAATAGAAATATATAATTTCGTTCATTCTATCGAACAAATTTACTATCAGCACAATGGAATACGATTCCGATACGATTTCCAATTTTTCAATACCATTGGGAGAGCCAATTAGTCGACAAAACAAATGTTTGGTCATTGCTAGCGTTATGATTGCTATCGTCATTATAACAGCAATTGTTGTACCAACAACTATTATTCTAACTAAAATGAAAAACAATACAACAACAACGACTAATATTACTACACGTGAAATACCTGTAAATAAAATTGAAACAACTTTTCAAACATTGTTAACAACAGAAGAAATAATAACCACGCCGACGGAAGAATTTGATTGCCATCAATATATTTTCCCCCTGAATAATTCCAATGAAGTGTCTCTTTATTCCGTGTTCATTTATGACTTCGATCAGAATAACCGACCAGATATAATCAATATTAATTATTTCTCACGAACAATTGACATTTTCTTTTCGTTCGAAACATTTTTTCGATTGCAGCAAATTAGTATCAGTCACATAAAATCACCAGTATCTATCTCAATGTCAGATATTAATAAGGATTCTACGAACGATATTATTATTCTCGATGCGAGAAATAAAATTACAGTTTTTTCACATGATAAGAATAATACGTTGTCCAAGCTCACAGATTTTATAATCGATGATTCTCAACTTGTGTTCATCAAAACTGCTGATATGAATCATGATCAATATGATGATATCATTGTTGGCTATACTCATGATCTCAAATTAACTATTTATTTTAATGATCAAAATGGAAATTTCCTCAATAGTACAACGGTTGATTCGATTACATCTATTGTAAAGTTAATTGAAATAGCCGATATTAACGGAGATGAGTATGTTGATATTATTGTCTTATATCAAGACGTGAAGGAAATTGATATTTTGCTTAATGATGGCACAGGTCAAGTTACACACGATCAAACGATTTCATCGGCAGGTACACCGGAATCATTAGCTATCAACGATATGGATATGGATCAAAATTTAGATCTTATCGTTGCTTATTCGAATCCCAATGAAGTTATCATTTATTTCAATAGAAATAATAGATTTATAGAAAATAGTATTCTTCTAATTGATCAGAAACCAGATTCACTCGCTGTTGGCGATATTACTGGTGATCAAAAGCCTGACATTTCTATTTTATGTTTCGACTCACAGAATATTAAAACATTTTTTCATGCATCTAATTGGAATGCAACTCGTCATATGACTTTTCCATTCGGCTATCAAATTAATTTCATTGGATTAGTAAATGTTCGTAGTATGAACTTTTTCGACATTTTCGTCACAGACTATACAGATTTAGATTTTAACATTCTCTCAACTGAATGTACATAATGAATTTCTGGAACAGCAAACTTCATTTCTTCCCCATTCATTTTATTTTGTAATCTTATTATTTGCGTTTATGATTTTCATTAATAATCAAGAAACTAAATATTGAATGTAAAAGAGCAGATGCTTATGTTTTGCTACTATTCAGATCTACGTATGTAGGTTTGATAAAAAAAAGTGCGATTTTGTTTATGTTGACTAGACAGATGAATGCTTTCAACTAATTAATTGTAAATAATTAACTTTAATGCCAGATAATACCGATGCTACATTGAATACTTCATCATCAGTTGAGTATGTTACTTTGTAAATCCAATCGAACATGAAAATGATCGATTTTATTCTTTTAGAGTTTCACTAGGTCGACGAAAAAAACTGTGGATTATTGGTGGAATTATTATTGCTATCGTGATTGTAACAGCAATTGTTGTACCAACAACTGTTATTCTAACCAAGAAGAAAACTAATACAACAACAACAACAACAACACATGAACCTGTGGATGAAATTGAAACAACGACTTCAATAGTGGAAGATACAACAACACAAATAGAAAGTATACTCTCCACTTATTTTATAATTATCTACATGATCTTACGAACTTTCTGTTTTTAGATAAATGTTATATAGACATGCAGCCACCAATGGCATATCCCAACGTACTCATATTCCCTTTAATGGTAGTGAGCGATCTTAACGACGATGATGTAGCTGAACTTGTCAGCGTCGACAATGATAATAAAAAAATTATTATACTTCTTGGCAACCGTCCAGATCATCCATCTGAAACAATCGATATAAGTAATATAAGTAAGCTGATATTTCTCAAAACAGTTGATGTTAATAATGATTCGTTCATTGATATTCTCGTTTTGGATGATTTCAACATGATTACCATTTTTTCTCAAGATGAAAACTCTGCATTTCGTACATTTACAAATTTTACAATCAATGATCGTCAGCCTGTATTCATCAAAGCAGCAGATATTAATAATGATCAATATGATGATATTATAGTGGGATCTCGTGAGGTTCCAACACTAACTATTCATATGAATAACCATAATGGAACTTTTGCCAATGAGACAAATATTGATTCAATTAAATCGCCTGTAAAGTCAATTGAAATTGTCGATCTTAACGGAGATGAGTATGTTGATATTGTTGCCTTTGATCAAATGGAAAAGGAAATTCATGTATTATTTAATGATGGCACTGGTCAATTCACAAACAATCAAACAATTCAATCAGAAGGTACACCAGAAGTATTAGCTATCGACGATATGGATTTGAATCAAAGTTTAGATCTTATCGTTGCTTATTCGAATCCCAATGAAGTTATCCTTTATTTCAATAGAAATGAAAATTTTACAGAAAATTTCGTTCATTCTCTTGACGAGAAGCCCAATTTTATTGCAGTTGTTAACTTAAATAATGATACAAAACCAGATATTATTATTTCGTATTTCGAATCCAGCCAATTTCATGTATTCCTAAATTCTGAAAATGGTGCTGTGGCACATACAATACCCCTTTCAACGAACGAACGAATACGTGCTATTTGGCCGCTATATTATGCCTCTGGTTTTATTATTCTTCTAGCCGAATTTGACGCACATTTTAATATGTTAGGAATGACGTGTGTCAAGTAAAATCATCGAAAAAAACCACGAACCTCATATTTTTGCATTGTCAATCAAACACTTCTGTTTTCTCTTCTCATTTATTTAAATTCGATAAATATTCGCTTTTCATATTGCCAAGTTCTTCAAATATCGTCAGAGATAATAAATTCGCTGAGATCATCGACAATTAGACTGCTTTCAGACATTTTTTTATTCGATCAACAAAAGCAAACAGAAATGTTTCATAATGAAAAAAATCAGCAACGTTTTCACGTCGTCAAATGAACAAAGGATGTCATACTCAATTTGAACAATGGATTCTTCTTTTCTGCAATAGAAAAATCAAAAAACTTTTCTCTTTTATTTTTAACAGGTAAATTCAAAATATTATCAATTCAATTCCAAATCTTTCAAGTTAATATATTTAATTAAATAAATTTCAATGTTGCACTTGCAATCAGTCGTCTTATCTACTCGACTTTGTCTCGAGTGAAATTGTAGTTTTATTTTGTAATCTTATTATTTGCGTTTATGATTTTCATTAATAATCAAAAACTAAATTTTAAACGTCAAAGGACAGATGCTCATATTTTGCTACTATTCTGATATACGTAGGTTTGATAAAAAAAGCGTGATTTTGTTCATGTTGACTCGACAGATGAATGCTTTCAACTAATTAATCGTAAATAATTACTTTTGTTCAGAGAAAAGTTTCGAAAGAGAATAACAATAAAATCTCATTTTATCTATTCCATCGAATAGAATCACTTGTCAGCTCAATGGCAGGGAATACCGATACAACATCGAATATTTCATCATCAGCTGAGTATGTTATTTCGTAAATCCAATCGAATATGAAAATGATCGATTTTATTCTTTTAGAGATTCATCAGATCGACGAAAAAAACTGTGGATTATTGGTGGAGCTATTGTTGCTATCGTGATTATAACAGTAATTGTTGTACCAACAACCGTTATTCTAACCAAAAAGAAAACGAATACAACAACAACAACTGCAACAGCAATGGGAACGTCAATGCAAACAACTGAATTACCAACATCTGAAAGCAAGACAACAACGATAAAAACGACAACGACAACTAAGCCGACGACAGGTGAACTTGTGGATGAAATTGAAACAACAACATATGAATCTGTTGATGAAGTTGAAACAACTGCTTCAACAATGAAAGACACAACAACACAAATAGAAAGTATACTCTCCACTTATTTTATAATTATCTATATGATCTTACGAACTTTCTGTTCTTAGATAAATGTTCTACTGTAGTGCACCCACCATTCATGTATCCGAATCAACCCATATTGCCCGTAATGGTAATAAACGATTTAAACAATGACGATAAAGCGGAACTTATCATCGTGAACAATGATAATAAAACAATTATTATAATTTTTGCCGACCGTCCAAGTGATCCATCTAAAACAATCGATATAAGTAATATAAGTACACCGATATCTCTCACAACAGCCGATGTTAATAATGATTCGTTCATTGATATTCTCGTTTTGGATGATTTCAACATGATTACCATTTTTTCTCAAGATGAAAACTCTACATTTCGTACATTTACAAATTTTACAATCAATGATCATCAACCTGCATTCATCAAAGCAGCTGATATTAATAATGATCAACATGATGATATTATAGTGGGATATCTTAATGTTTCAACACTAACTATTCATATGAATAACCACAATGGAACGTTTGCCAATGGTACGACAGTTTATTCGATTACGTCTATTGTAAAGTTAATTGAAATAGCCGATCTTAACGGAGATGAGTATGTTGATATTATTGTCTTATATCAAAACGTGACGAAAATTGATATTTTGCTTAATGATGGCACTGGTCAGGTTACATACAATCGAACGATTTCATCGGCAGGAACACCAGAATTGTTGACTATCAAAGATATGGATATGGACCAAAGTTTAGATCTTATCATTGCTTATTCGAATCCCAATGAAGTTATTCTTTATTTCAATAGAAATGAAAATTTTACAGAAAATTTCGTTCATTCTCTTGACGAGAAGCCCAATTTTATTGCAATTGCTAACGTAAATGATGATACAAAACCAGATATTATTATTTCATATTTCGAATCAAATCAACTTCATGTATTCTTTAATCCTGAGAATGGTACTATGCCATATACAGTACACGTTCCAACAAAGGAACCAATGCATGCTATTTGGCCGATTTATGGCGGGCTTGGTTTTATGTTTGCCATGGCCGAATTTGAAACACATATGAATATACTAGAAATCACGTGTGTCGAGTAAAATCATCGAAAAAAAAACCATGAACCTCGTATTTTTGCATTGTCAACCAAACGCTTCTGTTTTCTCCTCTGATTTATTTAAACTCGATGAATATTCGCTTTTCATATTGTGAAATTCTTCAAAAACAAAATAAACTAATCCATGTGTCAGAAGATTTTCTTCTACTTCTCTCTTGTAAAATATCTTATCATATAAACGTTGAGTTATCTTTCAACCCACAGAATACAAAAAAAAAGGGTACACTGAAAACAAATATTGTTCTCTTTTACACGATTGCATATGGTTATGTTTTCACTAAGTTTATTATTTATTTTCAATTTCATTATTCATTGTAATTGTAAATGTTCTTCATACAATGATGAATCATCGTTTCGTTTTGCGAACTATTTGCAAGACCATATGGTCTTACAACGAGCTCCACAACGTGCGATCATTTGGGGTTATACAGGCTCAAATACAACAATTAGTTTAACACTTAACGATCGAGTTTATCAAACGAATCATATCGATGGAAGTATTTGGTCAATTACATTGGATCCTGTGTCTGACGAAGGACCTTTTGATATTCACGCTTCACAATCGTTACCCAACGGAACGAAAATAACGATAACACTTCATGATGTTCTCTTCGGTGATGTTTGGATATGTTCAGGACAATCGAATATGGAAATGGCAGTCATCGATATTTTCAATGGTTCATTAGAAATTGCTAATGCAGGAAATTATCCAAAAATTCGATTGTTTACATCGGCACGAAATGCATCACATGAACCAATCGATGAATTGTTAGGCATGTGGTTGAATTGGTCAGTTGCATCGGCACAAAGTGTCGGTGGACCAACATTTTACTATATGTCAGCTGTTTGTTGGTTGTACGGTCGAATGATACATACAGCCTTGGGTGGTCGACCGATTGGTTTAGTCGCTGCAAGTTGGAATGGTACAGCAATTGAATATTGGATGCCACCTCAAGCTTTAAAGGATTGCAATGTTTCATCGTAAGTTATTATGATTTGATTGAAACAAATCGATCTGATCTTTTTTTTTTCAAGTGAAATCGTTTTACCGAAAGTTTATAATGATCAATCATTTCAAGAATTAAATCTTACCTATTCGACTATTTATAATGCAATGACCTATCCATTTACACGTATGGTCATTTATGGAGTTGTTTGGTATCAAGGTGAAGCTAATGCTGATATGACAACACGAGATTATTATACATGTGAATTAACAAAGATGATTGAATATTGGAGACAAATATGGTATGATCGTACGAATGGAAATACGGATAAACAATTTCCATTTGGTTTAGTTCAAGTAAATTGATTGTAATTATATTCTACTTTAAAGTTTTCTATTACGTATAATCAAATAGATAGCAACAAGAACAACATTGAATGATACTGTAGGAGGTTTTCCTTGGATTCGTTGGCATCAAACATTCGATATTGGATATGTGCCCAATCATGTCGTACCAAAAGTATTCATGGCCGTTGCTTTAGATTTACGTGATGATCCCAATCAGTAAATGCGTTCATTCTCTTTAAAAATATACGTATATATTCATCATATATTTAGTACACATCCTCGATATAAACAAGATGTTGCCTATCGACTCTCTCGATCAGGTCTAGCAATTGCATATAATCAAACAGTTGAATTTCAAGGTCCAATTATATCGAATATTAGTTATATCGATGGTTATCCAACATTAAATATCACTTATACTGCTGTTACAGATATTGAATTACGAAATTCCAATGGTTTCGAAGTTTGCTGTCGAGGACAACAATGTCAAAATGATACAATATGGATTCCAGCAACGATTTCGAAGAAAAATGGTCTCACAATTGAAATTACTATACCGGATGCATGTGTTTGCCAAGATTTATATGGCATTCGATATCTATGGCATGAAACACCTTGTCTATTTAAACAAGCTGCTGTTTACAGTGCTACTGATTCGAATCTTCCATCTCCCCCTTATATAAAAATATTCTAATGCCAAATATAAATTTTATTCTTTTTAAATAGTTTCATAGGAGAATCTTTGAATATTTGATAGATATTAAATCAATACAAAGATGATATAGATTATTTATTTTTTTGGAAATAGAAATTAGAAATTCAATAACGTTTGAACATTTGTATTCTGTAATTATACGAATCGCTCACATAGAGATTTAGTTGACTATCAAGAGCTACCCAATATGGTCGATTGAGTAGAGTTGAATTTGTACCATTGACACTAACCATACCAGCTATTGTTTGACCAACAAATGAACCTGCTCGAAAGAATTGAATACGATAGTTCGCCGAATCAGTAACATATAAATTGCCCATCGGGTCAAGTGTTAAACCAAGTGGACTGTAGAGTGATGTTGAATTGATACCCGACTGACCAGTAAAACTACCAGCAACAAGTGTCCAATTAGAAGCACCTAGTGTCCATCGAACCACTCTGTTTACAGTGTGATCAGCTATGAGAAAACTATTCGACAGTGCATCAAAATGAAGACCGAACGGATTTGTTAACTGTGACGCACTTGTACCAGTTTCGTTTCCTCCAGCAATTATAGTACCATTGACCGTATTACGTTCGTATTTCATTACACGTTTATTATATGTATCTGCTACAAATAGACATCTAGTTTTAGTGTCATATGCAATACCAGTACAATAATTTAATTGATTATATGCATTTCCAATTGATCCTATAAGTACATATTATACAATTTGTAAATAAATGTGAAAAGAAGATTTTACCAGTGATACCAACAACAGTTGTGCCCGACAAATTACCTTTGGTAAAATATTGAACACGTGAATTTCCGCGATCTGATACATACATATTATCATTCTCATCGAAAGTCATATGTACTGAGTAATTTAAATGATATGAATCGCCGCCACGTATTTTATTTGCATTGCCAGCAACTACAACACTGGTTGATGCGCCTTTCGCCAGCTTTTGAATTCGATTGCCACTATAATCAGCAATATATAATGCTCCCAATGAATCGAACGCTATACCGTAAGGAAAGGTTGTTGAATTTAAAATTGTTACACCTGTTGACACCCATCGAAGTTCACGTGGAGCTTTTTAGAATAAAACAAAGATTTTTTTAAATATAATCAAATGAACGTCTACCTAGTGTTGTGGACGATGTTGACGATATGTTGTGATTACTAGAAGTCACCCATAATGCAGTAACAGTAGCCATGATTAAGCCACTACTAAGACTGCCTAATAATAAGCCAAGAAATAAGGATGCGTTTGATGAAACACAATCTCGTAGTGCGCATGGCCATTGAGTTGCCATATTCGAAAGAAAAATAATCAGTTTTTTTTATTTTTTTCGTATAGTTTTAGATATTCATTGAATAATCAACTAAACATCGACAGGTTTCCTTGTATTGTTTGCTTTTGCATATGTGTATTTTTTATTGATTATATGACAATCATAAAAAAATATTTTTAAAAGAGAATGACACTTTTTTTTTGATTGTTTGGAATCGAATTGACTTTCGCCACTGCCTCCTTTCACGTATCTTTCTGTTTAGTTCATTCAGGTAATCGATAAATACTTTTCTATATATATACTCAATATGTGAAATGCCATTTCTACTAAACTATTTTCATCATGGTTCTGTTTCAATTGATTCACATCGTTTTTGTAAATTTTGGGTTGCTTTCTGTTCCATTATCAATGTGATAATAAAAAAAAGAAACGATAAATAATATCTCTTCATTTTATCTTTCTCTATGTATTTCACGTAGTTATGCAATAACATCTTTAGAATTCCTTTAGATTAAAATGAACATTTATTCGAAATCTAGAGAAACAAAAAGACAAGCAAATGTTCTAAAAATATTGTGATAAAACATCGCCATATTTAGCTAGTAAATACATCGCTGCTATTCCCGTAAAGACTCCAAAGTTTTGAGTAAGAAAGATTTTAAATTTCAAACATTTGGTTACTGGTTTTTTGACTTTGAGATAATCGTGTTCAATTTCCTTACCCATGGAGATTAACTCTGGCACCTAAATATCCAATCATTTAGACAAACAAAACATGGAAATCTATTTTACCATATCTGCTAAACCGATGTACACAAACATTCCACCAGCCAGTGCACAAATCCATGGATGAAAATTTTCCATTTCGCCTAACTTTGCGCCAAGTAAAAAGCCCGGATAACATCCACATGACGACAGAAAATTCATGAAAAGCGCTTGTTTAATCGGCAGTCCACTGCTTAATAAAACTGCAGCATCACCTAAACACAAACGAATGAACAATCAATCGAATTTGTTTGTTTATTTTCTACCGAGTTTATGCGAAAAATCCTCGCAAGCTATTGGAATTGTCATTCGAATACATTCGCCTATTGAAACCATAGCAATCGCGCCGATGGTCAGCCCGTCGATGAAACCATGAAGTAAATCGCTGATTAAAATCATCCAACCGATTGGTTTCATTCGACTGAGATTTTCTTTTAGATTTCGATTATTCGCCGGTTGGATCGATGATTGATCTTCGCCTTCGTCTTGTTCGCCATGATTATGCGTTGAAACGATCTAATAAAATCAAAAGATAAACTTTCTTTTGTTTTTTCTCGTTTAGTTAACTCAACAGTATCGATTGGAAAAAATAATCCACATAATTGATCACGAATGTAGAATAAATAAATGATGATAATTGCTAGAAGACCTTTGTTTAAATAGGACATATGATGATCGAAACTTTCGACATCGAATGCCATTGGAATAAGATGAAAAATTCCCGTTCCAGTCAACGTTCCGACAGCTAAGCGAATAAACAAACAACAGTTTTCTTTGTAAAACTTTCAAAATACGAAAAAGACTTTCAACCTAAACCGATAAAAGCACTGAGAATCCATCGAAAAACGGATTTATTTCGAAATGGAAGAATAATTGCACCGAAAAGTGCAGTTAAATTTATAATCGTTATGCAAATCAAACCAATAATAAAATCTACAAATTCTTCTCTAGTTTAATTCAAGATAAATACGATTGAATTACTTTTCCATTTGGTTGTCGCGAGCAGGCTCTTGCAGCCTTCGCTTAATTTCGTGTAGATCAAACTTGGAAATAGTTTAATCAAATCAATTCGTGTCAATTCTTCATTATGAATACCGAATGAAGTTAGTAAATCATTTGATGATTGAAAACACTGCAAATAAGAATCAGATTTTTTTCTCTTTTTCGATAAATGGTCGATTACTTTGTCTTCGATATTTGTTTGTTGAAAATCTTCTTGAGTTAATGGCGTTCGAATACGTTCGAGATGTTCAACATCATTCGATTGAATTAGTTTCTCGTAGAAATGACGAAGATTGCTTTGATTTTTTAAATTCGAATAGAGAATATTCTCTTCGATTTCGATTAATCGAGTATTTTTCGATAAGATACAATACTGATTCAAGTGAATCAATAATAAACCTATAATGATAGTTAATGTTTGCATTTTGAATATGCACTTATTCAATGACGACAGATATATATGCACGTGTATGCCCTCATCTTTTTTCTCTCTCTCTGTTAGCTTTCAGCGCAGCGCAGCTCATGCGTGAAAAACCACGAGAAACAAATGGTTTTTTTAATGAATATTTGTCCGTACGGGTGAATTAAGAAAAATATTCCAAAAGGGAAGATCAGTATTAACAAGTTTTTCTGCATGACAGATGTGTTTGTCAACAATTGATTGAAAATATTTTTTTATTCGAAAAGTGCTTTTCCATATGTCGTCATACCCAGTTTAGAACAAGAATCCATTGAGCAGATGGATTTCTCTGAAACAAAAATCATTTGTAATCAGTGAATAATATTCAATAGTAATTTTTGCAACATCTGATCTAATAAATTTGTTTAGTCAATATCAAGAAAGATATGTTTTCATAGTTACAATATATAAAAGCGAGCAGTTTCTTTTCCCTTTTCAGTCGTCGTAAAAAAAATGCTCAAAAGAAAAATCTTGATTGCATGTACTATTTCAATTATTGTTGTTGGTATTGCTCTCGGACTTTTATTTGGTCTAACACATTTAAGCAAAAATACCACAACAACAACAACAACAACGTCACCTGAACAACTGACCGACAAAAAAACGCCAACAACAACAACACGAGAACACTCGAATGACGATATAACACCGGGAGAATCCATTGACAACCCAACAGCTCAAGAGATTGACACAACAATGAAAGGTTTTCTTTGTTGTAAAAATAGTGTTCTTATTTTTTTTGTCTCTATATTCAATAGCATCAACAAAGTCGCCGGGATCATTCGGTAATGCATATATTCTTATGTTAAGAATTTTCTTTTTTGTTTTACAGAAATAAGAACTACGCCTATCAAAACAATTTATGCATACAACTACAACACGACACAATCCTTATCTTCAATAGCAGCTGGTGATCTTGATGGCAATGGAAAAGTTGATATTATCACATTAGTTATAAGTCCAAGACAACTTAATATTCTTTTCAATCAAGGAAATCTTACTTTTGAAATAAAAGAAATATCAAATTTCAGTGGTTATCAACCGAATTTGGTAACAACCGCTGATATTGATAATGATGAACAAATTGATATTATTGCTATCGACACTTTTAACCAAGAATTACTCATTTATCACAACGATGAACAACATGAATTCAACAAACAAGAATTCTATACAACTGGTAAATACCCTGAGTTTTTAACAACCGGTGACGTGAACAATGATGGATTTATCGACATTATTGTTGGTTATTCAAGTAACGATCGATTAAATATTTATCTTAATCAGAAAAATGGAAAATTTAACACTAATGGTACTTTCTATCGAAGTGCATGTGAAGGACAAGAAATTACAGTTATTGATATCGACAAAGATGATTATGTTGATCTGGTTTTGGTATCTCCCTTTGAAATGCAAATCGATGTTCTGATAAATGATAATCAAGGTGGATTTAATGTTCATTTTAGTTTGAAAACTGAAGAAATGCCAAACGATGCTGCAATGATGGATGTGGATAACGATGAAAAACTTGATTTAATTGTAGTATTTTCAACCGCTGGTACAATTGTTGTTTATTTGAACAATGGTAACAATGAATTCACTGAAGAATCAACTTATGGCGCGGAAGAAGGTGTTAGATCATTAACAATCGCAGATCTTAACGGAGACAAATATCTGGATATAATTGTAATCAATGTTGAATATGAAACTGTTAGTGTTTATATCAACAATCGTCAAGGAAAATTCTTAAGTCAACTAGGCTTTAAAACAAATTCTGACCCACAATTTTTAATTATGGATGATATTGGTAATAGTAATGAAATGTACGTGATTGTTGGATGTGAATATCAAGTTGATATTGTCGAACTAAAAATTTGATGAATGATGAAACTAAAAATAATTTTTTTTAATTTATTATTTGCTTTTTGTGTATGCTAATGTTTTCTTCCTGCTTTCTCTGAGGTTATCTTATACTCTCGAATATCGAATAAAATTTGCACTTAGAGTAAAAAATTTATTGGTTTTAAAAAGTCAGGTTTTCTTTAAAATATGACAGCGAATTCATTTTGTCAAAAGAATTTAATAAACATTGGAACTTATATATATATGTAAGTGCAGTGATATTGAGTGACAACATTCCAGTTCTATCCCACTCAGCATACAAATGGCAGAGTCATTGGAGCAGTAGGTTGACTTGAAAAATACTTCGATACTATATTTGATTTTTTTTCATTCCTATAAAGTGATTCAACTTTCCGATCGAAAAACAAACGTTCAATATGCATTGCTCTAACAGCTATTGTTTTCGTTGTTGTTATTGCGATTGTAGTCACTGTTGTTGTATTTGTATTACACAGCGATGAATCAGAATCTCAATCAACAAAACCACCGTTGAATAACAATTATACGATACAACAACATGATTTATCTACATACACAGAGAGTAGGACATCTGAAGAACCTAACCGAAAAGGTATTTGAACAGAAAGCTTTGTTTTCTCGATATATTAGTATATAATCTAATATAGGTGACTTCACTTATGAATATTTGAACTCACAATCGTTAAATGCATTTGCAGTTGCTGATATCAATAATGATAAATTACTTGATATTATTACTGCAACTGAAAATCCAAAGCAATTCGATATTTTTTTCAATGAACGAAATCTCAATTTTCAAATCAAAACTTTATCGAAGTTCAGTAATTTTACATTGAAATTATTGGCAATTGCAGATGTTGATAATGACAATCTAGTTGATATTATTGCTATCGATGATGCTAAACAATATTTACTCGTTTATCATAATGATGAACAACACGAATTCAACAAACGAGCGTTCTATGGAATTAGTCGATCAGCTCATTTTTTAACAACAGGTGATGTGAACAATGATGGATTTATCGACATTATTGTTGGTTATTCAGGTAAAGATCGATTAAGTATTTATCTTAATCAGAAAAATGGAAAATTTAACACTAATGGTACTTTCTATCGAAGTGCATGTGAAGGACAAGAAATTACAGTTATTGATATCGACAAAGATGATTATGTTGATCTGGTTTTGGTATCTCCCTTTGAAATGCAAATCGATGTTCTGATAAATGATAATCAAGGTGGATTTAATGTTCATTTTAGTTTGAAAACTGAAGAAATGCCAAACGATGCTGCAATGATGGATGTGAATAACGATGAAAAACTTGATTTAATTGTAATGTTTTCAGACAATGGTACAATTGTTGTTTATTTGAACGATGGTAAAAATAAATTCACTGAAGAATCAACTTACAGCGCGGAAGTAGGTATTCGATCATTAGCAATTGCAGATATTAACGGAGATAAACGTCTTGATATTGCTGTTATTAATATTGACTGGAACAGTCTTGATGTGTACATCAATAATGGCAACGGTATGTTTTCAGCTCACAGTATGTCAAAAACAGACAATGAACCAATGTTTCTAATTGCAACTGATATTAATAACGATGACCGAGCGGATGCTATCATTGGATATAAACAAAAAATTGGTATTTTATTTTTTTCTGCTGATGATTAATTCTTTCGCTTTATTGTCGAAAAATAATTTTTTCTAATAAAATAAAAATAAATAAATATTAGCCATAGAAATTAAAAACACAACTGAATATAGGACAAAAATGGTGCCATTTTCTTTTATACTTTATTTGAAAAGCAATAGTGCACTTAATTTCTATTACACAGATGAATTATTTGTTAACGTTTGTTTTTTTCTTACGTATTACTCATGCATTGATTTCAGTTGAAATTCATCGACAAGCATTGTTTCTTTGGAATTCATCGTGTGCTCTTCTTCGAAATATTTCATTTTCGAATGATGCATCAATGCAATCATGTATTTGGGAATGTCAAGGCGATTGCCATTGTCAAACAACGACTTATGATCATGAAAATAAAACATGTATGCTATTTAGTGAAGAGTGTACCGAAAATAGTATTATTTCTGGTGGAAGTACTCGATATAGTGTGATATGCTTCCGAAAAGACCATCGTGAGTGATTAACTTCAAAGAATGAATGCGTATATAATTTAATCGATTGTATGTTTGTTTCAGACATTGAAGTGACATGTCCTTTTAGTGAGACAACAGTTGATAATATGATTATGAGCAGTACTCAAGGTAAATGAAAGTAAAAGACTTGAAAAATTTTCATTCTAAGATAAAGCACAGAGAATCTTGTCAACGGATACTGCTATTATAGGTCGATTCATAATTATCACACGACCTGGAGATACGATTATAGGCCTCTATAATACAACAGCTGGTGGATCAACTGGCGGCAAGAACGGAAGTTATTCAGCAGACACAGAATATCCTGAAAAAGCAATCGATAACTCAACTGAAACAAAGTATTTTAACTTTGGGACTTTCGTGGATATGTGGAGCAATCGATCGAATGCCGGAGTAGGTACTGGTTTCTATGTTACACCTTCGATTAGTAATGCTTCACTCGTCGTGGCTCTTCGTTTTGCGACTGGAAACGATTTGGAACAGCGTGATCCATTGACAGTTACACTTGAAGGAACGAATAGTACTTCACTTGATATTGGATCGAGTTGGACATTGATTTATAATGGTTCAACGGGATTAGAATCCGATCCTGGTCGAAAAAGTTACGGCGTCCAACAAAATTTTACAAACACAATTCGTTGCGCGAGCTATCGACTTCTAGTTACATCGCAACGAGGTATGCATATTGGTGTTCAATATTCTGAAGTCGAAATTATCGGTTATATTTAATTCAATCTGTATACTTCTAAATAGAATATATCGTGTTGTTCTTTTTTTATTTATTTTGACTGAAATCTTTATTAACGTCGACGAATGTTTTGATTTGCAATGTCTTTTGATTTGGCAATATTATCAAGTTTGAGTCTTTCATGTTTGAGAAATTCTTCGAGTGTCATTGGAGGTTTATCAGCAGCAATTGCATCAGCTGTTGTTGTTGACGTTGATTGAGTGAGATTTCGATGATCAGCACGTTGATTCCATTTCGAATGCGAATGAAATTTGCGTTCAAGATCAATAAAATCTTTTTCTAGTTTGATATTTAATTTGTTCGAGAGTTTTGCTCGATGATAATCACGATAGATAGCAATATGAATACTATGAGATCGAACAGATCGATTATTAGAATCACTGGAAGACATTTTCGAAACGCTGATTTCCTTGTTGATAAAGGAAAGAATGAAATCGTTAAGAACTTTGAATAGAACGATTAAGTGATTGCATGTTAGACAATAAATAAACGTAAATTGTGCTATTTTATTTAATGGAATTCATGTTGTATTAAAAAAAAGAATTTCATGACAATTGAACGTCAAATAAACGTAGGAAAACAATTGTGTTTTCTCACGTTCTTGATTTTTAAGAAGTGGAAACTTTTTTCTTCTCATTTAATAAATAAAAATGTTTTTTTTAATGATTGTACTTTTCTTGCCAATGATTAATGGATTGATTTCAGTTGAAATTCATCGACAAGCATTGTTTCTTTCGAATTCATCGTGTGCTCTTCTTCGAAATGTTTCATTTTCGAATGATGCATCAATGCAATCATGTATTTGGGAATGTCAAGGCGATTGCCATTGTCAAACAACGACTTATGATCATGAAAATAAAACATGTATGCTATTTAGTGAAGAGTGTACCGAAAATAGTATTATTTCTGGTGGAAGTACTCGATATAGTGTGATATGCTTCCGAAAAGACCATCGTGAGTGATTAACTTCAAAGAATGAATGCGTATATAATTTAATCGATTGTATGTTTGTTTCAGACATTGAAGTGACATGTCCTTTTAGTGAGACAACAGTTGATAATACGATTATGAGTAGTACTCAAATTGAACTCTTCGAAAAATTAGTTAATTGAAGTATTTTCTGTTTGTTTCTAGGTACAACAAATATTTCAAATACGTCAGGTATAAGAAACATCTATGTGTGTTTAGATATTCAAACAGTTCATGTTTTTAGCTTTTAATAGCAATTTAGTAAAAAATGGGAATGGTGAAAGTGGACCTTATGCCAGGGCCAATAATATCCAATCGCCTCCATCGTGGAATAGTAATGGATCAATTACACAGGTAAATTATAGTGCGATCTTTCCGGGGCATTTATCATCATCAGACGACGGACCATCGTAAGAAACTTGTTGAAAATCTTTCCCATGCGTAATTTTGTTTTTTTTTGTAGTGATCGTGGTAACTGTTATTTTTATGGTTATAATGCAACAAGAACATCAATGTGGCAAATAACTAACATAACTGATCCAATCGATATCCAAGCTATCGACAATCAAAGCGTAGGTTTTAATCTTTCGGCTTGGCTTGGTGGTTTTT